>Ga0307514_10000153_pt1 | contig 194955 bp, 190 predicted proteins | sample 16_EM_MG_FD_203088 | JGI IMG/M metagenome (GOLD analysis project Ga0307514, IMG submission 203088) | Populus trichocarpa ectomycorrhiza microbial communities from riparian zone in the Pacific Northwest, United States - 16_EM | ecosystem: Host-associated > Plants > Roots > Unclassified... | reverse complement strand
ACCAGTACTACTTGAGCTATCGGTATCGGCGCAAAGATTGAAGTCATTCACATAACTCTGAATCTTCGATGCGTACTCCTGTACATTCTCACAATCGCTCAATTTCACCGCTGACATCTCGTCACGCAAAGCCCACACATTGAGCTTCACCTTTAACTTGTAGTCCTCCTTCAGCTGATCCCACAGCATCTTCGTATCTTTCTGAATGCCATACTGCTGCTGCAATGACCACTCCATCCCGAGGAGAATGGTCGACCGTGCGATTCCATGTTGCTTCTTCCATGCGTTAAACTCTGTCCCGTCCTTCGCATCCGGTGCTTCCTCTGTACCGTCGACAATGCCGAGAACCTGCTTCTGCTCCAAGAGTATTTCAACTTCCAAACTCCAGCTCTTGTAGTCCATACCATCAAACTTCTTAATCGAGATCACTGTCGATTCGGCCATCTTGTCGTCCGGACACGTGTCGAGTCTGTCTGTCTGTACTCCTCTGAGAGAGTGCCAATAATGCCGCAATTCGAAATCTCTATCGGAGACAAGTTCGTCAAATCAGCGAAGTGCTCGGGCTCATAACCTGATGTACGGTGTCCGGTGTCCTGTGTCCTGAATCTGTCTATTGACCTAAACTCACTGACTCTCGCTAAGTCTAATTGATACGTACAGAAGAATTAAAGTGCATGCGGCTCTGCCGCACTCAACCCTAAACCAACCCACGTGATAACCGCACTCAAACCCGTACCTACAATCCTGGGTAATCACACCACCGATAGATTGCAGTCAGTCATAAAGTAATATTTCACCAGCTTTATACACAAAACAGATTGCAACACCATCGCTGCCCCACCGTGAAAATAAGAGTCAACAGAATTTTAAAAATTTTTAGTCTTGCGTTCTGGGTAATTACACCGCTGATAGGTTGAAGAGTGTCATGAAGGAATTTTTGGCCACCTTTGAAGGCAAAACAGGTTGTAATACCCTCCCTGTGCCATCATGAAAATGAGTGTCAACTGAGTGTCAATGATTGTTGGTGGTGTATCTTGGGTAATCTGGGGGGCGACAGGTTGTATAGAGTCATAAACAGAGTATTGGCTCCCTGGATAGGCAAAAGAGAAAGTGAAACGCTCCCTGCCCCATGTTGAAAATGAGCGTCAACTGAGTGTCAACGATTGTTGCCCTTTCATCATGATTCATCACAGTGCGATGTGGCCATCATGGTCTATATACCTCGTATTGACTGTTTTTATTCACTAAAAGGCGGAAGAATACTTAGTAATAGCTCTGTATATGAAATAAGCTGTTACTGTCCCGGAGGATGTGGTGGGAACATCCTGTACATATCGGCCTATAAAGGCTGCCTTATCCTTCTTTATGGATGCTGGAGATCAAGCGACACCAAAAATACTGAAGATGCAAGACCAATAATCGTTGACGCTCCGTTGATGGTCCATTGACACTTATTTCCAGGCTATGGGAGGGAGCGTGAGTCTTTGCATTTCACTCATTAAGGCGGCCAATACTTCAAAAATAAACTGTGACGTATCAATGCCAATATTTTACGATTATCAGTAGCATATCAGAATGCCACCATAAATGTGAAACCTTAAACACAGCACCGAAGATTGGATCTGATGGGTCTAGCCAAACCCAGTGAAACCCGAGGGTTGATGAGTACGGGTCCTGATTTGGCCTTTCAAGAGTTCGTGGGTTGGGTTTTTCGATGGGTCTGGAACCAAAGAAACCTGTTTTTGCGGTCCAAACCCGCACCACTGGTGGGTTACCCGGACCCACTGCTAAGAGTTCTGAGGAGAGCATTCTGGCCGGCCTTCCAAGAAACTGGGATCCCTGATGACTGGTACAGGAGTACCATCGGAGTAATTGTAATAAGTTTGAGAACACCTCAGAGCGCCAGAGTGAATATTGGGTGCACCTGCCACCACCTGGAAGTGTCAACGACAAGTCTGGGAGTACCGGCTACAACCCTGGGTGCTCTGACATCAAATCTGGGAGTGCCGACGACAAGCCTGTGAGCAGCTTGGAGCGCCAGCAACAAAGGACTTTGGGAAAAACTTCATTTTCTTTGGGAACGTTGCGGGTGAGTCTTGAATTCATAGCTACTACTCATTGTTCAACAATTATTGAAACTGATGTATTCAGTTTGTATTCTCATCTATCTATCTATATAGCTACTCATCTACATATAGTATATGTGGACTGGCTGCAGGCGGTGCTTGAGAAGAATTCAAAATCTGCCTGAAAATGACAATCGAATGATCTCAGAAATACACTCTCGGTACATAATCAAGCAAGTTTGGAGATGCACTTAGAGGCGATGATCATGCGAACTTGCAGGTGGTAATCAAGCGAGTTTGGAGATACACTTCCAGGCTGTAATCAAGTGTATTTGGAGATACACTTTGAGGCCGTGATTGAGTAAGATTTGAGATGCACTCTGAGATCGTGATCTAGCGAGTTTGGAGATGCACAGGAGGCAATCATTGTGTGAACATCCAGGCTGTAATCGCGCAAGTTACGAGTTACACTTGGAGGATGTGATCGAGCCAACTCGCCGGCCATAGTGGAGCGAATTTGCAGATGCACTTGGAGGCTGTAATGGTGCGAACTTGGAGGCTGTAATCGAACGAGTTTGGTAATACACTTTGGAGGCCATAATGGAGCGAGATTAGACGAGGACTTGGAGGCAGTTGATGTATGGCACCCCGGGTGCTGAGAATCTATTCAACAGTTAGTTGACTCGCAAAGGTGGGAATCTGACAAGGTCGTTGTACCTTTAAGCTTTCATGGTACTTTGGCCGATGGCAGTCCATCCTGTAGGGAGGCACACTAGAAGCTGAAGCTAAATTGAGGGGTTCACTTGTAATCATCGAAATATAGGGAAGACACCCAATCATGGGTGGATGCTGTACTCGGTATATACTGTGGTTGGTGTATGTTATACTTGGTGTATACTGTACTCAGTGTCAATTCATGATCATGGCATAGAGAGATAAAGAGGAATGACTCAACTTTGTATACTGTGATGATAGTGGAGTTGTGGATGACAAAGAGACAGATGTGGGATGATGATGAGAACAATGTGGTGGATTCGAGTGGATACAAGAAATCAGGGGGACAGCGTAACTCATTGGGTTGGAAAGACCTCCTATCGGTATAAGTACGAGCTGGATCGGGACATGTACCTGCCATATCGGGGATGGTAAATTGACTCGCACACAAAATTCTCTAACTCCCAGTATCTCATGATGATTTGCCGCATCGCTGCTCATCTCTCTCTTTCTCGTCCTCAACTCTGCTGTCACCTAAGAACATAAAGTTAAGTCATCCCTCTCTATTTCTCCATCCCATGATCATGAGTTAACACCACATACAGCATATACCAAGTACAGCATACACCAAGAACAGCATACACCAAGTACATTTTACACTGAGTGCTGCATACACCACGTAATGCATACACCATGTACTTCGTACACTGCATACTTCATCATCCTGAGATTGACTGTCTCCTCCTCCCAGCCCGTCTTTCAGCTCTCAGCGAACATTGTTGTACACAAATGTCTACATTCCCACAATTACAAGTTAACCAACAAATACAGTCTGAGCTTCCATAGCGCATGCCTCCCCATCTACTGCCTCCAGATTCACTGCCTCCAGATTCACTGCCTCCAGACTGACAACCTCCAGATTGACAGCCTTCGAATCAATTGCCTCCAGATCAATTGCCTCCAGATCATCCGCCTCCAAGTACCCCTTCAATGTTGAATGATCATGGCTTCCAAGTGTATCTCCCAACAGGCTCAATTACAGCTTCCAAGTGCATCTCTGAGTTCACTCGATCTTGGTCTCTAAGTGCATCTCCAAACTCCCTCAATCATGGCCTCCAAGTACATCCCTGTGTTCACTCGATTTCTCAGTCACGAAGTGCAACTCTGGGTTCACTCGATCTCAATCTCCAACTGCATCTTCAGACCCACTCGATCACAGCCTCCAAGTATATCTTGATGGAGCGATGGCTGTTGATTGGAGATACAGGGGTAACGCAGGTGGCCAGAGTGACGGGGTGTATATATTCGGCAGACCCTGGAGTAGATAGGCATCATCTCATTTCCATCTCATCTTATCATGCAATGAAAATACACACACTATATTTCCCAACTTTTGGTCTCCCTCGCTCGGTCCATGATTTCATGGAGCCACGCAAGTGCATCGATCGTCAATGCCAGGTAGCATCATATCTTCTCACCCAATTCCTATGCTCCTCGAATCAGTAGTGCTCGTTATTATGAATTCTGTGAGGATGCTGCGAGAGGTGCGGTGGAGTATTGATGGTGAGCTCTCTACCTTCTAGCTCACTCGTCTCAACACACCAGCCTCCAAATGGTGCATCTCTAAGTTCTCAATATGCATGTCCAGCTGCTCCTCCGATTATGCTCGAGTACGATTTGCAGCCAGATTGACTGTATGTAAATATATAGAGAGACTTAAAAAATGAATGCCATGGTATGATGTAGCGAATCTTGTGACTGTAATAGACCAAATGCCTTGTGGTTATGTCAAAACCACTGCTGTGATAATACGGCACCAAGTCTCTCGCAGAGCTGCGCAGTAGTCTCGGCTGCTCTCAAAGCATCCCACAGAGCTGCACAGCGGTCTCAGCTTCCTTCTAAGTCTCCCACAGATCTGCGCAGAGGTCTCAGGAACTCCAACATTTGACTATTCTATATGTCAAATCTCGTAGTATCCTGAATGCACCTCCATAACATCAGTTGCTTGCAGAAGCACCCGAGCATGCTCTTGCAGAGTTTGAGAGTACATTCCTCAGCTCCAGGGGGGTTTGGGAGTATCTAAAAGTGCTTAGAAGTAATGGTGAGGTCCCCGGAGTGTCTGGGAGAATTGGGTGTATCTTCCAGACCGATTTACACTTTGCTGATGTACTGCAGGCTTATATACAATCGATCTGGCAATGTCATTTGCAAATCATCATTCATACGATGATCAAGATCATGACTTTGAAGTTGTGGAAACTTCAAAGGATAACAATGTATTAATACCAGCTTTAGATCAAGGGAATCATATGGCTCAAGGAGTAACAACCAGTCAACTGCATTCTACTTATAATGGTAGTAGTTGTTACTGATGCAATGAAATTCATCTTCAATGTGTGATTGCTAATGATAGGCATGTGGCAATACGACCGGATGCAGTACATGTTAGCTGAATAATGCTTAATAATCCATCATTATTCCGCAAACTACCTCCTGATTATCAGAAGTACAGGCTGCTACTGTATCCTGGAGATGCAGAAAAGTTACCAAATAGCTGGTGATGCAATCATAAGATTCAGTGATTAGATTCCAAAAACAAACCTAGAATGGGACTAATATATCAATTGTCCCTGGAAGAAGAGAAGATTCTAATACAATCTCTGGAAAAAATGATTCAGGAGCATAAGGTATGTTCTTTGAGAAGTTTAGTAGGAAGTCCTATACAGTTTATTCCCAAACTAAGTTGTACTAGGTGTTTACAGTTATGTGTGGATTGTTGCCATCTTAATAACCATACAAAGAAAGACAAAACTCCGCTTCCAATTGTGGAAGAATTTCAATACCAAGTTAAGGGTGCAATATATATCACCTGAATTGACATGAAATCTGGCTTTTATCTCATAAGGATGGCACTCAGTAATTAAAAATATACTGTGTTTTGAATTACATTTGACAGATACAAAAATATGGTTATGGCATGTGGTTTAATCAACACACCGGCCACCATCCAAAGAGAAATTTATAGGATATTAAAACTGTTGCAAGGAATGGAATTGGTAATTAATACCAAGTCAGAAACCAACAAGGACAAAGGAAAGGTCGCAGCAGCATATATCAAAGATATATTAATATCTACAAAATGATCTAAAAATCATTGCAAACAGATTTCTATGATATTTCAGCTACTTATGGATAATGATACTTATTTCGAAATCAATAAGTGTGTATTTGATGTCATAGATGTTCACTTTCATAGATTTCTGGTTCGCGGATCTGGATTGCATATGGACCCTGAGAAATCTAAGACTATTAGCAACTGGCCAGGACCTACCAAACACAAAGAAATGCAACAGATATCAGGATTATGGAACATCAACTGATGATTCAAACTGTAATGGGTGGGGTCGGGAGTAGGTAATATTGGTAACAAATAATGCAATGGCATATCAGGGACAGAAGTACTCGTGGTTTGATCTGAGGAATCCAGACATGCCAAGATTCAATGCTGTTTCTAACTTGTACTCGCTTTGCTATACAAGAGAATCAGTAAAGAGAGAAGAAAATACAACCCTCCAATGCGAACAACATCTCTATATATACAGTTCGTATGCCACCCTCCCATCATTCCTGATGCTCCAATGTACCGTCTGAATCCTTCGCCATGATCTTACAAATCAGCAACACAACTCGTATCAGGACAACCATGCCACTTTATTTGAAGCACAATACTCCAAGGCACTTCCTGATCATCACAAAATATACCACCACCATCTCACCGCATGCCTACACATATTCTGCTACTCTTGATGTCGCTGTCTTTCCGTAACTCCACTACCTACCTGCTTCCCCCAACATACTTCCTTTCTACATGTCCTATCATCACTCACCAGCTGTGGTGTGACAGTATCCCCCCGTTAGATCCGAGGTCCACCAAGAACATCATCCAGCAGTTCTGGCGTTCCAGAATATGGTTCATGGAACTATCCTACCCTCTGCAATCCATCCACAAACCTTGCGCGTTCCCCAGTTAATGAATCATATCCCGTACAGCTTATAACGTAGTGGAAATGACTCCAATACAACCGGCTGTCCTCAAGACTCGGAACCTGATACTCTTGATAACCATCAACTTCCACCACCACCGGTGGTGGTTCCACCCACTGTTCTACCAAAGGATCATTAACATTGGGATTCAAAAGTGAAACAGGTTGCACACTATGTATTCCTATCGACGCAGGCAGCATCAGCTCATAGGCAAAAGTAGATATCTGGCAGACAACAGTAACAAGTTCGAACCGCTTCCAATCCAACTTCCAGGTAGGTCTAATGGTTCTAACATGCCAGGTATCCAACCACGCCTGGGAGGGTTACTGAATATTTAGTCGGGGAATTCATCCTCCGTTGGCTCATTCCTCCTGTACCGCCTCACTTTGCCTCATCTCTACAGGAAGGTGCTCATGGACTGTATGCATTCTCGCCTGAACCTGATCCCCATCAAGGCGTCGTTGGTCACATTCCTTCATTCATTCTCCTGCAAACGACAGCCGAGGATCTATGCCTTGAACTACAAACAAAGGAGATCATATGGTTGATTTAGACATCCCAGTATTCGCAGCAAACTCAGCCAAGTGAAGCAACTTCACCCAATCGTCTTGCAGATGGTTAACAAACTCCCAACGATACTGTCCCATAGTGGCATTCTTCTGTTCTGTCTGACCGTCCATCTCTGAATGAAACGCTGTCAACATTCTTCGATGAATCCCAAAATGGCTACTTATCTGGCCCCAGAATGTTGAGGTAAACTGTGGTCCTCGGTTCAAGACAATTGTCAATGGGAGCCAATGTAGTCATACTACATCTCTGAAAGACCACTCCACCAGTTCCAATGCATCTATACTTGTATAATAAGAAATCAAACATTGCATCTTCGGGAGTCTGTCCACTGCAACACAAAATTTGTCGAACCCTTCACACTCTGGTAACCCCACCACGAAATACAACAGAAATATATTGGCATTGTTCACTATGAACTGGCAAGGGTTGAAGGACTCCAAATGGTCAGTGTCGCGAGCTGCAGGACCATTGACAACTATGACAATTTGGTACCACTTGGTCAACATCCTTCTGCATTTGCTTGCAGTAGTAGTGCTGATCTAAAAGGTGGAATGTCTTCGCACTTCCAGGGTGTCCTGCAAGCGACATATTGTGATATTCCTCTATTATCTGTGCATGCAGGGCATTATTCACTGGGACATACAGATTACCTCTATATTGTATTCTCCCATTCTTCTTCATGCAGTTTGCAATTTCAATCTCATTCAACCCGCTATTCATTCGAATTTGCTTCCAGTATTTTCGTTGGTAGTGGGCTGGTTCATATGTTGCTGCCAGAAGATCAGAAATGGTGGGACTGATGAAAGCAGGCAGAACGCCCGCCAAGAAACGCAATTGTTTTAGTTGGTTCTGCAGCTTGGGAACCACCTGTTCCATATTTGTTAATCATTCATCCTACCCCTCAGGGAGGTCTCCTGGCATCCATGTCAAAGCAACTGCTTTGCCATTCGATTTGCCTGGTCCATACACAATTTGATAATCAAATCCAGTTCAAAATTCTGACCACCATGCCTGTCTTCGATTCAGAAGCTTCATTGTCATAAATTATTCACAATTCTTATGATTGTTTAACAATTGAAGGAGATACACAGGCTGTTTACATTCAGGTCTCCATTTCTCAGGAGCATTAAGATTCGCCATAACTTCCTTATTGTAAATATCATAATTGCATTGAGCAGAAGAATGTTTGTTCAAAGAATATGCCACTGAGTGAAACACTCCCTTGTCATCATACTCTAGCAGATACATGATTGAAGGTGTCTGTTTCATTAATCACCACTCTCTCATCATCAAAATGTTTATGGACTGGGGCTGTCGTGATTGCATTCAGCATTGCATTGAAAGCCCACTGTTGTTACAACTGTCACATAAATGTTTCGTCCATCATAGCGGACCTTGTCAGCAGTTCTACTTTTTCCGAATACGTTGGGATATAACGTAGATAATCATTGGACAATCCGTGAAATTGTTGAATCTCAAACAGCTTATCCAACCTGACTTTGTTCATTGTTTTTCCCAGCTCCAATTCCTCACTGTCTCACCTTATCTTCATACATTGATATCCCCATTGTGGATACAATAAGGCCCAAATATCTCACGGTTTCCTTAAGAAATTGGCTTTTCTCAATCTTCCAATGCAGTCCAGCTTCCAATAAGTGCTGCAGAATCGACTTAACATGTTACTCTTGTTTCTCCTCCGAATTACTATACATAAGTATATTATCCATATAAGCAGATGCAACATCATCCAAGGCTTCCCTTGATGAATTATTGGAATATCGCTGGAATTCTGCCGGAGCATTTATTGTACCGAACTGCATTCCTGTAGGTTCAAATGGGTAGTATTCTGTTGGAAAGGCTAACTAATGTTCATCTCCGGACACAAGTCATAGTAGATGAATGGCATCCCGAACATCAATCTTCATATACACCTTTGCCCCGTGGATCAAATTTAGTGTTTCTCATATATGGGGTGATGGATATCTATTCGTGATGGCCTTGCTATTGATGTCGTGGTGTTCAATCCTGATCTGCTAACCTCAACCAGGTGTCGTTGTGAAGAGTACTGGTGCAGCAAAGGGTGACGATGACTGAAGTATAAAACCCTTTGATATATTATCCTGTAGCTATTCTTTAGGTACCACAAACTCAGCCCTCAATATTGAGTATAGGGGGCCCCTGGTTACTGATTCGCCATGCTATAATTGTACCTGATGGTGGATCCCTGGTCGATGTGGTGGGAGGCAGTCTGCCACAACCATACCAAAAAATTATAAAAACTCATGATGCTGATTTCGAACAATTTTCTCCAGCGGTCGGTCGCCAAGATTCTTTGCCTTGGTAGCCTTATTGATATCATACGAGGAGGCTTTGAAAACCATCAGGGAGCTTCCCTTTAGTGTACAAAAGAACAAAGCTCGATTATGCATCGCAGCATTACCCAGAACTGGCCTCTGTGGTTGTATCTGTAGTTAAAATATGCCATCCCTCTCAGAATAAGCTGGTTTCGAAGGTTTCTCTATTACTCCCTGAACAGTCACAGGTGCGTCATGACAATGGGTAACAAAATAATGTGACCCAAGCACAACCGAATTTAACACAAATCTTTCTGCCACATCATGTAGTTGTAGCCAGAGTATCCTCTGAACTATTCGACAATGTTCTTAACGATCATGAGAAGTTCTTCCTTTTAATCTTGAAATGTGATTCCTACTTTGGCAATATGTGTGATATCTCCTGACTCTATAGGTCTTCTGTCAATGACTTTGACTTGTCGTTTTTCCTCTAACGCTGGGAGTGGTATTTGATGATGGAAAGCAAAATGTCGATCCATAAATGCAATGCCTAGAGCTCCGCAATTGATCAGCGCATGTGTTGGTTTCTCTTGATTGTTCATAGTTAATGTGCAGGCTATAACTTAATATTTCGCTTCCATTGACCCTTCCAATACCTCCACCTTACTAACCGAAAGATGGAAAGTTCCAAAACATTTTATTGCATCTAAAAGATAACTTTCTGCATCAATCAGAGACCCATCGTTCTTTGAGTGACATAATCTTTTCCCGATTCGTCGTAACCTGTCCCGGTTTCTACTACCTGTACTTTTGTTCCAGCCGCCTTCAATGTCAGAGCCTTTTTCCTCACTGCACAATCTGCCACTCTGTTGCTCAACCCACCACTGTGCAAACAACTCCCATCTGCAAAACATCTTGCCCTCTCCTCTGTAATGGCAGTTTCTTGCATCTGCTGAGGTCGATAAGTGCAGGTGTTGTATATCCGGTATCCATTCCAGCAGGGGTACCTGGAGGATCTTTAGGGGAAGCTGGCAGTCTTGTGGAAGCGGCGACACCTGCCCCTCCTCCAATATTGTATGTGGCCTTGTCTGCCCGTGGTCATTGAATATGCATGTCCTGCATCTAGCAAACTGTGACACATGCTGGAAGTTCATCAGGCATATCGCTATAGGTAGAGGAGTCCATCTTTTCTTCACACAGCCCCATCATAAGGGCATTCTGCAGGGCCACAGGATCCCAATCAAGATCGGTGGTAATCCCATCGAATTGAACATAGTACATGTTGTGATAATCCTGTCATGATGATTGCTTGATTGAGTCTAAGTCAATGATGACACGTGGCCTATATAGTAGCTGCTAGCCCTAACTCACAGCCACGTGATGACAAACTCTACCAAGACTCAGTCTAACAGTACTGAGAGATCTCACAGTGCTTTTGTTTGAGTTTACGCATCTTCTGTTCAGCAGTGGCTACCCTATTGGGGTCCCCAAAAGCTGTCCCTACGAGTTGAATAAAAACTTTATGGTCTTCCAGTCATATTGTTCTGTCCTCCCGGACATGTGGCACGATCTGGCCTGGAGCCACCACCCCTCTGATGGTTGAATGTGTACCGCATCTTCTACTGTTTGTCGGGAAAGTGGGCAGGCTTGTGTTGAATGAGTATCTGGAGTTGAACAATGCAGCCACTCATCTGAGTTCAGTCTGATTCGGACACATGCTGGGAGCCTGGAAATGTCCGTCCCAGGTCCTCTGGAGCCTGGGGAGCAGCCAGAGCTGCCCTTGGTGGCAATGTTTGAGCTTGGGCCAACTACATCTTCAATCATCGGATCTCCTCTCCAGATTGCTGTGCGTTCCAGGTCATTACCACCAGTTCCTCCCATAGCTTCTTGTCTATCCTTGGGGCTAGGGGTCTCCTGCTGGTTTGGTCCCGTTGGTTCCTCAGACTGTAGATTCTGTTCTCAAGCTAAGCCCGATTGCACTCAGGCGAAAGGAAGGTGTGTGCCTTCAGGTATACAATATCTGGCTGGAATGCAACTATCTCGGCTGGATAATCGTATACCCTCTGTACCGTGCTTGGGGGTTTCGAGTACTGTGCCTCTCTCTTCAGCACCGCCTGTGCTTCTTGCAACATGGTCTGTCTCTCGCCGAAGTCAACGTCAAATATGTTCCTATCAATGATTCTTGCTGTGATGGTTTGGTCGTCCGTGGACACCATTCCCATGCAGTTGTGTTTCTCTCATCTTCTCATTGCAACAAATTAGACACATCTCCCAGTGCCAATTATATGCGTTGATTTCGGATGGCATCAGGGTTGGGGGTATTACAACAAGTAGCGGAATCCCAAGGCAATTAGCTGATGTCACTGCTGCTGCTGCCATGTGTCTGACAGTCGAGTGGGTTCCTACTCAGTCATGTCTTTCACAATCACATGGTTCTTTGGGATCAGAGGCGAACGAAGGAGCAGCGCCCAAATATCTAGTCCAGTGCTGTCCGATTACTGGGTTGTTAATGTCCAGACCCCCTCTTCCCTGGATGCATCTGTCCAATAGAGATTCCAAGGGGAGGGAATGGTTGATTGTTCCGAAAAATCAGCTTCCAAAAGGTCTTCTTTGAAAGTAGCTGCAAGTATGGCTTCAATACTGTCGAAGGCGATCAACGGCGGAGGGTCAAAATCTGGACAAGCAGTACCAGCAAGATCAAACCGATTTGTTGAGGATATGCAGTTACGGTTGTGCTTTTTCGTTTGAATATGGTGATTGATGTGGGTACAATTGAATATCAGATGAGGTAAGTCGGTGTAACTCGTCAACAGTATTGTCGCAAATATCTATCCAGTGGTTATTCAGGGCTATATTAATCCAACAGGTAACAGAACATGGTTCGAGACAATACTTACACTCTGTGGAGGGATGTAAGCAAATTAAAATATCAGGTAGGCGATGTGTAAAACTTGTTCTAGTGCAATTGATGGGGTCAGACGTAACTCATATTGGTCACAAATAGTGTGATATTATGGCAAGGACAGAAGTACTCAACGTTACCATCGAAGAATCAAGGCAAGGCAAAATGTGAATCTGTTTTGACGTCGTACTTGCTTTGCTATTCCAGAATACGAGTAAAGAGAGAAGAAAAGAAACCTATCCAACACCAAACAACCTTTCTTCATATCTTGCTCATATGCCACCCTCAAAGCATTGCTCATGCTCCAATGTACTATTGTAATCCTTCCCCATGATCCTTCACACTACCAACACATCTCTTACCAACGCAACCATACCACCTCATCCAACGTCACAACATCTCAGGCTGCTTTCTTATCATAACACATTGTACTGGAACAATTTTGCTGCATTCCCACACCTCCTCCGCATCCCTCGGCGTTTCTGCCTTTCCGTAATGCCACTTCCTTCCCACTTACCACAAAGCCCTTCCTTCGTCTATCTGCTATTATTATTCGCCAGTGGCTCTGTGACACATACCACCCTATGCTGTGATAGTGGCGCCATTCTCAGATTTAATCAGAGCTTATGAGAAAACTTTCCTATGGAAAGAAGCACATGAAGCCACATTTTTGAAAATAATTATATTATTTATATCTGAAAAAACACCAATCATATGATGTTGCAATTCTAATCAAACAGCAGTTGTAAAAACTGATGCTTCAGTTTTCGCTATTGGGGGCATAATGTTTCACAATGTTCAAGACAATAAGATTCATCCTGTTAGATTTCTCTCTCAGATACTAACCACAGTTGAATGAAATTCCAATGCCATTAATGAAGCAATTCTAGAGATAGTTTATTCTTTTATGAACTTGAATTACATTTTACAATGGACATTCTCAAAAACAATGGTATTTCCAGATCTTCAAAACCTTACGTATTGCGAAATGGTAGTTCAACTTAATCTCAGAAAAGCTTGATGGGCCGAACACTTGGAAGTTTTTGATTTCCACTTGTATTACTGAAAAGGAAGTTGCAACAGCAAATCAGATGCCGTATCATGGTTCCCAGAATTGCCAACTTCCAATGGGGGTACCACAGTATCTGGAAGTACAACCATACTTAAACAGGAAAAATGGTGAGAAGGTAGAGCAATGCAAATCGAAGAAGATGAAGATGAAGTCATTAAAACTGCAGTAATTGACCATGACCTTGTATCTATGGATGCCATGGAACACAATAAGGAAAACGCTTTAATCGATGACACATATTGAGTGATACGCAAACAATTGGAAGCCAACGAACAAATTGATTAAGAATATGAATTGGGGGAATATATACTGTATTGGGAGATTAGACTTTACGTTCTGGAACAATTGAAACTTACTGTGATGAAAATTGAGCATGACTGGAATCTCGCGGAACATTTTGGAAGGGATCACCCGCTGGAGTTGATAAGAAAGCATTTGTACTGGCTGAATATGAAAATGGATATTCGCAAGCATTGGATTTAGTGCAACAATTCCCATAGGACAATAATGCCTAGACAGGTAAATCATGGGCTATTGCATCTATTTGAATTGACATGTAACCCAGGGATGCATAATACTGTTGATTATATTACTGCTTTACTAGAGTCCAAAGAGGAAACTACAATATTAGTCATAGTGGATCAATTTACGAAGATAGCTCAGATTGTTCCTAACATGAACAATGATTCACCAACAGTGGCAAGAATCCACTTGGAAAACAATTGAAAATATCACAGATTTCCGGAACATGTGCTATAAGATCAGCATGTGACCATTAAAGGATAATACTTTACCGTTCTGTATAAAATGTTAGTAATTAAACAAACCATGAGTACAGCTTCTCATCCACTGACAGATGGACACACTGAAAGAATATACCAGATAATAGAAGCTGATTGACTTACTTACTGTAACAATGAGCTAAATGACTGGGCATCCATGTTAGCAATAGCAGAATTTGCATATAATAACTAGCAACTCTTGACAGTAACAAATTCACCATTTTGGGTGAATTATGAATTTCAATCTCGTTCCAGTTTGCCGACAGCAATTCTGTTTGGAATGCTGGCCTTAGTGTTGTACGGACATTTCATGGTGTCAGCACATACAACGGTAACCAACCTGCTTAAAATATTCATTAATGACATGTAACACAGTACCACAAGAAAAGCAGGTTGATAGAGCCATTTAAAGTGGGGGAACTAGTAATACTACATGGGAAAAATATTCGAACAAAGCAGCAGCGCCAGATTCCGGACAATACCCTGTATGGGCAATGTAAGATGGTAGTGGTTGGGAGCAATCAGTCGTATTGTAAGTTAAAATTAGCTGAGTTCTGCATTATACATTTGACTTTCAACATATGATTGTTTGAAGGGCATTGAGAAAAAGATCCGAAACAACAGGTTGTCAAAATTTGAACTAGATGATCCTAGACTGACAATTGAATCATTAATTGCCAGCAGGCCCTCTGACAACAATCCGCTCCAAAATGTATTCTTAGTTCAGTGCAAAGGGTATTTACATGACAAAAATACATAAGAAACCTACCACAATATAGAGGAAGCTGGAAAAGAGTTATTGAAAGACTATTACAATGAGTTTTCTGACATGGAAGAAGATGGGATATATAATGATATATGGAGAACACCAAAATGATTTGATATGATTATTTTTTGAATTTGTAGTATTATTTCTTTGGTATGTTCAGCGGCATCGTTTGATTTTTACTTGTTCCAACTGAGCACCGTTGTGGTCACCTGTTTTAGAGATGGAGGTGATGTTAGTGGTTGTCCCTTTACAGCAATAATGGGACTTGCAATACCCAATTGAGTATATGACATGCAGTTACTGTCCATCTAGTAACGTGACATACATCTCACCAGTTTATGACATCGCAAGGGAGCCAGCTACATAAGCTTTGGCACCATTACTCCTGGGTCGCATGTCGAGTGAATAAGTTCTTGAGCTTAGAAGATTCATGATGAATAATGCAGCTATGTTGTTCTAGCTGGTGGACTTCAGTCTCGGCAGTATGTGTAGTTTTCAACCATATTCGGTTCTCCAGATTCCAGTGGGGCATGTCTGACTGGACTGAAGCATTCTGCGACTCACAGGTGCAGCAGTCGATAGCCAATATGCACGTACACAAGACACCTGGTGTATTGGCTCTGGTGATAAGAACAACTATGGTACTCCCCGGCCAAAGTGAATCATCTGGGCCTACACATCATGTAACTGAGGAAATGGTGATATTAGTTGATGACAAGGGATTGGAAGCGACCGTACTGACCGATTCGAGTAAGTTCTCTTTGCAATGTCACACTCAGAGTGACATGAGCTGATGCATTATGGTGCATGATAGGATTGTACCTGTTGGTCGCCAATTGAATGTTTCATACAAAACAAGGACGCAGCATGTTGAGGCATTGTACTGCAATTAGAAGTTCGATCTATGATTGGATGGTGTTCCAACAACTGAAGCAAACGGAATGTGAGATGTCTAAGTTCAAGTTCGATCTGTCACATTTTCTGATACAATATCATGTGATTGACAGCCTGATTTTTAACATCAGCGTAACACTACAAAATGACAGTACACTGCTACTTGAGCTTGATCTTCCAACTACAAGAGGAATGTGATCACTTTAGAGTTCTCTTTGAAGGTTTGTATGTCCAGACATCGATAGTATATCTCCAATGTGCATGATAGCATGTCCGCATGCACCCTGTGATGAGTAGCATGAATCCCCATAGTTATCATGTTCATGCAATGTCAACATTCAAAACCACCCAAGACAATCTTTCAATATTATATAACATTCAATCTACTGAAAACTCACACCTTTACATCTTCACTGCATTTCCACAACCAAGCGCTGTATATCTGGATATGCAATGACACATTGCCAATATGCTCAGGAGAAGAATGTGAAATTGTTCAGCGATCAAATTTTCAGTTTAGAAGAACATCATTTAACCCACTTTTCCAGTGTAATTTGACTAGATGTGGATGATAAAGGTATCAAAAATCGGGAGCATTGCTACTTAGCTATGAGGTAATTCCCATTGAAAGAAGTTTCCGAAAAGCATTTGTTCCTTAGAGAGGAATAATATTCCCGCAGGGAAATGATATCAATACCTGGGAATGTACACATCCGGTAGCTCTTGAAGATGAAGAAGTTGACACTTATAATGGGATGAGGAAAGAAAGAGTTTCACTCGATTGGCGGCTGCACTTAATTCAATAAATAATGAATTAGTTGCAGGGATTCAGCCAGTATTTCCGTAAAAGATACGACTGCATAATTACAATGACAATCCAGTCACCAAGAGAGTGTTGTGGACAATGGGCAGGGAACAGGATCTAACTCATCAAGAGTTCACCAGAGATTGTATTGACAGGTGGGTTCAAAATTGGGGAATTCCAGATTCGATTATCTCTAATGAGAATACGTGCTGTATTACAGATTTCTGGGGGAACTCTAGTGTTTGCAGCAGGTCCAGGTTCTGACCTCTAATATGGTTCGGTTCGGTTCCAAACCTGTCCACAATTCGGACCTGCTGCTTCTTGGTGAGCCAAACCTACACCCATACCCATGAACCCATGGATTATTCTGGGTTTGGCTAGACCAGTCGGTTCTCATCCCCGGTTCTGGTATTTGGAGTGTTCTATTTATGGTCGCATTCAGATATCCTACTGCTAATCCCAAAATATACACTTGCGTACATTATTGTCCGTTTCTGATGTATTGGCCACCTTTATAATCAAAAACAAAAGAGACACATTCCCTGCCCCATCCTGAAAATAAGAGTCAACAGCACGTCAATTATTTTTGGTCTTGCATCTTGGGTAATCTAAGTGGTGATTGGATACAAATATTCATAAATAAGGTAAATGCCGCATTTATAAGAGGAAGAGAAAGCGACACACTCCCTGCCCCATTCTGAAAATGAGGATCAATAGACCGTCAACAATGTTTCGCTGTGCATAATGATTAATCTGGGTGGTGATTGGTTCCTGACATTCATTCATGATGTATAGGCTGCCTTGACAGGGAAAAGAGACAGCAACATACTCCCTGCGCAATTCTGAAAATAAACGTCAATACAGGGTCAACAAGTTCTTGTTTTTTAAGTCAGGCAATTGATTAGAGACTTGGTTGTTGTAATGCGTACTGCAAGCATTGGCATGCTTAACGGGCAGAACCACCAGACACAACATCACGACTATTTCCTAGAAATGAGTGTCAAAGTAGCCTCAACGTTTTTGGATCTTATAAGCCAGGTAATTAAACAGTGACTTGGTTGTTATTAAACATAAGCACAGTAATGGCCGCCTTTATACGCCAAACAGCAAACGACATGCTCCCTACTCGATCTTCAAAATGAATGTCCACATGTTATGTCCTGTAAGTCAGGTAATTGCATCATGAAGTAGTCGTTATTATATATAATCATTGTATTGGCTGCCTTTCCAGACAAAGAGAAAGCTGCACACTCTCTGGCCCATCGTGACAATGACTGTCCATGGAGTGACAATGATTTCTGTCTTGTATCATTGGCAATCTAAGTGGCGAATGACCACAGACATCTATAAACTGGGAGTAGGCAACCTGTATTAGCCAATCCGCAAGCGATGTTCCTGCGATGGCCTCCCAGACAATCAAGACTTAGTTCATGCTCAAAGCTGCAACTTAGCGATCCTGAGCATATTAGCATATCACACTGGTCCAAACGTTATATATAGACAATGATGGGCACATCGCACTTTGATTAAGGATAATGCCAGGCCAAAAATGCTTAATGTTCAGTTAATGCTCATTTTGCCATGGGCGTATCCACATTATGCAATCATTCACTCTGACATAGAATATCAGTAATGGTCTTTTGGCAGCCATTCTATCCTCTTGATGTACGTTCTCCTTTATCACTACATTGTTTTTCAATAATGCATATAAATCTATCCTTTAGAATATACTTTAAAGTGTCCACTAATTGTAGATAATGATGATGCTCAAAAATTCCATTCCCTTCCATCAATCCTTGTCTTCACTGTCAGGTTCGCTCAAAGACAGCTTTCATCTGCGAATTTGATATTTGCTGCATTGCCATGCAGCAGAAAGTGTACTAACCAGTGGATGGTCCGTCATCAGTCAGCCAATCTGGAATATCAGCTTTATTGTGCTTCCAATCCTTGGCATGTGCATCAAGATTCAAAATTTGAGCATTGGGAAGTGGAGTGTGTATATACATATATCCAGGTGGCGCACCTTCTATTTCGGGGCTTTGACTTTCCTCACAATCATCAGGTGGCGTTGGTGGTGTTCCAGGCAAAGATGGTCCCAGTTGTGGTGGAGGTGCACCAGTTTCTTTGCTCTGCCATTGGGTCTGCGGATTCCATGCTGTGGTATATTGGTGAGGATGGTAGCCATTGATTTGATTTTCACAAACCATTGCCAGGTGACTTTCCATTGCTGCTTTTACCTTTTCATCTGCAAGAAACTCAACACCTCGCTTCTTCATCTCGCAGACTTCGGCGTGAAGTTTGTCGATTAGTGGTTGCATTCCCTCTATTACAGCACGCAAAAACCTTCTTTTGGCCGTGTTGGTCATATTCATGACAAGGCGCATGTTGGACTGTGCTACCTGTATCTGAACCTCCCTGCCTGGCCATAATAGCTGACATGTTGAAAACCGATAGGATATTGGTTGCTGCGTCTAAAAGTGAGATTCGGTAATGACCTGTACCATATACAACTCTGTAGCCTTCTCTAAAGTCTGTATAGCCTGTTTTGTTCACTCCCAGGGACAATTATCACGATATTTGTCCACGAAAATCCCAGAACTGACAATATCAACTTACTTGATTTCAGGGACAGTGCATATAAATGCCTTTGTCGACAATGGCGGCTTCCCATTACGGGCAATGATAATATGGTCATCTAGCTTTCTATGTGTACCAGTTATACTGTATAGTGTTAGTTAACCCCCATGTACTTTGATATGGAGTTACTCACATTCCATGGCATGCTGCTTTGTGTTCTTGATGCCTCAGGCTTTATGTACGATTTGTAAATGTTTGTCCTGGGTCATATTTTTGGTGACTGGAAGTGGAGCATCATGGCCGACTAACTGGTGTCTGCATTGCTGCTGTGTTTCCGCAAGTGCCATATTGGACGAAGCACCTTTCGTTCAGCTTGATTCAGATCCAATCGCACCTTACAAGGGTGTTTGTGGAGCCATTACTTTTAGTTGTGGAAAGGTGAGTAAGATGATAACAAAAATAAGTGGAAAGTGCTGAAGACTAAGTAGATAGCTACAAGTCAACACAGAATGAGTGACGGCTGACTTGAACACTCTATTCAGAATAAATCCTGCTGGATGTCGCTGCAGGTTACAGGGGATTCAAATTGTCCTGCGATTTGAAGTAAGTCAGAGTGATGTTGTATGTATGTTTAGAGAGATATATTGCAGTTAACAACAGCTGAAATTTTATGTTTGATAGATATACAAAGTGAATTTTTCGACAGAAAGGACGTCTGGTGATGTTTGTCTCAAAACATCGCTGTAATCTTACATGAATTACATGCTAACCATGAAGTCATGATATACAGTTAGCATGACTATTTCCGATGAATTGACAGTCGAAATACACAGCTTCCATTATTCAAGTTGATTAAACCTACCAACGTTGACATAAAAGACACAGCTTGCCTCCATATGGTCCATATCTTGCGACTTCCAACATCTCACCCAGCAACATAGTCAATACAAGACACAATGATCAATGCTCTGAAAATGAACATTTCGCCTCTTCCCATAGGCAAATATGACACATCGACCAAGCAATGCACACAACAACATCATCAAGCGACTAAAAGCATGAACGGCTTGGAGGCAGATAGGGTCTGAGCATTGGGAGCATTGCACAGATTAAGATCCAAAAGAAGCTGTCAGCGGAGAAAGGACAGGCAAGGCACTGTTTAAGCAACACAGAGAAAGAGAAATGGATCGAGGATTATGTGGATTGAGAGATGGCTGGGGCAGAAAGCAAGTAGAAGACACTGAGATAGTGATTATGCAAGATCAAGAAGATATGAGAAATACTGGAAAGGCATAATCCACAACCAGAATGTCTGACAAAACATTCAAAGAAATGTTCAATGCTATCGGGGACAGTAAGAGCGATCTTGTACGTTCTGAAGTTGAGGAGGATGGGGAAGATGCGGAAGATGTTGATGAAGATCCTGAGCTTGGCAAGCAGAGTGAAGATGACAAAGCTGGCTGGGTGATGGCCACAATCTCCAAAATGGAACAGCACCACATGGAGAGTTTTTGGCACAAACAGATGAGGCTTGCTAAACTGATGCAACTGGGATGGAGGAACTTGGCCGACCAATTCTGGGAGAGAGAGATATGAAGTACTGAACTGCCAAACTGATGGTTGGAGCAGTTGTCAACCCCCAAACAGACACAACTGAAGTCGCACCATCAGTGACAACCTTTGGAGACCATATGCACACTCTTGATATCGACCCAGGACAATCGTAGAAGCCGCAAAAAACTTCTCAACTAGGAAGCAGTCAGATGAGGCAGGGTTCGGAGCCAATACAGTCACACGAAAGCGTTGTATCACTCTTGCCTAACGTGGTGGCCAATTCACCAGGAATTGAGAATGCAAATCCTGTTGATGCCGTAAGCTTTTACCCGTCCATATTGCGTCCCTAGCTAATCACCATACAGAAATTGGATTCAGACAAAGACATGGTCACGGAACCTGCATCACTAGAGGTATTATGAGCTAAATTGTCCATATTGACGACGTATCTGGGGTACAAGCAATTTGTGTACCTCTTTTGCTACAGGTCAGCTATTTCTGGATTCCAGTAACCAAATTGTGAAACAGGATACTTCATCAATGTGTGTGCAACGATTGTATGGGTCATGGGAAAGTGGAACATGACAATTCATGTTTATAGATTATCAATGAACTGCATATCGTCTTCCCAGTTATGGGTGAATGAAAAATCGAAACCTAAATTTCAGACTAAATGTACTGACAAAGTTTAAGTCAGTGATGTCTTACGACTAATAGAAGGAGCTATCAATACGCAAGCAGAATCCGGATAAATGACAGCCATCATGCAGTATTACTCCATGCATCCAACCGCATAATTCTCCCCTCAGATCTGCTGCACAGGTTCGAAAGTTGGCACATTGCAAATAGTATGTTATCAAAATGAAGGAGAATGTGCTGGATACACCATGGTGAGGTGATCGGGATATATGCATCAAAAACTAGTGGATGGATTACTATGCCATACATTGCACGCCAAAAGCACTGAAAAGCATTGCATCTATGTCATTCAGCGTGCAGATGACATGTTCAGCTGTTACTCAGAAATAGAGTTAGCAACGGGTCCAGGTTTGGACTGCAAAAACTGGTCAGATCAGTTCCAGACCCATACATGAACCTGACCCGCTGGTTGTTGGTGAGCCAAATCCAGACCGATACCGCTGAACTGGCGGATTTTGCTGCGATTGGTTAGACTAGTAGGTTCTAATACCCGGTTTTGCATTTTGGGAGTTACAATTTCTCATGCTGTTCAGATATGCTACAGCTAATCGCAAAATATTGACTTCGGTATGTCCATGTCTGTTGTAGATGCATTGGGCGCCTTAATGATCAAAACAAACAGAGATGCACACCCTGCCCCATCTTGAAAATAAGCATCAATAGAGCGTCAACGATTGTTGGCCTTGCATCATAGTTAATCACTGTGCGCAATGACTGATATTATTTATATACATCGTTTTGACTCTTCTTATACACTGAAATATTCATCAATACTGAGTTATAGGTTTGTAAACAAAATAGGTTGTTACTGTCCCAGAGAATGTGGCAGGAATATCCCCTCCTCATCTGCCTTTATAGACAGCCAAATCAACATTTATGAATTTTTATAATTCAGCACCACTCATATTCCCGAAGATGCAAGACCAAAAGTCGTTGACGCTCCACAGACAATCATTTTCAAGATGGGGCGGAGAGGGTATCGCTATCTCTTTTGCCAGGAAAGGCGTGCAACATTGATGTTATCACTATACACAACCTATCACCTGTCAGATTACTCATGATGCAAAACCAATCATTGTTGATGCTCTGCTGATGCTTGTTTTCGGGATGGGGTATGGTGCATGTTGCTATAATTCTTGCCTATAAAGGCAGCCAAAACTTCAATTATGTATAACCATGACTAAATCAATTTTAATTACCTGACTAACAAGACCAAAATTTGTGGATGCTCCATTGACGATTATTTTGCCCCGGGTGTATCTGCAGTATACTATCCATTGATATGGCATCGAATATTATTCACATTGTGAAGACAGCATTTCTATTGTTTCTGTTGATATTCTCCTTGATCACTACATTGTTCTTTAATAATACATATACATTTATGCTATATAATTTACTTTACAGTGTCCACTAATTGTTCATAATAATACACCCAAAAACTCTGTTTCTGTATATCAATGCTCATCCTCACTGGCAGGTTTGCTCAACAGACTGCTCTGGTCTTCAACATCAATGTTAGCTGCATTACCACATAGCACATAGTGTACAAACCAGTGAATGTTCATTCATCAGTCAGCATATGTGAATTATAATCTGTATCGTTCTGGCAATCCTGGGAGAATGAATCAAGATTGAAAATTGAGCGGTGGGCAGAGGAGCATGTGCATACCCATATCCAAGTGGCAAAAGGTCGATTATGGACGTATGAGGCCTCACTGTGACCGGGTGGCTCAGGTTGCATTCCGGGCAGAGATGGGGTTGGCTCTGGTGTAGGGTGTCTGTGTTGCCCGGCCGGAGGTGCACCCTGTCATTTTCTCCTCCGGTGTGTCCGCGGATTTCGTGCAGTGCTAACTTTGCATAGAAGGTTTCTGTTCCTCTGGTTTTGACCAAGCATAGCTGGGTGTCATTGAATCGCAGGCTTTACCTTATAATGCCAAAGTAACTGAACTATCAGCTTCTTTTCTCCTCAGACTTCAGAGTAAGGTTTCTTGATCAGGTATTGCGTTTCCTATCTTGCAGAGCGCAAAAACCCTCTTTTGGCCATTTTGGCCATATTCGATGCCAAGCCCATGTCGGGCTGTTCCACCTGGACCTGACCTCCTTGCCTTGCCATAGTAGCGGGCATGTTGCAAACCTACAAGAAATTCGTTGCTGCTTCTAACAATGAGATTTGGCTACTACCCCAACAATATATGCTTCCGTAGCATCCTCTAATCTGATTAAAGTCTATTTGATCAACTCCTGGGGATGCTTATCACAAAATTCGTCCGCAAAGATCGCACAGGTGACAACATCATGATGTTCGATTTCGCGGATTGTACGGACAAATGCCTTGGTCGACCATGAGGTTTAACATGATCCGCAGTGATAAATTGGTCACTCAGCGCTCTACATATACCTGCTGATCATTATATGGTTTGTTGACGGCTGTTTACCTTGATATAGATATACTAACAGCCATCTGCATGCTGCTTTGTATTCTTGCTGCTTCCAGTTGTACGGACAATGTTGAAATGTACATTATGAGTCATTGTTTCGGAGTCTGTATTGGCAGCTTCCTGGTGGACTAACTGCTGTCTGTGTTGCGGTGTGCCTGCGAGTCCCGCATTGGATGAAGCGGTCGGTGATCGGCTCGGTTCGGATCCACATTTTCAATGATTAGCTGTTTCTGTATTCATGTTTTACTGTTGTGGCCCAGGAGAGGAAAATGATAATGAAAAGAAGCGGGAAGTTCTGAGGAATATATTGTCAGCTTCATGTCAAAATGGAATATGTAACAGCCAACTTGCACATTCTACTCATGATGAATCCTTCTGTGGAGGGCTGCAGGTTTCAGGGATATCATAGTTGCGCACAATTTGCACTAAGTCGGCCCGATGTTGAATATTTCGTTTCGAAGATTCATAGTGGTTTTGGATGGCCAAAATCTCCTGATTGTGAGTAATCGACAGGTCACTCTTTGAGGGAGAGAACCTGTGCTGACGTTTCTCTCAAGAAATCCTAGGGATCGTGCATGAAACTGAGGCTAAAGATCATGTCATTTTGAAGAATATGATTTACAATTCCAATTGTAGTGACGGTCAAAACGCAAACTTTACTTTGTTCTAGTTGATGAAATGTATCAACCTTGACATTAATGACTCAACTTGCCCCCATATCGTCCATATCATGCAACATCCAGCATCTTGCCCAACAACATAGTCAACACAATCTACAATGGTTAATGCTTCACCAAAGAACTTTTTGCTACTTCCGGCGGGCTAATATGGCCAATGCACAAAGTATTCCACACAACGACATCATCCAGCAAATGAAGCCAACAGTGGCTTCGAAGCAGACAGAGTCCGAGCCCTTGGGGCATTGCGCAACTTGTGAATCAAAATGCAGCTTGTGGTGGAGAAACGAACAGAAACGCATTGTCTATGCAAGGAAAAGAAAGAGAAATGAATTGAGGATTATGTTGGGAAATAGACCACTGTGGCCAGAAAGCGTGTGGAAGAACGAGAGAGAGCGATTAAGCAGGAGCAGGAAGATATAAGAAATGTCGAAAATATGGGAGTGACGACCAGAGACCCCGAAAAAATGCTTTCAAGAAAATGATGTTTGCAATCAGAGACTGTTTGAGTAATCTTGCATGTTCTGAAGATGAAATGGATGGGGATGATAACGAGGGTGATGATCCAGAGCTTCGCAGCCTGAGAGACGATGACGAACCCAGCTAGGTGGTGGGCACAATGTCTAAAACGGTACAGCAGCACATGGTGTGAGTCCTGCAGAACCAGATAAACCCTGACAAATTGACACACCTGGAATTGGGGGATGCAGCCAACTCCATCCTTGAAAGAGACAAGAAATACGGAACAACCGAATTCAAGGTTCTGGCAGTCCTCAATCCCCAGAGGAACAAAGTACTAGCTGCACCTGCTCCAACAACCTTTGGAGAGCTAATCGAATCTCGTGATATCCTCCCCAAACAAATGCAAATCATGCAAGGTAGTTCACCACAAGGAAGTAGTCTGATGAGGATAAGTTTAGGAGCGCCAAAGACAAACAAATGTAGGTTGTCTCGTTTGCCCAACAAGATGCTCAATTTTTCACTGAGTAAAAAAACCAAGCCTGTTGAACGCGTAAGCTTTTACCCCTGTATTTTACCTCCAGAGCTAATCTCTAGGTAGAAATCGCATCCGGACGAACAAATGGTGACCGCTCAAGACGCCTGTGGAATCGATAAATATGTCATCCTTTTTGACATCATATCTAGTCGAAAAGTTCTGTTTTTCCGAATTGTGCTACCTGTCAGCTGTTTCTTGATTTCAGTAGACACAAAATGACACATGATTGTTCAGCTGTGGATGTGCAAGCATTGTTCATGGCATGCGAAAGTACGAGACTTTGAATCAGACTGTAAGACGACTAATCAACTTAATATCATCTAGCCTATTACTGTTAAGTGAAGATCTAGAAACTATGTTACTGACAAAATTTACAAACAAAAATTCAGTCAGCAATGTCATACGAGGTATAGAATGAGCTGTCAGAGCTCAGTACCAATCTGTCTGCATGATGACTGTTATACAACATTCATTCAGATATCCAACTGCATAACTCTCCGCACAGATGTGATTCACATAGTTGAGATTTTGAGAATTGCTTATGGTACATCATGGAAATCGAGGAGAAGGAGCTTGTTAAAGAAAGTTGAGGAAGTCGAGCTATATTAATCAAAAACTAGTGGAATGATCCACATGCCATAAATTGCTGGCCAAAAGCGCCGGAATGTGATAGGGCCACATTATGCAACACTTAGCTAACTTGGATAGTGGTTGTTCTGCAATATTTCTGACATAAAATCACTGGGAAATGCAATTTTTGTACGAATTTTCCTACATGTCAGTGATGTCTTGATTTCAGTGACCAAATTGTGAGACGTGATAATTGGTCTGTGCATGTGCAAGGGTCGTACGCGCCATGCGAAAGTACTAGACTTCAAATCAGACTATAAGAAGACAAATACACTAAATATTGTCTAGCCTATTACTGTTAAGTGAGAAAGCAAAAAGTAAGTTAGTGACAAAATTTACACAAAAAATTTAAGTCGGTGATGTCATATGAGTTATAGCAGGAGTACTCAGTACCCATTATGAATCCATCAACATGACGACCCTCACGCAGCATTCATCCATGTATTCAACTTGCTAACTCTGTGCACGGACCTGGTTCACATCATTGAGATAGTGGAAACTGCTCATAGGCCATCTTCGAAATCGTGGACAGGGAGCTGGATGACGAAAACTGAGGAAGGTGGGCTATACTATTCAAAATCTAGAGGAATGATCTACATGGTGTAAATTGCCAGCCAAAAGCACGGGAATGTGATAGGGTCATGTTATTTATCCCTCAGATAACATGGATTGTGGTTGTTTGGAAATTGAGAGGCCACAAAGCTTCTGGATGCAAATGATAATACCGAGAAACATTATATTGGCTGTCATTTATGACTGTATGATTCGTTGCATAAAATTACTGAAAGTATGATAACTGTTTGGCAATGTTTAATGTGAGCATCAACAGAGCATTAACGATTTTGAATCTAATGCATTCAGCAATCAAAGGGTTGCACTGTGACATCTTTCCAAACTAAATGTATTGGCCATTATTATAGCTTAGAAGCCAAGAAACAGGCTTGTTGCCCCATCCAAAAAATGAGTGACAATGTAGCGTCATCGATTTTCAGCCATGAATCTTGAATAATGGAGGGGCTCTGCGACCACTTTAATCCATAATTGCACTATCAGCCGCCTTTCTGGGCAAAAATGCTCTCAACAACATGTTAACTAAGCCCAAAAAATGAGCAGCAATGCAGCGTCAACAATTATTGGCCTTGCGTGGTGGAATATTAAAGGGCAGTACAACCGCATCAATCAGTAATAGAACGGTCGTCTGCTTTTCAGGGGAAAAATGCATGCGACAACATCTTGACTTTTTCGTACAATCAGCATCAACAGAGCGTCAATGGAGTGTGAACAATCCTGGATGTTTCATCTTCGATAATCTACGGGCTATGGAACGGAATTAACCCACACTTAACCTATCGGTAGCCAGTATTGGCAAAAATGCTAGTGACAATATCACCTCTGCGTCCGACAACTGAGCGCCCACGCAGCATCAACAATCTTTGTGAGGGTTCAGTATGCTACACAGCACGGAACTGCATTGAATTATTCCTCCATTGAGTTGAATGTGGTCACTCTTTTCACTGTGTCCTTGTATCCAACTTCACAAATATGCTACAATATCTCACAGCTCTAATGTTGATTGCTTGTAGTTCTAGAGTCAATATTTAGGAACCAGCACTTTGCTTTACAGTAAAGTAACTTTCCGCAGTCTCTCAAGTCAGATTACCCAACATTCCAATTCCGACCCCCATCTCATATTCAAATTGTTTAAATACCTCATTGCTAGAGGTTATGATTGCATCCAACAATCAACATGTCCTTATCCATGATTTGAGCGACTTTACGTTACGTAGTATCATTGATGCTTGGTTGGCTTAAGTAAATGTGGGCTCGAAATGTCCTATTGCTTGGAATCATTCTAGCCACACATCTTCATGGTGGTTTTATTTGGACTGCAGAATTGAGGAGACCGGCAGCACTGGAATCATGTATATTGTTAATCATCAAGTTCTTCGCCATTTATCAGAACATGGGACTAGCTGAATGGGGAAACACTGGCTGGCAAAATCTCGCATTGCATAGTTAAACAAACTAACAGAGTCGGAAGTCACTGAATTGACTACATCAACGGTCAATGAACCAGCTTTAACCGTCATGAAGAGGCAAGGATGTCGAGTAATAACAATAGTAAGTTCGCAGAGGACATTACATATTTGACATCCAGATTAATCCATGGTGAATGAAATGACAGACAAAACACTCGAAACTGCCAGCTAAGGACTTTGAAACTTGCGACTTTCACCAAGACATGTGGTATCCCTACATCATGTTAGGATATGTTTTAGCTCATATTCCATGGAATGCTATATTAAATTGCGAACCACAGTGGTCAAATATAGCCACACAATGTGACCTGCTGCTGCCGTCCACGACAACCCGTATTATCATTGCATGGAAGGAATACTTACTGCCCAAGGATGCAATTCAGAAGCAATTGCCGTCACGTGAAACAGTTAGTTTAGCATTGGACGGCTGGTCATAAATGAACAAAATAGCCATATCGTCGGTCACTGTTTACAATATTGATTGACATCAGGCATTGCGAGAAGTACAACTCGCTTTCAATCAGGTCGATCACCAATTCTTTTGTGGTTTCAAAAGTAATTTAAGGATCATAGGTGAATGGCCAACATACTGGAGCAAGCCAAGCCATATATTTGAAGAACATGCTTGATTATTTTCAGCTTACCAATGGCCGTTTGCTGGGAATGACTACTGAAAATGCTTCCTCAAATAACAAGATGACTTGCGAGCTGCAATCAATACTTGAGGCATCCGGAATCGAGTGGCCTGCATTGAGGAACCGCATACCATGAATGGGTCACGTCATACGGCTGGCTGTAGGTGCATTGATAAGCAGTCAGGGTGTACAAGGCCACACCAGGTCTTAGGAAGCTGATGAGTGCGATCAGCAATTTGGAGAGAATAAACACATCAACATTGGATAGAGTAAAAAACTTGAAAATGAGGGTAATGCTTGAATCGACAAGGTGTCGGCCATGAGACCAGAGTTAGAAACGATTATTGAGAAACTACGTATTTCAAGATATTTTGAAAGTCCTGAAACTGACCTTCATATAGCAAAGAATGTTTCCTGTATTAATTACGCTCACACCTGGCCGTCGTAATGATTTCATTGACTGTCAAATGGCAACAGTCCGCGTTGCAGTACTACGTATCATGGATATGAAGACACATTGGAACTCGACAATGCAGTTGCTTGAGCGAGCCTACCGATGATGAGAATTCACCAGTGAATCACTCCAACATCCCATATACAGTCCTTACTGGCCACTCTTCACAACACTGGGTGAATGGACCATTGTCAAGTCCGTGATGAAAGTTTTGAGGCCATTCCAATATTGGGCCCTGCGGATGTGAACAAGGCATATGGTAACATTTCATCATGATATCACAGTCTACAATAACATGTTTGATCATATCGATGGCATTATGCGAGCTTTGGCTAAGATGGAGACTCAAAGGAAGGAAGTCTTGTTCTTCGGCATGACGTTAGCACAACAGATGTTGTCCAAATATTAAGCTGAAGTGACTCCAATGACTGGTAAACATCCCATTTCTGCACATATCCTCGAGCCAATCTACATGTAGTGAACGTCAAAACTTGGGACACAGGAATGGATATGAATGTTAAGCTGATTGGGAATACGGATATCACAATGCCAAGGACTATAATGTTACTTGCCTCTTTTGTAGTTAGCATTATTAGTCATCGATCAGCCTTATGTTGATGCAACATGTCTCGTTACACGATACAATAGACACCTTCGCATATGCCCGTGCACACGCCACCGAACAACAGGTTATGAGCCCTTGCGTTTCAAAGGGAACCGACCATCAACACATCCATTGTCGTTTATCGAATGGAAGTCAACATCGTCACGCAGAAGCGTCTCCACAAGCTAAGTAATTACCCCACACCCCGCCGTATTTCTGAAGGCGGCTGCTGGACGTCACCCGTACAGTCTGAGAGACTACGATAGCTGATGATTGCGATATAACATCTTGATACAAGATTAGGATTGTGCAAGATGAGTTTCACAACAATCACAATCACCAAGTTCAATGGCACGAACTATACACAATGGGCAACCGAGATGGCACTACTTCTCGAGCAGAAGCAAGTGTACGGTATCATCAAAGGATACGACGACAAGCCGGAAGAGCCAGCAGCAAATGCGACCGCTACAGAGAAGGCCGCTTTCAAAGACTGGATGAATCGCCATGGTGTTGCCAGATCGACTATACTGCTGGGCATGGAACCGAAGATACAGGCAGAATATACGGTCATCGACGATGTGAAGACACTGTGGGAAAAGCTAGCATCAACCTACAAGTCAAAGATGAAGCTCAACATCTTCGAGATTAGCGAAGACCTTTGGAGCATCAAGCTAGAGGACTGCGGAGATGTCAACAACTACGAATCGCGGATCAATCGGAAAGTCGAGGATTACAATCTCTGGGCAGGACCAATAGCACCATCGACTACTGGCACCAATGCTGCCGACACCATCACCAACGCGAATCCAAAGACAATCACCAAGATGAGTTACCAAGAGCACATCTTCTACCTCCTTCACGGCATCCCAAGGAACGACCAGTGGATAGTCTTCCTGGAGCTCATGATGAACAAAAACGCCACGATGACCACCACCCCCGATGAGATAGTCACCAAGCTCGTCGAAAAGGGAGCTGCAATCAAGAGAGAGAATGGGCTCGCTCCAGAAGCTCTCCTCTTTGCAAAGAAAGGTGGCAGAGGCGGCAGAGGCGGCAGAGGCGGCAGAGGCGGCAGAGGCGGCAGAGGCGGCAGAGGCGGCAGAGGCGGCAGAGGCGGCAGAGGCGGCAGAGGCGGCAGAGGCGGCAGAGGCGGCAGAGGCGGCAGAGGCGGCAAAGTCGGCAGAAGTCCAAAGAGGGATAAGAGAGATGATAAGAGAGATAATAAGGACGAGAGGAATGAGAAGGATTCCCGGAAGTGCTTTCATTGCCAGCGGCGAGGGCATACCACCGAGAACTGCTTGAGTAAGCAACGCGGCGATCCTCCAAATGCTGCCGACACTGCAGCAAAAGCATCGACTGAGACTACATCAACTCTCACAACTTCGATCGAGAACTATTGGATGGTGGCTAGCTCAAATGCTTCATCCAGTGATTGGTTCATTGATTGTGGATGCAAGACTCACATCTCCGGCCGTCGATCAATGTTTATCACCTACACCGAATATCCTCCGAATACAAAGAAGGTGAAGGGATACAATGGGGTCACATCATTTGCATCAGGATATGGAAGTGTTAGGTTGACTTGCCAGCTGAGAGATGGAAAGACTGGAATAATAATACTTCAAGAAGTGGTGCATTTGCCGGGGTTCGTTTAATCTCATCCCACAGTCTCAGATCATCGACAAGGATGTCAAAGTCGAACCGGGGAATCACTACGGTCTCAACCTCTACTATCGCCATGGCAAGTTGATTGCCACTGCACCTCAGGTCGATGGACTATTCGTTCTGGATCGAGCCTTGGAATCAACCGAATACACCGATATTGACCACAGCTGCCAGCTGGCACTTAAGACGACTGGGTATGCATCTCGGCACAGTGCAGCGAGGCGGATGTTGTGGCACTGCCGCCTGGCACACATCGGTCTGAATGCTTTGGAGATCTTGCCAACGACCACCGATGCTCCGAGAATGTTCGGGAAGTGCCATTGCGAGAGCTGCATCAAGTGCAAATTAGCTCAAAAGCCCTTTACTCCCACTACATCCCGCGCCACTGAGCGTCTGCAGCTCGTGCACTCGAACCTATGCGGTCCCCTGGAAACAGCCATCGGGGTAGGTCGATGTATGCTGTTCTCCATCGATGACGCCACGAGGCATACAGATGAATACATACTGAAGTACAAGTTGGAAGCCCTTGAGAAATTCAAAGAATGGAAGACTTTTAGAGAAAAGGAGTCGGGCATGCAAGTGAAGCGATTTCGTACAGAGGGAGGCGGTGAGTATACCTCCAAGAAATTCGCAGAATACCTAAAATCAGAGGGCATAATAAAGGAAACGACTACGCCCTATTCACTTCAGTCTTCTGGAGTCGTCAAACGGGCGAACCGCACGAGCATGAAACGCGTATGATGCATGCTGGACCATGCCGGACTTTAGAAGAAGTACTGGGGCTTTGCAGTCTCAGTGGCGGTCTATCTCAAGAACCACACTCCGACACGATCAGTAGTCGGCAAGACTCCATATGAGGCCTGGCATGGGAGGAAGCCATTTTGAACATTTCTGTGTGTTCGGTTGCTTGGCTTCGGTCCACATTACGAATGAGAAACGAAAGATGCTGCATTACAAAGCCACTGTCGGCATATTCGTTGGGTAAAGCATATCGACTAACCAGTACCCCGTATACGATTCATTCGCCAAGACGCTTCACCGCTCCAGAGATGTGGTATTCTGAGAAGGAAAGCGGTACACAGTACCGAATACTGCAGACGAAGCAATCTTGAACGAGCACTTCTACAGAGATGTCATCGTAGAACCGACACTCACCAAGCAATCTGAAACATCACAGCCAATCGAGAAGCAACCAACTGAACGTCCAACTGAGGAGCCATTGGACGACGATTCACCTCCAGATCCTCTGAAGCCAAAGAAGCAGTCACGAGAATTGGCTGGCCTTGAGATGTCACTTGGAGTTGCATGGAAGCCGCCGGCCGAAGGTAGTCACCAAAACCTCGCTGGCAAATTGGCCGAGTCTGCACAATTGGCTCTCGAAGATGAGGAATTTGAAGATATGATTCCCATCCACACTACAGCTGCGATCTCCGACAATTACGAGCACGGGATCGATCCAAAGTCATACAAAGCAGCAAATGAGTCTCCGCTCGCCGAGAGATGGGATACGGCGATGAAACACGAGGTAGATGCAATTGGTCAGCATCAACTCTTTGGAGATTTCGTGGAGCTTCCCGAAGGGAGAAAGGCTTTGCCAAGTCACTGGGTATACAATATCAAGCACGATGGAGCAGGCAATGTGCAGCGGTACAAGGCCAGGCTAGTCTGTGGAGGAAATCACCAAATTGAAGGCATCGACTACCAGGCTACGTATGCACCGACTGCTCGCTTGGGCCACGTTAGGCTGCCACTCGCGATCGCCGCCAAGTACGATCTTGAGATCCATCAAATGGACATCTGCACTGCTTTCTTGGGAGTTGACTTGGAGGAAGAGATCTATATGCACCCGCCGCAGGGATACTTTCTTTGGTCCCTGGCAGCCAATACTACAATCCAAGGTCAAAGACTACGTGGAAGATGGTACTCCACTTGAGAAAGTCTCTTTATGGCCTGAAACAGTCTTCACACATTTGGTACGGCACTTTCACAGACTTCCTGATCTCGATTGGGTTCGTGGCATCACGTGTCAACGGAGGACTGTTCGTGCTCCACGATAAGGATCAAGGCATAGTCGTTGCCGCAGTTGTTCTGTACGTTGATGATCTCCTCATCATTGCCAACCAGGGATTGATTGGGCAGATCAAGAATCGGATGAAGAAGAGGTTCCAGATGGATGATCTCGGGAGTCTCTCCTTCTATCTCGGCATGATTATCGAACGCAATTGGGAGCATCACACAATTGACATCCATCAGCACAGCTACATTCGGATGATCTTGGCGAAGTTCAGAATGGATGAGTCCAGACCAGTCGCCACGCCAATGGCAATGAAGTTTCACAAGAGGAAGCCCGACGAAGAAGTCTACAATCCGACCATATACCAATCGATGATCGGAAGCCTCATGTACGCGATGACCGTCACTCGGCCCAATATTGCATATGCCATGGGAGTTCTCAGCCGGTACAGTCACAACCCGGGCAATGAGCATATGATAACTCTCAAGCGCGTGTTACGGTACCTCAACCGCACGAAAGACTGGCGACTGCGTTTCGCAGGAGCACTCAGAGCAGAACTCGGAGGAGAAGCACAAGGTGCACTGAGATGTTATGTCAATTCGGACTATGCTGGATGCCAGGATCACAATAACTCAACAACTGGACTGGTCATCACCTTCGGAGGAGCGGTCGACTGGCGATTGAGAAAACAGAAGTCGACTGCCCAGTCCACGACTGATGCCGAATACTATGCCTTTGGAGTAGACCGCAAGAGACTCACACTGATCTCGCATCTCTTGAACGAGCTCGGCATCCCGACTATCCCTCACGTGTTCTCCGATTCACACTCACTGATCGCGAGCATCAAGAACAGAATCTACCGCGGATCTGCAGTTGCACACATTGCAACCAAGTACTATTTTGCTACATATATGGCTAGAGATGGAGAGATCGACTTGAGCTACGTACCGACTACTGCGATGCTCGCTGACTGCTTCACGAAGCCACTGCCAAAGCCCCCCTTCTCGAAGCAGTGTTCTGCGATGGGAATGATCGGAATTGGACTCGGAAATAGACTCGGGATTGGTCACGGAAATGGTATCGGAATTGGAACTGGAAATGGCATCGGGCATGCCAGCGGAAAGTGAATTAATTGGGCACGTTTGTTTCGAGGTGATCGACGTTGTTTGATTGGCTCCTCTTCTCTTTTGTTTACTGTTTTTTGTTTGAAACGGACGTGATAGCCGTTCTGGAGAAGTGTTGAGTTGATTGGGAGTACGGATATTTCTATGCCAAGGACTATAATGTAACTTGCCTCTTTTGTTGTTAGCACCATTAGTCATCGATCGACCTTATGTCAATACAACATGTCTCATTACACGATACAATAGACATCTTCGCATAATCCCTCGCACACTCGACTACTCGAGCACACGCCACCGTACAACAATGAATACTATGGACAAGACATCCTATTGTACCCAATCTGAACAGGTTATTCTGAAGGATGTGGGGAATGGTTACACAGCCAACCTTTCACATGGGCCAGTCAATAGACCCGAAAGCATTTCGAGCAACAATTATGTACCGTGTGCAATGGCTTCAGCATCCACTCAATCATCCTTTAATCCGTGAGATTTGTCCAGCGATGATGAAGAATACCTAATGACTAACAATGTAACAGAAGCGACACCAGGACAAAGCAATGCGCAGCACGCCTAATAACCGCTATCAGGCGCTAGTTAAATTCACCTCTTAATGCACCAAAGAACTGGGTGCAACTTATTCCGAATCTCAATGCTTACCACTCCAATTCTATGCAGATTGGAAGTCCATTCTGCATCCTGGACATAACTGACTGGTGGCACTAACACAGGGAAACACATTCAACGTATGCCAATCTCCCGAATGTGGCACGCGGCGTATTCCCTATTATACCACATGGTGCCGGAGTGGCTGCCAGTGTTACCGTTGGTAAAATGTTAGCGTCTGGAGGTAGGCAAAGCTACTGGTCAGACCCTTCACGGAAAAGTCATGGTAAGGCAGATTGCTACAGCCAATAACGGGATCTTGGCAGGCCATGACCCAGCATTCAATGTGACAAACACAGAAAAATCACTCAGAAATAAAGCAAGAGTGGGAGGGAAGACAATTGCACAACATGGCCTAGGTCTATGACTTTTTGGAGATGTGGCAGGGCAGCCAAAACCTCCGTGCTACACAGAAGGAATCTACAGCTCAAAGAAAACAGATGACAGCTGTAAAGTACATTTGAGACACGGAGGAGATCGTCCAAGCATCCTAGTCACTCTTTGAACATAATGGTGCAGCTACATTTACATTATCAGAAAGATCGCCTTTGCCACCAGCTTTGTCTGCAACGGACCTCCCTGGAGAACGAACTCAAATATTCTATGTCCGCAGAATCAGAAGAACCAACTGTCATCCAGTTGAAAGTGATGTGGATTGCGCAGCTGAAAGTTTTTCAGACACCAAAAATTGGCTTAACTGGAATGGCGACTTCCATCATCCAGATAGCAGTGAAGATGATTACATGGCAGACATTGAATGTGATATAGAGCAAGACAATGGCATGCAGGAACCGGAATGACCAGAGCAGAGGGAAGTGAGTGCAGCACCAAATGTTCCCAGATTGATTCGGCCAATATGTAAGTCAAAGAGACAGGCTTCAAAGGTGTCGGTGACAGTCAATGGAATGAAAATGAGGAGGAATGAGGGAATCAAGAAAAACTAGAACAGAATGCGTTAATGTTTCACCAGCTTCTTAATCTAGCTTGTAAATATCAGTTGATAACGAGAAGTATAGCAGGTGTAACGAATATTTTGGCAAGATATATAAAATTTAGTAGTATCAGAGCGAACAGTTCAAGAATATTGATGCGCGAGGCTCTGCCACATGGTCGAGTCTCAAGCTGTCAGAAACGCAACCCAAAAGTTCAAATCATGATTTAAACAATTGTCGATGGCAGCAGAGGTTGAATGGACAATACATTCAAAGCAGCATCAATGGAGTGTCAATGGAGTGTCAATAATTGGTGGTCTTGTACGTACGGCAATTGAACTGTGATTTGGTTGCTGTTATGCATAACTGACTTATTGACAGCTATACTATGCAATAGACAGCCACACAGTCACCGCCCCATTCTGAGAATGTGGGTCAACAGAGCCTCAACAATTTTTAACTTTGCATCTTGGGTAATTTATGTTCCGATTGGTTGCAGACATCCGTTGTTAAGACGTTGGCAGCTATTAGATGCAAACACAACAGCGACACGCTCACTGCCGCATCTTGATAATGTGCGTCAACGTAGCGTCAACAGTTGTAGGACTTGTAGATTTTGTGATCAAGGAATTGGGCGGATCTTTGCACACATAACGGAATCATTGACGGCGTTGATAGGCAAACAATACGATACATCCAAGGAAAATCACAGATTCCAAATTAATCAATATTGCAAACTACAATACATGCAAAACATATTATTGGTTAATAAAAATGTGATTTTCATATAATACTATTAACAAACGGCAAAAACAAGAGCCTTATTTGAATCTAAAGATGAACCTGCTGGGCGTCCCGCTGACAACCCACCAAATTCAGACTGGTTGGTGGTTTACCATCTAACAGTATCCGAGTTGATGGTTTGGGTTCATTGACAACCCGAATCGCCAATTTGGAAATGGTTTTGTTTGGATACGGACCTAGACCTGAAGTGATCGTTCAAAACTGTTGGTAACGCTACTCCAAAAGTGAGAGGTCTCAAAGCTTTGTCATCAAAATGGTTATAAATTGTTTTATTATGTTGGCTGTCGAGAATGACTATATGGATTTTGCGTACAATTGTAGGGCACCCAATGAGTATTAGTAGGTCACTAAGGTGAGCTTCAATGGAGCGTCAATGATTCAGAATCTGACCTATTCAGCAGTCACAGTGCTGCATAGTTAAATCCATCCATACAGGAAGTATTGACTATCTATTCAACTCAAAAGGCAAGCGACAGGATACCTGCCACATTCTAGAAATAAACGTCAACGGAATGTCAACGACTTCTGGCCTTGAATCTTGAACAATCACTGGGTTCTGCAGCTGCATTAATCCATGATTACAACAATGGGTGCCTCAATGTGCAAAATTGCTACCAATGATATCCCCACAACCTCCTAACAATGAGCATCAATGGAGAGTCAACAATTTTATGTCATGTATCATGGATAGCGAAATGGCTCTGCAGCGGTGTAATCCCATAATCAAAATATTGGCTGCCTATATGGGCAAAAAGCAAGTGATGATATCGCTATTGCCTCCTGAAAATGACAGTCGACAAAGCGTCTACGATTTTTGGTAATGCATCTTGGATAATCAAACTGCTGTGCTACAGCTTTAACCCATAATTCAACTATTGGCTGTGTATATGGGCAAACAAGCATGAAACGACATGGCAACCGCCTCCTCCAATTTAGCGCCAACCCAGCATGCACAGCAGTTGTGGGGGCTAAGTGAACTGCATTGCAACGAACTGCACTGTGTGATGTTTAAATGGAGTGATTAAAGATTAGTCTTTATTGAATGTCCTTGGATTGAACTTTCCAAATATGCATGCCATGTCTCACAGTGCTGACTTTTATCTTGCTTGTAGCTCTAGAGTCAATATGTAAAAGCCAGCTGTGTACTTTACTGTAACATAACTTTTGACAGCGATACAATTCCAATTACCAAGATTTCAAATTCTTTCTGCAGTGCCAGATTCTAAATCTTTAAATACCTTGTTGCTGGAGGGTATGATATCTTCCCAAAAAGCACGTGTCTCCATTCGTAATTTGATAGACCTTACATTTCAAATCATATTCGATGCCCCGTGGGCTTCGATGAATGAATTAACATAGTTGGAAGTTATGGAATTGACTTGTTCAACTCTCGATGAAACACTTTTGGCCATACTGAACAGACAAGGAAGCCAAGGAATTTCAATTGTATGTTCGCAAATGAAATTCATATTTGACATTTAAGTTTTATTCAGATTGACTGAATTCCCAGACAATACCCTCCAAACTTGCAGCAAAGGAGTTTGATATTGCCTAATATCACCAAGACACCTGGAATCGTGGCCTCATGCTCAGATTTGTTTTGGCCAATATTCCATGGAATCCTATATGAAACCTTCAGCTACAACTGTCATACACTGCACTAAGCAGCATGTTGGTACTACCATCTGCCACCAAGCTGGGCAACATTTGCCAGAGGATACACTCACTGACAGTGGATGAAAGTAAGAAGCATTTACCATCAAGAATTGAAGATAGTTTAGCTTTCGAATGGTGGACATCGACAAACAAATTGGCTATAATGTCAGTCATTGCGTGCTATTGAGATTGCAATTGGGCATTGCAAGAAGTACAACTCGCTTTTGATGAGGTTAATAGCCCATACTATTCCTATTTCGAACGCTAGTGAAGCATAAGAGGTCAACCATCAGCACACTGGGGCACCGGTACCCATACAGTTGGAGCACATTCTTGATCCTTTTGAGCTTTTCGATGGCTGTGTACTTGGAAGTACAACTTCAAATGCTTCCTCAAATTGCTCGATGATTAGCGAAATGCAATCAACTATTGAGGGCCCCGGAATCGAGAGGACTACATTGAGAAACCACATATCACGCGTGACACACGTCATTCACCTTGCTCTAGGTGTATTAATGACCAGTCGGGATGTGAAAGGCTGTACCACGTTTTGGGAAGCCGATAAGCGTGATCAGCAATTTGGAGAGAATGAATACATAGATATTAGGAACAGTCAAAGACTTCGAAAACAGAGCAATGCTAGAATCAACAAAGTGTCTGACATGAGACCAGGTTTAGCAAACAAATTTGCGACAGTATAAATTTCAAGATACATTGAAGGTCGTGAAACTGAATATCAAATTGCAGAGGTTACTTGCTGTATTGATTCTGTTGACACCTGGTCGTCGAAATGAGTTGATTGACTATCAAATAGCCAAATTCCAAATTGCAATACTACCTATCATGGATGTGAAGACACATTGGAATTTGACACTTGAGTTACTTGAGCAGGTCTACTGATTTTGAGAGTTAACGTGCGAGTGGCTCAGGAATCTAAAATACTTTGATTTCCGGCCACTCTTCACAACACAAGATGAATTGACCATTGTCAAGTACGTCATGAAAGTGTTGACACCATTGCGGTCCTGGACACTGTTGATGTTGACAAGGCATACGGTTATACTGCATCACATTTTCACTGTCTACAATGACATATTCGATCAAATCAATGGTGTTATACAAGCTTTGCCTAAAAAGAAGACTCAATGGATGGATGACTTATTTTCATCGGTGAAGTTTGTGTGCCAGAAGCTGTCCGAACAATATACTGACCTTACTTCTATGCAGGCTATGCTTCTCATTTTACCATATATACTTCATTCTTTCCGAAAGTAGCAATCATATAGAAAGTGGGACAAGGAAATCGATATTAATCCTCAGGGTGACAGTTCTTATATCACCCAATACCTGGTAACTTTGCTGATGTATGGGAAGAATGAATACTGCACCAGATATAGATGCATGGCTGTCATTCAACCCCAAAGCATACCGATCAACAATCAGTTCTCTCCTGCAATGGCTTCAAGATGTGGTGAATCCTCTTACGATCCACAGGATCTGTCCAGTGCTGATGAGGAATACATAATGCTTAACAATGTGGCCGAAGTGATGCCCAGAAGAACCGATTACGTGGCATGGTTAACGACAGCTGCAAGGCTCTATTTGAATGCACCGCCCGAATTACCAAAAAACAGTGAGCTAATTAGTCCAAATCATGATGTCTACCACTCCGACCAGATGGTGATTAGTAGTAGATTTGGGATCATGGATATCACCGACTGGTGGTGTCAGCAAGACAAAATGCACACAATGCACGCCAAACTCTCCAATTTGGCACACGACATATTTTCAATCTTACCATATAGTGCCAGAGTGGAGGCCAGTGTTTCCATTGGGTAAGATCCAGTTGGCTTGAAGTTGTCAAGAACCGCAGGCGAGACTGTTCACGAACAAGTTGTAGGAAGGCAGTTTGCTCAAGCCAATTACTCGTTATTGGTAGGCGATGACCCAGCATTCGATATGACAAATCATGACAATGACATCGAAATTCAGACAGAAGCGGAGGAAAAGACATTCCACCAAATGGCCTAGATCTACGATCCATTGGAGATGTCGCAGGGCAGCCAACATGTATGTGGAACACAGAAGGAATCTCACACGTGGTGTGAGCAATGGGTCCACGTGACCTGCCAGTGGTCCACATTTGGACTGCAAAAATAGGTTGGTTCAGTTCCTGACCCATCTGAAATCACAACCTGCTGGCAATTGCCGCGCTGAACCCGGACCCAGACCTGTCAACCCGCAGGTTTTGCCGAGTTTCTCTGGACCAGTTGGTTCGAATCTCCAGTTTTCCATATCAATTTCACTATTTATAGTCGTATTCAGATATGCTACCGTTAATCGCAAAATATTTACATTGGTATGTCGCTGATTGTTGTGGATGTATTGCCGGCCTTAATGATCAAAACAAACAGAGACACATGCCCTACCACATCCGGCAAATGAGTGTCAATGGAGTGTCAATGGAACGTCAACAATTGGTGGTCATGTATCTTGGGTAAATCTGGGTGGTGACAGGTTGCACACAGTCAGAATCATAGTATTGGCCGCCTTTAGTGAAAAATAGAATGCAAGATGCTTCATACCCCATCTCGACAGTTAGCGTCAACGGAGTGTCCACTATTTATGCTCCTGCATCTTTGGTAATAACAGTGCCACTTGATGACAAGCATCCTTAAGCAGGGATACGGCACCCTGTATAGGCAAATATGGACGGGATATATCCGCCACCTCCTCCTGGACAGTTACAACTTATTTCATATACAGAGCTACCAACAAGTATTCTGGAGCCTTTTGATTTACAAAATGAGTCAAAATGATGTATATAGACAATATTGACCACATCGCGCTGTAATTAACCTTGATGCCAGGCCAAAGATTAGTGACACTCCTTTGACGCTCAATTTCAAGATGGGCCAGGAAGCCTGTCACTTGCTCTGTTTCTAATAAAGTCGGCCAATACTTCGTTTATAACTGTCTGCAACCTGGTGCCACCCAGATTACCCAAGATATATAACCAATAATCATTGACACTCATTGTCAACATGGTGTAGGGAGGGTATCGCAATCAGTTTTGCGTATAAAGGAAGCTATAAATTCTTTCATGACTGTTTGCAACAAGTTGGCGGTCTGATTACTCAGGACGCAAAACCAAAAATCATTGATGCTCCGTTGATGCTCATTGTAAAGTGTTGTATAGTCAATATCTACTACCATCCATAATTGTAGACAAAATGCTTTGAACTTATTCGTTACCTTTCTGTCCGATTGAGAATTAGCCCATTGGGAAGCCAAGCCCAGTAATATTCTTGCACAGGCCTCTCTCAGTCTACCAATATTGATACATCTCTCTGAATATTACATTTCGTCCGGTATAGTTTTCATTATGAACAATTAGCCACATATAACTGTTCACTGTTCTCCCATAATATATCTCTAAGTGACATTCTCGGTCAGGCAATATATAGTGCCTGGTGAAAACATATTGACGCAATGTGTCCTACTGTATCATGTTTCCCTCATTCCTCATTGTTTCTGTTGCACTGACCGTGATCAATCCCTTCTCAGCCTGTTTGATTGACCTCCATGATGGCGAAATCAATCCAGGAACAACTGCTGGGCACTTACAGTGCGGTGCTCTGGGCATTCTGACTCCTTGATGCCATTTCCTAGCTCAATATCGGATCCGTCATTTGCCTTGCAGTCATCTTGTCACTTGTTTGGATTATCCAAATCACACTGCCCCTTAAGCCAATTGTTGGTGTTGGAAATGCCTTCGGCTGCGCGAACCTCATCACTTTCGGATGAATGATGGTCAATTCAGTTGACTCAGCGGACATTGAATACTTTGGTTTGTTCTGCAGGGAGGTTCTTTGCAGACAAAGCTGGTGGTAAAGGTGAGCTTACTAACGATTTTAATGCAGCCACACCATCATGTTCAAATCTCGACCAGGTTGCTTTGATGATCTCTTGAGTACCTGTAATGTATCGTACAACATTCATTAGTTCGTTTTCCGTGCAAGATTCCTTCTGTGTAGCACATAGGTTTTGGCTGCCCTGCCACATCTCCAAACAGTCATGGACCTTGGCCATTCTGTGCAATATCCTTTCCTCTACCTATTTCTCCAATTCCAAGTCGTTTGCACTTTCCGTGGAATTCAAAGCTGCGCAATCACCATCCAATATTCCGTTATTGGCTCCAGCAAACTGTCTAAGTATGACATTTACCCGAAGCGTCTACCCAGTGATTTTAGACTGTCTCTAGCCAATAACCTCTCACCCAATGGAAAAACTGGCCTCCACTCCAACACCATGTAGTATAAAGAGAATATGTTGTAAGCCTCATTGGAGCGATTGGTGGAATTGGAGTTCATTTTCTCTTGCTGGCACCACCAATCCGGGATATCCGGTAACCAAAATGTACTGCTAATCTCGATGGGATTGGACTGTTAACCATTAACATTTGGATTAACTTGCCCCCAGTTCTTCGGTGATTCAGACAGAGAATTCAGATCGAGCCTTGCGGCAGCCAATCAGCGTGCTGCACAATCACTTCATCTGGGTGTCGTTTCAGCGACGCGTTTAGGCATTAGATATTCTTCCACATTGCTGGACGAATCACATGGATCACCAGACAATTGACCGAATGCAGAAGCCTTTGCAGACGGGAACAAATTTCTGTGCTGAATATTTTCGGGTTTAATGACTGTCATTTGTCGATATTTGGTGCAGTATTCATTCTCCACATACTGCAGAATGGGCTCCTGGTATTGGGTAATATAAGACTTTTCATCCTCAGGATTATTATCCATCACCGTTTTCCACTTCCTAAATGATTGCAACTTCCGGAAAGTATCAAGGAAATGTGCTCAAATGACAAGCAGATCGGTCCTTGGAGTGACTTCAGCATATCATTTGGTCAGCTTATGTCATGCAACCATCAAGGCAAAGTATAAGTCTTCCATTGAATGTATCTCCTTGATAGCCAACACATGTATAACGCCTTTCATGTGCTCGAACAAGTCATTATAGACGATGATGACATCATGTGGAGTAACCGCATGCTGTTTTGACATCCAAAGGGTCCAGTATCGGATTGGCCTCAAAACTTCCATGACTTCCTTGAGGATTGTCCATTAATCCCGTGTTGTAAAGAGTGGCCAGTAATCACTGTATCTTGAATTTGTAAGCCAGTTGCTGGCAAATACTGGTAATTTGTAGGCTCGCACAAGCAACCCAAGGGTCGTATTCCACCGTGTCTTCACATCCATAATAGGTACTACCATAATTCATACATTGGCTGAGTGACAGTGAATGAACTTGTTTCAATGACCAGGTGTTAGCGTAATCAATACAGCAAGCATTCTCTGCTATATGAATGCCAGTTTCAGGTCATTCAAAATGTCCTGAAATACATAATTTCTCAATTATCTATGCCAAACCCGGTTGCATAGCCGACACCATGCTAATTCTTGCATTGCCCTCTTTTGGTAGTCTTTGACGGTTCCCAATGTCTGAGCTTTTGTTCTCTTCAAATTGCTGATCACGCTCATAGACTTCCCAAGACCTGGTTCGGCCTTTTACACTGATACTGCTCCTGAACATACTAATAGCATGCTAAATGACGTATGCCATGCATGGTATGTGGTTTCTCACTGCAGGCAACATGATACCAGAGACATCAAGGGATAATTGGAGTTTCCGAGTCATTGAGTTACTGGACGAAGCATTGTCAGTCGTAGTTCCTAGTAAACCGCTGTCGGTAAGCTGTAACTGATCCAGAACACCCTTCAAATGTATGGCTAGGCGTCCTCCAGCATGTTGACGGTTGACATAGTAATCTCAATTAGCTTTTGATATAGGGATCGAAATGGTTATGAACCTCATCAAATGGGAGTTGTACTTCTCCCAATGGCCAATTTCAATTGATGCAGTGAACTATGACCAAGGATATCACTAATCAGTTCGTTGATGTTCACCTAGCGTAATCTAAGCTAACGTTATCTCTTGACGGCAATTGGTTTGTAACTGCATTCACTTACACAGAGTATTCTCTCCGACAATGGTTGATAAGAGTACTGGTTAATAGTGATAGTAACGGTTCTGGACTGTCACTTTGGATCCGGGTCCGGGCCAGAACCGAACTGTTGAAAAATTTGAGTTCTGGGTTGTCAATACATCTGAACCACCACTTCGCGCACAAGTTGATGGAAATCTGCCAACCCATCTGAATTGGGCGAGTGATCAGTGGGTCGCCCAGCAGGTCCATTTGTAGATTTGTATAATGTTCTTGATTTTGGGGTTGGCTAATTGTATATTACTAAAATTAGGTATTCGACAGCCGATAATCTCTCTTTGCATGTTTTGCAATCTGTGATATTGATTATTTTGGAATGCATGTTTTTCCTGTTATACACGGTATTTTTGGCAATACAGGTAGTCAATAGTTCTGTTATGAACTCATTTATCCGAGCAAAGTCTTGATTACGGATTTTGCATGACCAAGTATTGTTTATGCTCTGTTGACGCCGAGTTTCATGATGGGGTAATGTATGTGTCATGTACTGTTTCAAATGAAATGGCTGCCACGACATCTTCTATGAATTATTGCCACATTGCGGCACATAGATTAGCCAAGATGCAAGACCAAAAATCATTGACACTCCATTGATGCTCATTTTGAGGATGCGGCAGAAAGCATGCTGCAATTGTTTTTGCCCCCAAAGGCGGTCAACATCTCATTATGCATATTTGCAAACCAATTGCAAGTTAGATTACCCAAGATGTATGACTAAATATCGTTGATGCTCAATTGATGCTCATTTTCAGGATGGGGCTGGGAGCATGTCACTCATGTTTCTGGCTTTATATACGGCAACAACGTCCTTTTTGGATGTTTGCAAGCAATCGCGTTTTAGATTACCAAGATCCAGCACCAAAAATCGTTGACATTCCACTAACGCTTGTTTTGCGGATGGGACAGGGAGCGTGTCTGTATTATTTTCAACTCGGAAGGCAGCCAATACCTTGTTTATGAATGGGTGTAACCAATGGCCACCTAGGTTATACAAGATGCACAGCCAGAAATCATTGACGCTTCATTGACACTCATTTTCAGAATCGGGCAGGGAGCCTGTTGCTATTATTTTGGACTTGGAAGGCAGCCAATACCTCATTTATGAATGGCTGCAACCCCTCGCCACTTAGTTACCCAAGATGCACACCCAAAAATCGTTGACACTGTGTTGACGCTCATTTTCAGAATGGTGCAGTGACTATGTTGTTTACACTTTTGCCAAGAAAGGCTGCCAGTAGGTTGGTTATGGATAGCACTGACCACGTCACTTTTCAGTTACTGTACTGAGAAGACTAACAATCATTGAGGCTCCGTTGACAATGTGTTGACGCTCATTTTAATGTACTGTCCAGGCAAGATCTGCAGCCATTAAAAATTGCATTCATGATTATTTGAACTTAGTCATTGCCTTTCAGCATGATCATGACTTGGCTGTATGGGAAAGCCGAGCCCAGTAATACTCTAGCACTGGTCGCTCTCATCCGGTTAAAATTTATATATCTTACCATATGATGCATATTGCCCGCTAAACCTTTGTTTAGTAACCAATATTCTCATGTGACTGCTCAATATTCTCCCAACCTATTTCTCTAAATGAAATTCTTGGTTAAACTACATAATGAACTTGGTGATAATACATTGACGCATTCTGTTCTACTTTTTCTTAATCCCCGTATTCCTCATTGTTCCCATTATATTGACCATCATTGACACCTTTGCAGCCATCTTCTTCAATCCCCGTATAGGCTGAATCAATCCTGGAATATTGGGTACAGCACTCACATTCTGCTGCTCCGGAGTTTCTGAATCCTCATGGCCATTGTCCAGCAACATCTCTGACTCATGGTCTGCCTCCCAGTCATCTTTGTTGTTGTTTGGATTGTCCAAGTTCCCACTCCAGTTAAGCCAAGTTTTGGTATCTGAAATGCTTTCAGGTGAACAATTCTCATCACTGTTGGCAGGATGGTGGTCGATTCGTTTAATTCGCCAGACAATCAATACTTCAGTTCGTCCTCCAGCGAGGTCCTTTGCAGACAAAGCTGGTGGCCCAGGTGATTTTTCTGACAATTTGAATGCAGCCGCAACATCATGTTGAAAGTTTGACATGGAAGCTTTGACGATCTCTGCAGTATCTGAAATGTATCCTACGGCTGTCATTTGTTCATTATGACCGCAAGATTCCTTCTGTGTAGCTCATAGGTTTTCCATATCCTGCCACATCTCCACAATGTCGTAGACCTTGGCCATTCAGTGCAACTTCTTTTCCTCTGCCTCACCCTGCATCTCGATGTCGTTATCAGCACTGGTTGTATCCAACGCTGGGTGGTTGCCAGCCAGTAATCCGATATTAGCTTGAGTGAACTGCCTTACCAGGACCTTCTCGCGAAGGGTCTCGCCAGTAGATTTTGACTGCCTCCACCCGATAACATCTCTGTTAGACCAAGTCTTTGTAGAGTACGTCATCACGTGGCTATGGGTTAGGGCTGGCAGCCAGTATAGAGGCGACGTGTCATCTTAGTCATAGACTCATTCAATCAATTGTCACAATAGGTTCTTCACAACAGGCAATGAGCCCGGGCACGGCCACGATCCGGACACAGTTTTCGATATCTATCAAGCGATTACAGTCGAAGCGCGAACCGTCATATGAGCGGAGCCACAGGGTCCGGGAAGCTTTGCGAATGCATCCGGGATCACGACGCAGTGTGGACTCAGGATGACGATTCAACAGTGCACTGGATGCCTCCCCTCGACGATATCTCACACTCAACTGGTTAAATTGCCTGCGATGTCTGCGATGGCCGCGATGTTGAATTCTACGGGTATCCGAGATTACAGCAACCAAATGATTCGTCCACAGGACACGTTCGGGACGAGCACTGAGTGGAGTTTGGCCGCAGTTTAGGTCAACTGCATGTCAACACCCTCGGAGGACATCGTGTCAACACCCTCATAGTTGCTCGGATCAACACCCTCGGTGGAGTCCGCGTCAACATCCGTATCAACAGGATGAGTTCAGGTTAATGTCAACATCAGAATGTATTCGAAGCGATTTCGAGAACAGGTTAACCAGTGGCCAGCCAACCCGATCGGCATACAGTATGGTATTTGGATAGTCTCTAAGCAGTGGGCGGGTACTGGACCGCGGATACTTGGGAGATGTCGGCAGATGGAGACGAAACCCCCGGGAAGCGCTGGGGTTGGACCGCCAGCGGAGCGTGCTGGGTATGTGATTTGCGACAACAGACTCGAGAGACCGGCAGTGGCAATTGTGCCCATGAATCCATGAAGTCTGTGGACTCCTCGACTGTGAGGACGAGGAAGCTTTGTTAGGAGCTGTACAATGTGTACCTTCACCCTAAACCTTCAACGAGGACAACCCAATTCCTCCACCCAGGTTGCTGCGTACAGGGATCCACAATCTACGGGAATGTGTTCGATAGGGCTAGCTCACACAGAGGAGCGACCTTTGGAAAACTGTCTCGAATTCGAATTGCAGCTATTGAGAAGCGTCTGTAATTTTGACACCGACACATACTCGACAACACGAGCATCCGCCACCGTACAACAGCTTATGAGAACATGCGGTTAAAAAGAAATGACAATCAACACATCCACTTCGTGTGTCGAGCGGACGTTGACATCGCCATGGAGAAGCGTCTCCAATTGCGACGCGCCACATGCACTGACATGGACACATACTCGACTACACAACCATCCGCAACTGAACAACCGGCTTCGATCAACACTTCCATTTCTTTTGTTGAGCGGAGGTCAACATCGCCATAGAGAAGCATCATCTATTTCGACACCTTCACTGACACAGACACAGACTCGACTACACGAGCATTAGCCACTGTACAACTGGCCATGAGCCCTTGTGTTTGAAAGGAAATGGCAATCAACTCTGCCACTTGGTTTGTCCAGCGGAAGTCAACAGCGCCATGGAGAAGTGTCTCCAATTTCGACCCTGACAGCACAACCCATGATTGGGATAGAGAGGCTGCGTACGGGAATCAACGACGCTCCAGCTGGTTGGAGCAGTTTCTTCGATACAGTACACGGCAAGTACTGCAGATTTATATAGATTTTCCAACACAATTACAATACAATAGGTCTGTGTGTCACCTTCTGAGGAGCGGTTGACTGGGAGTCAAAACAGTTGAAGCTAACACCACAATCGACTACAGAGCTTAAGATTAGGCATATGATTGATGCCTCCAATGGCATGAGCGGGGGAATGGTTGTTTGGGAGGGGCTCAGGGCATGGCATGGTTTGGCTTCTGTCTTTTGGCTTCTGTCTTCTGTTTGATTTCTGTCTGTGTTTTCAATGGGTTAGTGTTTGACGGATGTGATAACACCCTGGAGGAGTGGTAGACCAAGTCTTTGTAGAGTACGTTATCACGTGGATATGGGTTAGGGCTCGCAGCTAGTATATAGGCTACATGTTATCTTCCACATGGACTCAATCAATCTATTGTCTTGACAGGTTTGTCACAACAATCTTGCCCAAGGGAATAACAAGTCTCCACTCCGACGCAGTAAGGTATGATAGAGAATATATCGCATGCCACATCGGAGAGATCGGCGTACTTTGAGAACTTTTCTTCTTGCTGCCACCACCAGTTGGTAATATCTGGTAACCAAAATGTACTAGTAATCTCCATTGAGTTAGAGTGGTAATCGTTAAAATTTGGATTAATTTGCCATCAGTGCTGTGGTCATACAGGAGGTGAATTCAAGTAGAGCCGTGCGGTTGTCAACAAGCATGCTGCACCATCGCTTTGTCCGGATGTTGTTTTGGCCACATTGTTAGGTGCCAAGTATTCTTCATTATTGCTGGACACATAATATGAATCATAAGAAGATTGACCAGATTTAGAAGCAATTGCGGAGGAGACGTGATTGTTGTTCGGAATGCTTTCAGGTTTAGTCACCGGCAAATGTCTGTGTTTAGCGCAGTATTCTTTCTCCTTATACATCATAAAGGCCTCCAGGTATTGTGTAGTATAAGAAGTCTTGTTTTCAGGATTAATATCCATTCCCTGGTTCCACTTCCCAAATGATCAAAACTTCCAAAAACGATTAGGAATATGTGCCTCAATCAGACGCATACCAGTCGTAGAATTCAAATCGGTATAATATTTGGACAGCTTCTGCCGTGCAATCTTCACGGCAAAGTATAAGTCTTCGTTCCATTGTGTCTGCTTCTTGGTGAACGCTCGCATCACACCATCCATATGATCGAACATGTCATTCTTGACATTGATGATGTGATACAGAGTAACGGTAATCCTATTCGACATCCACAGGGTCCAGTACTGGAATGGCCGTAAGACATCATTAACATACTTGACAATGGTCCACTCATCGTGTGTTGTGAAGAGTGGCCGGTAATAACAGTATTTTGGATTCTTAGGCCACTCGCGGGAGAGTTCTCGTAATCGGTAGGCTTGCTGAAGCAAATTCAGTGTCGAATTCCACCGTGTATTTACATACATAATTAGAAGTACTGCAATTCAAACTTTGGCTTTTTGACAGTCAATGAACTCGTTTCGATGACCAGGGGTCCGCATAATCAATATCGCAAGCATTCTCTGCTATACGAAGGTCAGTTTCAGTGCTATCAAAATATTTTGAAACACATACTTTCTGGATTATCTTTGCTAAACCTGGTCTCATGGCCAACACCTTATTGATTCTAGCATTGCGCTCCTTCCAAAGTCTTTGACTCTTCCCAATGTCTATGATTTCATTCTCTCCAAATTGTTGATCGTACTCATCAGCCTCCGAAAACTTGGTGCGGCCCTTTACACCCAAACTGCTCATGAATGCACCTAAAGCCAGCTGTATGATGTGTGCCATGCATGGTATGTGGTTCCTCAATGCAGTGCACTCGATTCTGGAGTCCTCAAGTGTTGATTGCAGCTCACGTGTCATTAAGTAATTTGAGGAACCGTTTTCAGCCAGAAGTCGAAGCAAACAGCCGTCCATAAGCTGAAAATAATCAAGCACGTCCTTGAAATGCACACCTAGCTGTGATGCAGTATGTTGGCCCTTCACCTATCATTCTTCATTAGCTGTCGAAATCAGTAACGAACCGGGGATCAACCTCATCGAAAGTGAGTTACACTTCACGCAATGTGACATTTCGATCGAGACAGTGTGTGATGACCGAAGTTATGGCGAGTTTGTTCGTTTATGTCCATCCGTCCAAAGCTAAGCTATCTTCACTATGTGACAGCAATTGCTTCATAATTGCATCCACAGTCAGTGCATACTCTCTGCCAAATGTTGGTATGGGATGTGGCGGATGGGAGCATGAGTGAACTTCGTAATGCGTTATATAACCGTCGTAGTTTATGATTTGATATTGGCTTCCGGGAAATATGTGCCAAAACACATCCTACGATGAGGTAGCGATTCCACATGTCTTGGTGACATTCGGAAGTTTCAATGTCCTTTGCCTCCAGTTTGAAACATTATATTTATCATTTCGGTCAGTATGGATTAATCTGGATGTTCGATATGATTTTCCTCTGTGAACTTACTATTGTAATTCCTTGACTTTCTTGCCTCTTCAGAATCGCCAAAGCTGTTTCATCAACCATTGAACAGGTCAATTCATCAAGTTCTGACTCGGTTAACTCGTTTAACTTTGCGATGTGAGCCTTCCCCAGCAAATGTTCCCCCATTGAGCTGGTCCCATGTTCTGCTGGATGGTGAAGAACTTGATGACAAATGATGCATATGATTCCAGGGCTGCAGGTCTCCTCAATTCCGCAGTCCAAATAAAATTGCCAGGAAGATGCCTGCCTAGTATTATTCTAAGCAATAGGACATTTCGAGTCTACATTCATTGAAGCCCACGAAGCATCAAAGATGATCTCTATTGGAAGGTCGCTCAAGTCATGAAGAAAGACACATTCAGCTTTTGTATGAGATCATAACCTCTAGCAATGAGGTATTTGAAAGTTTTGAATCTGACATGGTGGTAGGGAATAGAAATCTAGGTAATCTGACTTGAGAGACAGCCGAAAGTAATGTTATAGTAAAGCAGAACGCGGGTTCTTAAATATTCACTCTAGAGCTACAAGGAAAAAAATGAGATCTGTGAGATGTTGCATGCATATGTGTGAAGTTGTATACAAGAATATATTGAAATGAGTGACTGCGTAAAACTCAATTTTGGAACAACGCAATGCACTCCATTGCTGTGTAGCTTGCTCAGCCTCCAGAGAAATTGTTGACGCTCAGTGGGTGCTCAATTGTAGGAGGCGGACGCGATGTCGTCAACAACATTGTTGCTAATATAGGCTGCCGATAGGTTGATTTTGGGTTTGCTGTGTTCCATTGCTCTTAGGTTATGAAAGATGCAAGATCAAATATGGTTGACACTCTGTTGACCCTCCAGTGATGATTCATTGATGATCATTTCAGGGTATAGTGGCGATGTTGGTGGAAGCATTTTTGCCTTGCGAGACGGCCAATTGTAAGATTATACATGAATGTTGTCACACAGCCCAATTATTTTCGAAGATGGAAGGCCTAAAATCGTTGACGCTTCGGTGAGGGGCATCTTTAGCGCCGAGTGACGATGTCATCGAAAGTAGTATTGCTTAGAAAGGCGGCCGATTGTTTGATTATGGATCAAGATCATTGCACAGCCCTTTGATTATCCAAGATGCAAGGCCTAAAATCGTTGATGCTCCGTTGACACACCATTGATGTTCATATTTCGGATATAGCATCGATGTTGTCACAATCATTTGTGGCTAGAAATGCGGCCAATGATTCGATTGTTGGTTAATGGCGCCGCATAGCCCTTTGATTTTCCAAGATGCCAGGCTATAAGTCCTTGACGCTCCATTGACCGTCATTTTTAGGACATAGTAGCATTGTTGTCGCAACCATTTTGGGTTGGAAAGCGGCCGATTATTGGACTATGTGTTAATGTCGCTGCGCGGCCATTTCCATCCACCAAGATGTAAGGCCAACAGTTGTTGACGCGCCATTGATGCTGATTTTTAGGATGTGGCAACCAGCGTGTTTGCCTTCTTCACTATATCGCTGACCAGAACATTCACTTTGGAAGTATGTGACAACCATTATCGATTGTAATTCCAAGTAAACCGCTGTCAGGCAGCTCAAAACAATCAAGAACTTCCTTCCCACGTCCGGTCAGCTGTTCCCTTGTATGTTGACACTTCACATGGAATCCTCAATGAGCTTTCGAAATGGAAAAGAATGGGCTATCATCCTCATTGGATGGCAGTCATACTCCTCACAAACCGTAATTTTGATCCATACAACAGGCAATGACCAACGTGATTGCTAATTTGTTCATCCATGTCCATCCATCCAAAGGTAAACTATGATTGTTTCTTGACGGCAATTGCTTCTTAATTGTATCCACTGTCAGTGTGTATTCCCTCCGGCAAATATTCCTCAGATTGGAGGCCGACAGTAACACCAACTTGCTTTGTAATGCATTGTATGTACGTTATAGCTCAAGGTTTGACATCGTGTTCCATAGACTAAGGGCCGAAACAAATCCAAACTTGACATAGCGATCTCATGTGTCTTGGTGAAGTTCGGCAGTTTGAAAGTCCTGTGCTGCCAGATTAGAGTGTTTTGTCTTTCAATTCAGTCTGTATACGTAAAACCTACATGTTGAATTTGAATTTCACAGCGAACTTACAATCGGAATACTTTGACTTCTTTGCCTCTGAAGTCTGGCCAAAGCTGTTTCATTGACTGTTGAACTAGTCAATTCGGTTACTTCTGACACTGTTAATTAGTTTAACTTTGCAATCTGCACATTGCCAGCAAGTATTTGCCCATTGAGCTGGTCCCATGATCAGATGGATGGCAAAGAACTTGCTGAGAAACGATACATATGATACCGGGGCTGCCGGTCTCCTCAATTCCACAGTGTAAACCGAATCGCCACGAAGGCGCATGTCTAGCAATATTCCAAGCAGTTGTCTGCTTTGAGCATACATTCATTGAAGCCCACCAAGCATCGAAGATGGTTCGTAAAGTAAGGTGACTTAAATCACGAATAAAGACACGTTCATTGTTTGAAGATATCATAACCTCTACCAATGAGGTATTGAAATATGTTGTATCTGACATCGCGGTAGGAAATTGACCTCTGGGTAATTCCACCTAAGTAACTGTCAAAAAATACATTATAGTCTGGTAGAACGCTGGTTCTTAATACTGACATTAGAGCTACAAGCAGGAAAAAAGTTACACCTGGTAGACATCACATGCATATTTGTGAAGTTGAATACAAGGACATACAAAGACGAGGCGGTTGCGATATCATCACTAGCATTGTTGCCCATAAAGGCTGCCAATAGTACAATTGTGTGTCAACACCATTGCATTCCTGTCTGAGTATCCAAGATGCAGGCTAAAAAATCGTTGAGGCTCCGTTGACACTCATTTTTAGGAGGTAGTAGTGATATTCTCACTAGCGTTTTCCTTAGAATGGCGGCCAATATTATGATTATGGGTGTATGCTGTTGCTCAGCCCTTCAATTATCCATGATGCAAGACCAAAAATCATTGACACTCTGTTGACACTCATTTTTAGGAGGTGGTAGCGATATTGTCGCTGCCCTTTGTGCCCATGAAGGTGGCCAATACTGTGATTATGGCTTCATGCTGACGCACAGCACAGTGAATGTCCAAGATGAATGACCAGAAATCAGGGATGTTCCGTTGACGCTTATATCTAGGATGGGGCAACGAGCATGTCGCTTGCCTTTCACATCTAATGCGGGCCAATACTTTCTCTCTAGATTGGTGTGACAATGCAACCCTGTGATTGCCGAAAAGATCAGACTATAATCATTGATGATCCTTTGACGCTGACCTTTGAGACATACTCATCGTTATTCAGTGAGCAATAATTTTGCCTATAATTCATACTGTCATTAATGACTGACAATATACCATTTCTCGGTATAATTATTTGCATCCAAAAGCATCAATACCTCTCGGTTTGTGAGGCAACACTAATCACATCAGCAGTCCGATAAATGATGTTGCTCCGTCGCACGTTAGTGCTTTTAGCTGGTATGTTACGGCATACAGATCTATTTACTAATTTTAGACATATAGAGTCCGCCTTCCTCATCAGCAAAAAACATTTCTGTCTGGGCGGAATGTCTGCATCAGAGTGGATGCGCTCTGTCAGAGCCGTCAGAGACACCTCTGTGGTGGAATACTCTGTGTCCGGCATCAATACCACGCATCGCATTGTACATCACCCTCTGCGCGCGGTTTCGCCGTTTCATCTCACTCTGTCAGTCTCCTATTTGAAAGAACACTCTGGCGTTGTGGCCAACTGTGATCATTCGTCAGAATGGGTTCATTTGGTACACGCTTGCATTGGGATAGCAATGTACTGGGTGATATTGCGAAAATCTCTCCACGTGTTCCTTCTACCTGCGCACAAAATGCAATTCTCTCTTTACTAATTATACACATCATTCCAAGTCGCCACATCTATGTGGTTATTGACAATCCATCGCTCATTCCTTCGGTCTTCTATGTTACTACTAGTAGCTATCTCTCACATTGCGTGCGTGCAGCCAACGATGTTTCGCACACTGAAAGCTTGCAAAGCAACGTCTGCCGGTGCGTTTCTCACTTGTACGAATTTCGAGAGAGGATCCAAGTTACTCGAGTTTTCAGGTATTGTTCTTAGCGCCAGGGCTAACCAGTACTCAACAAAAGCTCAATGTTTGTTTAGGAGCTGGATTTTGAATAGTCGTGGCAGTTGCCATGGGAGACGCCCATTCACCGTGCCATAACACCTCCCCGGGCGTTGCTTTACCCACACTCAGTTGTTTCGTCGATTCCTTACGTGCGAGCTCTGGCTTACTGTGTATCGACACATCTGAGATATATGTTCACCATTTCAACCCTCAACTTGAACCTAAATACTATGGTAACTACAGAGCTCCATTGTGCGCAGTTGTTCATCCGATATATACGCCTTGTTACGACTCTTATGCTTGATAAACTTCCGCGTGCCGCTGTATATTGCCAAGTGGCGTGTTGCGGCTGGCATATTGTTGAGTAACGCTCTGAAGTCTTTGATCATAGCGTCAGGATGCATTCCACCATGGTGGTTTTTGGGGTCCCATGAATTTGGGCTTCGCATGTGACTGGGAGCTCAGGGGGGCAGCCAGATCAGCATCGGAAGGGAGGACTTTGCCGGTGGCAGCGCTGTTTTCCCGACGCTAAGCAAGGGCTTGGAGAGTGAGCTCTCTGATTTCGAAGCAGAGAATGCGACGCTGAAAGGTGATCACTTGCGGCAGGAAGTTGAGATTGGGATTGGAGGCGTTCCAACTGTCCTTGAGGTTTGTTTTATGTGCTTATTCATGTCTCTCGGATGAATACTGTTGCAAGGTTCTGTACTGACGAATCTGTTCAACCCAATGAGATATCAAGTGGATCGTCGGAAAGTTGAAGTCAGCATCTAACTTTTGGAAACATCTATCTCGCGGCTGATACAATCCCGCCAGGCATTCATATCGTGCTGCTTCTTGGATGGCATCCAAGTTTTGGCATGTGTTTCCTCATCTACCGTTCGCTTCTTCACGAGTTCCGATCTCAGTGCATTGGCTTAGGCCTTTACCTTCTTGCTGGCACGCCCGTGTAAGAAAATATCTTTGAAGGAGTGAAAACGACACAAGGTGTCCTCCATGTAGCTCAATGTTGCATCATCATGAGATTTATATCGAGAATACATATAGAATTCTAACAATGCGCGTGTGCACTCAATTGTGCGATTGAATATGGGACGCTGAGCGGAGTTTCCGCCTCGTAGAGACTGGGTTACAACTCCAAGCAGGTACCAGCTCATTTCCTTCTACTTCTTCCCATTCCACTGAGAAACTTCCTCATATGACTTATTATTGGTGTGAGGTCATGGTAAGCAGGCACGGATAACAAGATTGCATTTTACTTCTCAAGCCACTCGTGCATCTTCATGAAGTGGAAAATCCACTTCTGGAGGTCGTCAAGCATGCCAATCTGCATTGTATGGAGGAGGGTGGGCTTTGGGAGGTCGCTTACGATACAGGGAATATGTTGAAACACATTGAATCGTCGGTAAACATGGTGCGATGAGAGTCCAGTACCGGCTGCCTTGGTGTTGGCGTCGCTGAGCATTCTATATAGATTGTGATCCTGCCGGGGGTGTTCCCTGTCAGGAGGGACATAATCTCCATGTTTGTTCTTTGGACACTCGCACCAAAAACAGACATGCTGCTCGAGATGATGTAGGGTGCTATACTCTGCGCAATCTGCAAGCCATGCTGCTAAAACCAGTTTGCAACGACTGAAGTTGCCATCTGCACAGAGAAGGTTGTAATACCCACTCTCGGCGCTGGGATTTGGTTTAAAGGTGGGAGGCTGGAGTACCCTCCAGATTACATTGTTCAGCACCTCTTGGGTTGTTTGCCACTGCTAAACCAGCCACTTCTGAGGAATATTGCAGTGCTTGATCGGAATTGGCAGGAGAGCAACTATTACGATGCTGTGCATTGAGGGTATCTGGTGGATCTTCGAAGACACATTGCCAATTGTCATATATACAGGCCACTCTGCCTGTTCGCCAGCAAAATTTGAGAGATGTGTTCCGTCGGACATGAAGTTTGACAGAACCAGTGCATCCCCCGCTCTGAGTGTTCACTTAACATCGATTAGCACATTATTATCCTGAAGTATCTCTCCTTACCTGTGTCTTCCACCACCAGTCCGCAGTGTGCATTTTGGTATAATGGCGCTTTGGTGGCGTATCACTGTTAAAGCAACGCTGAGGGGTGTCAATGAGATGGTCGGCATAGGCGGTCTTCCACATCAACCATCTCATGCTGTTGATGATGTCTCGACTCCATTACTTGATAGGGCGTTGGTGATTGTCATTCCATCTGATAACATCGAGAGTGTGTAGTTTCCACTCCCCGAGAGCCTGATTATCTGGCATGCTCGCCACAAGCTTCTGGACACCATCCCCATTTTTGAAGGTTGGGAAACGCAGAGCGGTGTTTTCTTCATTGAGCACGTTGTCATAGTACGTCTTCATGCCTTTCTTCTTCATCCCACACTGGATATATTTGTACTCTTCATGCGTCGCAAATGGGTAGTAGGGATTGTTTTGTATGTTTGTCTCAAGGCAACCCTGAGCGTCGCGTTCCCATGGCTCAGCAATGAAATCGCTCAGTGGAGCACCGGTGCCGGGGCGTGATTCTGTCAGTGGCAGAGGAGGTGGCGGTGGTTGAGACACTGAGTCTGCGATGTTTTCAATATGTTCGAGGTAGGGAAACGCGTCCAAGTCTTCAACTGAATCTTTGTTTCTGTTGAATTCACAACGCAGAGCAGGTTCAATGAGTCGGGGCGTGCTGCGCATAGTCAGATTCTTCTGCCGTGCAACTTGAAGGTGTTTAGGATGGTGTATTGTGATATACTTAAGTCGCCAGCTGTCTGAGATGAACTTCTTTCAGCACGAAAATTCGGGGCAATGGAAAGGGGTTTTCTCTGGCATTGTCAGCGACACGCAAGGAGCAGTATTTACACTGTAGAAAGGGACGAAAGTTCGTGCTGGGCCTGAGCAGCCTGGTGTATAAGCTCACAATACTTTCAGCTAACTTGAGAGATTTATTCAGCCTCAACACCATCACGAGGAGGTTTCTTATACACCAGGAGTTGCAAAAAGGATGCATGTGCGATGTTCCATAATACTATGAATAAAATGAAACCAATACAAAACCAATAAATAAAATGAACCCTGAGCGATCCAAAAACCTCGTGACACGTGTAATATTCAATGCTTGAGATAAATAGATTAGAACAAAGGAAACAAGAAAAGAACCCGACCCTAACCGGAACGCAACAATCATCTCCTCCTCTGCAACGCAATGACTGGTTCACTTGTCGCCAACCGAGCCATCGGGGCACACTTCAGGGAGAGGTACATCAGGGAGACTGTCGCCACCTGCCGATTTGCCAAGTAGCGGCTGATCCACATCCACATCCGAGGTGTTTCCGGCTACCTTGGCTTCTCGCTGAGTTGGCAGCGCCAGGCCAAGTTTTTGCGGCGTCACAAGCGTCAAGTCCTCCAGCCCACTGAAGGGATAAGTCTCCGGAGTTGGTGGTTGTGGGCGAGGTTGTGGGGTTTGTGGGAGTGGGGCAGGAGCCGGAGGTTGTAGCCGTGGGGTATGCTCGTGCATCTCCTGGGCTGACTCACGTTGCATGATTGGCTGATCGTCTACCATGGTATCTACATCGTCAGCTGATGTATTGACCGTGTTCTCCTGGCCAATCGTCCGAGGTTCTTTACCATCATCCTCATCCTCATCCTCATCTTCTTCGTCATCCTCATCCAACACCTCCTCCTCCTTCTCATCTTCCTCATCTTCATCATCACCGTCCATTTCCATATCCACATCGCCGTCTAAATCAAAGCCGTCCAGTGCGTCCACATCATCCTACAAGCACATATCCACATCAGAATCACCATCTGAGTCATATTCGCCATCCGACTCCTCGGTAGAGTTGTTATCATCATCTGAGGAAATTGACAGGGCAGGCGATGCTTCCAGCTCTAGATATTCCCGCTCTAGTTAGCCCTCTGTGTCCAAGTCTGCCTCATATATTCCCTTCTGTGACTGCAAAGCAACAGCACGAGAGATATCATCTCCCCTGGGGTTTGTTTAACAATATCTTTCCCTTTCCGTTTCCCCTCCCCTTCCCTATCCCTTTTCCGTCCTCAGTCGCCTTCCCTTTCCCCTTCCAATCCTCTATTCCCTTCCCTTTCCCGGTCTCTTTCTCACTGCCCTGAGTGGCCTCCTTCCCCTCACCATTGTCATTATCATTGAAATCACCAGGACAGATCCTCCCACCGCTTGGCGCTCCGGGATCTGCCCAGTTCTCATCATCATTGTCCTCGTCAATTATCTCATCCCAATTCTGTAGTCAAACAGCCAGGAAGTAGCCTGGCTTGTACTGCCGGCAGCTTGGCGGCTCAATATATCCCCGGAGATCATCGCTACTGTACCAAGAGCCATGGTCAGCAGTGCGTTTAACCTTCACCGCGCTGGTTGTCTGCGGATTGGAGCGATCCACCTGATCCCCGAAGGCACGGGGGTTGTCCCACCTCTAATTGTTCATTTTGTCCTGGGTTTTGTGAAACATTTGCCTCATATATGAGTGGAAGGCTGCCCACCACTCCCGAAAAGGCGAACTCCTGCTCCTGCAGTGCGGCCACACCAGATGGAATGGTGAAATGTGGCGAGTTGTGACTGGATCAAGAAAGATTATATCATAAAAGAGGTCCCACGCCCTCTCATTCTTGAGGCCACAAACATTATACATCCATATGAGTCCACGGATGTGTTCCAACCTGAATGCCTTTATATGATCCCGATCCAATGTCAAGTGTCGAGTTATAACCGATGTTGGCATTTTTGCCCTGGCAATTGCCTTCCCCTGTTCATTACGGCTGCCCTTTCGTGCCATCGCTGCGAGTTGAAAATGAATCTATATCAGAGGTATTAGCATTGTGATACAGTTGAATGTAGCGGAACAAAGCCCAGAGGGAACGTACAAAGTTGTATAGGTTATCGGGTGTATTTCGCAGCGAGAGGCGTTGTTTTGTGCAAGTCACGTAATGTCTAGATAGTGCAGGATGCTGGCGGTGTGTTTAATCCGGAAGCAAAAGAGAATGGGGGTGTACGCGGGAAGAATGGATATATATACCCGGGTTCCTGCGATTTCTTGGTTCAACTTGTGAGATATGATAATTTTGCTTCATATCCTGCGGTTTGTTGGTTAAAGAACACAAAATGGCCCAGCCTTCATCTTGCACAACCACTAGGTACCTCATGAATGAGAAACCTTGAGACGAGATTTAGTACTTGCGGTGAGGAAAGTTAACGATGCCAGGCGTTGCTTGTGCATCCCATACCACTGTTACCGCTCAGACCCTGTGCATCTCAGAGCAAATTGTGTAGTTCTCAGGTTATCCCAACTGTGCAACCATCCAACACAGTTACCAATACGCCTAGCGGTGGAAAATGCATACGCAACTGATGTCATGGGATAGAGAACATGTCAGTGTTCGATTTGCTATGCTTTTAGCTCCGCCAAAGGAGGATTTCCACCGGGAAGCTGAAGATATACACAATCGATGATTCGAAGTATTGTGCAAAGAACGAGTGCAATACAATGATAATCGCACCAGAAGGCATAAACACCCTTCAAGCGGTGAACATAGATCTTCAGACGTTGCTGTAACAGTGAATATCAATGCTGAGTATAATCTGAGTTTAATCTGATGGCAGTTAACCCCATAATTGATCAGTTTTCAAGGGATCCCGTCACCAAGTAATGTCAGGGATTAGACTCTAGCGCGGTCTACACTGCACCTCCCTTTTTGTTGAATCAGTCCATTGTCGCTCAAATAGAGGTCTACCTCGCCTGCCGTTGCATATGCATGTGAAGGAAATTATTCCTACATTCCTAACGTTGAACATCTATATTGGACTATGCCTTGCCAAGCCCTCACCATGACACATCTCTGGTCGTACAAAATGTTCGAAGTCTTGCTAATCATTAGAATCAACCAAAGCGTGGACTTCAGGGAATTCTCAACTTCCCCTCGCTAAGAGATGCATTTCCGTACCGGCTGGCGAGCAGGATCCCTCTCAAGGAGGGAGATCTGTAGCCTCTGCAATCGAAGGTTAGAACTCCACCCCTTCATCTTAGCAGAACAATTCTCACGTTGCAGATATCACTCAACGCGTGACTTCCACCCCGTCCACTACACAACGACAGTCAATAATTACTCCAACTGCCATGCCAGGTACAACCAGTCATAACACACCATCATCCAGCGGAACCGCACAGACAGACTCAACGTGTCGCATTGTATCCAGCCCCGCATCCTGCATTGCTAGCACTCCAACTCCTCTCAGCTGTCTTGAAAACCTGCCCACCCCCATCTCTAATCTAGAAGCCCGCGCGATCAGTACAAATCCACTGTGAACGCAAGCTACAGAAATGAATCAGAGACAGAGGCAGTGGAAATTGCAACCGCAGGCAGTGTCTGCACCTCGATCAATGGTCTCCGGCAGTCGTAGCATCCATCGATTTGGTCACTCAGACATGACGCGTCTTGTATTTCCAATCGGTAGACTCCTGGCGCTCTACATGTGGAGCAGAGTGCCATTTATGAGTACCAGCGACTTGGAGACGGTATGTTATGCAATGCGACGCGTTGCAAAAGCATTAGCTGAAGCCCCACACTGGCAGATAATAGAGATGCACTGGAACACTGCTATGCAACAAAACAACATTTGGTCCATAGCATTTCAGACATGCACAAAGGAGATCTTGAAAGAGGTATGCTGAAGCAACAGCCCGCGTTGGATATTACATGCTCAAACCGGTACTAGGTTCGAGCACAAGTCAATAAGGTTAAATCGCATTTTATTCAATCAGCAAGGGACAACATAGCAGAGGTTTATGATCTCCACCGCTTTGAATCCGACACAGAGCGTTTGCAATCAGAGCGTGTGGAAGGTGGTGTACGAGCCCCAAAACCAATACCGAGAGAGTCAAAAACTCCTAACGAATGGCCAGCATTCACTTTACTTCCTGGTAAAAGCAATCCCGCGGTTTATCTACATCAGATTTTATCATGGGGCAATTAACCGCGAAAAGTATGCTGATGGATTTTATAATTCCATGATTGATGACAAGGACGGTCATATACCTTCCACACTGATCATGTTTACCTGCACCGCGTTGCGCCATGCTCTCCTGAAGTGGCAAAAGAACCAAGGCGTTCATTCGAAAGCTTCCAAGTCAAATCTTAAAGCGGACAGACCAGATAGCTCGAACTACTTCAACTACAAGAATGACGGTGGTAAGAACGCATCCTGCTGCGCTGAAACGGGTCGCAAGTTGTTAACCTCGCCTGGTGTTGCAGACACGTATACATTCTTGATGAATACCTGGAACATACTACCGGAGAGCTACCAACAGAGGGTGTATAAAAACACTCTTGGTACAGTCAAGCGTCAGATCCAACAGGAGGAGAACCCCACGCCTGCTGTGGTCATCAGTGTGCAAGCCCCGGGTGTTGACAATGCTATGCATCTTGACAATTTGAGCTCCAAAGTGGCGCTTGAGGAGCCTGAGATTGGAAGCACTGACCAAAACATCCTGATAGACAACAATTGCATGGATGATGAACTGCATTTCGGGATACCAGGGGGCAGCAGGGATTACGAAGATGAAGCTGATGAAAGCGACAAGTGCAATGCCATCCCCACCGCCAGCCAGCGACAACGAGCCGTGACTGAACTCGAGAGGTTAGACCTGGGAACCAGAGACGTTGATGGATATGAGGGCGAGGATGGCGACGATGCGGATGTGGATGAGGAGGACCAAGCATCGGAAGCCGATGATGGATCAACGCAGAATGTGGAGAACTGAGGGTATAGCAGGTTTGACCTGGTAACCAGTGATGTCGACGGAGATGATGGCGAGGATGGCGACTGTGCGGATGCAGATGAGGAGGAGAATGCATCCGAAGCCAATGAAGCATCAATGCAGAATGTGGAGGACTGAGGGCATAGTACTAGAGAGTGTAAAGATTAGACAGTATATTTCAGACCTGTAAAATACAATAATGGGGAAGCAAATGCAACGGCAAGTGATGTATCCGAAGCGAAGACTGTATATCAATAAGTGACAACATCTCAAAGCTAAACATATATGGGTAGAGTGCGGTATCCTATAAATAGCAACAGTGGAGAGGTAACATGTGGCACTCAGCCGGAGCAAGGCATAAACATCGCCAGGAGTTGTGTCAACAGCTGCAGCATAACTGCAGCCCCAGCGAAGAGTGTAACACACGTGTCGTTCTAATGGTGCATATACTTCACCACATTCCAGGAGCAAAGTAAAGGAGGTATGTATGCAACGAGACCTGTCGCCGGGGCGATGGGAAGCATGTCATTCTCCTTCAGAGCCATCACAGCGGTCCGGAACACCCAGGTGTTTCTGACGGAAACTTGAGTTATTGCGGATGCTGTCCGTTCATTTTGCAGCTCGTTTTCCATGATTTCCATGACATACCATAAGCAATATTCCTAATCTCGACCATGTGCAGCAGGTCTCAGCGGAGAGTTATGCAGTTAGCTGCATGGACTAATGCAGCATAATGGCTGCCAATCATCTGGGTTCAGACTGTGCACTGACCGCTCGTCCTATGACTTGTATGACATCACTGACTGAAATTTAGTTAGTAAATATTGTCTCTATTTTAGGTTATACTCTCTAATGTAACTGTAACAGGCAAGTCGATATCAAGTTTGCTGGCGATCTATCAAACAGATTTGGAGTCTAGAATTTTCGCATGGCCCGTACGACCCTTGCACACACACTGATGAAATATCATATCTCTCAATTTTGTCACTGAAATCAAGAAAAAGCTGGCACATAGAACAATAGGTATTCAAATTGCTTCTACAACGGATAGGTTATGAAAATTAACTATTTGGATATCTATTCCTCCGGCGACACGGGAGCTGTCACCATATCTTCATCCATATCTGATTTCTAAAGCGCAATTAACTAGGCATGTAATTTGCAGGGGTAAAAGCTTACTGGTTCAACTTGCTTTGCATCATGAATCACTGTTGAATCTGGTGCCGCATCGGGCGAGAGAACTGGTATCAATTTGTGTGACTGGTTTCTCTGAACCCAGCCTCAATTGACTACTTCCTGGTTGAGAAGCCACTGCCGGAATTTGCGATTGTCCAGGGACGATATCAAGAGTCGGCATATACTGTCCAAATGTAGTATGGGCTGGTGTGGCTGCAGTTGTGTCTATTTGGGGCTTGACAACTGCCGGAACCTTCAATTCGGCAGTACCATACATCATATCTCTCTCACGGAAGTAGTTGGCTGTGTTCCCCCATCCCGGATAGGTCAATTCATCAAGCCTCATCTGCTTCTACCAAAAACTCTTCATGTGGTGCTGCTGTACTGTTTTGGAGATTGCGCCCATCACCCAGCCAGGTTCATCAATATCATGCAGCTTGCCGAGCTCTGTATCTTGTGCATCATTTTCTTAGTCTTCCCCATCCTGCTGATAATTGGAATTTGCAAGATCGCTCAGAATGTCTCGGATAGTGTTCAACATCTCCTCCAACGTTGTTTTGGACTTGCTGGTTGTCACCCTCCCATTTTCAGAAGTAGTGATATCCTTCGGCACTTATATAATCGCTGTCTCTGCATCTTGAACTCGCTTTCTTGCCACGGCTGTTCCTCTCCACATATTGCTCGATCCAGTTCTCTTTCTAATCATTGCTTAAGAACTGCATTTTCTGTTGTTTCTCCGCCAAAAGCTTCTTTTTAGATTGTAAGCTACCCAATGGTCCAATGCTCGGACCCTTTTAGCCTCCAAGCCGCAGTTGCCTCCAATCGCTTGATGATGTCAATGTGTGGACTGCTTTGTCGATTTGCCGAATTTACCCGCCAGAAGTGGAGAAAAGCCCATTGTGTAGCATTGACTATTGTATCGTGTGTTGACCTTGTTGTTGGGTGAGATGTTGGATGTTCCAATAAATGGACCACATGGAGGCAAGCGGAATCTTCAATGTCAAGGTATGTACGTTTGATCAACTCAAACAAAGCAAAATCTGCATTTTGACAGTCGCTTTATTCAAAATAGTAACACTAAATGGTCATCATGATCTGATGGCTACCATGTGTTTCATCTAAGATCCCGGCGATGTGTTGAGAGAATCATCACCAGATGACCTTTCCGTGGAAGAATTTGTGTTTCATATCTATTCATCATGAGATAGCAGCGGTCGTTCACTTCAATGTAAATCTGCAGACGTACAAACAACATCAGACCAACTCACTGCACATTGCAGGACCGTTGGAATCACCTGCAACTTGCAGCTATATGCAGCAGGATATATCTTCAATAGAACGTGCAAGTTGATTGTCATTCATTCCATTGTGACTTGTAGCTTACAATATATTCCTCAGGACTTTCCACTTTTCATTATCATCTTCCTCCCCTTTTCCACAACATGAAGACATGGCGTCACAAACACCTCAGCCCGGTGTGATTGAATCCGAATCAGGCCGAACGACGGGCACTTCATCCTATGTGCCTCTGGCCGACACCCAGCAGTAATTCAGACACCAGTTAGTCGACCGCGACACTTCATTTACAGCCACCCAAAATATGACCGACGACGCACATTAAACAAAAGTACCTGAAACCGGATGCCACAAGAATTGAAAGCATCATGCAATCAGATGTGAGTAGCAGCATATCGATGTACAAGGCGGTCAACTAAAAATACAATCTATAGCTGGTGTATGCAGAGAGCTCTGTGACCAATTTTTGCTGCCCACCATGTCAAACATCCAGGGTCGATGAAGGCCTTACTCTGCACAGTAAAAAAATTGAACCACATGAGGTCATCAGCTCTGGGATTGTCGCGCCTGAATTTCGTTATAAAGGTCCCCGGTAGTGGACAAAACAGGCTTTAGAGATCTCTTGTGTGGCTACGGAGTTGTATGTGGTTGAGGTAACTGCTGAATCTTCCATTTAGAAGCAGCAACTAATTTCTTGTGGTTTTGAACATGTCTGCAACTATGGTGAGGCAAGGAGGTCGGGTACAGCTAGAACAGTCCAACATGTGCCTTACCCTGAATATGGCCAATATAGCCAAAGGAGGGTTTGTGCGGACTGCAATGGAGGAAACGCAACAATTATTCAAGCAACCTTGTGATGAAGTCCGAGAAGAGAAGAAGTGAGGAGTTGAGTTTCCACAGCATAACAAGGAGAAGGCTGTTATAGAAAGACACCTGGCAATGGTGTATGACAATCATACGGATGGCTGCCTTCCACGCCAAAATGGCACAGCAAAGCATCTGTAGACATGCTGGAGGCGCAAATGAACTGGCGCATCTCTACCAGCACCGGCAGTACGTCGTGCCCGGAATACCACCTCCGCCTGGAATGCCACCTGTGACGTTTGATGACAGTGACGGAAATGATAGTTATCAAATGCATGGTATCCCACCCAGGTGTGTGTACATACATTCTCTGCTTCCCAACACTCAATTTTTCAATTATAATGCATATGCCAAGGATAGCAAGCACGATAACGATTTTATTCCAGATTTACTGAGTACACTATCTGCTGTGTGGAAATACCGCTGACAATGATTTTGAAGACAAGAGCAGCATTTTGAGCAAATCTGACAGTGAAGACGAGGATTGATTGAACAGAACGGGATGTTTCAGTATATTCATTATCTATAATCAGTGGACACTTTAAAATATATTTTAAAGAATATATTTATATGCACTATTAAGGAACAATGTAGTGATAAAGGAATACGTACATGAAGAGGATAGAACGACTGCCAAAACACAGTTATTGATGTTCTGTACCAAAGTGAATGGTTGTATAACGCGGACACACCTGTGGCATATAAGGATCAGCAGAGCATTAATGATTTTTCGTCCTATAAGTCAGGTTACTAAAATGTGAATTAGTTGTTGTTATCTAAAACGTTGAATTGGCCACCTTTATATGCAAAAGAGAATGCTACACTCTCCCTGCCTCATCTTCACAAAGAGCATCAACAGAGCGACAATGATTTTTGGTCTTGAATCTTCGGTAATCTTAGTGGCAAATGATCCCAGACCTCTATAAACAAGGTTTTGGCAGCCTTTTTAGACGGATAAGCATGAGATGTTCCCATGACAGCTTGCCGGACAATTACCAGTTAATTGGTTTTCAATGCTGCAACCCAGTAATTGTGAACATTTTAGCCTATCACACCAGTCAAAACTCTATACATAGCCATTAGGTGCCATCTCGTGCATTGATTAACCATAATGCAAGCCCAAAAATCATTGACACTCCATTGACGCTCATTTTCAAGATCATGCAGGGAGTGTATCTCTGTCTCTTTGGCCGTTAAAGGCAGCCAATACTTCGCTTATGCATAATACAAACAAATCACTCTTCAATTACCTGACTTACAAGACTAAAAATTGTTGATGCTCCGTTGACGCTCATTATCAGAACTGGGCAGGGAGCATGTCACTTTCTCTTTTGCTTTGAAATGTGGCCATTACCTCATTTATGATAGTCTGCATCCAATCGCCACCTAGATTACCCATGATGCAAGACCAACAATCATTGACACGCCGTTAACTGTCATGTTTGTGATGGTACAGGGAGTATATCTCCCTTGATTCTAGGTATACAGGAGGCAGATTCATCCGAAAAGGACAAGGGCGTACCAAAGTTAATACTTTGCGATTAGCAGTGGGATATCTACATGCGGCCATGAATCGTAAAGCCCAAAACACAGAACCGGAGATTGGAACTGACAGGTCAAGCAATACCTGCCAAAACTCGCTGGTTGCTGGGTGCAGGTCCAGGTTTCGCCCGCCAGGACATTGCGGGTCAGGGTTATGACCAGTTTTGGAACTGAACCAGACTGTGTTGCAGTCCAAACCCAAACTGCTGGCGGGTTACCCCGACCCGTTGCCAACACTAGTGTTTCATCTTTGTAATCTACGTGGTGGTTGCTTGCAAACATCCATGAATGAGGTATTGGCCGCCTTTAGAGGCAACTACAAACACGATTTGCTCCCTGCCACATTCTGAATATGAGGGTCAATTGAGGGTCAAGGATTTTTGGTCTTACATCTTGGGTAATCTAACTGGCGATTGGCTGCAAACATCTATAAATGAGATATTGGCCTCTTGTAGAGGCAAAAACATTATCGACATGCTCCCTGCCCAATCTTGGAACTGAGCGTCAATGCAGCATCACTGATTCTGGTCTTGTCTGTTGGCTAATCAACGGCATGCTGTGTGCCAGGAATTTGTATACAATGTCCTAGCAGCCGGTTCATCGGAAATAGTGCATGATATATGCGTCACCCCATCTTGAAATTGAGCATCACCTGAGTGTCAATTATTTTTGGTCTTGCATATTGGATAATTAAGGCAGTGCACGGATACATCAGCTCATAACAGAACTATTGACCGCCTATTTAGGCAAAGCTAAAACATATGAAAGGAAAAACACAGGTTCCAAAATAATCGATCTTGCAGACGGCGAAAAATGTAAAAAGAAATGATCGGGTGCTGAACACGCTAGTGTGATAAGATACTATCATCACACTGCAAAAAACAAGAGCATTATATGAATCTACTGATGGACCTGCTACGCGACTTGTAGACAAGCAGCCCAATACAGACAGGTTGCCGATTTCCATTGAACCATACCCAGATCCATGATTGTGGTGTATTTACACTCAGAAATGCCAATTTTGCACCCGATCAGTTTCGATCTAGACCCGGACTCCACGGTACAGTCCGGAACAATTGCTAACACTAGGTAACCCAGATGGGTCCGACTGGGATACAAATTCCTTCGTGGTAGTGCCTATCATCCTGATACAGACTACCGATTGGAGAATTGCAATGCCCCAATCAATCACTAGTTGACGCCTTGTGTGGCTTAGTGCCCAAAGGAGTGGGACCGCCTGCTACCATTGGGTGCATTAACCTACAATGCAGTATACCATACGTCTTTCAAAACTTCTCTGCTTTGGGCCAATGTGGAGTTCAAGTCAAGGATGCCATCTGACCAGCTGGTACTGACCGCATGAGCTGATCTGCATCTGGAAATCAGCCTGGAAACAGACACATTCGCCAAACACATGATTTCAGATTGCCTTATGGTGAGAGAGTGGTTGGAGGGTGCACAAACGTGGATTATTTTGGAAACTAAGGTGTATTGCAGCCATACGATTTCAATATAGGAAATTCAATCATTCTCGACACCAGACTCATCCCAATTGGCTATGTAACTCTTACTGACTCAGTATCTCCAGGAATCAATTCCAGGCAGTGTCAACAGCCTTTTGGCAGGCCATGACATATCACTGAAGCCATCAGTACCAATGTGTTCAGATTGAATATCCCAGCTCACTGAATAATGTACAATGTTTTAAATGTCTTCCATCTGAAATGCGATCATGTCGATTGCTACCATGAGTGTCCGCCACCATCACCATTGCATGTTATGACAGCCAAGAATTGAGAATATAGCATTGTAGTGGTTTTCGAGCATCAGGCATTCCGGCCAATGCCTTACAATATATGGCTAATTGGCTTGCATATTCCACACTGCATCGGCAACTTTTTGCCAATTTGTGAGGTGACTGCAGAGATTGACTGCACCATTACCAACAAAATAATTGTCTGTTCATCTATTGATGAATGATGGATGACGAAGAACAGGATTTTGGGGTGTCATACGGCTCTTGTGGTACACAGGGCACCATTGCTGCAGATTTCGCAGTACTGTGTGTTTGATTGCGTTATTTTGAGGTAACGAGCCTATCAAGACAACTGATTGATTGATTGGGTCTCAGTCTAAGATGACATGTAGCGTATATAGAAGCTGCCAGCCCTGACCTACAGCCACATGATGACATACTCCACAAAGACGCGGTCTCACACTCCTCTAGAGCGTTATCACATCCGTCAAACACTATGCCATTGAAAAAACAGACAGAAAACAAATGGAAGACAGAAGACAGAGGGGAAACTATGCCATGCCCTGAGGTTCTCCCAAACAACCATTCTCCTGCTCATGCCATTGGTGGCATCAATCATATGCCTATTCATACACTCGATAGTCAATTGTGCTGGCGGCTTCAACTGTCTGAACTTCCGGTCAACCAGCCCTGAATAGGTGACACACAGTCCTGATGAATTGCGATCGGTATCTTGGTAGAACATATAGATTAGCCTGCAGTACTTGCCATTTACTGCATGAAAGGTACTGTCCTCATCAGCAGGAGCATTGTTGATTCTTGTACCCAGCCTCACAGTCCCAATCATGGGTGGTGCTGTAGGTGTCGGAATTGGAGACGCTTCCCTGTGGCAAGATTGACTTCTGTTCAACAAACGAAGTGGAAGTGTTCATCATCATTTTCCATTCACATCCAAGTTGTCGTAATCTGTTGTTCGGTGGTGGATACTCGAGTAGTCGACTGTGTGCGTGTGTATGCGAAGGTGTGTTTGTACCGATATCGAAATTAGAGACGCTTCTCCACAACAATGTTGACTTCCACTTGACAAACGAAGTGAAAGATTGTCACTTCCCTGTCACACACAAGTGCTCAAAACATGTTGTACGGTGGCGGGTGGTAGAGTAGTTAAGTATGTGTCAGTGTCGTGTTGAAATTGGCAACATCTCTTGTACGTTGGTGTCCCCACATTGGAGGCGCTTCTTCCTGGCGATGTCAATGTCCGCTCAACAAATGAAGTGGAAGTGATGATCGTCATTTCTGTGTAAACGCAAATGCTCATAATATGTTGTGTGTTGGCAGATGCTTGTGTAGTCGAGTATTTGCCGGTGTCAAAATTGGTGACACTTCTCCTTCGCTTCAATTCACATTGGTGACACTTTTCTGCAGGTCACTCATCTGTTTCAGCTAGCCCTGGGAAAAAGATTCCCATAGATCACGGATCTCTGTACACGGCATCCTGGGTGGGGAAATGGGGTTTTCGGCATTAAAGGATTATGGTGCAGGTACACACTGTCCTCCTAACAAAGCTTCCTCGTTCTCCCAGTAGAGGAGTCCATAGACTTGGTGGATTCATGCCAACAATTGCCACTGCCACTCTCTGGAGGCTGTTGCAAATCACATAACCAGCACACTGTAGTGGAATATCAGCAGCACTCCCCAGCGGTTTTTTGTGAGTCTGCCGACATCTCCCAAGTATCCGCAGTCCATTACCCACCAACTTCTTATTGATGATCCACTGCCTGACTGAATGTCACTCATATGTTGGCATTGCGACCGGTTGACCTCTTACGAAATTGCTTCGAACTCATTCTGATGTTGCCGATATTGACCCACACTGACTCTGATGATGCCGATATTGAACAAAACTGCTCCGAGGGTGTTGACACGATGTTGACCCGAACTCAACCTGCACTTCTGCGAGACTGATCTCCGTACTTGTCCCGAATGTATCATGTCGATGTGTCGTTCGGTTTCCACAATCTCGTATACCCATACAACTCAACACTGTGGCCAGTGCAGCCATATCAGCCATTGTGGCGATCGCAGCCATTGCGGCCATTTCAGCCTTTTTAGGCCTCTAAGCGGTTGAGTGAGAGTTCGTCATGAGAAGGCATCATTCCCACTGTTGAGTTGTCGTCCTGAGTCCATAGGGTGTCCTGATTCCAGATGCGTTCGGAACGCATCCGGGACTCTGCAGCCTTGCTCGTATGACGGTTCGTAATTCAACTGTTATCTCCACTTGATAATTGTCGAAAATGGAGTCTGGATCATGGTTGTGCCCAGGCTCACAACCTGTTAAGACGATTAGTTTATTCATTGAGTCAAAGTCCAAGATTACACATAGCCTATATATTAGGTGCCAGCCCAAACCCACTGCCAGCCGTGACGTAATCTACAACGACACGGTCGATCATACTTTAGGGGCTAATGCTGGTGTTCATTTACACAGATTGTTGTGGGTGGTTCAGACATTCGTATAAGGTACAGCTCTGTACAGCTCTGCTAAAGCACAATGATCAGGTTGTCTAGAGCTGCCACGATCGACTGCCACATCACTCACATCCGAATTCACTCAACCGTCTAATGACACCCCAAACTGCCTGTTTTTGTAAGTCAAGACGACACGTACACAAGAACCAAAGTGCATGTGGCTCGGCCACATGCAACCCAAATTCAACCCATATTATAACAATATTGCAATCCATTCCCTTACTCATCGTGGGCTGCATTACAATGGTACGTGCTAAACTCTACAGAAATGATTGATCGAGTATGCCTAAAACTCCTCCGAAACATATCCATTCCCAGTATTCCTTACAAACAATCAACTTTACATGGATCAACTCCAAAGGAATCAATTGTATGTGGAGCATGTCAAAAGATTCTCAGATGCCATTAACCAGGCCTGCAACTCGTCCAAACCAATTTTCCACTTGTTCAATATCTCCTTGCTATATATTGCCATCAGCAAAATTGTATTTTTGTCACTCGTCGCCTCCAGGAGTTTCTGAGAGAATGTGGAGTATAAACTTCGGTGCATCAATTACAGGAGAGTATCAGACTCTAGGAGGGCATTCTGGCTGGCCTTCAGAGTAACTGGGATCTCTGATGACTTGAACAGAAGTCCCTTGGCAGTGATTGTGATAAGTTTGGGAAAACCTAGGAGTGCCAGAGAGAACATTAGGTGCATCTGGGAGTACCTTGGAGCGCCACCAACAACCCTGGTAGTGCCGGTGACATTCTTAGAAGCGTCGACAACAAGCCTCGGAGCACTGTAGACAAGTCCATTAGCACCTCAAATCATAGCAGCGTAGTCTGGGAAAGACATTTTTGGGAACGCTGCTGGTTTGCCTGGCAATCATAGCTACCACTTATCATTCAAAGATTTTTAAAACTCATGTATTCAGTGTGTAGTCTCATCTATTTATCTATGTATATATGTATTGATATAGCTACTCATTTGCATACAGTATATCAGGACTGACTGTAGGCAGCAGTGGAGGGCAATTCACGGTATACCTGAAGATGACAATCGAGTGTACTCAGCAACGCACTTAGAGGGCTTCATTGGGTGCATTTGGATATTCACTTTGATGTCGTGATTGTGCGAACTTGGAGACCATCATGGAGTAAGTTTGCAGATACCATTGGAGGCTGTAATCAAGTAATCTTAGAAATCCAGTGTCAGGCCGTGATTGAGGCGTCTTTGGAGGCCATGATCGACCGTAATTCGATGATAACTTGGAGGTGGTCGATGGGAGGCGCACAGGGTGCTGATGGGACTAGTGTTAACAATAGTTCCAGACCACCCCTTCAGGTCCACGTCCGGGTCGTCAATACACCCAAACATTCAATGCGGGTACAGTTCGATGGACAGATCCCAAACTGTCGGCATTGGGCAGGTTATCAGCGGGTTGTCCAGCGGCTCCGTCTGTACATTCATATAATGCTCCTGCTTTTGCTGTTCGATACTTGTATTTGATCAAAATCACTTAACTAACATTCAATAATACGATTTTAAACACTTTACAGGTTGCGACATTGGATATTTTGGAATGAATGTTTTTCCTTTTGTGTGTTATATTTAGGAGTACCAAGGCAGTCAATATTACTATTATGAGCTGATACATCAGCCCAACACCTTGATTACCCAATATACAAGACCAAAAATTGTTGACACTCAGTTGATGCTCATTTGCAGAATGGGGCAATGACCGTGTCGCTTTCTTTTTCTCCTTTAAAGGCAGTCATTACATCCATTACCACAAGCCACAACAAGATCATGTTGTAATTGCCTGACTTACAAGACTAAGACTCGTTGACACTCGGTTGATGCTCATTTTCATGATGCGGTAATGAACAGCTCACCAATTCTTTGCCTGAAAAGGCCGCCAATACATCGTGTATGAAGTAATAGCACAAATCAACACTAAGATAACCCCAGATAGAAAGGGAAAAATCGAGGTTACTCGGTTGACACTTATTTTCGGAATGGGGCAGTGACCGTGTCGCCTGCTGTTTCACCTATAAAGGCTGCCAATAGACTGGTTATGCTAGATAGAGATTAAATCACTTCACAACTACGATACAAACAGAACCAAACATCATTGATGCTCCGCTGACGTACATTTTCATGATGGGGCAAGTTGCATGTCGCAAAGGTTTTGGCCTATAAAGGTAGCCACTGCTGTGATGATATATAACTCCGACCAAATCCATTTTTAATTGCCCGACTTCCATAACCTAGAATCGTTGATGCTAAGTTGAGGCTCATTTTGCCACCGACATATCCGCAATATGCAAACAATTGATTTTGGATATTCTATCATTCACATTGTTTAGGTAGTGTTTCTGGCGTTTTCATCAACTTTCTTCTTGATCACTATATAGTTCCTTAATGATACATAAGAATATATTCTTTAAAATATACTTTGCAGTGTCCGATAATTGTAGATAATTATAAACTCCAAAATCCCGTTCCTTTCGATCAATGGTCGTGATCACTTGCAGTTTTGCTCAATAGGCTGCTCTGGTCTTCAAAATGGATGTAAGCTGCATTACCACACAGCAGATAGCGAACATACCAGTGGATGCTCCTTCATCAGTCAGCATATCTGGATCAAAATCTGTATCATGCTGTCTCTCCTAGGCATATGAATCAAGAGCAAATAATTCAACACAGGGAAGTGATGCATGTGAATATGCATATCCAGCCAGCAAATTGGAGGTTTGAAAACGTTGAGCTCCAGCATTGCTTCTACGTGGCCCAGGTGGGGATCAGGGCCAAGATGGGGTTCCGGTCAAAGGTGGCATCGGCTCTGGTCCCATTTGTCTGAGTCGGTTAAGTGGAGGTGCACCTGTTTCTTCGGGTCACCAGTTGGTCTGCGGATTCTGAGTGCTGCCATTTTCGCAAGTGAGATATCCATCCAATTCGTGTGGAAGAACCATCGCCATGTCTCTCTATCGCAGCCTTCATCTTTGTATGTTCCGGAAGCTCAACACCCCCTTTCTTCTCGTGTCGATCTTCAGCACGATGATTTCTCATTGGATACTGCGTTTCCTCTATTGCGGCACGCGAGTACCCACTTATGGCCATTTTGGCCATATTTAATGCCAGGCGCATGTTGGACTGTTCCAGCTGTACACAACCTCCTTGCCTTTCCATACCAGCAGCCATGTTCAAAACCTACAACAAATGAGTTGTCTCTTCCAACAATGACAATTGGCAAGAACCCCAACCATATACACTTCCGTAGCCTCCTCTACGGTGATTAACGTCTGGTTAGTCCACTCCCGGGGATGGATATCATGTAATTCGTCCGTGACAACCCCATGGTTGAGAAAATTATGACCTTCAACATCGTGGACTGTGCAGACATATGCCTTTGTCAATCATGAAGGTTTCCCATTATGGGCTGCAATAAATTGTTTACGTAGCTCTCTACTTACACCCACTCTACATCATAGGGTGATTTGATGGCTGTTTATCATGGTATGGATGTAGTCACATCCAATTACATACTGCATCGTATTCATGCTGCTTCCAGTGTTACAGACGATTTTTAAATGTGCATCCTGGGTCATATGTTTCGTAGCTGCCTTGGCAGCATCACGGTGAAAATTCTAGTGGCTGCATTCATGCTATGTGCCATGGTGTGACGTATCGGGCGAAATGCGCGTCGATCGGCTCAATTCTGATCTGGTCTCCCCTGGCTGTGGTGTTTGTGCATCCATAATTTGGTGGAGTGGAATAGGAGAGTAAGATGATAACGAAAAGAAGCAGGAAGTCCTGAGTAATTTATAGTTAGCTTCATGTCACAATGGCATAAGTAGCAGTAAAGTTGCATGTTATACTCAAATTGATTCCCGCTGCGTATGGCTGCAAGTTGCAGGGGTTTCCCACTGTCCCGAGACTCACAATACGTTGGTTCGATGATGTTTGTTCATTACTGGGGATACATTGCGCAGTGCGACAGCCGAAATCCCATGATTTCCAGATGTACATAGGATATTCTTCGAGGGAAACAATAGCTACTGAGGATTGCCTCAAAAAATCCCCGGGATAATACATGAAACTGACACTAACAATCAAGTCACATTGTATGGTTAGGCTAACTATTCCCGTTTAATTGTCAGTCACAAGGCAGATTTGACTGTGTTCAAGATGATTTAACAAACCAACCTTGACATTAAAGACACAGCTTGCTTCCATACTGTCCATATCTTGCAACATCCAACATTACGCCAACAATAAAGTCAATACAAACTACAATAGTCAATGCTCCGAAACAGAACTTTTTGCCACTTCCAGTTTGTAAACACGGCAAATCGATAATGCAATCCACACTACAACGTTATCAAGTGAATAAGGGCTAGAGTGGCTCAGAAGTAGAAAGAGTCCGAGCCGTTGGGGCATTGCACCGCATGCGATCCCAAAGAAGCTTAGGGCAGAGTAACGACAAGACACGCACCTCTTAAGCAATGAAGAGAAAGAGAAATGAATCGAGGATAATGTTGAGAGAGAAACATCTGGAGCAAGATACTGAGTTGAAGACTCAGAGGCAGCGATTCGGCAGGAGTAGGAAGATACAGAGACAGCTGAAAATGCCGGTATGACAACCAGAGATCCCAAAAACATGTTTCATGAGATGATGATTGCTGTTACGTATACAGGTCTCAGCTGGAGATGAGTCTCGTATGGCCGGAACGGAGGTATCTTGTATGGCCGGAGCAGAGGTGTCTCATTTGGCCGGAGACAGTGATGTCTTATATGGCCAGAGATGACTGTTGACTCTGATACGGACTGATGGCATTCAGCTGTACTTGCACTTGCATATATATTGGCCTTGTGGCCCTCTTAGATATTACAATCAAGCTTCTAGCAATTCGGATTTTCAACAATTGCAATCGGAGACAGTCTGAGTGATATTACAAGTTCCAACGATGGGGAGGATGGGGAATATGAGAATGATAAAGAGACAGACCAGGGCAAGCCGAGCGAAGATGATGAACCCAGCTGGGTGACGGGCACAATCTCCAAAACAGTACAGCCGCACATGGGGAGGTTTCAGCAGAAGCAGATGAATCTTGACGAATTGACACAACCAGGAGTGTTGGCCTTTGCTGACTACTTCCGTGAAAGAGATAAGATGTACGGCACATGCGAATTGAGAGTTCTGTTAGTCATTAAACTGCAAACGGATCAGAATGCAGCCACAGCTACTCCCACATCATTTGAAGAGCGTATAGAGTGTCGTGATATTGTCCCCAGAATATTGCATATGCTCCAAGGGATTTCACAACCACAAAATTGTGATAGATGGCCAGGTTCTGAAATGCGACTGTGGTACACCAGTATACCCTGTCGTGCGCCTACCACAGAGCCCGGTTCATCACCTGTGCTGAAAGCGAAGCCTATTGAGCTCATAAGCACATACCTCTGCATCTAGCCTCCCGAGCTGATCACCATATGGACATCGGATACGAACGAAGACACAGTGATGGCTCCTGCGTCAGCGCTGGTATAGATATGCAAAATGACATTTTTGATGTCATATCTCATTGAAGAGCAATTTGAGTATGAACATTACAATACATCAGGATTTTCTTGATTTTAGTGACCAAATTGTGGGACATGATAATCTTTGTATGGATGTGCAAGGGTCGAATGCACCATGCCAAAGTTCGAGAACCCAAATCTTGTTGCAATCCGGCTAATCCGCTGCATTATTGTTTGCTGATTACTGTCAAGGGAGAAAGCAAAAGCAAAATTAGGGATGAAATATACTAACAATATCTAAGTGAGTGATGTCATATGAGTCATAGAAGGACTGGTTAGTTCTCAATGAGAATCATTCTGCAAGACAATCGTTATGCTGTATTTATCCACGCATCCAACTGCATAACTCTTCGCACAGACCTGGTGCACATGGTTCAGATATTTGAAATTGCTTATGGTACGTCATGGAAATTAAGGGGAAGGAGCTGGATGAGGAACAGTGAGGAAGTCGAGCTATATTAATCAAAAAATAGTGAAATGATCCACATGCCGTAAATTGCCGGCCCGAAGCGAACGACTGTGATAGGACCACATCATCTTGGATTGACAAAACATACATGGAGGTTGATCAGAAATCGAGAGGCAACACAGCTTTTGGATGGAAATCATACTAATAAGTACCCCAATAGCAGATGTCCATAATGAGTATATGGTTTGTTGCATACAATGATTGAGTGTATGAAGCCTGTTTATCATTTCCCCATCCTCAAAAATAAGGGTCTATAGAGCGTCAACTATTTTTAGTCTTTCACATTTGACAATCAAAGGGCTGCATTGTCACGTCACTCCAATGTAAATGTATTGGTCGGCACTATAGCCCACACAGCACAGGACACGCTCATTGCCGCATCCTAAACATGAGTGTCAATGATTTTTTGACTTGCACATTCAACAATCAAAGGGCTGTGTTGTCACATAAGTCCAAAATGAATGTATTGGTAGGCATTATAGCCGCTTTGGCAGATGTCACGCTCATTACCCCATCCTAGAACTGAGCGTCAACAGAGCGTCAACAATTTTTAGTCTTACACAGTCGACAATCAATGGGCTGCGTTGGCATCTCCTACAATAGTAAGTGTATTGGTCGGTGTTATAGCTAACAGGGCCATTGACACGCTTGTTGCCCCATTCACAAATTGAGAGTTGACTGAGTGTGAATGATTTTTGGCATTGCATCTCGGAAAATCCAATGGCTCTCCAGGGACATTATCTGATAATGGAACTATCGGTCACCTTTGTATGCAAAAACGCATGCCAAAACATCAATTCGTAGTCCTAACAATGAGTGTTAAAAGAGCATCAATGAGTGTTGGCGTTACACCTTGGAAAACACTAGGGCTGCGCAGTGACATGAACCCATAATTGTTCTACCAGCCACCTTTTGAGACAACAATGCTTGCGACAACTTTGCTACCATGTGCAAAAAATAAGTATCAACGAATCTTCAAGATTGTTGGCCTTGCATCATGGAAAATGCTAGGGCTATCCGAGGATATTGTCCCATAATCAAACTATCAGGTGTCATTCTAGGCAAAATGGCTTGCAAGGACATCGCTACCATGTCGTAAAAATGAGCATCAACGGAGCATCAACTATTATTGGCGTTGCATTATGGAAAATGCTAGGGCTGTCCAGTGACATTAACCCATCATGGTACAATCAGCCGCCTTATTTGACAAAAATGCTGGTGACAACATTGCTACAATGTCCAGAAACTGAGTGTCAATGGAGTGTTAGTTGAGCATCAACAATTTTTGGTCATACAACTTGCATAATCCAACAGCTGTGCATCAACATATACCCATAATCACCGTATTGGCTGCCTCAGAGGGCAAAAATGCCAATTACAGTTCTGCGACCACCTTGTAGAAATATGTGTCAGTGGTGTGGCAACAGGTTTTGTGGGGCTCAGTAAGCTTCACAGCAACGAAATGCCTTGGGTCATTCCTAAATGCCGTTCTCAACGCTCAGTCTTGTTAGTATAATGCTGTATACAACTGAACAACTATGTATGCAGTGTCTCACAGGTCTTAGTGTTTTCTTACATGCAGCTCAAGAGTCAATATCTAAACACCAGCGTTCTACTCAACAATAATGTCACTTTTGACAGTCTCTCAACTTGAATGTCAGAGTCTCCAAGTTCCTACAACCATGTCGGATTCCCAATCTATAAATACCTTGTTGCTAGAGGTTATAATATCTTCCAAAAATCAATGCGTTATTATTCATGATTTGACTGACCTTACTTTACAACTCATATTCGACACTTGGTCGGGTTCAATGAATATGGGCTCGAAGCTTCCAATTGCTTGGAATGATTCTTGACATGCGCTTTCGTGGCGTTTCTATTTGCACTGTGGAATTGAGGCGACCGGCATCCGTGGCATCATATGTCTCTTTTGTCATCAAGTTCTTCGCCATTCATCAGAGCATGGAACCAACTCCATGGGGAAACACCTACTGGCAACACCGCACATTACAGGGTCAAATGAACTAACAGAGTCGGAAGTTTCTGAATTGACAAGTACAACCGTTGATGAAACAGCATTGGCCATATTGTAGAGACAAGGCAGTTGTGGAATAACAATGGTAATATCACAAAAGAAATTCATATTCAACAGTTATATCCTTCTTATATTTACTTCATTGAATGACACAGCGCTCTTAATAGGCAGCAGAGAACTTCCTGACTTCCCAATTTCACCACGATACGTGGAATCACTACTGCATGTTAGGATTTGTGTCAGTTGATATTCCTTAGAACGCAATATCAAATCTTTAGTTGTGACGTTCATATAATGCAGTACACAACGAGGTGGTGCTTCATTTGCAAGCACCCTTAACATCCTCTGCCGGAGGGAATACTTGCTGACAGTGGATGCAATTAAGACGCAATTGATGCGAAGCAATAATGTTAGCTACGCTTTAGATGGGTGGACATCAACAAACAAACTAGTGATATTATTGGTTGTAGCTTACTACATAGGTTGAAATTGGGCATTAGGGGAAGTACAACACGCATTCAATGTGGTTGATAACATGTTCTTTTCCTATATCGAATGCTAATTATGATTGCAAGATTATGGTTTAACATACTGGAGTAAGTCTAGAGATACATTTGAAGCAGGTTCTGGATCGTTTTGATCTGACCGATGGCTGTCAACTAGATATCACGACACATAATGTGTCTTCAAATTACTCAACGACCTGGGAACTGCAATGAAGCCTTGATGCCTCCGGTATCATGTGGCCTGCAATGAGGAACCACATACCATGCATGGAGCATGTCATTCAGCTTGCATTAGGTGCGTTCACGAGCAGTCTTGGGGGCATAGGCCGCACCATGTCTTGGAAAGCCTATGAATGCGATCCGCAATTTGGAGAGAATGAAAGCATACACATTTGGAAGGGTCAAAGACCACGAAAAGAGGGCAATGGTAGAATCAACAAGGTGTCGGGTATGCGACCGGGTTAGGAAATGATAATTGAGAAAGTACATACTTCAAGTCATTTTCAATGACCTGATAATGGCGTACATAGAGCAGAAAATGCTTGCTGTATTGATTGCGCTGACACCTGGTCGTCGAAACAAGTTCATTGACTGTCAAAGTGCCACAGTACCACTAGCAGTATTACATATTATGAATGTGAAAATACGGTTCAATTGATCACTGCAGTTGCTTGACCTAGCGTACCAATTATAAGTATTCACCTGTGAGTGGATGAAGAATCCAAAATACTGCAATTACCGGGCACTCTTCACAACAACGGACAAATGGACCATCGTCAAATACATCATGGACTTTGTGAGATCTCTCCGACACTGACCCATGTGGATGTCGAAAAGGTATTCATCGACTTGCCATTATGTCATTGCTGTCTACAATGACATGTTTGATCACATGGATGGCATTATGTGAGTATTGGGTAAGAAGATCACGCCATGGAATGAATCCCTATACTTTGCTGGGAAGGTCGCGCGACAGAAGCTGTCCAAATATTATGCTGAAGTCACACCAATGACCAGTCTGCTTCTCAAATCAGCACAGATCCATGATTCCTTCCGGAAGATAAAATCATTTAGGAAGTCGGACAAGGCGATGGATATTGATTCTGAGGATGAGATGTCTTACACTTCCCAATATCTGGAGGCCTGTCTGAAGTATGTGGAGAACGAAACTAGGCCAAATATCAACGAATGTCCGTCAATGAAGACAAAAATGTTCTGCCCAGCAATTTCTTCCCCTCTGCATTGGCTTCTGGATTTGTTCAATCGTCTTTTGATCCATATGATTTGTTCAGGTATGTGGACAAATACATGATGCCTAAATGCGTGGCTGAACTGACACCCAAATGAAGTGATCGTGCAGCATGCGTATTGACTGGTACAAGGCTTTATTTGAATTCACCGCCTGAATCACCAAAGAACTGGAGGCAAGTTAATCCAAATTTTCATGATTACGACTCCAACGCGATGGGGATTAGCAGTACATTTTGGTTTCCGGATATCACTGACTGGTAGTGCCAGGAAGAGGATACGTACTCAAAGGACGCCGATACCCCCAATGGTGCTCGCAACATAGTCTTCATTAAACCACACGGCGTTGGGTTGGAGGCCTGGTTTTCCATTTGGTAGGATATGATTGGCTAGAGACAGTCTAAAACCACTGGTGAGATGCTTTCGGAATAGGTCATAGTTAGGCAGTTTGCTCGAGACACTGACGGACCTTTAGCAAGTAATTGTTCAGCATTGGATATCACGGAAATCGAAAATGACTTGCAATTGAAGAAAGAGGCGGACGAAAGAGCATTGCCCAGAATGGCAAATGTTGATGACTTTTTGGAGATATGAAAGTGCAGCCAAAACCTATGTGCTACAGAGAAGGAATCTTGTGCTGAAAACAAACAAATGACAGCCGTAGAATCCATTTCAGATACCAAAGATATCATCAAAGCATGAAGTTAAAACTTTCAACACGATCGTGTGGCTGCGTTTAAATTGTCAGAACGCTCACCATTCCCACTAGCTTTGTACGTAAAGGACCTCGGTAGAGAATGCAGACATGATTAGAATCTCCACGGAATCACAAGAATCATTCGTTATCAATCCAACTCTGTTGAGGTTAGCGCACACGAAAGCATTTCAAACACCAGAAATTGGATTCACTGGATTGGTGATTTAGATAATCCAAACGAGAGTGAAGACGACTGCGAGGCAGACAAGGAATCTGACATAGTAACAGCCAATGTCATCAAGGCTTTGGAAAGCCCAGAGCACCACATTGTGAGTGTCTCAACAAATGTTGCTGGATTGGTTCGGCTATTACCGAGGTGAATGAACCAGGCTGAAACAGTGTTGGTTACTGTCAGCGCAACAGAAACAAGAAGGAATAAGGGAATCAAGAAAAAGTAGGACAGATTAGGTCAATATGTTTTCACCAGGGTCTCTATGTTGCTTGACCCAGAATTTCAGTTAGAGATATATTACAGGAGAATAGAAAGCAGTCGCATGAGGATATTTGTTCCTAAAGAAAACTATAGCTGGCAAACTACAATAATCAGACAGATATGACGATTTTGGTTGAATGAGAGAGGCCCGTGGAAGAATATTTCTACGCTCGACATTGCCAACAGGCTGATTCTGAATCGGAGAGAAAAGCAACCAATGAGCTCAAATGAATATTTATACAATTATCGAAGGCTGCAGAAATTGACTATACAACACTTAGAATCATTGTCAATCGAGCGCCAACAATGTTTAGTCTTTCGTCCTGGGTAATCAGACTGCTGATAGGTTGGAAATAGTCCTAAGGAATTTCTGGCCAGCTTCATAGGCAAAACAGATTGCGGTACCCTCCCTGCAGCATCTTGATAATCAGTGCGCACAGAGCGTCAACAGTTATTGGTGGTGTATCTTACATAATCTGGGTTGCAACTTGTTGCAGACAGTTATAAACGAAGTATTGGCCGCCTTTATAGTACAAAGACAATGTGACATGCTCCCTGCCTCATCTTAGAGATGAGTGTCAATGGAGCATCAACAATTGATGGCCTTGCATCATGAATAATCACCATGTGATGTGTTCGTTATTGTCTATAGATGTCATTTTAACTGGTTTTGTAGATCAAAAGGCTCAAGAACACTTGGCGGTAGCTCTGGAAGTGATATTAGTTATTACTGTCCAGGAGGATGTGGCGGAAATATCACGTACATATTTGCCTATAAAGGCAGCCATATCATTGTTTATAGAGGATGGTGATCAAGTCCCACTGATATTACAGAAGAAGCACGAGCAAAAATCGTTGACGCTGATTTTCAAGATGGGGTAGGGTGCGTTTCACTTTCTCTATTGTCTAAAATGGTGGCCAATACTAGGTTTCTGACTACATGCAAGGTGTTGCCCCCCAGATTACCCACGATACACGACCAACCATTGTTGAGACTCCTTTGACCCGCATTTTCAGGATGTTGTAGGGTGTGTGTCCCTGATTGTTTTGATCATCATGGCGGCCAATACATCCAAAACTGTCAGCGTCGTACCATTGTCACTATTTTGTTTTTCACAGTAACATATCTGATTGCGATTATAAATAGGGACACCCAAAACGGAAATCCGGAGAGTGGACCCAACCTGTCTGGCCAAACCAGGCATAGCCCACATGTTGACAGGTACTGGTTCTGGTTTGCCCCGCCATGAGGCAGCGGGTCGGGTTTTTGGATGGGTCTGGAATTGCACAGACCCCTTTTTCTGGTCCAAACCCAGACCGCTGGCAGGTTACTGGGCGCCATTGCTAACAGTAGATGAGACTCCATTCTTCAGTAAGTTGACTTGCAACCGTGGAAATGTGATCAGGTGACTTTCCCTTGGAGCTCTCAAGGGGAGTTTTGCTGGTGGTGGACTATCTTATAGGGAACTACGCCGGAAGCTGAAGGTACATTGAACGATCAACTCGTATTGGTGAGAATCAAGAGATGACTAAACATTTTCGGTCGATGCTGGACTCGGTGTAAGCAACACTCAGTGGATGCTGTACTCGGTCTATGCTGTACTCGGTGTGTGCTGAACTAGTGGTATGCTGTACTTGGCGTGTGCTGTTCTCGGTGTACGCTGTGCTCAGTGTATGCTGTACTCAGTGTTAGCACATGATCATGGCTTGGTGAGATCGCGAGATATGAATTGACTTTGTATTCCGCGATGTATGCTGTACTTGGTGTTTACTCATTATCATCGCCTGGAGATATTCAGAGAGATTGCTTCACTATGGATTCTGTGACGATGGTAGAGTTGTAGACAAGACGGAGAGATGTGTGAAGAAGATGGGCACAATAAGTAGGATATAAGCGGATAAGAGGAAGCAGGCAGACGACTTACCTGATTGAGTTTTGAAGACCTCGTATCTATAACTGGCAGGGTCGGGCATTGGTGATATTGGTAACACAAAAGTGATATCAGAAGTACGACAAATTATCCGCGAAGTTCGTATCAAGAGGATCAAAATAAGACATGAGTTGAAGCTATTTCAGAGTCGTAACTTACTTCGCTATACAGGCGAACGAGTAAAGAGAGAAGAAAACGAATTCCTCCAATACCACACAACCTCTCCTGATAAACACTTCGTCTGCCACCCTCAAATCATTCCTCATGCTCCTATATATCATCCGAATCTTCCCCCATGATCTTACACACCCTCAACAGAACTCTGATCAATACAACCACGCCACATCATCCAATGTCGCAACACCTCAGCTCACTTCCATATCATACTGAGTTATACCTCTACCATTCTGCCAGTTCCCCCACAACTCACAACATCTCCACCTTTTTGTAACGCAATTCCTTCCACACCATCTCCGCATAGCCGCTACCGCCCCTAAGAATCTCCATATGACAGGCAACAATAACAGTATCCTATTCGTAGATTCGAGGTCCTCTGAGACCATTTTCCAATGGTCCTGGCTTCTGTGGGTATCGTCAATGAAATTGCACCACTGCCTTTAGACTGTCCACAAACTTTGCAGGTTCCCAGGTTAACAAATCATATCCCATCTACATTATCAGATACTGTAACTGACTCCAATAGATTCTACTATCTTCAACGCTGGATACTTGATATTTCTCTTCACCATCAACTTCTACTGGGGGAGGAGGATCAACTTGCTGGCCCATCAAAGGGTTCTCTACCATCAGATCCAAAAGCAAAACAGACTGTAACAGATGAATTCGTACTGATGCAGGTAATTCCAATTTCTAAGCATACAGAGATATTCATCGAAGGACTTTGAAAGGTCCCAATCGCTTTCAATCCAACTTTTGCAATGGCCGTATTGTACGAATATTCCGGTCATCCAACCTCACCCATGATCCCTCCTGACTGTTTGTTGCGGGAACCCGTTCTCGATTTGCACCCTCCGTCTGTATTGCCTGACTCCTTCTCATCTCTACTCAAGGATGTTCATGCACTTGCTGCATCATCATCTCAACCCGATCTGCATCAAGGCATCATTGATCCCGTTTGTTTGTAGGTTCTGCTATGAATGACATTTGAGGATCCACACCCAGTACTGCACAAAACAGGGTACACTTTGTTGACTTTGGTGTCCCATTTTTCATGGCAAACTCAGCCAACGGGAGCCTCTTCACCCAATCATCCTGTTGATGGTTCACCAATACCCAAAGATGCTGTTCCATACCAGCATTGATTCGTTCAGCTTGGGCAACTGTTTGCAGGTGAAAGGCTATTGACATTCTGCAATCGATCCCCAAATGGTCACAGTTTGTTTCCCAACTGGTTGAGGCAAATTGCATTCCTTGATCCGAAATAATCCTCAATGGAAGGCCATGAAGGTGTACCACCTCTCCAAAAATGATCTCAGCCAATCCTAACGCATCTATGGTTGTATGGCAGGGAATAAAATGTCGCATTCTTGAAAGCCTATCCACTACTACCCAAATAGCATCAAATCCCTCACACTCCAGTAACCCCACAACAAAATCGCTTGAAATATATCCCCATGGTATCTCTGGCACTGGCAAGGGGCAAAGTCCTCGAAAGGTTGAATCCCTCGAGATTCGAAATCGTCAACAGCCATGGTAATTCCATTCATACTGGTATACCTTTCTGCGCATATGTTTCGAATACTACTGACTCTCCAGAAGGTCGAATGTTTTAGCCCGTCCTGAATATCTCGCAAGAGTGGTATCAGGATGATCCTGTATCAAACGCAATCGTAACTGATCACTGTCAAGAACATACCGCCTTTCTCGATACTGAACTGGTCCATCCAATCCGTACACTCTGCCACTGTAATCTCCTTATAACCATTCTTTGTTCATATAGCTTTAGGTATCTTCCCTGACACTGGGTCAATCATATATGCCTGATGAAAAAGATTGGATAAAGAAAGGAAATCCTGAGCAGGTGGATAATCCACCAACAATCGCAATTGTACCGGAAAATTCTGCACTTTTAAAACAACCAGTTGCATGTTTTGTAACCATTTATCCCCCCCCCTCGGGGAAGTCTCCCGGCCTCCTTGTTAACCCATCTGCATCTCCGTTGGATTTCATTGGTCTATTGACTATTGGACAGTCAAAACGTGTCAAAAATTCTGACCATCGTGCCTGTCTTCTATTTAGAAGCTTCTTTGTCATGAAATATTCAAGGTTCGTATGATCAGTAATTACCCGTGAGGAATACGCGGCACCTTCACATTCAGGTCTCAATACCTCAGGTGCATCAATAATGGCCATCAGCTCCTTATTGTATATATCGTAGTTAGATTCCGCAGGTATATGCTTCTTCAAAAAGTATGCTACGGGATGTCACAGTCCTTCATCATCTTGCTGGGATTAAACTGCTGCGGACACAGAATCAGAAGACTCAGTTTCAATGATAACTTCCCATTTGTGAGCAAAATAACGAAGAGCCGGTGCTGTCGGAAATGCAGTTATCATATTATCACAGGCCAATTGCTATTCAGACCCCCATACAAATGGCTCATCCTTCCTTATTGATTATGTTAGGGGTTCCACTTTCTTGTTGTACAGTGGTGTGCACTCGAGTATTTGAGTGTGTGAAGACGTATTCAGAGGGGAGTCCATTGTATCCTGTAATGAGACATGTCGCATCGACATAAGGTCAATCATTGACTGATGGCGCTAACTACAAAAGAGGCAAGTTATATCATGGTCCTTGGCATAGTGATATCTGTACTGCCAATCAGGTCAACTCTCGTCCAGGACAGCTATCAAGTCCGTTTCAAACAAAAAAACAGTAAACAAAAGAGAAGAGAAGCCAATCGAACAAGGTGGATCTCCTCGAAACAACTGTGCCCAATCAATTGACTTTCCAACAGCATTCCCAATGCCTTTTCCAATTTCCATTCCGATACCATTTCAGTGGCGATTTCCGAGCGTATGGAGGCCAGTTCCGAGGCCATTCCCAAGTCCAATTCCGATCATTCCCATTGCACCTCGCCGCTTCAAGAAGGTGGGCTTCGGCAGTGCCTGTGTGAAACAGGCAGCGAGCATCTCCACAGTCGGTATGTAGCTCAGGTCGATCTTTCCATCTCTCGCCATATCTGCAGCAAGATAGTACTTGGTGGCAATGTGTGCAACTGCAGATCTGCAGTAGATTCTGTTCTCGATGCTAACGATCAGTGACGGTGAATCAGAGAACATGTGAGGGATAGTCGGGATGCCGGGCTCCTTCAAGAGATGCGAGATCTGTGTGAGTCGCATGCAGTCTACTCCAAAGGCATAGTATTTGGCATTGGTTGTGGACTGGGCAGTCGACTTCTGTTTTCACTATCGCTGGTCGACCACTCCTCCGAAGGCGATGACCAGTGCTCTTGTCAATTTATAGTCATCCGGGCATCCTGTGTAGTCCAAATCGACATAATGTCTAAACGTGCCTTCTCCTTCTAGGGCCCCTCCGAAACACAGTTGCCAGTCCTTCGTGCCGTTGAGGTACCAAAACACACGCTTGAAAGCTATCATATGCTGATTGCTCGGGTCATGATTGTACCGGCAGAAAACTCCGATGGCATATGCGATATGGTGCCAAGTGGCAGTCATCGCATATATGAGGCTTCCAGTCATCGATTAATCTATGGTCGGATTGCAGGCTTCTTCGTTGGACTTCCCCTTGTGAAGCCTCATTGCCATTGGCGTGGCAACTGGTCCGGACTCATCCATTCTGAACTTTGCCAAGATTGTCCAAATATAGCTGTGCTGATGGATGTCGATTGTGTGATGCTCCGGATTGCATTCGATGTTCATTCCGAGATAGAAGGAGACACTCCCGGAATCATGCATCCGGAACCTCTTCTTCATCTGGTCATTAATCTGCCCAATCATGCCCTCATTCCCAATGATGCGGAGATCTTCGACGTACACAACAACTGCGGCAACCACTATGCCTTGATCGTCCAGCAGGTATAGTCCTCCGTCGACATGTAATGCCATGAACCGAATCGAGATCACGAATTCCTTAAAAGCGCTGTACCAAACGTGCGAAGACTATTTCAGGCCATAAAGTGACTTTCTCCAGTGGAGTACCATGTTCGGCGAACTCTTTGTTAATGTTGGATCATTGTTTCCGCTCCCATTCTGAAGCAACCGAAAGTATCCCTGCGGTGTGTGCATATAGATTGTTTCTTCGAAGTCAAATCCCCAGAAAGCCGTTCAGACATCCATTGATTGGATTTCGCGATCCTACTTGGCGGCGATGGCAAGTGCCATCCTAACGTGGCCCAAGGGAGCAGTCACTGTATACATGGCCTAATAGTTGATGCCTTCAATTTGGTGATTTCCTCCAGACTTGCCTGGCCTTGAACTGCTGCACATTGCCTGCTCCATCGCACTAGATCTTGTATACCCAGTGACTTTGCATAGCCTTTCTCCCTTCCAGAAGCTCAACGAAATCTCCAAACACTTGCTGCCAACCGATTGCATCGAACTCTTCTTTCGGCGCCGCATCGCATTTCTCATCGAGTGGTGACTCGGTGACTTCTTCGTAAGACTTTGGATCATCGATCCCATCCTCGTGATCGTAATTGTTGGAGATTGCTGCTGCCGCATACATGGTGATCATATCCTCGAATTCCTCATCTTCAACAGCCAACTGTACAGACCTTGCCAACTTGCCATTGCGGTTTCAGTCACTTCCTTCGGCCGGTGGCTTCCATGCTTCTCCATGTGACATCTCAAGGCCAGCCAATTCTTTTGATGTCTTCTTTGATTTTGGAGGTGATTTGTCGTCCAGGGACTCCTCTGTTATACGTTCGGAAATTCCATCTCCGGTTGGTTGCTTCTCAATTGGATGTGAGGTTTCACATTACTTCTTGCTGGCTGTGGGTTCCACGATGACATCTCTATAGAAGTGCTCATTCAAGATCGCTTCGTCTGCAGCATTGAGCGCTGTGTACCGCTTTCCTTCTCCGAATACCACATCTCTGGCGCGGTAAAGCGTCTTAACCAATGGATCGTATACGAAGTACTATTTGGGCAATATGCTGTACCGAATGAATATGCCGGAAGTGGCTCTGTAATCCAGCTTCTTTCTTTTCTCTTTCGCAACATGCACAAAAGCCAGGCATCCTAACACACGGAAATACTTCAATGATGGCTTCTTTCCGGATCCTTGCCAGGCCGCGTATGGAGGCTTGCCGAATAAAGATCATGCCAGAGTGCGGTTCTTGAGATAGACTGCCACTGAGACTGCAAATACCCAGTACTTCTTCGAAAGTAAGCCATCATTCATCATGCGTCGTACGCTCTCCATGATCTTGCGGTTCACCCGTTCGGCCACTCCATTAGACTGAGGAGTGTAGTGTGTAGTCGTTTTCTTTAAGGTCGCTTCTGATTTTAGGTATTCTGTGAGTTTCTTGGAGGTATACTCACCGCCGCCATCAGTACGAAATCGCTTCACTTGCTTGCCTGACTCCTTTTCTCCAAGTGCCTTCCATTCTTTGAATTTCGCCAGGGCTTTCAACTTGTACTTCAATATGTACTCATCTGTATGCCTCGTGGCGTCGTGAATGAAGAGCAACATATATTGACCTCCTCCGATGGCTTTTTCCAGTGGACCGCATATGTCCGAGTGCACCAGCTGCAGAGGCTCTGTGGCATGGGAAGTCGTATCCAGAGTAAAGAGTTTACTCGTCATTTTGCATTTGATGCAGCTTTCACCATCGCACTTTCTGGTCACCTTAAGAGCATCAGTAACCATCGGCAATAACTCCAAAGCGTTGAGCACGACGAGTGCGAAGCGGCGGTGCCACAACATCCGCTTCTCTGCATTGTGCCAGGATGCATGCGCAGTCGTTGTAAGTGCCAGCAGATAGCTGTCGTCAATAGCGGTGTATTCAGTCGAATCCGTAGCTCAATCCAGTATGAACAGCCCCTCGACCTGAGGTGCAGTAGCAATCAACTTGCCATGGTGATTGTGGATGTTGAGACCGTAGTAATTCACTGGTTCAACTTTGACATCCTGGTCCATGATCTGAGACTGTGAGATGAGGTTGAACGATCCTGGCAAATGCATCACTTCTTGGAGTATGATCGTTTCCGTCTTTCCATCTGGTAGTTGACAAATCAATCTAAGACTTCCATATCCAAATGCAAACGATCGAACACCATTGTTTCCCTTCACCTTCTTCATATTCGGAGGATATTCGGTGTAGGTGATGAACATTGATTGACAGCTAGAGATGTGAGTTGTGCATCCACAATCGATGAACCAATCACTGCATGAAGCATTTGAGCTAGCCATCTTCCAATAGTTCTTGATTGAAGTGGTGATAGTAGAAGTTGTTCCAGTCAATGCTTTCGCTGCAGTGTTGGCAGCCTTTGGAGGATTGCCACGTTTCTTGCTTGCGCAGTTCTCGGTGATGAGCCCTTGGCGCTGGCAATGAAAGCAACTCCGCAGATTCTGTAGCTTGATGCTCCAAAGGTCTTCCCAAATCTCGAAGATGTTGAGCTTCAACTTTGACTTGTAGGCAGATGCGAGCTTACCGCAAAGTGTCTTCGCATCCTCGACGACTGTGTATTCCGCTTGAATCCTCGGCTCCATGCCCAGTAGGATAGTCAATCTGGCAACACCATGGTGATTCATGCAGTCTTGGAAAGTGGCCTTCTCTGAAGCGGTTAGGTTTGCTGCTGGCTCTTCCTGCTTGTTGTCGTATCCTGTGATGATACCATACACTTGCTTCTGCGCAAGAAGTAGGGTCATCTCGGTTGCCCATTGTACATAGTTCGTGCTATCAAACTTCATGATTGCGATAGTAGTCGAACTCATCTCGCACAATCCTAAACTTGTATCGCAATCGTCACTTATAGTAGTATCTCTGACTGTATGGGAGACATCCAGCAGCTGCCATTAGAAACACGGCAAAATGCAGTGTAATCACTTAACTTGTGGAGATGGTTCTCCGTGACGATGTTGACCTCCACTCGACAAACGACCGTGGCGGTATTGATCGTCAGTCTCCTTTCTAAAGGGAAGAGCTCAAATCCTGATGTATGGTGGCGTGTGCTGGAGTAGTCGAGTGTGTGCAGGCCTATACCAAGGTGTGTCAATGGTATCATGTAACGAGACATACGCATCGAGATAAGGTCAATCGATGACTAATGACGCTAACTACAAAAGAGGAAAGTTACATCATAGTTCTTGGCACAGTGATATCCGTACTGCCACTCAGCACAACATTTCTCAGAATACTGATAAATAAATCGTCCATAATAATTGCAAAATCTGAAAACTTGTTGAATTTCGAAAGGATTTATAACTGTGCATCGTTCTTCTTGTTCTTCTGGCTCCAATTCCGTATGGTTTCCACTCTATCCTCATCCATAGAAATACCCTTTGTTGATATAATCAATGCCAAATATCTAACAGTTTCCTTATGGAACTCACATTTCCCCGGCTTCAAATATAATCCTGCCGCCAGCAGCTGTTGCATAATCCACTTAACATGGCCAACATGTTCCTCTTCAGAATCACTATATATCAAAATATCATCCAAGTAAGCAGACGCAAAATCGTCCAATGCTTCTATTATGGCATCATTAATATAAGCTTACAAGTCCGCTGGTGCATATGTTGTTCTGAATTGCATAACTGTAGATTCAAATAATCCATATCTGGTCCGAAAAGCCAACTTATGCTCATCCCCCTCATTCACCCGAAGTCAGCTATAAGCCCCTCGCACATCCAGCTTCAAATATATCCTGGCTTTCCCAAAAAGGTTTCCGAGTTCCTTTCATTCCAGGGTGGGAGCACTGATTTTTTATTCTTTTCTTATTGACATCCCAACAATGAATACAAAATCGCAGGCCCCCATCTGGTTTCTTCGCGAGTAACACATGTGCTGTAAATGGTGACAATGATTGTCAAATACACCCCTTTGACATATTTTCTTCAAGCCACTCTGTTAAGACCACCAATTCCGCTCTTGACATTAAAACTAAGGGGCGGGACAGAGGGGTCTCTCCTTCATTGAAGCGTAAATCATGGTCGATGCCTGGTCGATATGGTGGTAACTGATCCGTCTGTACCTTACTGAATACTGGAAGGAACTTATGATACTGCTCCGGAACAATCTCCTCCATAGAACGCTGCTTCAAATCTTTACTCTCAATGGCTTTATTAATATTATATAACAATGCTCGAAATATTCCAAGTTTCCCTCTCTTAACTGTGTGGAAGAATGAAGCCCCATCAACCATCACAATATTCCCCCAAAATGGTCTTTGTGGTCGTATCTGTGGCTTAAATATATCCCTAGCAGAATACACTGGTTACTGGAGTTCTTCTGTAACCCCTTGTACTGTTACAGATGCATCATCACAATGTGTTATACAATACTTTGAACCAAGCGTAACAGTATTTGACGCAAAGTGTACCGCAACATTGTGTAATTGTAACCAGGGAATTCTAAGAACAATTGGGTAATGTCCTAACTTCGCGATGAACATTGGTAACTGCTGACCATGGTTCTGGATCTTCATGCCTACTTTACTGATGTGCCTAATATCCCGCGACTTGATGGGTCTCCCATCAATAACCTCGACTTATTTCTTGTGCAGTCATTGTTGGAGTGGTACCTGATGATGGTGAACAAAGTCTATATCCATAAATGCAATGCCTGTAGCTCCGCAGTCAATGAGCACATGTGTTTGTATCTCTTGGTTATTCATGGTCAATGTGCAGATTATAACTAAATGTTTCACTTCCATTGATCCTTCTAATACATTCACCTTGCTAACTGAAAGACCCGAAATGCCAAAACATTTCAAAGCATTTGAAACAAAACTTTTTCCGTTAACTAAAGAGCCATCCTTCATCAATTGACCTGAATTTTTCCTGATTCCTCAAAATTTGACCCGGTTCCTACTTCTGCGACCTCGGCTCCAGCCGCCTCAACTATCTGAGCCTTTTTCCTAGCCGCACATTCTGCCGCCCTGTGGTTAACCCCACCACAGTACAAACATATCCCATCCGCAAACCTCTTTACTCTCGCCTCCACTGCAATCCTCCTTTTGCCCGCGCAGATGATCATAGGTGCTGGTCCAGTATATCAAGCAACTGTTCCAGCAGGGGCCATCCCCGGAGCCTTCGGTGGTATGGGAGGTCTGCAAGAAGTGAAACCTCCCACCCCTCCTTGATTCCGGGCTGCCTTTTCCGCTCATCATTGTCGGATCTGGTTATCCCGTTTCTGGCAAACCGTCACAAACACTGGGAAATCCACAGGCATATCCCTATACGTAAACTAATTCTTCCTCGCCTCAGCCAACCAGATTGTCAGAGCATTTCACAAGGCCGCAGGGTTCCACTCCCGGTCTGCGGCAATAACTTCGAACTCAGCATAGTACTTAGAGAACTCAGGGTTCTTTTGCTTAATCTGCAACATTATCCATTTGGCTGTGGCTACACGGTCGTGGTCCCCAAAAGCTGCTTCCAGGAGTTCTATAACAGCTGGTAGGTTTTCCAGTCCTATTTCCCCATTGTCCCGAACATGTGGCAGGATCTGGCCCAAGGGTACCCCCCTTAGGTGGTTCAATGCTGTCTGCATCTTCAACTGTGCATCGGGAATGCTGGCTGGCTTGTGTCATATTAGCATCCAGAATTGAGCAATCCAGCTTCTCAACTAAGTTCGATCCGATGCTACAACGTGCAGGGAGTCGGGAAACTTCTGGCCTCCGTCCTCCAGAGCCTGGGGAGCAGCAGGCGCCACTCTAGCCGCCAACCTGAGAGTATTCGGTAACTGCATCCTCAAACCTACGACCTCCTTTGCAGATAGCCATCTGTCTCTGGTCATCACTGCCAACTCTTACCGAAGCTCCTCGTCTGTTCCTGGTGTGGTGCGCCTCAACCTGGCTTCGTCCAGCTCGGCTATCACAGTCCAGATCTGGTTCTCGATAGTGGTGTGGTTGCACTTGGGGGGGAGGAATTGTTGGGACTTGAGGTCCGTAATATCCTTCTGTAGCAGGATTATCTGGGCCGGATGATAGCACACCCTCTGTTCTGTGCTCGCGGGTTCCATTTACTGGGCCACCTGCCTCAATGCATCTTGTGCCACATCCAGCATCGTTTGTCTATCTGAGAAGTCTATCTCCAGTATGTTCGTGTTGACGATTCCTGCTATGCGGGCCTGGTCATCGACGGACACCAGGGCCACCCATTCCCGCTGGTCTGATCCTGACATCGCAACAAGTCAAGTACATCAACCAGTGCCAATAATATTTGTCAAGTTTGGAGGGTGTTGGAGTCGAAGGTACTACAAAAATCAGCAGTATCTCAAGAGACTTAGCTGTGGTTGCTGCTGCTGCTGCATGTACAATCGTCAAGTGTGTTCCTGCGCAGTTATGTCCTTCACAGTCGCAGGGGTCTTCAGGGTCACAGGGAAACCAAGAATGTGCTCCTGAATATCTAGTTCAATGCGGTCTGAATACTGGATCATTGATATCTAGTCCGCCGCCTTCTATGGTGGCGTCTGTCCAGTAAGTATTCCAACAGTAGGGAGTAGTCGATTGCTCCCAGAAGTAAGCCTCCAGAGGTTCCTCCTCAAAGATTGCGTTATGTATAGCCTCAATACTCTCGAAGGAGTTCAAAGGTTCGGGTTTGAAACCAAGACAATGGATACCAGCATGATCAAACCAATTTGTTTGCGAAGTTCAGTTACTGTTGTACTTTTGCATTCGAATATGGGGATCTATGCGGGTACTAACTGATATCACATCCGTTAAGTTGGAGTAGCTCATCGATGCAAACGTCGCAAATGTGTTTCCAACAATGATGCGGTGCTAGATAAACCCAACAAGAAACAGAGCAGGAATCAGAACAATACTTACACCCTGTTGAGGAATGTAGGCATATTCAATATCAGGTACGCTGTCATGAGACTCGTTATAGTGTAACAGGTTGGGTCAAGCATCGATGATATTCCAACCACAGATGTAATATTGGAAACAAGACAAACAATGCTCGAAGTTCGTATCGACAGCATCAAAACAAGACAAGAGTGCAAGCTGTTTCAATGTCATAACTTGCTTTGCTATACAAGAGAACAAGTAAAGAGAGAAGAAAAGGAAATCCTCCTACACTAAACAACCTCTCTGTATATACACCTCGTCTGCCACCCTTGAATCATTCCTCATGCTCCGATTTATCATCCAAATGTTCCCCCATGATCTTACACCCCCTCAACACAACTCTTACTAATACAACCACACCACATCATCCAATGTCACAACACCTCAGCTCACTTCCTTATTATACCAAATTATACTGCCACTATGCTGCCAATTCCTCCGCATCTGCCAACCTCTTCGCTTTTCTGTAACACAATTCCTTCCGCACCCTCTCTGCATATCCGCTACTTCCCCTAAGTATCTCCATGTTTTACCGAACCCTGACGTTACCGGTGTAATTACCTGGTTGATTGGGAGTCATACCTGCCGTATCAGGAAAGGCAAATCATCTCACACATTCAATTCTCTTGAGTCCCAGTTTCTCAAGATAGTTTCCCATCTCCTCTTATCTCTCTCTTTCTCGTCATCATTGCTGCCATGACCTCACAACACCAAGTTAATTCATCCCTCAGTATCTCTGCATGCCATGAGCATGAGTTGACACTGAGTACAGTATATACCGAGTACAGTGCAGACTAAATACAGCACACTCCGAGTAATGCATCCACCAAGTACTGGAAACATTCCAGGATCCACTGTCCCCTGCTCCCAACCAGTCTCTCATCTATCTATGGACCTTATTATACTCCCTTCTGTATATTCCGACAATGACGAGTTAACCAATGAGTGGAGTCATTGCTCCTGTCTTGTCTTCATGTTGATTGGCCACGTGCAGATTGACCGGCTAGTGATTGACCGTTTCCAAGTACTGCTCTAATCTCAATCGATTTGGGCCTCCAAATGCATCTCCAAACTCGCTCAATCACAGCCGCCATGTCAATCTGCAAAGTTGCTCGATTATGGCCTTGAAGTGCATCTCTGCGTTCCATCGATCTAGGCCTCCATGTATGTCTCCATACTCGCTCAATTACAGCCTTCAAGTTGTCACTATCACGTGCTCCAAACTCACTCCATTACGGCCTCAAAATCCATCTCTGCACTCACTTGATAAGGGCCTCGAATTGCATGTCCAAACTCGCTCTATTGAGGCCTTCAAGTACATCTCTGTATTCACAAGATCATTGTGTGTTGCAATGGTGGAACTCTCATGGCATCTGAAGGCAATTCCTGAGCAAGTGCGGTTCTGGATTGTAGAACATAGGAAGGTGGTGAGAGGATATGAAGGGGTTCCTGTCCGTAAGGAACCACACAAATTGGGTCAATCTATGAAAGTTTGGCAACAGTGCAAGGGACCAAGACTTAGGAACGATTGATTGTGCATAACGTACAATGAGACGATGTCTATCTACCCCAGGTTCTTTCAAATATATACTTACCGTTGCTTAGTCCATCGCCATTATTTCAGTATATCAGTATGCTCCTTCACTCGGGCCGTCTCAATTATTCCTTTATCTCCGGATGCCCCCCTTGCGGTTCCCCCTGCCAACCAGAATGTTGGAGGCAGCTAGACATGGATTTTGCTGCCACAATAGCCTTCAAGTGCATCTCTAAGTTCTCTCAATTGGCATCTGCAGGTGCCGCTCCAATTATACTCGAGTACCATCTGCAGCGAGATAGACCATATGTATATACGCAGAGAGACTTGGATAGATAAGACATGCTATATTATGATGTAGTGAATCTTGGGACTAGCAAAGAAGAATATGATAGATGAAATCACTTGTGGCTATAACACCCTGTAATCCACTGCTGTGATAATACGGCACAAAATCTCCTGCAAAGCTTTGCAGATGTCTCAGCTGGTCCGGAAGTCTCCTACAGACCTGCTCAGAGGTCTCAGCAGCACCGGAATTTGGCTATCCTGTCAGTCAAATCTCGGAGGATCCTGAATGCATTTCCATAACTTCAGGTGCTTTCTGGAACACCTTACAATGCTCTTGCAGAGTCTGAGAGCACTTTGCTTAGCTCCAGGGGGGTCTGGGAGCACCTGGAAGTACTTGGAAGCACCAGTGAGGTTGACCAGAGTGTCTGGAAGATTGGGGTGTCGCTACTAGTCCAATTTACATTGTGCTGATGTTATATTCAGTTATAGCACTTCCAGTTGGAATCACTCTCTAATCAATTATGTCATGCGAACAACAGTCTCTTAACATCGACGTTGTTCACTGTTCCCTGCCCGTGATTTGTGAGATATCTTGAATCTGGACCCGGTAATTGGGACACTGTGTAATCCCTGAGAAGTAAGCTGTGATCGTCACAATCACCCCTATGCTCACTAGACATGCGGCAGGATTCCCACAACAACCTCATGATTTTGACCTTCTGGTAACCGAAGTCTTTCTCATACATGTCCATGCCCTGTGGCCTTGCCACCATTCCTGCCAGCCACACCACCAATCTCTTCGACTTCTCTCTTGATACTCTTCTTCTACCATTCGAATAGTTGTTGATCTACCCAAATCTGAGAAAAATGCTGCATTATGTCAGTACCAGCGCTCTTTCAATGGGGCATCGCTGCCGGTAGTAGCCATCAATTATCCATCTATTGCTGTCTCTGGTCCGAATGGTGGTTATGGCGGACTCTTTCGGTGCAGTGCATTTCACCAGTGCACTACTTGGACAATACCTTGCATTGTGCCCTTGTTTAGATCATCTGTAGCATTCCTGAACATGCCTGTGGCAATGCTTCTCACTCTCTCCAAACATGTACCATCATTCTCAATATTACACTCACATGACATCCGAGTCTGGTAAGTCTGCTTTCAATTCCACTGCCCACTCTTGGTCCGCAACTTTGAAAACATGACTGCTACCACCATATCATCTTGTGTCTGTAATCATGCTCCATGGGCTGTCATCTTTGTATCAACCTCCTGGGGTTTGTCTGCCAGGGGGTCAATCTTGCCGTAAATCAACTGAGTGCCAAACCTTCAAATATGTTGCTTCAGTACACCCTTTATGGGGTAATATGTCTACCCTCTTTTGGATCCTACCACTACCTGTAGTGCAGTGATTGGTATGAGCGCAAGGATTCAAGTAATTCACATATCTCTGACTCTTCAATAACAACTCCTGTACATTTTCCCAATAGCTCAATCTCACAGATGGTATCTTATCTTATGATGGCCATGCTTTTTGCATTTGCTGTGATTTGTACTCTTACTTCAACTGATTTCACACTGTCTTTGGATGGATCTGGATGCCATACTACTGTGGCAATGACAGCTTGAAGAAGTCCAAAGTTACCACATTCGATTGTCCGTCTAAGCAAGCAATCTCATAACCTCCCACGGATCCACTCCATTGAGTAGATAAGCATGTTCCCCTTTCTGGTCTGTGCATCTTGCAAGGCAGCACTTCAAGTTAACTCTTCCGTTCTCTCCATGTGACATCCCTCCTAAGAAGTTAGAGATATGTTTTGAAAACACAACATAAAATAAGTCTATTTTCTATTGACTCCACAATTTTAGCCCTTCATTTTCCATTTGACTTTCATTTCTACCAATTCATATTGATTGTTATAGTCATCAACCATTTGCATTGCTTTTGTGATATTGATGGCAGGTTCCCTGGTTACTTATTCATAGTCTTCCCATTTGATCTAATTATTATTGCAACCTTTGGTACCAGTTGCCTGCATATGGAAGCTAATTGCTTCCACAATATACTTACCTGGAACTGTGCCATCATTTTATCTTGCAGTTTGAACTTTCGAAGGAGGTGGCTCTTCTGACACTCAGTCAGTAGTGTACTTCTGCAGATTGCTCACGTTTACTGTATGGTGTATTATCATATCTGCTGGAAACTCCACTTTGTCTGAATCTGGCCAACAGACCATAATGATCGTGTATTGTCCAGCACTTGGATTGTGCAACTTCCATCAAGAAGGGTGCTGGTTGGCGTATATTATCAGCATGTCTGTAGTACTCAACTTTATGCAATCTCTGACCTCAAGGGTGCATGTCCTGTACCTCCAGTTTTGTTCAGCTGTCTGGCTATCTTGCGCTGTACTGAGACTGTCCTCGCATTCTAGCAATGAGGCCTGCACTGGTTCAAAAAACACTGATCCTTCCAGACTCTGTATTTTGTCCTGCTGCTGTTGGCCCGCCGGAAAGTCCAATGGAATAGATGGGGTGTATTCCATTTCCAGTTCAAGCAGGCTGTATTCGGTGCATGATTACTTACACATGTTGTATGCATATTGTGCAAGGGGAAGCATGGTGTCTGACTGCTCCTGATGGTTAGGGGCAAAGGCCTGCAGATACTACGGAATCTACTCATTTGATATTTCTAACAACCTGGCTGCTTGTGGGTGAAACACAATGAACATATGCAGCTTGCTCTGTACTCATTTACTTTGTTGTGCCCAGAAATCCAATGTAAAGCATGTCTCTCTATCACTAACAATCTCTTGGAGAACCCCATGATGGTAGATAATAGCCTTCAACAATAACTGTACAAACTCCACATCATCAATACTCATACTGCAGGGCTTCCAATTGACTCATTAGGTGAAGTGGTCCACAAAGATCATAATGCAGTTGATGCCTGTGAACCATGTCAGCACATTAGTTATGATATCTACTGCCATGTGCTCCCAGTGTCCTTGTGGATTTGGTAGCGGTTTGAGAATGCCCACACCTTCCCCAGCCCATTCATTAAGTCGTGCGCACGTGCCACAATGCGTTGTGAAGTCGTGTGCTCCATTCCAGATCCCTTGCCAACGAAGTACTATCATATAGGCTGCTATCCTTTTGCAGCCCCCAAATGGCCTTGCACTGCAGCGTCATTAGCTTCTCAGAGGAATCTGTTCCTTAGGGGTATCAAAATATAGAGCCAACACAGTACATCCTTGGGTTGTGCAGAGTCCTGATTCGGGCAGTCTGAGTGGAGCACGCCATTGTGTGGAGAGAAAATGTTGTTGCGAGCCCATGCCTTTCATATTGTAGCTGGAGTGGATACATTTGGCGGATGTAGTATATACTCACCCCATTCCTCAGAGAAAACCTGTATAGAAGCCTGCTCATTAGTATTAGCAATGGTTCCAAATTCCCAGTGCCGGTCCAGATCTGATTCCACACAGTACTGGGCAGTTACAATTTGTCTCACAACACGAAAAACCCAGACTATTGGAAATGGGTCGGTTTTACCCCCAATCCCGGCATTGAATGTTCACAAATTTGCCTCCAGTTTAGTATCGGAGTTCTGATCGTATTGTCACATGATCAGTATATAGATTATGCAGTGTTATCCTCTCTTTCACCTCCCGCTGTCAGATTTGCAATCTGACCAATATTCATTGAGTAGCTATCTAAAACCTGTGAACTTTGCATCAAATATGGCGTCATTTCACTGCCATTCAAGGAATGTTGATCTGATAGCAAATCTGAAAGCGGGAGGTGGAAAAGCTGCTGGCACTGCGCAATTGGTGTATTTATCGTATCGCAATACAATAAGCACTCAGATACTGAATTTGAACCAAAGTTGCGGGAACCATTAGTTGGAACTGCAGCCCGGTTACAACGCAGCCAAAACACCGCGGGTTTATGTCCAGTCCAGGTAACAACCTGGCCCTGGTTATCTGGTCGGATTGCTTGGTGGTTTCTGACCCAGACTGAAGCTGGACAACCCAGCAATATTGCTAACACTAGTCATACAGATGGCACCTTTTAACAATTGGAAAGCCTCCTCTGCATTTCTGGACTAAGTGAAATGTGTGATTCCAATGTCCTACAATGATGGCTCTCCATGTCAGCCTCGCATCTTGATCTTTTTCACACATCTACAACTATGGTATAATACCAACATGACATGGGTACTGTGGAGAATGAACTTGCAGAAGGAGCGCATCACTCCAAGGAAACCCCAGACTTCATTTCAATTCCTAGGTTGAGACCATGTAGCTACCTCTTCTGGCTTTGCACGGACTGTGTGTATGTATTCCTGGCCAATCTGGAAACCACAAAACACAATTTCATTTTGGAACCACTCACATTTCGATTGTTTCAACAGCAGGCCAGCTGAATGTCAGAGTTGGAGATTTTCTTGCACTTGGTACATATGCTGTTGTTTTATGAAACTATGGATTATGACATCGTGGATATAGACAGCAACAAACTTCCTTAGCTTGGGATTCAATGCAAGCAGACAGTTCATGACTCGAGTGAATTGGCTTGGTGCATTGGCAAATCCAAAAAGTAGGTCCATCCACTAGTAGAGGCCTTATTTTGTTGAAAATCCCATCTTCTGTCAATCTCCCATACAGATCCTACTCTGGTGACACCCTGAAGGGGTGTCATTCTTTGGGATGTATAATTATCAATCCAGTGGTTGGTGCAGTTTCTCAATATGGGTTAATAGGTATTTATCCATTTTGGTGATGTGGTAGATGGCACGGTAGGCTCAATGTATTTTGAAGCCTCAATCATTTGTTCGTACAAATTGTACTTCAAAGCCACAGTGGCTATTACTTTGATGGATCCGTCCATTCTGAAATGCTCTTTCTAATTGCCATTTCAGTTGGACATGTTTCTTCAGCCATACTCAGTATAGGGGTAGGTACGACGCTTGTTATCATTGTCAGGGGAGATTCCAATACTAAATTGCGGTTGACACTGAGTTGTCTCATATGACTGTTCAGAAAATATGGCATACTTTATGAAATATTGAAGCCGTTCTAGCAATTCATCCAGTGACTCCTCGAGATCAGATGTTTTCTCAGTTTTCGATCGTACATGAAGCATGAATACTGTACCCACAAAGTAGTAGCTTGTGCAACAGAGTTGCTTTTCATTCACAGTTTCAAGGCCCATGGTATTAGTGGCGTTTCATACCACATCGTCACCCAAATCATTGTTAGGCCATGTACTGCGGAGGTAGTTAATCTAGGATACTGTATCTCTGTCATCCCATGCCAGACCTCACTGCATTGTCCATATTCCATTCGTACGGTGGGCCATAGTAGGTATTCCATTACTATCATGAACCAAATACTTTCCGACGACAATATCAAATCCCATTTTATCAACTATCATATACCTCCCTGTGTTAGTATAACTATCATCTCTGAGCCGACGTTTCAGGCACACATGGTTTCATCTTTCAATAGCACCATCTATCCTATCATTGGCTGTTTCAATGATTATCCTGTCTGTAGGGATGAACATGAATGCAGTTATCACTTGCGTTGGTTGTGGGTTGAGCATGGCAGAGCCACATGCACTGTAGTGATTGTGTATATGTCAATAACACTTGGTGAGAGTCAGGGGGTTGTAGGTCAATAGAGACAATAACCACCGGGGATACGGTACAATGGATTCTGAGCCTGGGCACTTCACTGAATGGATATACTTGACTCACATTTGGATTTTGAATTATGACATCATTAACAGTATCTCAGAGGAGTTCAGAGTGACTTGTCGAGTGATGAAGATAGCCAAATCGAAAGCGATCTCAATTTCAAAGATTCATTGTACAGATCTCAAGAGTGGTAGTTAGGAACTCTAAATACTACTGAAACAGCAGCAGACTCTCAGCATTGTTGACAATACAGAGAATGCACCAGAAGATGCGATAGAGCCCAAATCATGCAAGAAGTAGCATAGAATCACACGGTCGACCATTCTCCTCACAAAGGTCAGGTCTTTGCAGCTGCACTATGGTGTTCAGAACAATGCAATGTTGCTGTGGGATCAGTATATGGAGGGCTACAAGTCGAAGGTGAAGCTAAGTGTGTGGGCTTTCCTAGATGGGATGTCAGCTGAGAGGTTAGCCAATTGTGAGAATGTGCAGGAATATGAATTGACGATCAAGGGGTACATGAGCATTTCCAACTGCTGAGCCAACTCAGACAGTTCGATGTATGGGGGTGGTACAATGTTAAACAGCAAGTACACCTATTTCCTGTTAAAGAGTACACCTTAGGCTGATGATTGGAGGTGTTTCACCCAGTTGATGTACAATAAGATCAATTTACTGGCCGACAAACCAGAGTAGGTGACTATGATAATGGCAGCCTACAAGCACCACAACAACAGAAAGTGGTCTTGGAAAGCATCAAAATGCTGGCACTGCCTAAGACACGAACAAAGAGAGAGAAGTAAAATTCAAAGCAGACATGGAAGTCCCAGAAGTCCTGCAATAGTGATAGTGAGAGCAATGGTAGTAGTTCAGAGAGTGAGAAGCATCGCCGCAGAAATTGAAGAGATACTGAAGATTGCTACTGGTAATATAAGGTGGGGCACATTCCATGGTTATGTCCAAGCACTGCACCAGTGGAGAGTGCAGCACGTATATTGACAGCGGCAGCCATGACAACCTCAGTTGACAACTACTGGATGACAATTAGGAATAGATAGAGTCGATTAAAGAAAAGCAGGGATTCAGACCGTGGCATGCCCTTTTGCATTTCTGGAAATTGGCAAAAGTTCAAATGGTACACTGAGTATACCAAGAGAGATGAGTGAGAGATCCACTATTATACTGGACCAGTAGCAGCTAAAGCCATTGGGCATGGAGATGTATCGTTAAGGTTTTCGTTGCTTGAAGCCTATTGATATACAGTGGTCGCATGCAGTGTCTTGTATTTTGAAGGCACATACAACTCGCTGTCCCAATCACGACATATGGATCAGTTAGTGCTGATTGTCCCAGTCAATGGCTATAGATCCAAGATATACAACAAATCCCCAACAGATAGTGCCCAAACTCAAACTCAAGAAGGCGGTTGAGGTCAAGGAAATCATGTAGACATAGCATCCCAAATTGGAGGGTTATTCTGACCGGATGTGAGTTTTACAGGACAGATATATTGAGCGAGAGGACAATAGTTTCGAAGAAGCTCCAGACACAGTGGATTGCATCAGATGCATTCCACAGATGGTTGATTTTGTACAAAGAATTCTGGGTCTGGTGTTGTTCGGGAGTAGCTTTAGGCAAAGTTAGATCTTTGTTTTCAATGGAGTTTAGCACTGATAATGATAATAATGCCCAGGAGGAATGCAGAGTCAGATTTGAGTACAGTCATCACGTGGCTTGGTTTAGGGTTAGGCATGGCTGCGCTGCTTGCACTTTAGTTCTTATGTACATGTCAATTAGACTTAGCAAGAGTCAGTGAGTTTTAGATAAATAGAGAGTTTTAGCACTGCTAACATGGTACAACACAGCCGCCCTCTCTCCCCTCTCTCACTTCACCTTTCTTTTTTTCATAACATCTGTATTGTTGCTCTTCTTACATAATTCTCTAATGCTCCATCATCTTTGACTGTCTTGGTTGCTAGTCTACTATGTATGCGATAACCCTTCTTGAATTGGGGCTTCCCATCGAAACAAAGAAGGTTCAAGGTATGGTTATCACAAATTTAGTGATCATGATAATGAGTAAACATTTTTATTGCAGAATACACAGTAGTGGTAGTAGTTTTAGGGAGTCGACTAGCAGCAAATTGCTCCTGTCACCTTTTCCTAACTCCAGATCATCTGTAATATGGTTATTATTACTTGCACTGTTGGATGATTCCTATTCCATAGACAACTTCGCATTGCCATTGTCTTTCCCCAAAGTCTGGGCAAAATGGAGACTGTATTGTTATCCTCCTTCCCTGCCTCTGTAGTCACCTGTCCTGCAACCGCCACAGAATCCTCAATGCATATTCTCTTTCGGTTTGTGTTTATTCTCCGTATCTGTGTTTGCAGCCGGTATCTTCTATTTTTGTGTAGCCAAAACCTTCACCTTATTCGGGCAAGTGTAAGCAGAGTCAACCACTTCTCCATAAGCGCAACAGCTCCGGTCTTTGCTCCCTCCACCATCATCTTCTGTCTGTTTGTATTGCATTCTTTCAATGGTCACTTGTGTCGGTTGCTTCTTGATGTTAAGCATGGCATCCACTTGATTGATGTGATCAATAATGTAATTAAGCAATAGTATAGGCTAAATTTCCAACATCTCAATCAACGCCTTAGATGCTTTAGAGATGATTAGAAGTGTGATCTGGTGTAAGTTGTGGAGGTGTTCCTTGAAGAGTGACACATGGATTCTAGTGGGTGTTAAAGCATTCAGATAGGTTCATTATAAGTGGAGTTACGCTCACCACCTTTGGTTTATAATGACTCTCAATTACATTTCCCCTTTTTACAGTATTGGGATGGATAACAGCCTTTTTAACTTCAGTGGAAAAGTCTTCCCAAACTAGGCCTACACTTGTATAAGTTCGGAACCTGTGGTTGGCCCAGATTGCAACTTTGTCGCAAAACTGAAGCAGTGCTGTAGTGGCCCATCCATTTGTCAACAGAATTCCAAACTTGTCTTTTAAGCCTAACTTCTTCGCAGGAGGTCCAATGTGTCAGTGCAGATTGGATCGGATGGACGTGATGGTATCTAGAGTTCTCGAACCATCATGAGTCAGTAATCTTGGTATTTTAAGGTTGAATATGAGGTTAATGGGGTTAGTTCGGAATGTGCTGGTGGGTGAGGAGTTAGCCTTCATTCAAATTCAGGCCTTGTTTGTTGCAATCAGTTCAATTATGGCCAACTCCATCTGTTCACTGCTGATATCTCCCTCATGTTCAGCAAATGCCAACGCTTTCTTGGTTTCTTCAACTTCTTGTGAAGCTGCGCCCCGTTTGGTTTGCATCGACTTACTGTGCGCTTTCTTCATGATGATCCCTTGTTTAAGCTTCACAATCTCCTTTCCAGTTGCATCATCAACCAGGAGTGGCACTGAGTCAGGTTGTATATTGTGAGAGACACGTTGCATCAATTTGTTGCAATACGCCTAATTCACCATCAGGGTCTGCACCTTGTCATCCAATATATTCTGTAAATCAACAACGTCACTGGTGACTGCATCCTGTTCCCAATGAGCATTCTCACAGATGCTGATGAGATGTTAGATTTGTTGCTGGTACTCATCGTCAACTACATTAAACCAATTGGCAACCTGATCAGGGAAGTCCTCCTGTGAAACTACTGGCAGGTAATTGATGATCTCTCTTCTCACCAGGCTCTGTTGTCTTCACTCTACTGAGCAGGCATGCTGTGCCCCTGTCACTGTGCATTAGCGATGACACCACTAGCCCTGCATACTCTCAATATACTCACCACTATTAAACCATCATCTATTCAATCTCCAGCGGAGTTGAGATGCATGTTAGCAGGTATTATGTTTGTCATTGGGGTGTTTTATTTTGGTGTAGTCAGTCTTTTTTGCCATCAGAAAGTCATCTGTAATTGTTATAACTACTGTTCCTCAAATCAAACTGGGCTCCGGCACATATAAGGTGCAGGAGAAGCCAATCTGAAAGTGTTACTACCAATGGAGTAGTATGAAGTGACGATAGTCTATTCTCTGTCTAAGCAAGCGATCTCTTATCCTCCCCCCGATCCACTCAATTGCGTGGATACGCACGTTCCCCTTTCTGGCCCGTGCGTCCTGCAGAGCCGCACCTTATGTCAACCCTTCCTTTCTCTCCACACCGCTCCATCGCGAGGAGAATGGTCGACCGTGCGATTCCATGCTGCTTCTTCCATGCTTTAAACTCTGTCCTGTCCTTCGCGTCCGGTGCTTCCTCTGTACCGTTGACAATGCCGAGAACCTATTTCTACTCCAAGAGTATTTCAATTTCCAAACTACAGCTCTTGTAGTCCGTACTATCAAACTTCTTAATCGAGATCGCTGTCGATTCGGCCATCTTGTCATCCGTACACGCGTCAAGTCTGACTGTACTCCTCTGAGACCGTGTCGGTGATGCCGCAATTCGAGTCGAGTTCGTCACATCAGCGAAGTGCCCGGGCTCATAACCTGTTGTTTCGTGTCCGCTGTGCTGAATCTCTCTCTATTGACCTAAAACTCACTGACTGTCTGTCTAAGTCTAATTGACACGTACACAAGAACTAAAGTGCATGCGGCTCCGCCGCGCTCAACCCTAAATCAACCCACGTGATGACCGCACTCAAATCTGTCCCCACAAGATGTAGTTTTCGAAGTTGAACTTTTTGGTTCGAGAAGTAGCACAGGCTTCATGCCTGCCTAGAGGGTACATGGCACAAAGAATTGAAGGAATCCCTCCTCGCAATCGCAAGTCGTGACCCAGCGCCGTGGTGACAGCCAGGATTACATTTCCTGCCGAAGGTAGTAGCGGCTAAAAGCTCGGCCATTCCTCCTATCCACCCCCTTCCGTTTCGTCGCCTCCCAATTAATTGCAAAGAAAAAAATACCCCCAAACTGTCTCTACGCAAATGATGAGTTGTCTTTCCGTTCCACAATCCATCGACAAGGCACTTCTTCGCTCCCTCCAGCGGTTGAGGTGACGCGAATAAGGCTCGCACGCGTAGCCGCGGGGCCAAATCCGTTTCAATACCTGAAACGCTGAGTTTCATGTACCTTAGTAGTGGCAGCATACGCCGGCTGAACTCCGTCAACCGCCCTGCCGATGAGGCCAAGGCGGCGAGCGGAAGTTCTAGAGCATAAGTTTACCGAATTTTGGTTTGTTGAAACACAGCCTTGCACGCGCGGACACCTGAGGAAACTTGGTGTCGGGATATGTACCATACTAGACTGTACTTTAAAACCTAAATAAATAGTGCGTTGTTTAATGCTAAGAATTGTTTGCATAAGTAGGGCAAGTTGAAAATGCGGGGGAAAGGAGCCGGTGTTTTCTTTAGTTTCCCGTGAGAAGCAGAAAGGTGACCGTAAGCTCCACAATGCCCTCTCTATGGACAAGGGGGTCACGTTCCACAAGTACCAAGTAGCAGTACCCGCCGAAATTCCTCCAATACCACGCGAATAAAAGACCCAACGAATGAGAACGGCGCAGCGGAACTTAATTTCCTTGTCAGTGATCGACTTGCCGCCCGGGGTGCGCGGAAAAGACTTGCTTCGCTGGATTACATCCAATTACTGAGTAGGGCGAAGGATTGGTGCGAAGAAAACACTCCCCGATTGGTTGGGTTTGATGTTGCATTGATGCGTTCACACACGATTGGCTGCGGAGAATTCGTTAGTAATGTCGCACGGCGAGCAGCGACTCAACCGAAACTGGTGTTGTGAGATGGTACGACACTTTGCGTGCGTTTCATTGCCGTCTTCAGTTATTTCGGGGGTGGAGAAGGAAAGGTGTCTTGGTATCGTCATTGGGGGAATTGGCAGAAAGTAAATGTAGGAGGGAGCGGCTATGCGATGACGCGCATAAACTCACTAAGAGCCAGTAGTACTTAATTTGGTGGTTCCCACCCTGTTTTTTGTCCTGCAGCAAGATCAACAAGAGCTTCATATCTACCTTACTTTCTCCCCCAAACCCCAACTGTGTTGGCGGCCTTTTCCTTATTTTGTTTCTTCCCTTTCTTGTGGATATATATTTTTCCCATCACTCAGTGAGTGTTTGTTATTTACGGTTAACTACCCTTCAAAAAAAGCTCGACGCTCGTATTGATCACAACCCACAACACCGACAACATACCACCACCCGACTTGTCGGCTACACCTTGAGCTAGTCTCTGCACCCGTTCTCTTCGATTCTTTTCATCTTGCACGTTCTCTTATATATCTTCTTTATCTCCTCCACTTCCTTTCAAGTGGTCCGCAGCAGCAGACGACAACCATTACACTGCTGCTCATCTTTGGGAATCCTTCCTTTTTTAGTGCATCTTGAGACTCCTACCACCAGTGTATTCTATCCACTCTCTGATAGTTTGAAAACACTTTTACAATTTCTGAATGTAAGTTTGATGAATGTCCGTAGAATTTGATTATGCCGATTGACCACGACAGATTTGTATAAATCTACATCCCTTCACAGTTTCGAAGATGAAGTTCACAATCCCTACAACAATCCTGCTCCTCGCCTCGTCCGTCTTCGCAACTCTTCACGCAACGAACTCTTCCCGAGACCTTTCCATCTCTCTTGACAATGCAGACGACACCCCCGGTTCTGCTGGCGACTGGACCGTGATCGTCGACAATGACGACCCCCGCTCTCTTTCTGAGATGATCCAAGAAATGGGAATCGACCAGACCCGGTTGAAGTACGTCTACAACAACACCGCATTCAAGGGGTTTGCAGGAAGTCTATCTACAAAACACGTCAGCAAGATGAGTATAATGTCAGGTATATCAACGTTTGAGCGAGACCAGAAGATCAAGTTGTCGGATGTACAGACGAATGCACCGTGGGGATTGCAGCGTGTTAGTCAGGGTGGTGCTATTCCGAATCCCCCGCAGGATAGCGCTGGAATCGCTGCTTTCGACTTCCAGTACCAGTTCGAAGGCCAGACGGCAGGTCTGGGGAAGAATGTAGATATCTATGTTATCGATACAGGAGTCAATGTGAAGCATATCGATTTCGACGGCAGGGCTTCGTTTTTGTTTGCGTTTGACGGAGTTGACGCGGATGAAGAGGGTCATGGGTATGATTCCTTAGGTGTATTGTATTGTGCTTCCGGCTGACATTGTCCACCAGAACTCATTGTGCCGGAACAATTGCTTCGACTACCTTTGGCATTGCCAAGAACGCCAACATCCACGCTGTCAAAGTGCTTGGAACATCTTCCGGGTCCACTTCTGACATCCTCAGCGGTATGGACAAGATGTTGGGAAACCACCAGCAGCGTAAGAACCAGACAAACTTTGCCGGCTCTGTTGCTTCTATGTCCTTGGGCTCTCCAGTGCGTTCGACCTCTCTAGACGAAGCTGTTAAACGGGCATCTGCCGACGGAATCCACTTCTCTGTTGCTGCCGGTAACGAGAACCAAGACGCCTGTAACTCGAGCCCGGCCTCGTCATCCAAAGGTAGCGCGGTTATTGCTGTTGGTGCTACCACTATTGACGATGAACGCGCGAGCTTCTCCAATTTTGGGGAGTGTGCTACGATCTTTGCGCCTGGACAGGACGTCACTAGCACCTGGGTCGGGGGAAACAACAAGATTAACACCATCTCGGGAACCAGCATGGCTTGTCCTCGTATGTTCCTACCCCTGTGTTATGGTTATGCATCTACTAACAGTTGTCAGATGTCACCGGTCTCCTCGCATACCTACTCAGCTTGAACCCAAACCTTAAGTTGGACCCAAAGGGATTGAAAGCAAAGCTTCTCAGCACCGCTCTACCACTCAAAACCGACAAGGGAACCGTCCCTTTCGCAAACAATGGCTTCGGCAGCTCCAACTCCACACTGAAACTCAGGGAACATTTTTATAGGCACGCATAGATAGATAGAATTGGGGGAGGGGGGTGTAACTGTAACTGTATAGAACATTTTTTTATGGGGGTATTCGGGTGCATCAGCCGGAAGGGAGCAGCAACGGAACGGCGTCATTTGCTTCGTATTTGTTTTTTTCGTGTTTCTTGTTGCGTTGACTGGTTCGATACCGACGTATATATCTTGACTTTATACGGACTGTCTTCATTTTTCCTACGTGGTTAGAAATGGAGGGTTTATGTGTAGAGCAGCTGTAGATAGGAGAGATGAATAAGAAATTGTTGCTATCTGCAGGTGTGCAAGAAACGTTGAAGGGTGATCATAGAATATCACCAATCCCATCCCACTCCAGAAGTATGCTACGCAGAGCAGTCGTCCGTCAATACGTATGCGTCTCTGAGTTCGTGGAGCCTTCCTATACACCTTTGCCTTCCTCTCCCCTCACCTCGAGTTCAGGGACGTCTTCCCCTCCCTAGAACATCCAATCAACGAATCATGCGGGGAGTGGTGGATGACGTGCACCGTTGCTGCGACGCGATCTAAAACAAATTGTGCGCCCGATTTGGTCGGCATTAATATTCTGCATGCATGGCGCCACCATGCCGATCATGATGATGGTGAGGTGGTCAGGGTCAGGGTTAGACGGAATTGGGACTTCATGGGACGTTTGTGAGGGTGAGATAGGAGGGGAGGGTTGGAATGCACGGTCATCGGAGTTTCTGATGTGCCATTAGAAGCTGGTTCGGTAGCAATACTGTAGGATCATCAGATAAATTACTGCACACTACCAGAATTGAACTCGGGGCTGCGAGACAAAATTCCGTCATTCGGAGCGATTTATACAAAACTGTTCGAATCTCATCTGACGGTAAGTCGAAACGATTTGTTGGAAATATAGAAGTATCTACATTTCTTGACTGCATACAGTTATGATTCCTTTGTAATTCTCCGTACAATAGATTTTACTATGTTGTTAAGAATAATGTGGTGTGTTAATATTTTCCTTATATTTTTATATTCCTGTCTAAAAAGGTCTGGCTAGAACTTGTCTAGAAGTTTCTTTTATGTTCGGTGTAATTATATATTTTGTCAGTAGTGGTTTTTTGGAACACACCTAAGTATTGTCTATAAGGTGCAAAGTGTGTAAAGTCTACTCTCAGGGGCTAGTGGACATTATACGTATATAGACGTAGGTGTTATCGATATGCAGTCACCATGAAGCATTCTCATTGGTTGACTTGTGGTATGTACCTTATTGCATGGGCAAAAGTGAATATCGACTATAGACTACGCTACGCACACACGCGTACACACACAGCTCATAGCAAGCTTCCCATGGACCCCTGCGCGACGCGCAGTCCATTGTCATCCATAGTCAGTCCATACACAATTGCGCGTGAGACTATGGGACTGTATATAGCTGGCAGTATATATGGCTGGCAGTCGATTAACCTCAGCCAGCCTTAACTGCCGACAGGCTTCGCTGGTGCTAACACACTCATTGATACCATTCTTGAGTGGCTGCTTGAGGGCCTGCCTGACAGCCTGATTGAGAGCCTGGTGGAGAGCCTGATTGAGAGCCACAGTTGACAGCCGGATTCAGAGCCGCAGTTGAGAGAGCTGCACATCGGAAGAAGTAGAGTTATCCATGGGAAGCCGTTGGCCGATGGAAAACTCTGAGTTTGTGAAAGCTTTGGCTGATAGAAGGCTCTGGGCTGGTGGAAACTTTGGCTAATAGCAGGCTGTAAGTCTGTGGAAGCTTTGATGCTAATATTGACTTAGCCAATCCACTTGTCTTAAGTGCTTCTGGTACTATGATCACAATCACCGACACCATCAGCATCGCCATCATCACCATCAGCCCGGGAACAAATACGTACATGTATGCCCAACCTCGGTGGTAAGTGGGCAGCAGATTCCTCTGGACAATCTGAGTCGGAGATCTGCTCACCCCAAGATTTAATTGTCTACCTTTTCTATAGGATCTAAGGCTGCAATTGTCAACACCATTGCCATGAGGCATCATGAAATCTCGTCACAGTGGGCATGATAATGATAAGGTTCGGACTATAACATCGAACAACATCATTATTTCGGCCACCAGATGCCACCCACAACCAAGCACCCGCTACCTGCCACCCGCCTCCCGGTGCCTGGCATCTGCAACTCAGCAATTCTCTGCATCGAGCACCGAGGAGCATATATGGGACCATATAGTCAAGTGAGATTGGGAGTATACGTAAAAGCATGCTCAGGAGTGTGCTTGAGAGCGTCTTGGGAGCTTACTGGGAGCATTTAGTCAAGCAGGTTGGAAGTGTGCCATCGAGTGCAATTGGGAGCATCCTTGAGAGCATGCCTGGGAGTGTACTGAAAATGTACTTGGACGTATCCCTTTGCCGGTAACCGGGTTTGGGCCCATAGATGGGCCCGCTTTTAAAATACACATCACACAACCACAATCCAGCCAAATGCCCCCAGAATGAATAAAAATACTCTACATATAGTGAAATTCACAAAAACAATTTCGTTGGGGTGTGCAACACAAAGCCTCATTGCAGTCTGCACACTTTATATTGGTTTTCATGTGTTCTCCACTACCATCCTGACTTCTTCTCCACCTGCAAAGGAATCAATCAACTCTACTCTGCATCCAAAGTGGGGAATGCATTCCTGGTACCTTTCGGCAGAGGGGAAGGGGGGTGTGCTTGGTAACTAGCCTGGTAGGCAGTGGGGGCAAGGCAGATTGTGTGGCAGGAGCCGACCAAGTGATTTTTTGTGCAGCCGGAATACGGGAGGAACTTTTCATTGTTGATGGACTTCCAGCTTGCAGAAGGTCATGCACAATGGAGGGATGGAAGTCAAAGTGCTCCACAGTGCGCTCTTTGTTTACTGGAAGATCTTGATAGATTATAAGGCTATTGATGAGAGCTGTCTCCAGAATCCAAAAGAACAGTAGATACAAATTGCATCTGGATATGAGCTGTGTATCAAAATTGGTTCAATACTGGTCAGCCACATCCACACCCACCTTCTGCTTGTTGTAGGCATCAACAATTACTAGTATGTCAAGCTCTTTCTGGCATTCTCCAGGAAGAAATGTGGAATTTGCTCCACTTGCATTGGTACTCTTGTTGCCTGGATGCTTTCTCATTCTCAGCACCAGTGAATCCTCACCACTTAGAGGGTCAATTGTAGACAATAACATTGCTGCCAAGTACTTGGTACTGCGGTGAGAAAACCCATAGCTGCTCCAGCAGAATATTCACCTTTGAATGCCAACAAGGCAAGTCTTCAGGAGTTTCAGTTAGGGAATTGTATGGAGAAACATGGAAGAAGCAGCGGACACCGGGAAAAATGACCTTACGCGACGCGTAACTCATAGAGAAGCGGTTTTTGGGATGGTAATCCATAGCATATTTGACGCGTGGCACTATGAGGTCCTAAGGACATGTGCATTGACTAGATTACTATGATACGCATGCGATTATGTGCGCTCGATACTATACATCATGCTGCATTCAACAAACTTGAAACCACACTACTAAATGCACTTCATTGCATGCTCCCAAGCCATTGTACGCTCCCAAGTGATTGTACGCTCCCAAGTACACTCTGAAGTGCACTCCTGATTGCACTCGATTGTACATTCCATGCCTTCTTGACTTACACTCACAAGTAAGCTCTCAAGACGCTCTCAAGCATACTCCAGAGCACGCTCTCAAATACACCCAATTGCACTCGGTGACACACTCCCAGCCTGCTTGACTATATGCTCCCAAGTAAGCTCTCAAGACGCTCCCAAGTACACATGGAGTACTCTGCGAAGTACACCTCTGAGTACGTTCTCAGGTACTCTCCCGGGCATGCTCTCAAGGACGCTCCCAATTGCACTTGATGGCACACTCCCAGCCAGCTTGAATGTACGCTCCCATGTACGCTCTCAAGATGCACCCAAGTACACTCCGAGTACGCTCCCGAGTACACCGAGTACATTCGCAAGCACACTCCCGGGCATGCTCTCAAGGATGCTCCCAATTGCACTCGATGGCACACTCCCAGCCTGCCTGACTATACGCTCTGAAGAAAGCTCTTAAGGCGTACCCAAGTACACTCCGAGTACGCTCCCAAGTACACCGAGTATGTTCTCAAGCACACTCCCGGGCATGCTCTCAAGGACGCTCCCAATTGCACTCGCTGGCACACCCAGCCTGGTTGACTGTACGCTCCCAAGTAAGCTCTCAAGTCGCTCTGAAGTACACTCCTGAGAACGCTCTCAAGTACACTCCCAATTGCACTCGATGACACACTCCCAGCCTACTTGGCTCTACGCTCCCAAGTACACTCTCAAGCAGCAAGACACTCCCAAACTCGTTTGACTGTATGCTCCCATGTATGCTCCGGCATGCTCGATCCAGAGACTTGCTGAGTTGCAGACGCCAGGTACCGGGAGGCATGAGGCTGGTGGCATCTGGCAGGCAGTGTTTGGCGGGTGACAGGCGGCGTGTAGCGTGTAACGTGTGGCGGTGGCAGATAGCAGGCGGCGTATGTTGGCTGAAATTATGACGTCGGTCGATATGGTAGTCTGAACCTTATCTTTAGCACGGCCACCATGACAAGATCTCACGTCGCCTCAAGGTCATTGTGTTGACAATTGCAGCCTCAGATTCTGCAGGAACGTTAGACATTTGGATCTCGGAGAGAGCAGATCTCCGACTCAGTTTTCACAGCGGAATCTGCAGCCAGTTTCCCGTCGATTTTGGGCGTATGTGTGCGCATTCGGTCCGGGGCTGATGGTGATGATGGTCCTGGTAACGGTGACGGTAACGGCGATGGTACCGAAAGCACTTAGTCAAGTAGGTTGGTTGGCTACGTCAACGTCAAAGTCAAAGCATCAACAGACATAAGCCATCTATTGGCCAATGCTTCCACAAACTCAGAGTTCAATCGGCCGAAAGATTCCTCTGGAAATGCCGAAGCTCGGCTCTCTCAAGCGCGGCTCTGAAGTAGGCTCTGAAGCAGGCCTTCAAGCAGGCTCTTAAGCAGGCTCTCAAGTAGGCTCTCAATCAGGCTCTCAAGCCGGCTCTCAACCGGGCTCTCAAGACTGGCTGAGGTTTTTCGACTGCCAGCCCTATATAGTCCCATAGTCCCACGCGCAGATGTCTATGAACCGACTATGGATGGCTATAGACTGCGCGTTGCGCAGGGGTCCACGGGAAGCTTGCTATGTGATGCGCATAGCGCAGTCTATAGTCGATTTGCACTTCTGTCAATGGATCTCCTGAAAGCAAGTCTTGCCAAGATAGGCTGCTGGTGGTAATCCATCCTTAGGAAGGTTCACTTCAACCTTCATCCATTATCTCTCAGGAGAAACTCCAATAAGACCCATATGAATTTGAATTGCCAGCCAGAGATAAAGCTACTGAGCAGTAACTGGCTGCCAGGAATGCCACCACTCCTTCTTTGGCGCAAGAAGCTGCTGCTGGGTATAGGAATTGGTGTTGGCTACAAGTTGTCCCATAATGGAGTTGGTAAGAAAGAGATTGAAGATTTGAATTGGAGTAATGGCATCCAGCTTGGAGAACGAGATTGGCAATTGGTTTCACAATTTCCTTGATGGGACAGCAGGTTGTACAAGGTTGAATTTGGGAAGCTCAGGATGATCTGTCAAATTTTGAATTGGTTTTTCAAGTATTTTTATATGCAGCTTGGCTGAGTGATCAGTTGTGATCAGCCCAGCTTGCTCAATACATACTTCATCTGAGGCAATATAATTATCCTCACAGTTGAGAATTGCAGGTTGAGCTTCAGTAGTTGGTAAAGACACATCATGTATAATGACAGGTCAGTGATGTACCACTGTAGGTGGTGGTGGTGGTGGTGGTGGTTGGAAGGAGGTGCACTTTGAACCAGAGTGATCGCCCATGATGCAATGCTTGGCACTATGTTTTTTGACATTTCTTGGTGAGGATAATAGAGATGAATGGATAAGTAGTGGGGGTTGGTAGTTGACATTAAGATTCCGAGATCTGAGGGCTACTCTACACATGGTTTTTGTGGTGTGGTAGATTGGAAGTGGGAAGGTAGTTGCCACTGGGCTGGAGGATAATACTCTTACAATCTCCAAAGTACTGCTATTTATATGCAACTCAGCACTACAGAAATTGTCACACTGCCACCAGAATTCATAAATAGAAGCTTCTACTAGTAATGTTTCAATTCCTAATGTTCTAGGTGGGGGTTGAAGTAGGTGGATATGATGTTATAAGCAACTAGGTGCAGCGTACACGAAATTGGGCACTTTTGTTGAGCTGGTACCGTCAAAGGGATACTTCAAAGTGCACTTTGAAGCATTTTGTCAATCAGGCAGTGACTGTGACATTGCATGCAATGGAGAGAATCTTGAGAGCTTACTTGGGAACATTCAGTCAAGCAGACTGGGAGTATGCCATTGAGTGAAATGGAGTGCATCTGGAGAGCAGATGTGGGAGCATAAGTCAAGCAGACTGGGTGTGTACAATCGAGTGCAATCAGGAGTGTACTTTAGACCATATTTGGGAATGTGCAGAGAAGTCTATTTGGCAGTTGTGTTGAATGCAGAAAGAGTAGTATCAAGCTCACAACATCACGTGCATATCATTGTAATCTGGTCTATGTGCAGGTCAGTAGGACCACACAGTGCAATGGGTCAAATATGCCATGGATCACCATCCCAAAAACTGTTTATCTATGAGTTAAGCATCATGGAAGGTTATTTTCCTGTTGTGACCCAGTCATTGCTGCATAAATCCTCAATTTCCTTTCCAATTATCCATGAGTTTTAGTCCAGTTACAATGTTTTCTATTCATAAAATATACCGAACTATGCATACTTTCACCTTCCAGTCTCCAGTTGTGTCAGAAACTGTTCACGACTATCGTGTCAGGTCCAGGTTCAGATCGAAACTGAAATATTGACAAATTGGTTTACAGGTTGTAAATACACCAGAACTGTTAATTCAGAAACTTTCAGTTGAAAATCTTGAAGCCCATCGGAAGTAAGTGGGTTTTCTGTTAATTTCCCAGCAGTTCGATCAGGATATTCATATAATGCTCTCGTTTTTGCTGTGTGATAATAGTATCCTATCACAACCGCCTATTCAGCATCTATTATGCTCTTCATGCATGGCTTGTGGTTCGCAATATTGATTATTTTAGAATCGGTGTTTTACTAGATAAATATTTTATTTTTCCATACAGAGACAGTAGACAGTTCTAGTATGAGATCTAGTATCCACACGATGCCTTGATTACCGAATATGCAACACCAAACATTGTTGATGCTCTGTTAATACTCGATTTCATGAAGGGGTAACGGAGATGTTATGAACTGTTTTGCCTGAAAAGGTCGTCATTACTTTTTGTATAAATTATTGCCACAGAGTGACACTTAGATTACACAAGATGCACAACCATATATTGTTCACACTCTGTGGATACACACTGCCAGAATGGGGCAGACAGTGTGTTGCTTTTCTTTGTGCCATGAAAGGCTGCCAATTTCTTATTTATGGATGTCTCCAACCAATCGCCACTTAGATTACACAAGATGCAAAGCCAAAAATCTTTCATGCTCTGTTGACACTGATTTTCAGAATGGGGCAGTTATTGCTGTTTATTCATAATGTATGCACTCTAATTAGAGTATAACAGGATGTAGTACCCCTTCTGCCTCCAGGCGAGCCAGCTTGATGGTGGCACACCCCCCACACTGCCCTTCATGCCTACTGAGAAATGAAAGTGAAAGTTGAGAATTGAGGGATAGAACAAGAATCAAAAGAAGAAAAGGAAAGAAGAAGAATGGAAAAGAAGAAGAAAATGGATATAAATCCCACAACCACTGACACCTGTATTCAAGTCGGCCGTTACACCTGCTTCATACCAGAACATCATTCATTTTGGCGGGAAGTTCCCGACATCACTAGCTTCCAGGTAGTCCATCACTGCCTGGTTACACTGCTGAATGGAAAACAGCTCAGAGCCCTGCATGTGTCGGCATCTGCCTGCTTTCCAGTCTGTCGCCGTTCCCACAGTCCTCCAGAATTACTTCTGCTGATCTCTCCCCTAGCTGCAATGGCGGAAGGGGTGTTGGTGCCTCTGGGCTGCTGTCCCTCCACACTACCAAATCATATTGACATCTTGGTGGCTGAACCGTTTTCGATACACTCCAGTGGTTGCATGCCCACCCATGTGTTTGTAGAACGTGGTAACCTGCGACTTCACACTTGTTATCGGAACAGGTCTCTTGGTCCTCATCTTGCCCTGGAGTCTGTACCTGCAGTGTTTGTTGCACTTGTCGGCCTCCCACTTTGCTTTGGCTGCTGACTTCACCTTGGAGACTTGTTTCACTCTGTTCGAGGCCGAGGTGTATGGACGCCCTATCCCTGTGTCTCTACTCGCATGTCGGGCCAGGGTTGACTGGCACTTCCCCTATTTATCTGCAAGGATGCTGGAGCATTCCCGGACCTAGTGAATCTTAGTTACGATGTCATGGATGACGAAAACCCACTCTCATTGATTGATGTATCATACTTAACACTGTTCTGGGCCTGACTCTAGGTGTGTTGCTCATCCAATTGCGGCTTGTGAGTCGCTAAAGACTGCCACCGTCTTCACTCCATGTCTTGTCAATGTTTCACTCTTCTCAATTGTGACAGCAAGCGTGAGTGCTATCAACCACCGATCAGCATTTGAGACCTCCTTGCACCGTGTGCCCGAAATAGTGTGGTGGGACCTACAATGATTTTCATGTTTGTGCACTGTTGCGGCTCACATTTGGCCGTCATCTGAGTGTGATCCATCTGTCCACTGCATCAAGTGTTATCAATGGGTCCAGGGAACCTGCCAGTGTTCTGGGATTGGACTACAAACACAGGACGGTTCAGTTCAAGACCCATCCAAAAACATGACCTGCTGCCTCTGGGCAGGTCAATCCCGGACCCGTACCCATCAACCCAAGGGTATTGTGCGGATTGGCAAGACCCGTTGGTTCCGATCTCTGGTATTGGGTTGTGAGTTTCACTATTTATTGCCGCGTTGAGATATGCTACTGTTGATTGCAAAAGATTGAGATTGGTACGTCACTGAGTGTTTTAGATGTATCGGCCACCTTAATGATCAAAACAAACCGAGACAGATGTCCTACCACATCCTGAAAATGAGTGTCAACTGAGCATCAACGATTGTTGGTCGTGTATCTTAAGTTATCTGGGGGTGACACATTGCACATGTCAGAAACCCAGTATTGGCCACCTTTATAGCAACAAGAGGAAGCTAAACGCTCCCTACCACATCTTCACAATGACCGTCAACAGAGCATCAATGATTTTTGCACTTCCTTCTTCGGTAATATCAGTGGCACTGGATCACAAACAGCAATAAACGATGATATGGCAACCATTATCAGCAAATCTGTACAGGATATTTCTGTCACATCCTCCCGGACAGTAATAATTTATATCATTCACAGAGCTACCGCGAAGTGTTGTGGAGCCTTTTGACCTACAAAACCAGTCAAAACGATGTATATATACAGTAATGACCACATCATGCTGTGATTAACCATGATGCGAGGCCAAAAATAGTTGACACTCCATGGATATTCATTTTCAAGATGGGGCAGAGAGCATGTCACTTTCTCTTTTTCCTATCAAGGCGGCCTACAGTTCGTATATGACTGGCTGCATCCTGTCACCACCCTGAATACCTAAGATACACGAACAATAATCATTGACTCTCCATTAATGCTCATTTTCAAGATGGTTCGGGGAGGGTATTGCAATCTGTTTTCCGTATAAAGGTGGCCAGAAAGTCCTTTAGAACTGTTTCCAACCTCTCGGCGGTCTGATGACCCAGGACACAAGATCAAAAGTCATTGACGCTCTGTTGACGATCATTTTAAGTGTTGTGTAGTCAATATCTGTTGCTAGTGATAATTGTGAAAATAATTATTTGGAAATATTTGTTGCCATTCTGTCCGATTGAGAATCAGCCTGTTGGCAAAGCTGAGCCCAGTAATATTCTTGCATGGGCCTCTCACATTCTACCAAGATGGATATATCTGTTATAATATTACATTTCGCCAGCTATAGTTTTCATTATGAACAAATATTCTCATACGACTGCGCACTGTTCTCCCATGATATATCTGTAAGTGAAATTCTTGCCCAAGCAACATATAGAACCTGGTGAAAACATATTGACCCAATCTGTCCTACTTTTACTTGTTTCCCTTATTCCTCCTTGTTTCCATTGCACGGACAGTCATTAACCCCTTTTCATCATTTTCATTGACCCCCGTATTGGCCGAAACAATCCATAAACATTTGGTGTGGCACTCACAACGCAGTGATCTGGGCTTACCGAAGCCTTAATGCCATTGCTTAGGTCGATATCACATTCATCATCTGCCTCGCTGTTGTCTTCACGCTCGGTTGGATCATTCAAATCACCATTCCAGTTAAGCCAAATTTAGATGTTGGAAATGCTTTGTGTTGCGCTATCCTCATCGTTCTCAGATGGATGACAGTCGATTCTTTTGATTGGGCAGACATTCTATACTCTTGTTCATCCTCCAGGGTGGTCCTTTGCAGATATAGCTGGTGGCAAAGGTAATCTTTCTGACAATGAAATGCAGCTGCACCATCATGTTGAAAGTGTCAGCAGGATGCTTTGATGATCTCTTCGGTATTTGAAATATATCCTACAGCAGTGATTTGATTGTTTTGAGCGCGCGATTTCTTCTGTGTAGTACATAGGTTTTGGCTGACCTGCCACATCTCCAAAAAGTCGTGGACCATAACCATTCTGTGCAATTTTTTTTCCTATATGTTAGACTTCAATTCAAAGTCGTTTTGAGTCTCCGCGGTATCTGATGCTGTGCGTTCGCCGGTGAATATTCTGTTATTGGCTTGAGCAAACTGCCTAAGTATGACTTTTTCCCAAAACCTCTCACAAGTTGTTTTAGACTTTCTCCAGCCAATAATGTCTTGCCCAAGGGAAAAATTGGCCTCCACTCCAACAGCATGTAGTATAATAGAGAATATGTTGCAAGCCACATTGGAGAGATCAGTGTACTTTGAGTGCATTTCCTCTTGCTGAAGCCACCAGTCGGTGATATCTGGTTACTAAAATATACTGCTAATCTCTACCGGGTCGGATTGGCAATCATGAAAGTTTGGATTAACTTGCCCATAGTTCGTTGGTGATTCAGGTACAGAATACAAATAGAGTATTGTGGCTGTCAATAATTGTGCTGCACAATTACTTTGTCCTGGTGTCGTTTCAGCTACCCATTTAGGCGTTAAGTATTCCTTATTATTGCTGGATAGATCATATGGGTCAAACGATGATTGTTCAAATCCTGCGGCTCCTGCAGAGGGGAGAAAATTGTTGTGGTAGACATTGTGGGGTTCAATGACAGATACTCGTCGATGTTTGTCGCAGTATTCTTTCTCCACATACTTCAGACACGTTGCCTGGTATTGAGTAGAATAAGACCTGTTGTCCTCAGGATTGGTATCCATCGCGTTGTGTCACTTCCTAAATGATTGCAACTTTCAGAAAGAATGAAGGATATATGCCAAATTGAGAAGCAGACTGGTTGTTGGAGTGACTTCATCAGAATATTTGAACAGCTTCTGTCACCCAACCATCACCGCGAAGTATAAGTCTTTCTTCCATTGTGTCTTCTCTTAGTCAATGCTCACATAACGCCATCCATGTGATCGAACATGTCATTGTTGACTGTGATGACATAATGCAGAGTAACTGTATACCTTTTTGACATCCACAGGATCCAGTATCAGAATAGCCTCAAAACTTCCATGACGTCCTTGGTGATGGTCCATTCATCCAGTGTTGTGAAGAGTGGCCGGTAATCACTGTAATTTGAATTCTTAAGCCACTGACAGGTGAATTCTCATAATCGGTAGGCTTGATCAAGGAACTCCAGTGTTGAATTCCACCGTGTCTTTACATCCATAATTGGTAGTACTGCAATTCATACTTTTGCTTTTTGACAGTCAATGCAATAGTATTGACAACCAGGTGTCAGCGTAATCAATACAGCAAGCATACTCTGCTATGAGAATGTCAGTTCCAGGTTATTCAAAATGTCTTGAAATACATACTTTCTAAATTATCTTTGCCAAACCTGGTCGCATAGCTGACACCTTGTTGATTGTCGCATAGCCCTCTTGTTCCAGGCCTTGACTCTTCCCAATGTCTGTGGTTTCGTTCTCTCCAGATTGCTGATCGTGCTGATGGGTTTTCCAAGACTTCCTGCCGCCGCTGACCCCAAGACTGCTTATATAGACACCAGAAGCAAGCTTAATGACATGCGCCATGCATGGTGTGTGGTTTGACATTGCAGGCCACAGCATACTGGAGGCATCAATGGTTGATTGAAGTTTGCGAGTCATTGAGTAATTTGAAGAAGAATTATCAGTTATAATTCCAAGTATATGGCTGAATGTAAGCTTGAAACAATCCAGAACCTCCTGCGCATGAATGGCGAGCCATGTTCCAGTATGTTGACCCTAGTCCTAGTAATCTTGACAAGCATTCAATATAGGAAAAGTGCAGTATATCAACCATGTCGAATGCAAGTTGAACTTGTTGCAATGCTCAATTTCAATCGATATAGTGAGCTATGACCAATGTTATCGCCAATTTGTTTGAGGATGTGCTCCTATCTCAAGCTAAGCTAACTCTATTTCTGGATGGCAATTGCTGCTTAATTGCATCCACTCTCATTGAGTATTCCCTCCAGCAAAGGTTGCGAAGGGTGTGGGCAGATGGAAGCACCAGCTGGCTGCGTAATGCATTGTACAATCGTTGTTGCTTGATGTTTGATATATCATTTGAAGTAATGTGAGCTGAAACAAATCCTAACGTGAGGTAGCGATTCCAGGTATCTTGGGGAAATTCGGCAGTTATGAAGTCCTTTGGTGCCAGTTTAAAGCATTGTGTCTGTCAATTATATTAATATAGGTACAATCTAACTGTTGAATATAAATTACTTTTGCGAACTTACAATTGTAATTCCATGACTGTCTTGTCTCTTCAATATGGCCAATGCTGTTTGATCAATGGTTGTACTTGTCAATTCAGAAACTTCTGAGTCTGTTAATTCATTTAACTTTGCAATATCCGCTTTTGCCAGCAGAAGTTTCCCCATGGAGCTGGTCCCATGTTCTGACGGATGGGGAAGAACTTGATGACAAATGATACATATGATACCAGGGCTGCTGGTTCCCACACTTCGGCAGTGCAAATAGAAATGCCATGAAGGTGCATGTCTAGAATTGTTCTAAGCAATAGAATACATCGAGCCCACATGTATTGAAGCCCACCAAGCATCGAATATGAGTTGGAAAGCAAGGTGGCTTAAATCACAAATAAAGACAAGTTTATTTTCGGAAGAGACAGTAACCTCAAGCAATGAGGTATTTATTGATTGAGAATCCAATATGGCCCTAGGAAGTTGGAAACTGTGTAATTCCAGTTGAGAGACTGTCAAAAGTTACATTATTGTTCAGTAGAACACTGGTGCTTAAATATTGACTCTTGAGCTACATGCAAGACAATAGTAGAACCAGGGAGACACTACATGAATAGTTGTGAAGTTGTATACAGGGTCATACTGACAAGACTGATTGTTATGAACACCCTTTAGGCACGACTGAAGGCATCTCATTGCTGTGAAGCTTACTGAGCCCCACAAATTCTATTGCCGCTCCGCTGACCCATATTTTTACAAGGTGGTAGCGGAATTGTTTGTGGCATTTTGCCCACAAAGGAGACCAATCTGGTGATTGTGGGTATCTGTTGATGCACAGCCGTTGGATTTTGCACCTTGCACAACGAAAATTCGTTGACACTCTGTTGACTCTTTGTTGATACTCTGTTTACACTCGGTTGATGCTCAGTTTTAGGACATAGCAGCGATGTTGTCGCAAGCATTTTATCCTAGAAAGGTGGCTTATAGTTTGGGTATGGGTTAATGTCACCGCACAGCCCTAGTATTGTCCATGATGCAAGGTCAAAAATAGTGGACACTTCGTTGACACTTATTGTTTGAATCTGGTAGAGATGTTGTCGCAAGCAGTTTTGCCTACAATGGCAGCTGATCGTTCGATTATGGGTTAATGGCGTCGCAATCCCCTATAATTCACATGATGGAAGGCCAACAATTGTGAACGCTTACTTGACGCTCATTTCTAGAACATGGTAGGAATGTTGTCCAAAGCATTGTTGCCTTGAATGGTGGCCAATACTTCGATTATTCTTTAATGTCATCGCACAGCTCTATTATTTTACACGATGCAGGGTGATCAATCATTGATGATCTGTGGACGCTCATTTTTAGGACATGGTAGCCATGTTGACAGAAGCAATTTTGCCTAGAGAGGTGGCCAATAGTTCGATTATGGGCTAATGTCGCCACATAGCAGTTGGATTTTCCAAGGTGCAAAGGCAACAATCATTGATGATCGGTTGACGCTCATTTGTTGAATGAGGTAATGAGCGCATCATTTTCCTGTCTAGCTATATTGTGGACCAATACATTTACTGTGGCAGGAGGAGACAATGCAGCCCTTTGATTGTCATATGTGTAAGAGATGAAATTGTCGACATTTCGTTGCGGCTCATTTTTCGGATGCTGCTATGAGCGTGTTGATAGCCTTTTCGGCTGTGCCGCTGACGGATACATTTACGTTGGAGTGACGTGGAAATGCAGCTCTTTGATTGTGAAATCTGTTAGAGTAAATATTGTCGATGCTCCGTTGACCCTCATTCTTAGCATGGGGCAATGAGCGTGTCATGTGCCATTTCCGTTAAAACGCTGACCAATACGTTCACTTTGGAGTGATGGTGCAATGCAGCCCATTGATTGTCAAATGTGTAAGACTAAAAGTCATTGAGACTCCATAAATGCTGATTATTACCATAGGGCAACAACCATATCATTAGCATTTTCAGTTATTACACTGACCAACATATCTACATTCGAGGGATGTGGTAATGCAGCCCGATGATAGTCGAATGTGTGAGCCTCAATGTCATTGACGCTCTGTTGACACTCACATTAAACACATCAAAACTGCCTTCGTACACTCAATCATTGTATTCAGGAAATTGTATACGCATTACGTACATCCGATATTGCGTTTCTTACAAGTATCGTTTGCATCCGGAAGCTCTGTGGCCTCTTGATTTCGGATCAACCTCCATGCACTCTATGTGAGTGAGAGATAATGTGGCCCTATCATATTTCTGCGCTTTGGCTGGCAATTTACTGCATGTGGATCATTCACTATGTTCTGATTGATATTGCTCGACTTCCTCACCTTTCCTCATCCAACCTCTTCTCTTTGTTTTCCATAACGTACCATAAGCAATTTTATCTATTTCAACCGCACCAGGTCTGTGCGGAGAGTTATGCAGTTGGATGAATGGATAAATACAGTGTGATGGTCATTGTGCAGACAGATTCGTACCGAGGATGGACCTCTCCTTCTATGACTCGTATGATATCACTCACCTAAATTTTGTTAGTATATTTCATCACATATTTAGCTTTTGCTTTCTCACTTAGCAGTATTCGACAAACAAAAATGGAGCATAATAGCCATCTTACAAGGTGATTTGGGTTCTAGAACTTTGGCATGGTATGTTTGTCCCTTGCACATGCTTAGACAAATTATTATATCTCACAATTTAATCACTAAATTCAAGAAAAAGCTGACATGAACCAAAATTAGTACTCAAATTGCATTTCACCGAGTTATAGTGTCAAAAACTATAATGGGCCTAATTCTTCCTCTGATGACACTGGAGCCGTCACCATGTCACCATCCAAATCCGAAATCTTTCTAGTGATTAGCTGGGGAGGCTCTATGCAGGGGTAATAGCTGACGGGATCAAAAGGCTTTGCTTTCAGTATAGGCTAAAATGCGGACTCCACGGCAGGCGCAACGCAGGGTATACCTGTGTTCGACTGTGGCTTCACAGATCCTAACCTCATATGACTACTTCCTGGTGGAGAAGTGCCTTGCGGTATTTGCGATATTCTGGGGACAATCTCAAGACAATCCAAAAGCTCTCCAAATGTTGTAGGTGCATGTGCGGCTGCATCGTGAGCCATTTGTGTGTAAACAACTGCCGAAACTCTCAATTCGGGTGTGCCATACTTCTGATTATTCTCACAGAAGTACTCGGCTGTGTCCCACCATCTCAGTTGTGTCAATTTGACATGCTTCATCTGCTTCTGCCAAAACCTCTTTATGCACTGCTGTATAATATTGGTGATTGTGCAAATCACCCAGCCTGGTTCGTCATCCTCACTCATCTTGCCCTGCCCAGCCTCTTCTTCATCCCTATCTTCCCCATCCTCCCCATATTCGGGACTTGCAATATCGCTCAGAGTGCCTATGGTAGCAACCATCATCCCGAGAAATGTTTTTTCAGGCTATCAGGCCATTAATCCTGCGTTTTAAGCTGTCTCTGTATCTTCCTTCTTCTGCCTAATTACTGCCTCTGTGGCTTCAACTGGCTGTCTAGCCCCGGCAGTTTCTCTCTCGACCTAATCGTCATTCCATGTATTTTTCTCTTTATTGCTAAAGAAGTGCATTTGTCATCGTTTCTCTGATGCAAGCTTCTTTTTGGATCGTGGGCTCCACAATACCACAAGGGGTCGGACTCTTTCTACATTGAAGTCGCTCATGCCTTGATTCGCTTTATGACATTATAGTGCAGATTGCATTGTTGCTTTGTTGTATTTCCCAGCCGGAAGTGGCGAAATGTTTCTTTTCAGAGCATTCACCATTGTAGATTGTGTTGACTTTGTTGTTAGGTGAGATGTTGGATGTTGCAAGATATGGACAGTATGGAGGCAAGCTGCGTCTTTTAAGTCAAGGGAGGTACATTAAATCATCTTGAACACAGCAAAATCTGGCTTTCGACTGTCAATCAAGTTGGAATAGTTAGGCAAACCGTACAACATGACTGGATTGTTTGTGTCAGTTTCGTGTATTATTCCAGGGATTTTTTGAAACAAACATTAGCTGACATCCTTTCACATGAAGAATGATCTCTGGACATCTGAGAATCATGCGATTTCGGCTTTGGTACAGCGCAATGTATCCCTGGAAACAAACATACATAGTCAGACCAACTTATTGTAAATCGCGGGATGGTGGGGAATCCCTGCAACTTGTACCCATCTGCAGCAGGATTCATTTTGAGTATTATGTACAAGTTGGCTGCTATATATACCAGTCTGATATGAAGCTAACAATATATTACTCAGGACTTCCCACTTCTTTTCGTCATCATCTTCCACTCCAATACGACACCACCAAATTAGGGATACTCAAACACCTCAGCCAGGTGAGACCGAATCAGAATCAAGTCGATCGACAGGGGTTTCATCCAATACATCATTCACTAGCACAAAGCAAGAATGAAGACTCCAGTTAGTCCACCGCGATGCTGCCAATGCAGTCACCAATCATGGAATCCAGAATGCACATTTTAAAATCATCCATAAGAACGTAATTACCAAGACTACCAAGCAGCATGTAATTGGTAGTGAGTATATTCACACCTTGCTGAATGGCTGTCATTTAACCGTATAACGTAATGCGGGTGTACATAGATAGCTGCGTGACCGTTTTATTGCTGCCCGTAACAGGAAACCTCCGTGGTTGACCAAGGCATCGGTCTACACTGTCCAGGAAATCGAACATCATAATATTGTCACCTCTTTGGTTTTCGCAGAATAATATAGTGAAAAGCCTCGATGGGAGATGATGCAACAGGCGTCCATCACCTTAGAGGAGGCTACAGAAGCGTGTATGGTTGCAGTAATAGCTGAATCTCATTGTTAGAAGCAGCAACCAATTTCTTCCCAGTTTTCAACATGTCTGCTACTATGGCCTGGCAAGCAGGTGATGTACAGCTGGAACAGTCCGACATGGGCTTCTCCATGAATACGGCCACAATGGCCAACGGCGGGTTTTTGCATGATGCAATATAGGAAACTCAGTATCTCATCAAGAAACCTGAGGCCGAAGTCTGAGAAGACAAAATGCGGGGTAATGAGTGTCGGGGGCACAACACTGTGAAGGCTGCGATTGAAAGACATACAGTGATGCTTTGTCAAAATCACACGGACAGATGCCTTCCTCGCCAAACTGGCACCACAAAGAATCTGCACACATGGGGAGATGGAAAGAAACAGGTGCACCTGTATGCAACCGACACAGACCGCCGACAGCAGTGCTGATGACACCTCTGCCTGCTATGCCACCTCTGCCCCGTATGGCACCCACGCCACCAGGTAACAATGCCAGATCCGAATGTTCCCAAATCATCAATTTACCGGCCAGATCTGCGCATTCACATCCTTCTGTTCCCTGTGCTGAGTAGTCTCCTCTTGATGCACATGCCCTGGATAGCCAGCACGATATGGATCTTGATTCAGATATTTGGAATGATGAAGGAAAATCCACTGGTTAGTACACTATCTGCTGTGTGGAAATGCAGTTGACATACATTTTGAAGACCAGAGCAGCATATTGAGCGAACGTGCATGTGACGACAACAATTGATCGAAAGGAACAGGATTTGGGAGTGTATTACTATCTACAATTAGTGGACACTGTAAAGTATCTTTTACAGGATATATCTATATGTATTGTTAAAGAACTATATAGTGATCAAGGAGAAAGTCAATGAAAACACTAGAAAGGCTGCCAAAACAATTTCAATAATACACTATGCAAAATCAATTGATTTCATATTGAAGATACATCCGTGGCAAAATGAGCGTCAAAGGAGTGTCACCAATTTTAGGTCATGTAAGTCTGGTACTTGAAAATTGATTTGGTCGTAGTGATATATAATAGAAGTAGTAGCTGCCATTATAGGCAAAAATCATAGCAACATGCTCCCAACCTCATCTTGAAAATGACCGTCAATGGAGCATCAACAATGATTGTTGTTGAAAGTAAGGTAATTGTGAGGTTATTAACTAGCTATGTCGCGTAACCATTGTATTGGCAGCCTTTATAGGCATAACAGCAAGCGATACGGTCACTGCCTTATCCTGAAAATGAGCATCAACTGAGCAACAACTATTTTTGGCTTTGTATTGTGGGATATCTAAGTATTGATTTGTGGTAATCATTTATATACGATGTATTGGCGGCCTGTTCAGGCAATATGATGCCTGAGATGTTTGTTACCTCATCACAAAAATGAGCGTCAACCGAGCTTCAATGATTTTTAGTCTTCCAAGTGAGGTAATTACAATGTGATCTAGCAGTACTTAGGTGTAATGGATGTGATAACTGCCTTTATAGGCAAAAAAGCAAGTGACATGATCATTGCCCCATTCTGAAAATGAGCATCAATTGAGCGTCAACAATTTTTGGTCTTGTATATTGGGTAATCAAGACATCGCACGGATGTATGAGCTCATAACAGTACTATTGACCCCCTTGGTACTCCTAAATATAACACCCAAAAGGAAAAACTTTGATTCCAAATTAGCCAATGTTGCAACCTGCAAAGTGTTTAAAAACATATTATTGGATGTTACTTTAGTGATTTTGATCAAATACAAGTATCCAAAAGCATAAGCAAGACCATTCTATGAATGTACAGACGGACCTGCTGGACAACCCACGGACAACCCACCCAATTCAGATGGGTTGGGAGTTGTCCATCCAACTGTTCCTGAATTGACAGTTTGGGTGTAAAACTGACCCAGACCACATATTTGTCGACTGTTCGATTCCCACCCGGACCCGGAACCGAAGTGGAGGTTCAGAACAGCTGCTAACACCAACCACATCCAGACTGTTGCTCCTATTTCATCTTCTTTCTCCCTTGACAAGCATAGAAAAGTGTTGTTGACAGCGGTGGCATTGTTAAGTATAGGTGTCCTGACTACTGATTCCTCTCCGGGGGCCGGCCAATTGATGCCTTTGGTTATCCGGCCCTCTTCATGTTCTTTCTTGACTACTCTGCATATCAGTGCATTACAAGAGGGGTTTGAGTGTAACGCTTTTAGTTTGCTACCACAGGTATCTGGTAGTCTCCCTGCCAATCACAGTTGTCTGGAGTCCAAGATCACAAGCACGTGTGTAAGCCTATACTTTCCGATAAGTGCCCCACATAGGGTCATGGGCAGCATGCCGAGGATGGACGTGGCTTGTCGATTGAGTTGGAGTTGGAGGTTGTCTTGTCTGCCTACATCTGTGGTACCCCACCAGAGCTTGCAACCATATATTGCAATCGCTTGGAAATATGCCGCTTGGAGGGCCCTTACGCGCCCTGGAACACAGCCATATGTCTCAGTATGTGTTCGGAGTCTGGCATCTGCTGCCCAGGATTTCTTCATGCATCTGTTGTGCTGCTCCTTGAATGTCAGGTGTTCGTCCATCCAGATGTCCAGCCAACATATCGCGTGTGTGTGGAATCATACGACCCTGTCTCCGACTCATATCATCGCTGTCAGATTTGGACGGAGGTGTTTTTCGGAGCCTCGTCTGCATGTGAATAGTACTGCCTTCATTTCAGCAGTGTGGAACTGTAGCCCTTGGCTACTTGCCCACTCAATGTTCCTCGTGGGGCTTCGCTCAAGTATAGTGACAAGCTGATTGACATCGCTTCCTGTGGCCAACCAACCGAGGTCATCCATGAAGGATAGCTTTTCGACTGCTGATATGTACTCTTCAACCCATTTGATCAATCCTGAAGTGTAAATCCCAAGGAGAGTCTGTGACACAGGTGAGCCTTGCAGAACCCCTGCTTCCAACAGTTGACTTTAAATGTCATTGCCTTCGGTTATCATCACCACCGATCTTTCTGAGACAAAGCACTCAGTCCATTGTATAAGGTCCCCATCCATTTTCTTTACCTTCATTAAGTTGACCAGCCTTCCTTTTGACACGATTGTGACAGCTGAATTGATGCCCATGAGAAGCACATCTGTTAAGTGGCCATTTGTCCAGGCTGCATGAGCGCTGTCGACCATCATGGCCACTGAATGAATTGCTGACTATCCTTTTCTGCTTTCGAATTGGCCTTCGCTCAGTAGCTTTCTTAGTTTAGCTTCTTTGGACAGCCGCTCAGTTACTACACTCTCGACCACTTCTCCAATGTAGCTCGACAGCTATATGGCGCAATAGGCCTTCAGATGCGTCGAGTCGTGTTTGCTAGACATGCGAATCGCATCATGACTCGTGCGCCTCCATACAGCTGGGTGTCTTCCTGTGCCGTTGGTTGCCATCCTCAACCTCACAATCCTCTCTTTGTCCCTATTCCAAAGCAGTCATATGGCGCTGAAGGAAAGCTTGTTTGGCACCGGAGCTTTTTTGATGGATTGAAAATATCAGGCTTGTTTAACTCCTTGCTTTGTGACATTTGTGTGGGAGGTAGTGCATAGTATTGGTTGTCAACAGTCGGTGGAAAAGAGTGGCGCCTCAGCACCTCTCGTTTTGCCAATGATGTGTTTACTTCCTTCACTTTTCGATATGTTAAAGTCTCCATGGTTGCGCATACCCGAGGGTTAACATATTGTGCTCCTCTCCATACCTCGGCCTTCCTCAGGTTTTGCGAGATCTTGGTCCACATGTTTCTCTTGGTGTGTCGAATCAGCTTTTGCAGCAATGCCTTTGCCCATTGCATCCGAGTCTGGGTTTCGTATCCTCCATTTCTCTCTTCCGACTGAATTTCATCTTCTCTTGATGTTAGTGTTCCACTACCTCTTCAATCTGGCACAGATCCTCATTCCCTTTGCAGTGGCTTCGAGAATGGAGACCATCGTTTCCTGCCTAGAGTTTGCAACTGTTCCAGACCATCATTTCGGGGCTGGATCCTGGTGCAGGCCACATTGCTGCCAAATTGGCAGTTGGGGTAGTTGATAGTCCCAAACCGTCAACTTGGGTGGAGTTTGATGGTAACCTCCCAACTTGTCTCAATCAGGCTGGTTGTTAGTGCGTCGTCCAGTGGGTCTATCTATACATTCATATAAGGATCTTGTTTTTGCAGTTTGTTAATAGTATCTTATCAACATCACATTTTCAACAACGAATAATATGTTTTTGCATGTTTTGCAGTCTGCAATATCGATTAATTTGAAATCAGTGTTGTACCGCTGATATATTGAATTTTTGACAATCAAGGAGGTCAATAATGCTATTATGTGCGTGAAGATGCGCACAATTCCTTGATTACTGAATGTGCAAGAAATAAAACTGTTAACGCTTTGTTGAGGCTCATTTTCAGGTTGTGGCAGGGAGCATGTTGCTGTTGTATTTGGAATAAAAAGCGACAAATATCTCATAAATGGATGTCAGCAACCAATCAGAACATAAACTACCCAAGATGCAAAGCTAAAAATCATTGACACTCCGTTGACAGTAATTCTCAGAATGGGGCAGTGACCGTGTTGCTGTCTCGTTTGCCTATTCAATCTGCCAATCCGTTGGTTATGTACAACAGCAACCAAATCACTGTTCAATTACTGTACTTTCAAGACCACAAATCATTGACACTCCATTGACACTCATTTTAATGAATTGTCCATTCAACATCAGCTGCCATCGATAATTGTTTTCATCATGATTTGAACAGATTGGTTGTTTTTCTGCCAGATTTGAACTTAGTCCTGTGGTAAAGCTGAACACATTAACATTCTTGGACTGTTCGCTCTCACTCGACTCCAATTTATACATGTTGCTCAATGATTCCTTGCGTCTGCGATATATCTTTTTATCAACTGATATTCACACGATACTGCTTACCATTTGGCTAGAATCTATCCCCAACTGAAACTGTAGATCAAGCTACATACAGAAGCTGGTGAAACATTGACGCATTGTGTCCAACTTTTTCTTCACTCCTTTATTCCTCCTTGTTTCTAGTGCATTGACTGTCATGAACACCTTTTCAGCCTGGCTCTTTGACTTCTGGGTTGGCCGAGTCAATCCGGAAACATTTGGCGTGGAACTTACATCCAGCTGCCCTGCACATTCCAGATCCTTGATCTCATTGTCCTGCGTTATATCAGATTCAATGGCTGCCATGCAATCGTCATTGCTGTCATTTGGAATATTGAAGTCGCCATTGTAGTTAAGCTAATTATTGGTGTCAGAAATCCATTCAGGTGTGCAATCCTCCACACTAGTGCCTGGATGACAGTGGTTGCTGCTGTTTCGGCGGGCCATTCATATTTGAGTTCGACCTCCAGATGAGGTTCTTTGCATTCAAAGCTGGTGGCAAATGTGATTTTTCTAACAACGTAAATGCTGGCGCACCATTATGTTGAAAGAGTGACCAGGAGGCTATGATGATCTCTTCTGTGTCCGAAATGTTTCTTATGCCTGTCATCTATGTGTTTTGAGTGCAAGATGCCTTCTGTGTAGCACTTAGGTCTTGGCTGCCCTGCCACATCTCCAAAATGTCGTGGACCATGGCCAATCTGTGCAATTTCCTGTCCTCTGCCTCTTTCTTCATTTCTGAGTTGTTTTCGGTGTTTGTCGTATCTAATGCTGGGTCATCACCTGCCAAAATCCTGTTAGCGGCTTGAGCAAACTGCCTTCCAACGGCTTTTTAGCAGAGCATCTTCTCTGTGGGTTTTGACTGCCTACAGCTGCCAACTTCTTGTCCAATGGAAAAACTTGCCTCCACTTCATCACCATGTGGTGTGATAGAGAATATGTTGCACACCTCATTGGAGAGATTAGCATCCAGTGGGGGTGTTTCTCATGTTGGCACCACCAGTCGGTTATGTCCGGTATCCAAAATGAACTGCTCATGTCCATTTGGTCAGAGTGTGAATCATTGAGATTTCAATTATTTTGCCCCCAGTTCTTGGGTTCTTCAGACGGTGACTTCAAATAGAGTCTAGCTGCAGTCAATAAGAGTGCTGTGCGATTGCTTCGTCTGGGTGTTGTTTCAGCCACAATGTTAGGTGTTGAGTATTGTTCATCATCGCTTGACAACTCACATGGATCAAAGAATGATTGACTGGATCCTAAAGTGGTTGCAGCGGGGATGAAATTGCTGCTCAGTACATGTTCTGGTTTATTTACTGGCACACATCTATGTTTGGCCCAGTATTCATTCTCAACATAGTTCACAAATGCCACTTGGTATTGGGTAGTATGGGATGTCTCTTCCTCAGAATGAATATCCATTGCCTTATGACACATCCTAAACGATCACAACTTCCGGAAAAGATTGAGTATATGCGCAGAAATGAAAAGCATACCTGTTGTTGGAGTCAGTCCAGTATAAAATTTGGACAACTTCTGTTGAGCGAACTTTACGGCGGAGAACAAGTCTTCCTTCCATTCAGTTTTCTTCTTAGCCAAACCTTACATAACGCCATCCTAATGATCCAACATGTCATTCTAGACTGTGATAGCGCTATGCAATGTGACTGTATGCCTCTTTGACATCCACAGTGCCCAATATTAGAATGGCCTCAAATATTGCATTACATACTTGTTAATGGAACATTCATCCTGTGTTGGGAAGAGTGCCCAGTGAAGATTGTAGTTTAGATTTTGGAGCCACTCATGGGTGAATGCTCAAATTCCGTAGGCTCGCTCAATCCACTCCAGTGTCCAATTCCAACATGTCTTCAGATCCATAATAGGTAGTACCGCGATGCGGACTTTGGCTTTTTTACAGTCAATGAACTTGTTGTGACTACCTGGTGTCAGCGTAATCAAGAGTGCAAGCATTCTCTGCAATATGAAGGTAAGTTTCAGGACTTTCAAAATCTCTCGAAATCTGTACTTTCCCAATTACCATTGCTAAACCTGGTCTCATGGCCAAAACCTTGTTGATTCGACCATAGCCCTCTTTTCAAAGTCTTTGACTCTTTCCAATTTCTATTCTTAACTTCTCTCCACATTGCTGATTGTGCTTATGGGCTGTGCAAGACTAGGTGCGGCCATTTACACCCAGATTGCTCATGAATGCACCTAAAGCCAGCTGTATGACGTGCACCATGTATTGTATGTAATTCCTTAATGCAGGCCACTCGGTTCTGGAGGCCTCAAGTGTTGATTGCAGCTAGAATGTCGTTCGAGTAATGTGAGAAAGTATTATGAGTCATAATCACAAGGAGACGGCGCTCAGAAAGCTCAACATGGTCAAGGACGTTCTTCAAATGTACGGCTAGCCTTGCTCCAACATGCTGTCGAGTGACCTCTCATTTTTAATTAGTTTTCGAAACCGGAACTGAATAGACTATCAACCTGATTGAAAGCTTTTTGTATTTCATCCAATGCCGAAGTCTGATCAACGTAGTAAGTAATCACCGGCATTATGGAGAGTTTGTTTGTTGATGTCTATCCGTCCAAAGCTAAACTAGCTTTATTTCGTCATGGCAATTGCTTCTTAATTGCAGGCAGAGGAAATACATATTACCTCTGGCAAATCTCGCTAATGGTCGTGGCAGACTGCAGCACTTGGTCACTTTGAATTGCTCTTTATGACCCTTATTGATCAAGATTTGATACTTTGTTACATCGAACATGAGCGGAAACAAATCCTATCATGAGATAGCTATTCCATCTGTCATGTTGAAATTCAGAACTTTCAAAGTTCTCAGCTGCCAGTTTGGAGCGTCTTGTCTGTCATTATGGTAAATAGGGATCAACCTGGATGGCAAATATGAATTTCCTCTGCAAACTTACAATTGTAATTCCTCGACTTACTTGGCTCTTCAGGATGGGGAAAGCTGCTTCATCAATTGTCGAACAAGTCAATTCATTAACTTCCAACTCTGTCAATTCGTTCAACTTTGGAACATGAGCTTGAGCGAGCATGTGTGTCCCTATTGTGGTGGTTACATGATCTGATGGATTGTGAAGAACTTGATGACAATTAATACAAATAATTCCAGAGCTGCTGGTCTCCTCAATTCCGCAGTGCAGATATAATCGCCATGAAGACGCACATCTAGAATTATTCATAGCTATAGAATGTTTTGAGACAACTTTCATTGAAACTAGTATTAGCAACAGGTCTGGGTAATCTGCCAGCAGTCCGGGTTTGGATAGCAAAACCGGATAGTTTCAGTTCCTGACCTGTCCAAGAACCCAACCTGCTGACAGTTGGCGGGCTATACCCAGACCCGTACCCGTCAACCTGTGGATTTCTCTGGGTTTGGCTAGACTGGTCGGTTCCAATCTCCAGTTCTGCGTTTCGGGTTTCACATTTCTGATCGCATTCAGATATGCCACAGTCAATTGTAAAATATTAACAATGGTATGTCACGGTGTATTTTTGATGTATTGGCTGCCTTACTGAGCAAAACAGTCAGATTCCCATGCCCTACCACATCCTGTAAATGAGTGTCAACGGAGCGTCAACGATTTCTGGTCTTGCATCTTGGGTAATATGAGTGGCGCTTGATAACAAGCATCCAGAAACAAGGACATGGTGGCCGTTATTGGCAGATATGTACGGGATATTCCTGCCACAGCCTCCAGGACAGTAACAACTTATTTCATTTACAGAGATACCACTAAGTATTCTTATGCCTTTTGGTGTATAAAAACAGTCAAAATGATGTATATAGACCATGATGGCCACATCGCGCTGTGATTCACCATGATGGAAGGCCAATAATTATTGATACTGCGTTGACGTTCATTTTCAAGATGGGGCCTGGAGCGTTTCACTGTCTCTTTTGGCTATAAAGGCAACCAATACTCTGTTTATGATGATTTGGAACCTGGCGCCCCCCAAATTACCCAAGTTACATGACCAACAATTGTTGATACTCCATTGACGCTCTTTTTCAAAATGGGGCAGGGAGGGTATTGCAATCTGTTTTGCCTAGAAAGGTAGCCAATATTTCCATTATGACTGTCTGCAACCGATCGGCAGTGTCATTGCCCAGGATGCATAAACCAAAATCTTCGACACTCCATTGACACTCATTTTCAAGATGAGGTACACAGTGTGTCATTATGAGTTTTGCCAATAAAGGCGGCCAATACTTCGATTATACATAACCCCAATCAAGTCAGTCTCTAATTATCAGACTTCCATGACCTAAAATTGTTGACGCTCTGTTGACACTCATTTTGCCATGGGTGTATCCACAATATAAAATCATTTGATTTGGCGTAGTCTATCATTCACATTGTTTTGCCAGCCTTTCTAGCCTTTTCATTTACTTTCTCCTTGATCACTACATTGCTCTTTAATAATACAGATAAATATATAATAATAATCTCCAAAATCCAGTGCCTTTCAATCAGTACTCGTCACCACTTGCAGATTCTCTTAAGAGGCTGCTCTGGTCTTCAAAATGGATGTTAGCTGCATTACCAGACAACAGATAGTGTACTAACCAGTGGATGTTTCTTCATCAGTTAGCATATCTGGATCACAATCTGTATTGTGCTGGCTATCCTGGGCAGATGCATCGTGAGTAAACAATTCAGCACACGGAAGCGATGTATGTGAATATGCATATCCAGCCGGCAATTTGACGATTTGGGAAAGTTGAGCTCTGGAATTGTTCCTGGTTGGGGTGGATGGCATACCAGGCAGAGATGGTGTCGGCTGTGGAGTCGGCTGTCTGCGTCGGTTGGGTGAAGGTGCACCTGTTTCTTTGTCTCTCCAGAGTGTCTGCAGAGTCTTCGCGGTGCCATTTTGGGAAGGAAGGCATCCAGTCGTGTGATTTGGATGAAGCATAGCTGAGTGTCTTTGTATTGCAGTTGTCACATTTTTATGCCCTGGAAACTTCACACCCGGCTTTTTCTCTTCTTGGACCTTGGCATGAGGTTTGTTGATCAGAAAGTTTGTATTCTCTATTGCGGCGCACAAAAACCCTTCTTTGGGCATTTTGGCCATATTCAATGCGAGGCACATGTTGGACTGTTCCAGCTGTACCTGACCTCCTTGCCTTGCCATTATTGCAGACATGTTGAAAACCAACAAGCAATTAGTTGCTGCTTCTGACAATGAGATTTGGCAATCACCTCTACCATATACACTTCGGTAGCCTCCACTAAGGTGTTTAAAAGCTGTTTCACCCACTTACGGGAATGCATATCCCGAAATTTGTCCACAAAGATCACAGAGCTTACAACTATGGTGGAGTCTTGCAGGCAACGGCGACACTATCTTCAGGGAAGTACTCATACAATCATGATTTAGTGTGACTGGATGAATATTGAGTATTTCCAAATGTCATAAGTGCTCTCACCAAGGTAATTTTGGACGGGCTGACAATGTTTCATGATATGATGTCATTATTCAGCATGAGGAAGCAACAGGAATTCTGCAGACAGATCATCAAGTTGACGTGATTGTTATGGAGGCTACAAATGTCCTAGTGTATGATACCTGGTAATCTTGTCTGCCACCAGCATGGAACCTTTCAACCATCACCAACCCGCAATTCAGGCAGTGAAGGATACTGATCCACTACTGACCCATATGCAGAATCAGATTGGTTACCCCAACTTGGTGAAAATTGGTGGGGAAGAAGCATCCACGGATAGACACACAGACAGGCACAGGAAAATCATTGTATGAGCTCTCACCTGTGAAGGGAGAGTATATGTGCCAGAAGCACCCTGCAACCAAATGATAAGTATCTGACACGAAAACCTTGAATCCAGTCACATTGGAGCTCCTACCAGTACTGAACTGGTATCTACAGATTCGGATTGGCTACGACAAGACACCACACCATGGAAGTATGTCGCCAGTTATGTAGTTTATCATGGAATCAACCATCCTTCCACCGAAAATGTTGAGCTATGATGGCGCTGTCACCACCACACAACCACCCGGACCGATTTGAAATGCTCTCTGTCACTGACTGACAAGAATGAACCAAGTCGGAACACATAGCGATGTTTGTCATGGTTGACAAATTAACGGAGATGGCGATCTACCAGCTACACAGAAATAATATTGACCATCCGGAATCGCCACAGATGATGTTCGAGAACATGATCAACAAACACAGCTTAGCAAATCACCTCGTTATGAACCTTGGAACCCAGTTCGCCAGCGGCTACTGGAGTCAAATACTTTCCTTCAGGAGTATTAACCACCAACCCTCGGCTGCGTGCGACTCCTACACCAACCGCAAGCCAGAGTGGCACAACCTGTCCCTCGATCAATGCCTCTGATCCCTCAGCAACTATGAGTGAGACAATAGGGTTGAATTTCTTCCCCTGGTGGAATTCCCATACCAAAACTCCGGGCATGATTCGGCTAGAATGCTACCATTCTGGGCCATGTTCCATCGGAATCCGGCTTTGATGTACAAAATACCAACCGTATCACATCCTCAATTGGAGAACCAAGTGGATCCTACACTCGATGGATCGGCAGATACACCATGGACTGCCTTTGCAAAGATATTAGATGCCCAGCAACAGGACACAAGGAATGGCTGCAGGAAGGAAATTATGTTCAACATTTGAGACACTGGGGAGTTTTCAATCAAACATTTTCGGACATTCAGGATATCAAAAATATTCGATTGCCAAAGTGCAGAACCATTTACTGTGAGTGAAGTCATCAATGTAAACGCTTTCAAATCAGACCTGCTAAAGATGATGCGAAATTACGTCATTCTCCACATATCCTGGCTCGATTGGTATACACCCCCAGTCTCGCTGAATCCATGGAACTAGCCTCACCTGTGGAATGCAGACAAGTTCCATTGGCGGGAAGTCGACCACATGCTTGTCTGCACACGGTGCACATGGACTCATCATCATCTTGTTCAATGGGCTGGATATAGATATGTTCGTAAGAGTTGGGAGCAAGCGGAAAACGTTGGCAATTCTCACACACTGGTCGATAAATTCCATCACAACCATCCAGGAATGCTACGATTGTAGAAGCAATGGATCAATATGGGATTCTTCCTTCCTTGGTTCTATCATCCTTTGACTGAATGCGGTACAGTACATATCGTGTTGGCACAGGTTTCACCACCTTCAGATCACAGTGAAGTGGAGGGGAAGTATACCTGTGAACCATGTCTGCAGGATGATCTTTGTATTTGTTTCATGTTTTTTTGACTGCCTTGTCTTTGTATGCAAATATGCAGCGCAAGAGGTTTGTGGCTAGATAGGGGATAATTTAGTGATGGGATTTAAGACTACAGATTAGGGCTGCGATGGCGGCACATGATATGCCCAGGTAAGTGACAACTTTCAGTCAACTGCTAGTGGGGCTGGTGATCCTCACCTAGCATCATGCCATCTACAAATCCACATGCGATCACTCTGATCCCATATGCAACTGTATCCATACACATACAATCCATTCTCTTGCTTTGCTGGATTCTGGCATAGGTACCCTTACAGAAGGTTGGCATATCTGGACAGTCTAATCTAGATGGACACTGAATTGTGATTGATTACTACCATACGCTATGCATGATCTGATGACCCTAGAGCTATTTGGACCTGCACAGTGTGTGGCAAAATCACTGTACATCTTAGAACATGCTTCGCTGGTTTACCGCAAGGGTAATTACCCATTGTTTACACAATGGATGGAACGTTCACTGCCAGTTGATGTCAAAACAGCTGATGAGTATTCAGAGTCTAGTCTTCATGACAGTAGGGGTAATCGATGACAGTTACTGTTTCTGATTGGATGGGTGGATTATGATTCCATTACCCAGCAACAGACAATGGTTGTAAAATGGTTCAATATGGTAGGAAAGCATCTTCAGTGTTATGCTGAATTGGCTGGACTATTAAAGAACGATCTTGGGGGTTCTCTGAACTAGAGGGGGGACACTGTCATTGGGTAACTTAGGATGGTTTGAAAGAAATGGAGGAAAGCGTGCTGGCGTGTGTAGAGCAGGGGAGGACTGTGTGTAGATGTGGCAATGGCATGAGAATGATGTGAAGTGGTGGTGGGATTATGTAGTATACTAAGGAGGTTTTCTGTGGTATTTAAAGTCAGTTGATGCAGCGTGAGAGTATTGACTCAAGATGGGTTGGTGGTGGTGTTGATGATTGCATGCTAGGATGTGGATGGTAATTTGGTGCATGGAGAATAATTTGACACAATCAGACATACTGTATATATAGAGAGGTCGTTTGGAATTGGGACATTTAGTTAACATTTCTCTTCACTTGGTCTCTCATATAGCAAATCAATATACAACTTCAAAATCATACCATTCAGGTAGAGTTGGTGTCTTGAAATATACGTTGAGCTTATGTTATGACGTCTAATACGATATTCATGATTCCAATATCCCATATAGCAGGTCCAACCAATTATAGTGGTAAACAATCTATAGGTGCTCATTTTGTGGGTACAGTGGATGCAGAGACAATATTCATAATGTTATTAACTTACAACATTGGGAATGTGACAAATTATCATTGCCTATATGCCTCAATAGAAAGCTGGCTGGGGGTGATTGCTTTGTAGTGAGGTACTTCAAGAGAGATGGAAAATAAAGATAGTACTGAAGTTGGACAATATGAAGGGATTTGCGACATCAGACATGTAACTAATCTGCTTGGATTTAGTATAACTCACATTGCTATTCTTATCAGCCATCTGAGCAATTGTACCACAACTTGTACATGAGTTTCTTGTAAATCACCATTTGTCGTAATCATTTTCTTCATCTCCTCTAATGTCTCTCTATTGTATTCACAACTCTGCCATCACGTGAGTCCAATGAGTTACGTTTTCTCACTCGATCAGTCAGTGCCACAATTATGTGTTGACCTCTAGCAAAGTATCAGCACAAGATCAACTCTCTCCACTCCCACACAGTCTTGCATTTCTCAGCACTGTTTCCTTGCCAGGCCATGTTGTACTCAATTCTTTACATTCCTACTAGTAGAAACTGAGTAATGAATGAAGTCCCAGCTCCAATTGCCAATCCTTTCAAATCTCCCACCTATGGGTCTACCAATCCTTGATCAACCAGCTTATGATTTACCACCCGCTGCTCACCTACCATCTGATGTTCCACCTTGATATTCACCTTGAATTTGACTAGATCGCTGGATGAACGTCAGTCTAACATTGGATACTGTCTCAGCCTTGCAGTCCTTGTTGGAACTGCATCGATCAAACTCTATAAGTTCACATTACGACAGAATTCAACTCTGTCTTTCATCTTGCCAGAATACTGGCTCCAAGTGCATCTGTGAGTTAACTCAATCTCAGCCACCAATTACATCTCTCAGTATACTCAATCTCAATCTCGCAGTGTATAATTGTGTACACCCAATTGCAGTCTCCATCAGCATCACAAGAATCACTCCATAATGGACTCCAAGTGATGACCTCAATGGTGTTCAAGTTCAACTGATGACATCAGCAAAATGTAAACTAGTTTACATGTTGTATGTACACCTCCAATGTACTCCCAATTACTTCACTGGCTTGTCTAAGTCATTCGAGATCATCCAGAATGCCATTGAAGGAATTCAACATACTTAACAATACTACAAGAGAATTCTGAAATGCTCTTGAAAGTACCTGCAGAGTTGGAGGTGTTTTCAAGATGCAACAACATTTGACTTATAAAGTAAGCAAATGTCCAGGTCATTAACACCTCTGCTAAGGTCAGTGGGAGATGTTGAGACAATCTATGTAGGTCTACTGGATCACTGGAGTATTGCATGCTCATGGCAGTGTTTATTTTAGTCCCACAATGCCTTTGCATATATTCTAATTGTGATTGTTCAAACTGTTGTTTCACAATTACAACAAGATTGGCTGTATTATACAGTATATATTCACTATTTGAGTTTATCCATAGATAAATTGACTGTTGATCTGGAAACAGATGGTGCTTGAGGGATATATCAGAAGCATCTGGACACAGCAACTGAATATATTTTGAAATGGTCATAGAGGCATTGATCAAGTGAGCCTAGGGATCCACTTCCACGCCCTGATGGAGTGAACTTGAAGTTGCACTTGGAGGCCATGATTGGGTAAACTTAAATATGCACTTGGAGGTGGTGATCAAGTGGATTTACAAATACATTTGGAGGATATGATTGGGTTAATCCAAACATGCTCTCCAACACCATGATAGTACAAGTTTGGAGATGCAGTTGGAAGCCAAGATCAAGTAAACTGAGAGGGTTACTCTGAGACAATAATGGATTAAGTATTGAGCTGAGCATGAAGGGTATTGTTGAATGTACCCAGAGATGCATGGTGTGGCCCCAATTGGATGAACCTAGTAATGTACTATAAGAGCATGGTTGAGCAAGTTAAGTGATTCATATGAAGGCCATAAATGAGTGACATTGGAGGTGTATCTGGTGATGTTGAAACTAGAAGAGGTGAAATCAGCATGCAGTCGTCTGAAGAGCCAATACACTAATCATTGTTCAACTGGCAATGTTCGGAATACTGACAGCAGAGGTACATTAGTTCCACTCAGCCATCAGAGATCAGAGACTGCCCAGGCGCCCAAAAGAGTCCAATTGTGAGTTGAAGCTTTCTTTGATGTATTTAGCACTTAGTGTTAACTCATGTGCAAGGTATTGAGAGTTGGAAATGAAAGACTGAATATTTTCTTCACAGCTGATGGTAGAGTTGAGGACAAGAAGGAGAGAGATGAGAGGAAATGGCAGAAATCATCATCCGAAACTGGAACTCCTGACAATTTTACGTGCAAGTCATTCAACTATTTCAGCTATGGCAAGTATAACTCCCAATCCAGCAGCAGGTAAGAATACTGGCCCATGGTTACCAAAACACTATCTGGCATGTAATACCACTGATTTTCTCAATCCCCTTGTATCCTCCATATCATTTCCATTTTCATCACCCAACTCTCAAACGAACCCACATCAATGTCATGCCTGCAGTACACCAGACCATTCTATGCTGCTCTATCTCTCCATTCCATTATCATGAGTATTTACTGGGTCCAGCACATACCAAGTGTAACATACACCAAAGACCGCATATACCAAGTATAGCTTACACTAAGTACAGCAACCACCAAAGGTTGATATTCTCCCATTATTCTGAGCGTTATGAGCTGACTGGTGGATGAAAATTCAACTTCTGGTTTGTTTTTCTACAAATTAATCACTGTCCACTAGCTCACCAACAGACTCAATCAGAGGAGCATTGGGCAAGGCTGATCGCTTGGGAGAAGCTCTGGGTACAGCATGGCGTATGTCTCTAGGTTGTCTTAGGGTTTGGACATATGGTCATGATACCGCCCTGGGTGAGTGTTGTATGGACTTTGGGTGCGGTGAACCCGTGGTATTGGGTTAAGTTTGAGCGGCCGAGCTGCACTTGCTCTGCTTCTTGCATATATGTCGAATAGATGAATACCCAAGTCAATATATGCATCACCAATATGGCAGCTACACCATAAGTCAATATATACTTCCCTCTGCGCCAGGTTTGGTCCAACCATAACTCTTTGCAAGGACCTTGTGGAAATGGTCAAGATTGTGAGAATTGCTCCTAGTGGGTATTGGAAATCGTGGAGAAGAAGCCTGATAAGGAAAGATGAGGATGTCGGTCTAAGTATATTAAAAAGTAGTGTATGAAACTACATACAGTTAACTGACAGCCGAAAGCGCTGTAATGTGGCATGCTAACATCATTTATCCCTCAGATAATGTTGCTTCTTGCGGATTCGAAAATTGAGGGGTCTCAAAGCTTTTGGATGCGAATGTTGAAATATAGATACCATATATTGGTTAGCAATCGCAACTGTATGCATTTTTGCATACATCTGTTGAGTATCCAATGACAGTTAGTATGTCATTATGGTGAGCATTAATGGAGTGTCAACGATTATTGGTCTTACATTTTCAGCCAACAAAGGGCTGCATATTCACATCCTTCCAAATTGACTGTATTGGCCATTTTTAGGGCAAAGACGGAATGTACCACACTCTTTGACCCATTGAGGAAATGAGCGTGAATAATGTGTCAACCATTCGTGATCTTGTGAGTCTGATAATCAAAAAAAGACTTGGTCACGGTGACAGATAATTATAGTATTAACCACGGACATACGCAAATATGCTAGTGACGACATCGTGAATGTCTCCTAAAAATCAGCGTTAATGGAGCATAAACGCTTTATGTTCTTGCTTCTTGTAAAATCAAAGTGCTGTGCAACGACATTAAGCTATAATTGAACTATGGGCCACCAGTATGGGCACCTATCGTATGAACGAGATCTCTACCACCCTCGAAAAATATGTGTCAATGTAGTATTAATATTTTGTAGTCTGTCATCGTTGATAATCAAAGGGCAATGCAACTGCTTCAACCAATAATCATAATTTCTGCCACTGTTTTGGGCAACCATGGTACGGACAATAACTCTGTTACCTCCAAAAGTGTTCATCATCAAAGTGACAACCATATTTGGGTATGTAACAAGGGTACTCGAAGTGCTGTTCGACGGCATTAACCTATATGTTAGACCGAGTCTTTGTAGAGTACGTCATCATGTGGCTGTGGGTTAGGGCTGGCAGCTACTATATAGGCTACGTGTCATCTTAGACTTAGACTCAATCAATCAATTGTCTCGACAGGTTCGTCGCAACAGGTTATGCGCCCGGGTGTGACCACGATCCGGACACCATTTTCAACAATTGTCAAGTGATAACAGTCGAATCGCGAACCTGCATACAAGCGAGGCCGCAGGGTCCCGGATGCGTTGTGAACGCATCCGGGACCAAAAAACCCTACGGACTCAGGACGACGCTTCCACGATGCAATGGACTCAGATTCCTCCTCTCGACAAAATCTCACACTGAACCACTTAGAGAGCCGCGACGGTTGCGATGGCTGCAATGGTTGCGATGGCCGCAATGGCTATGATGGCTGTGATGGCCGCAGTGTTGAGTTCTACGGGTATACGAGATTACGGCAACTGAACGATATGTTGACAGGACACGTTCGGGACGAGTATGGAGAGCAGTTTGGCAGGAGTTTGGGTGAACATCATGTCAACACCATCGGAGGACATCGTGTCAACACCCACGGAGGAGCTCGGATCGACACACTCGGAGAGTTCGGGTCAACATCGGGATCATCAGGATGAGTTCGGGTCAACATCGGCATCATTAGAATGTGTTCGAAGCGATTTTGGGAACAGGTCAACCGGTGGCAAAGCCAAGAAGAAATCGACATACAGTATGGTATGCGGATAGTTTATAAGAAGAGGGCGGGTGATGGACCACGGATACTTGGGAGATGTCAGCAGATCAAAACCACCGGGGAGCGCGGCGGTTCGTCCGCTACAGTGCGCTGGGTATAGGATTTGGGTAACCCGAGAGACCGGCGGTGGAAATTGTGGCCATGAATCCAAGAAGTCTGTAGACTCCTCTACTGTGAGGACGAGGAAGCTTTGTTAGCTGTACAATGTGTACCTTCACCCTAAACCTTCAATGACAACAACCCCTCCTCCACCCGGGAGGCTGAGTATGGGAATCCACGATATACGGGAATGGGTTCCCAAGGGCTAGCTGAGACAGAGGAGCGATCTTCGGAGAAGCGTCTCCAATTCGATTTGCAGCTCTGGACAAGCCTCTCCAATTTGACACCGACACCGACAGCGACACATACTCGACTACATGAGCATCCACAACTGAACAACCGGCTACAATCAACACTTCCACTTCGTTTGTCGAGCGGAAGTCAACATCACCATGGAGAAGTGTCTCCAATTTCGATATCGAGCATCCGCCACCGTACAACAGCTTATGAGCACTTGCGTTTAAAAAGAAATGGCGATCAACACTTCAACTTTGTTTGTCAAGTGGAAGTTAACATCGCCATAGAGAAGCGTCTCCAATTTCAATGGGCCACTGTACACCAGGTTATGCCAATTTCGACACCGACACAGACACACCTTCGCATACGGAAACGACGATCTTCCGCTTCGTTTGTCGAGCGGAAGTCCACATCGCCACGGAGAAGCATCTCCAATTTCGACACCAACAGCACAACCCATGATTGGGACCGAGAGGCTGCGTACGAGAATCAACGATGCTCCAGCTGATTGGAGCAGTACCTTCAATACAGTACACGGCAACTACTGCAGGTGTATATATATGTTCCACCACGATACCGATCATGATACAGCAGGACTGTGTGTCAACTTCGGAGGAGCGGTTGACTGGTAGTCAAAACAGTTGAAACCGATAACACAATCGACTACCTAGTTTAGGCATACGCCCATGATTGACGCCTCCAATGGCAAGAGCGGTCATTTGGGAGGAGCTCAGGGCATGGCATGGTTTATCTTCTGTCTTCTGTCTTCTGTCTTCTATCTTCTTGTTTTTTGTCTGTTTTTTCAATGGCTTAGTATTTGACAGATGTAATAACACCCTGGAGGAGTGTTAGACCGAGTCATTGTAGAGTACGTCATCACGTGGCTGTGGGTTAGGGCTGGCAGCTACTATCTAGGCTATGTGTCATCTTAGACTTAGACTCAATCAATCAATCGTCTCGACAGGTTCGTCATCACGTGGCTGTGGGTTAGCGCTGGCAGCTACTATATAGCCTACATGTCATCTGAGACTTAGACTCAATCAATCAATCGTCTCGACAGGTTCGTCGCAACAGAAGTGTTGTCCGACGGCATTAATCTATACTCAATTTACTGGCTACCTTTATGAGGAAAAATAGTGGGGACAATGTGCGACCACCTTCTAAAATGAGGGTCAAGAGAACGTCAACGATCTTTGGTTATGCATCTTGGATAATGTAAGGGCTATGGAACGTTAATAACCCATAATCAACTTAGTGGCTGCCTTGAGGGGCAAAAATGTTATTGATGATATCGTGTCTGCCTCCTTAAACTGTGCGGCCATCCATTGTCAACAGTTTCTGTGCAGGCTCATCAAGCTACACAGGAAAGAACAGCATTTCATTTTCCTAAATTGAGTTTTATGCGGTCAGTCTTTTCAATATGTCTCTGCATACAACTATACAAATATGCATGCAATGTCTCACAGATCTGACTTTTTGTGCTCGTTGCTCCAGAGTCATGATTTAAGAACTATCTATCTACTTTACAATAATGTAACTTTTGGCAATCCTTCAGGTTGGATTATCTAGCATCCAAATTCCTACCACAATGTCACATTCAAAACCCCAAGATGTCTCATTGCAAGAAATGATTATCTCTTCCACAAATGAACCTGTCTTTATTCGTGATTTCAAAAAGCATACTTTGCAAACCATCTTTGATGATTAGTGGGCTTCAATAAATGTGGACTTGAAAGGTCCTATAGCTTGGAATATTTCTAGACATTGTTCTTCATTGCAACATAATTTGCACTGTGGAATTGAGCTGATGGGCAGCCATGATATAATATATATTATTTGTCATGAACTTCTTTGCCAACCATCAGAACATGGGACCAGTTCAATGGGGAAACACTTGCTGGCAAAAACTCAGATCGCAAAGTTAGATGAAATTACAAAGTCGGAAGTTATTCAATTGACAAGCTCAATGGTTGATGAATTAGCTTTGGCCATCTTGATGAGACAATGAAATCAATGAATTACAATAGTAAGTGTGCAAATGAAAATTATATTCCACATTCAGGTTTCATCCACATTGACTGAATTGACTGACAAAATGCTCCAAACTGGCAGTAAAGAACTTTGAAACATCTGAAATTCACCAATACACCTGGAACCACTACCTAATGTTGGGATTTGTTTTGTCTGATATCCCATGGAATGATATATCAAACATCAGCTAATAACGGTTTCTTAAGGCATCATGAAGTAACCTAGTGCGGTGGTCTGTAACTACCCTGAACATCATTTACAGGAGGAAATTTTCACTGAGCAAGGAATGAACTACGAAACAATTGCCGTCACTAAATAAAGCTTCTTTAGCACTCTATGCATTGCCGGCAATGAATGAACTGGTCATATTGTTGGTAATTGGTTACTAGAAGGATCGATATTGGGCAATGGGAAAAGTACATGTTGGTTTCAATAAGTTTGATTGTATGCTTTGTTGCTATTTGAAAGTGAATTAACGATGATAGGTCAAGGGCCAATATACTGGCACAAGGCTAGCCGTACATTTGAAGGATGTTCTTGATCATGTTGAGCTTTCAGATGGCCATTTGCTGGGGATTACGACTGATAACGCTTTCTCAAATTACTCAAGGAATTGTCAGCTGTAATGAAGCCAGGAGGCTTTCGGGATGAAGTGGACTACATTGAGGAACCATATCTGATGCATGGCTCACGTGATAAAGATAGCTTTAGGTGAATTCCCGAGCATTTTTGGTGTAAAAGGCCATACCAAGTCTGTGGAAGCCTGTGAGTGACATCAGCGATGTGCAGAGAACAAAATCATACACATTGGGAATAGTCAAAGACTTCGAAGAGTGGGCAATGCTAGAGTCTGCAAGGTGACGGCAATAAGAACAGGTTTAGCAAAGATAATTGACAAAGTACGTATTTCAACATATTTTGAAACACCTGAAATGTACCTTCATATAGCAGACACTGCTTGCTGTATTGATTGTGCTGACACCCGGTTGTCAAAACGAGTTCATTGGCTATCAAAAAGCGAAAATCCATGTTGCCGTACTCCCTGTCATGAATGCGAAGATATTCTGACAATCGATACTGGAGTTGCTTGAGTGAACTTACCAATCACGAGCGTTTACCAGCTAGTGGCTCCAGAATCCAACATAGTGTGATTACCGGCCACTCTGCACAACACCAGATGAATGGACCATTGCCAAGGATGTCATGGAACATTTCCAGCCATTCCGGTACTGGACGCTGTGGATGTCAATGAGGCATACTGTCACATTCCACGACATAATCAGTTTCTACAATGACATGTTTCAACGTATTGATGGGGTTATGTAAACTTTATTCGCAAAGAGGACTTGATGGCAGAAAGTTGTGCTCCTAGCCATGAAGTTAGTGCGACACAAGCTGTCGAAATCTTTTGCTAAAGTACCTACAACAAAGGGTATGCATTTTATTTCTGCACATATCCTCGATCCTTTCTGGAAGTTGAGATTGTCTACAAAGTGGGACAGCAGAATGGATATTAATCCTGAGGACGATATTTTGTATACTCTCCAATACCAAGTGGCATTATGAAGAAAGTGGAGACGGAACACTGCGCCAAACATTGACGTGTGCTGGTCATTCAACATGACAGCGTACAAAGCAACAAATATTTCCTGTCCGCAATGGCTTCAGGATCTAGTCAATCTTCTTGGGATCCATAAGATTTGTCCAGCGATAATAAAGAATACTTAATGTCTGAAAATATGGCGGAAACAACTCCTGGACAAAGCGTTCACACAGCATGCTTGTTGACTGCTGACATGCTCTGTTTGCATTTAGCTTCTGAATTATCAAAGAACTGGAGCCAAATTAGTCAGATTCTCAATGATTACCACTGCATCCCAATGTAGATTAGCAGTACATTGTGGATATTGGATATCACCGATTGGTGGCGCCAACAAGAGGAAACACACTCAAACTCCGCTGATCTGTCCAATGCAGCTGAAACCATATTCTCTAACATACTACATGGTGTCAGAGTGGAGGGCAGTTGTTTCAATGGGCAAGATGGTATCAGCTGAAGGCAGACAAAAACTAAATGCAAGACACTTTGCACAAAAGTCAACGTCAGACAGTTTCCTCGAGCCAATAATGGGATATTGCATGGCGATGAACCAGCATCAGACATGCCGCACACAGAAACCATCTCGGAAATGCAGTAGGAGGTGCGGATAGTGTTAGCAACCTGTCCGGGTAACCCAACAGCGGGTCGTATTCAGACTGCAACAATGGTTTGGTTCTGTTACAGACCCATCCAAAAACCCAACACGCTGCTTATTAGCGGGGTTGTTACCCAGACTGGACATACAACTGTAGGTTTTTGGCCAGGTTGGACCTGGACTGTGATTTAATTTTGCAGTGCGTTCAATTTTGGCTGCAACGAAGTTTTTAACTTCTTATTGTATCACAACATGGTATATATGTAAAAGATGCAGTTTTAGGAGCTCTTTCAGGCCCTGGTCTTCAATTTGAAGTCCGATCAACATTCGTTAGGTTGCTATGAAATAACACTCACAAGCACAATCAAAATACCGGGTTTTCAACTGCAACTTTACGAATTTTGCTCAGATGCCAAATCAAAGTCCCTGAGGTGAATGGGCTTTGAAAACTGCACAATCCATGTATAGATCATGTCGCAATATAATCAGAACTCAAATACTGAATTGGAGTGAAAAATCTGGGATTGCAAGAGCCGGATTTTGAGTTGGAAACCAGTCCATATACAACGGTCCTGGTTTTTCATATGGTAAATGTATTTCAATGGTTCGGTTGCACAGTAAACACTAACCTGGATTCATTCTTGCGGGTTGTGACTATTGCTAACACTAGGTGCAGGAAACATAATTGCACAGAATAGCCAAGGTCTACAACTTTTTAGAGATGTGGCAGGGCAGCCAAAACCTACATGCTACAGAGAGGAAATATTGTGCTCAAAACAAGCAGAGGGCAGCTGTAGGATACATATCGGATACTGAAGAGATCATCAAAGCATCCTGGTCACTATGTCAAAATGATGGTGTGGCTGCATATATAATGTTGGAATGATTACCTGTGCTAACAGCGATCTCAGCAACGGACCTCCCTGGACTCCAAACCAAAGTATATCATGTATGCTGAATTAAATAAATTGACCGTCATCCAGCAGAGAGTGATGAGGGTTGTGCACCTGGACAATGTTCAGACACAGTACATTAGTTCAACTGCAATGGCGACTTGGATAATCCAACTATCCGCAAAAACTATTGCGAGGCAGACATTGATGTTGATATGGAGCTGGGCAATGGGATGGAGAATCAGGCAAGCTTAGAGTTGCGGGAAGTCTGTGCTGCACCAAAGTTTCCTGAAGTGATTTGACCCACACAGAAGTTAATGATGGAGGCCGTAAAGATGTTGGTGGCGGTCAATGAAATGGAAACTAGTAGGAAGACAGCAATCCAGACAGAGCAGCACAGATGTGTGAATATGTTTCATCAGGTTCTTTTCATTGCATGACTAAGAATGTAATGTGGAGATTTATTGTGGGAAAATGGTGAGCAGTCACAAGTAATTATCTTTTGATAAACAGCTGTGTAGAAGGTGCAATGCATCATTCCACAATATATATAAATTTTAATACAATGAGAGCAAAGAGTGCAAGAATATTACAGGTCTCAACTTTACTACAGGGCGAAGTCTCAATCATTCAGCAAGGAAACCAATAAGTTTAGATTATTATGAATGGAACTATCGATGGCAGCAGATTTTGAGTGCAAAATACTTTCAAATGAGCGTCAATGGAGCGCAAATGATTTTGGTGTTGTAAATGTGGGAATTGAATAGTGATTTGGTCGATGGTATGTATAACCGATGTATTGGCACGCTCTAAATGCAAAAAAGGAAGTGATATGGTCACTGGCTCATTCTGAGAATCGTTCTCAATGGAGTGTCAACAATGTTCAGCTCTGTATCATGGGAATTCTAATTTCCAATTGGTTGCAGATATCCATTCAAGTGATATTGGCAATATTTCGGGGCAAAGACAGCAGCAGCGTGGTCACTGCCCCATTCTCAAACTAACCATCAATGGAGAGTCAACCATCATTGGCTTTGCATCTTGCATTATCTAAATGGCAACTGCTTGCAGATATCTATAAATGCTGCATTGGCTGCCTTTAGAGGCAAAACCTAGAGCGAAATGCTCCCTGCCCCAGGCTGAAAATCAGTGTCAATGGATCTAAAATGACTTTTGGTCATGCGTCTTTGGTAATCCAAGTGTAGCATTGTGGCAATAACTCATATATGCAGTGAAGACCACCTTTTGAGGCATAACAGGGCATGACATATTCGTTACCATATCATGAAAATGAGCATCCACGGAGTGTCAACAATATTTGGTATTACATATTGTGTAATGAAGGCATTGCGAGGATATTCAAGCATATAACAGAACTATTGACTCCCTTGATAGGCAAAAATGCAACCTATAAAAGCAGAAACAGAGATTCCAAAATCATTGATATCTCAAACTTCAAACCGGACAAAAAGTGATTATTGCATGTTGATTGAGCAATTTTGGTACAATACTATAAACATGCAGCATAAGCAAGTGCATCATGTGACTCTGCAGATGGACCAGCTAGACAACGAGGTAACAACCGGCCCAATTCCGATGGGTTGCAAAACGTCCATCAAACTGTACCAGAATTGACAGTTCTGGTTTATTGACAACAAGGACCGCCATTTTGGCCACAGTGTGGTTCAGACCAGGACCTGGGCCTAAAGTGACGGTGCATAACCGTTGCTAACACTCACTTGGAGGAGATCATTGAGCACCATTGAGAACCGACTCAGATGTGCATTCTCTGTTTGTGGTCAATTGGAAGTCCCCATGAGTGCTGAGACTTTGTTTATTAGTTACTCTTTTCTCAACTCAGGAAATGTAACAAGTTCACTTTACCTTTCAGTACTGATGAAGAGGATACCCCTGGCGGGTGATCTATGTAAGAAGGAATGCTGAGACCTTCATCATATTCAGAGGTCAACTGATAATTTTGTATGTACTGCCAAACCACCTGTGGTACAGTCAATCTTGGGTGAATGCTGTACTCAGTGTACACTGCATAGAGTGTAGGCTATACGCCCGATGGGGTGTATTCGGTATGGTCAGTTCTCGGTACGATCTGTACTCGGTGGTTACTCTTCGCAGCGTATGCTGTTCATTCTGTATGTGTCATTCACTGTATGCTGGACTGCGTGTACTCTGTATTCAGCAATTCTTGTACTCGGTGCCTGGCGTACTTGGTATATATTGTGCACAGCGTGAGCTGTACTCGGTCTATACCGTACGTGGTGTATGCTGTGCTTGGTGTGTGCTGTACGTGGTGTATGTTGTTCTTGGTGTATAGTGTACTTAGTGTATGATGTGCTCAGTGTATGCTGTAATTGGTGTATGCTGTAATTGATGTATGCTGCACTCAGTGTATACCTGATTCGGTGTATGATATACTCAGCATTAACTCATTGTCATCGGATGGAAATACCGAGAGGGATCACTGAATGCTTTGATCAGCAATTATATGAGAGTTGAACAAGAAATCAAGTGATAGACAATAATGATGGGTGCAATATAGAGGGTCAGAGAAAATATGGGTTCCAAAGGGCATGAATTCCTTGCCTTGAATTAGACGAGGCCATCTCTGTATCCATATCTGCCAGAGCAGGAAACATTACTCCACCTGCAAATGATATACTTCTAAGTCAAGGATTGTCACCAATGTTTCATGCTGATGTTTCCATATCTCTTTATCTCGTTTTCCAGTCTATCATTACCTGGCAACTATGATGTATCTCAGTCCACCGTATCTCTCCATCCCAGGCTCATGGGAAGGTACCATCTTAGGTTTGAACCAGAGATATGAAATACTGAATAATGCATCAACTCCAGATCGAATATCTCCCACTTCCAACATGTCTCCTCTGGTTCATCTTGTATCTCTTTCCCTTATTATGCATCTCTCATATTTCATACCTTATCTCTAATCCCACATGTTCCATGGCTCCTGTCTCATGTCTGACATCTGATCTCTCATCTCTCATCTTTTGTGTCTCTTGTCTGGTCTCTCATTTCTCATTTTCCATTTCTCATTTCTCATCCTTTATCTCACATCCCCATCACTCACTACTTATGACTCATTACATATCTCTTGGTGGACCTCGTTGTACTCTACTCTGTACATTCTTACTATTACAAGTTAATCATTAAATAAAGTCTAATATTCCATCACATTCCCAGTACCGTCAACCACTGCCGGAGTGATCTCCCAGAGATCTAGCACCTTCCGATTACCCACCTCGATATTCACCGCCTATGTTGCTTTATTGATGCCTCCATGTGGAAGTCTTCATTCAATCATTCCCAGCATTAAAGTACTTCAAAAAACTGACATGATCACAGTCTCCAAGTTCCAATTATCATGGCATCAAAGTTCATCTCTAATGGTACTCATGCACGGCCACTACTTGAATCTCAAAACAACTTCAGTTGGGGCCTCCGAATGCATTGTTGAAACAGTGATGCAAGAGATGCTTGATTGTCCAATATCTATGAGAGCTGCAAGGCCAGGTATACATGTTAGTACAAGTGTGAATGCATATGTATGCATCTATGTATGGACCCTTCAAGCGGACAGCAATATCCAGTCGTGCCAGACCCATCACCAGTGATCACATGGCAGAGTCCTGTTACGCTATACTACCCCTGCTGCTATTCTCTATTGAGCGAGTAACAAATAAAATCAAACCCAGGAGTTCCCAGAGTAGTTTTCTCAAAACCCTACACAAGTGAGCAGAGAAAGAGTACTTACGTAGCCTCAGAATAGACATCCATAAAGAAAGGAAAAATCTTTTGAACCCAAAAGATAATTGAAGCAACCTTATATCCAGCCTTAAATCAATGTTCTGTATTGATAAAGCATCTTTTCAGGAGTCAGTATCAATGGAAGCTTCCACCCATGTCTTGTTATGGATGGGAGATTCGGCAGTTAAGTTACATTTGATGGGAGCTTCTGCACTTCAGTTAGTATCGTTGGGTGCTACCACAACAAATATATTTCGCAACTATTGGTGATCATCACTGGTACCTGGCATGTCTCCCATGTGAAAATCTCACATGGTAGTATGCTGACAATGTATTAAACTGCCCTGGATTCCTGTTGAGCCCTCCAACTATCCTTCTGCATAGTTTACACTATATTAGTAATCCTGATGTGAGATCAAATATATCTGTAGGTATTGGGAATTAGAATAGACTTGTATCATAGTGATGTGGTTTAGATCTGAGCATATGTGACCATCTTGCGGACTTTGTCTTATACATCACGGTAGACTGCTTCTCGGTGGGCAACTCCATGCACATCACTGTGGATCTGTAGGTTGACCTCTCGCTTCTCCCACAATAATTTCCAATGATCATTTGCTTTAATCATTTGCTGTACTCATTTGCGGTAATGATTTCTGGTGATTATTCCCTCTGATTATTCCCTGTTATTCTTTCCTGTGATTATTTCTTCTGATCTTCCTTCCCGTCATTCTTCTCCCCAAATGAAAATCTTCTGCCAGAGGCTGAATGTAGTAGTGCCAGTGTTTTAGTGAATTTTCGTTGACTTGCTGGACATTGCTGGCAAACTTTGCAGTTGATTTCATGGTTGATTTCTCCGTTGCATTCTCATTTGACTCTCGGTATGTGTCTTGGTGCGCTGCATGTCAGTGAGCGTTCAACTTGTCGATAGGACATGAACGAATATATGAAACTATTACCCCCTTTTTGAATCATCATTCCTTGGCCTATGACTGAGATAAATATTGAGTGTTCATTACCATCCTGGTGCAGTGGCAGCAAGATTGTCATTCTGGATAGTAATCATGATCTCTTCATGATTGAACATGTAATTCGATTCCGCATTATTTTCATGTGCAGGATATCTGCATTCGACTGCAGTGGGTTCTAAGGCAACTCCTTTGCTGGCAGTACAGTAAGCAGCTTCAGTAGAATTTCAGTTCGCTTCTTGCTCGTTATTTGGTAGGCCTCCAGTAAGGTGGTTCAGTGTTCCATTTGGTATTTTATTTGGCATTCCATTCAGAATAGTTATTGGCCCTACTTTCCGCTCTCTTCCGTATCCTATTCCGTATAGAATACTACTAGAGGGTTTATCTTGTTGCGCTCCCAGTACCTCTGTTGCTCAATCTTGCTGTGAAGTCTTCCAGCAGTGATATCTGTTGGTGTGAGATCTTAGTAATTATACTAGGTGCACAGTTTCAATCTGCGTTGGGACAAACTCAGTAGCCTCTTTGCACTCATTCAGAATCTCATTCAGAACTACTTTTCTGCCAATAGTTGTACTTGCTTGGCTCAGATCACGCTCGCATGACATATCCGCTCTCTGTGATGGATATTGAAGTACACTGGACATCGATCAAATTCTGTGCACATTCATAATTGATCTCTGAGTCCACTTGTCAATTCATCTCCAGGTGTGCCGGCTGTGACTAGTTTGGGTGCACGTCACATTTCTAGACTCTCTGTTGGTGAATTAATATCACAGTGCTTGGTTCCAGCTCTTCCAGTACAGCTTGAATTTGCAGTAGGGGTTCCTGATGCTAGTACAGCCATTGCCCTCTGTGTTGAAAATTGTAGCACTGTCAATCACCAACATTGTATGGCCTCCTATTGGTATAGTTGAATATTACTCAGTATGGTACTCCACAGAGTGATGATGCCAATATGTAGTTAATCTGCATTCAGTCATAATTTATCACAGCGCAAAATCCAAAGTGCTATTGGGAAGTGGTTGCAATCAACATAACCTTTGCAAAGCCACAATAATCACACATACAGCATCCATTCGGTTCCGTCATTGTAGATCTGCAGAGCATTGCGGATTGAGGCTGTTGATTACTTAATTGAGTCTAGTGGAGATTGCAGATTCATCAGTAACTTCCATCAGAGTCAGACAGATATCAACATTGTGATTGGGAGGTGAGGTGTTTGTATCGTTAGCTTGTCAATTGGAGTATATGTTATTTTGAAGTGTATCTGCTTGTACCTTGCCAGCTTCGATCAATTTAGATGCAAGTAATAATTGTATCATCGCTTCCATAGTGGCCTGTAGTGGTATGCGTTCTACTGTGTAGTGGAAGTAGACATTATCTGTATTCTATTGATAGTAGTGTTGACATCTTGATCATGGGTGCTGCTTGCACAGCTGTATCTTATCACAGTGGAGATACTGATTGTAATTAGCAGTTTCACATGGAACAAGTAGTGCAATCTGTAGTGACAAACCGGTTGAGATGATTGATTGTTTGAGTATATGTCTGAGATGACAGACAGCCTATATAGTAGCTAATAGCCCTAATACAAAGCCACATAATAATGTACTCTACAAAGGTTTGGTCTAACACTCCTCCAGTGTGTTATCACATCTGTAAAATCCAATGTAATTCAAATGAGACTGAACACAAACAGTAGTTAAAATCCAGCAGCCAAACCATGCCATGCCCTCAGCTTCAACAACATCACTCCCATACACACCATTGGAGTCATAAATCATGAGCAAATCCCAATACTCGGTAGTTGATTATGCTGTTGACTTCAATGGTTATGACTTCCAGTCAGCCACTTCTCCAAAAGTGATACACAATACTATTGTATTGTAGTCGCTGCTGTCATTGTCGGTTTTGCCTCAACAACATGTATGAAACGTAGTTCTCCATCCAGCTGAAGAATCATTCACTTTGATATGCAGCCTTTTGGTCCCAATCATGGGTTTAGTTGATCTTGTCTGTATTATTTTGGAATTGGAGACACTTCACTGTCAGGATGTTAACTTCTGCCCGACAAATACAGTGGGAGTATTAATCATCGAGTCCTTTTGAATACCAGTGCTCATAACCTGATATAGTATAGCGGATGCTAAAGAAGTCCAGTGTGCGTGGGTATATGCGATGGTATGTCAGTTGGTATCAGAAGTAGTGACACTTCGCCGTGGTGATGTTGACTTCTGCTCGTCAACGGAAGTGGAATCGTTTGTTGTTGCCTGTTATTTCGTTACAGATAACACTGCTGTCTAGTATTTGTAGGTGATGGTGTCCAAATTGGAGAGTCTGCTCCATCACTCCAATTTGAATGGGAGATACTTCCTCAAATGCGATTCCTCCCTCCAAGCTAGTCCTTGCACACTTATTCCCTTTGATTATAGATCCCCATACATGGCCTCTTCTGTGAGGGAATGGGGTTGTCGTCATTGATGGTTTGGAGTCAATGGTTTGTACTGTACATCTCCTAACACAGCCTCCTCATCATCACAGTACATGAGACCACAGAAATTGTGGATTCATGGCCACAGCTGCCACCGCCCATCTCTTGAAGCTGCTGCAAATTGCATACCCAGTGAATTGTAGTGGACCGACTGCTGTTCTCACTGGAGGATTCTTGAGGCTGCCAGCATCTGTCTAGCATCTGATATCCATTACCCACCTACTTCTCATAGACTATGAAAATACCATATACTATACAGTATGTGAATCTGCTTGGCTGGCCTCCGATTGACCTCTTGCAAAATGGCTTCAAATGCATCCTGATAATGCTGATGTTGATCTGAACTCATACTCCACTCCTATTAAACGGCTCTCCATACTTAGCCCAAAGGTGTCCAATCAATGGATTGTTTGGTTGCAGTAATCTCGTACACCGATAACATACATCACTGCAGCAAATGCCGTCATCCAAGCCATTGCAGCCATCACTGATATAGCAGCAATCACTGCTCCCTATATGGTTGACTACCATTTGATTGAGAGGAGGCATCATTTGGATTGGGGAATCGTCATTCTCAGTAGTAGAGTTTAGAAATCCGGGACACCATTGTGAGGCATCTGGGACTCTGTCGCCTCACTCACATGAATGTTCACTATTGAACTGTTATCACTTGATAGGTGTTGACACTGGTGTCCGGATCATGGTTGCGCCTTGGCTGATTACTAGTGTTGACGAACTCATCCAGACGATTGATCGATTGAGTCTTAGTCTCAGTTGGTATGCAACCGCTGCAGTAGCTGCCAGCCCTAACTCAATACCACATAATGAGGTACTTCACAGCAATGCAGTCTAACCCAATCTGTTTGTCAAATTGACAAGATCTGTGACCTGTATATGGAGGGAGACTTTGAGAGCTTGTTGGTATCAGGGAGAGGATTAAGGTCAACTGTAACATCATCAGCAGTATGGCCTTGAGTATTTCGTCAGTTGTGTCTTGTCCACTTTGCTGATTTTGTCTATTGACCTTCACTCACTGACTTTCTCTAAGTTAAATCGACACATACACAAGAACAGAAGTGATGTGGCTGTGCCAAACAGAACCCTAAACCAACCCTTCTAATATCTTGACTCCTATCTGTTCCCGCACTACTTCATGGTCGTGTCAGAACCATAGGTACTATACTCCAACAACAGCTATGATAGAGCAAGCTTGAAGCTCCATCCAATGAATCAATCATACCTAGTGGTCCTCCATAATAATCATCCTCTCGCTTGATATTACTTGCATTACAAGCACCGGCATCAGTAAACCTTGACAGCAATGCTCTGCAGCAGCATTCGCTGGAGTGTGTCCTTCGCAATGTCTCGATCAATTCAGCTGTCCCGCAACATTCACATCCAGCCGGAGAAACTGTCCAATCGGGTCATCCACATTTACAAGCACAGCAATAATCCATCAACCTTAATCTCAACTTTGATTCCAAGCCCTGACTGTCAGCATTGAATAGTATATCTTTATCCTGTAGCTATTTACTTCTACAAGCCGTAATTCATTATTAATAGGTTGCAATTGTAACACTGAGTTATCTGCTCCTTTGACATTCAAGAACTTTCTTGCTATGACATCATTCCTACTGACTGCAGCTAAGAGAAACCTCCGCCCTTCCTCACCATGCCCAATGGCTTTACCTGCTACACTTCTATCAAAATCATGGATCTGGTACTCTGCATTCTTGGCATACTCCATGTCATGTTCAAAATTTCGCCAATCTCCACAAATGTGAGAGATTGAAGCTCATTCTCAATGCCAGCCCTCACTCCGTCGGCCTTCTCTGACAGTGGTTGTGATTTACAAGTCCTGAATCAATGTTATTTTTGTTACTGTTGCTTCAGCTGTCTCTGTCTGTGATGAGCACTCAACATGTACAGGGCTTGGACAATGCTGTGCCATGTGCCACATCTTATGGCATCTGTAGCACTCTTCAGTATCCCTCCAATATGTGTGGTGATTCATCTTTTGATCATCTGCATTGCTGCTCCCACTCAGAATACCACGGTCAGGCATTGTTCATGGCTTCCGAGACTTCGAAGTACACTCCTGTGAATCACGCTTCCTCTGCAACATTCAGACCATGGTGGCAACATTCAAATCATCTTTGCTGTTTGATCCCGATTGGTGGGCTTTCATCTTTTTAACAGACTCCTTCAATTTGTCAGCCAGGGTGTTAATCTAGTTTGCATCCGCTGGGTGAAAAAACTCCATTCAGCATTGTTAGGTATACCTTGCACCATGTAGTACCTGTGCTCACTCTTTCGTAGCGTACCACTACCAGTTGAACTGTTGGCACAGAGGTTGAAGTCATTCACATATCCCTAGATCTTCAATGTGCATGCCAGCACATTCTCACAACTCCTCAACTTCCCAGCTGATATTTTGTCTCACAAAGCCCAAATATTTAGCTTCACCAGTGATTTGTAGTCCTGTTTCAGCTGATTCAACAGCGCCATTGTATCTTTCTGCACACCATACTGCTACTGCATGAACCTGTCCTTTGGAAGGAGAGCAATTGACAGTGCAATTGAATACTACTACTTGCAATGTTTGTGCTCTGTCACGTCTACTGGTGTTCTCTTTGTACCATGAACAATGCCGAGACCCTGCATCCATTCACAGAGTGGTTCATTTTCCTAGTCACAGCTGGTGTAGTCTGTAACATCAAACAACGTCCTTGGGATTCCTGTTGTTTTCACCATCTTTGGCACATGTTCAGTTAGATAGTGTCCCTCCGGAACCATGTCATTGATATCGTAATTCAATAGTTCAGTCAGAGTCACGTTTGCCAAATCAGCATTGTTTTATGCCCATACACTGTGAATGTTGGGCGGATTGGTTATTCAGATATCACTATGCAATGGACTGTAATGTAAGTTGCCACTCCTGTAGTCGGCGCTATAAATCATTGATTGACTATACTTGGATGTGAAATGTCTTGTTGTGCGATACAGCAGACACAACTGTTCATACACATGCACATACTCAAATAATACAGTGTCTGTCAGAATCAAGCTGTATATAAGCAACTGCAACTAAAACAAAAAATGATCACCACATCAGCAAGATGTATAATGGTTCGGAAGTCCAGCCTCAACAATTCAGCTATTCTGAACAGCCACACTGATTGTTGCAGAAGCTCCTAGCGGCTCCCGAACAGGCTAAATGCAAAATGATGTGCTTCTCAGGTACCTTGAGTGTACTTTCAGGTGCTCCACAACACTTCTGAAGTTGCCAAATAGATTACAAGAATATTCTAAAGAGTATGAAGTCGTCTTCAGAATGCTATAAAGTCATGCCTTGAAGTTGGTCTAATTTCAGAGCTGCTGGGACTAGGACACTCATTTCAAAGACGAGTCCGGTGCACCTGGATCCAGACTCTCTGGGAGTGATAATGTATAATGTCTTTATCAAATAGTACAATTCGATAAACTATCTCACAGCTATACACCTGAATCAGGCATTGCAGTCTAATTAGTATACTGTCAAATAGGTATCTAAATCAACAATATAATTTTCAAGCCATACGCTATCGATGCTGCGCTATACGGCAGTCTCCCACACCAAATGTGCTGATCCAACTATTGCTCCAACGGATACAATATCCATTTTATTTGTCTGTTTAACAACCCGCATGAACCAGTCTACACAATCAGCCCAATCATGAATATCTTTGCACTTTGTTGGAGTCACCACCGTATATTCTTGAGCTTGGGGAAGTAATACCCAATGTTGAGTCTTCCTGCACCTCCTAGAAAAGTTCTATTATGGTTTCCCAGCTGGCAGGCACTCCGGAAATTGGAGGATCTCATTGGGTGGAGTCCAGCTGAAGTGTAATACAGCAAAATAAAGAATTTGTCCTTGGACGGTGTTATCAAGGTCATTCTCTCCACGTTGCATATACTGGACCCAGATATTATGAGCTTTTGGCATGATCCCTTGGTTGACAGTGGTATATTCTACCACCCAATCAAGCCCGAGAAACTCAACCGAAGTAGGGTTGTGAATTGGTTGACGGTAATCCAATTGCCCATTCTCCAGCGTGATAATTATACTGTCAAGCAGTGCATTCTGATCATATCCAAGCACGAGTCCACTAACTCCGTGTCCCCAGCCCTCTCCAATTTGGGCGCTGAATAGCCGTGCAAATTTGGAAATTCCGAAATCTTCTGATAGATCTCTAAGTAATGTTGATATGATTCTTCTGCACACTCTGAGGACATGGGTTTCTGTCCAATGATATACCTGCTGTGATATACGGTGGATAAAGGGCTAGTGTTCAATTGTTTGAAGCCGTAACAGATGGGCTCTGAGTTTACTTCGCCGTTTATCCGTAGCAGATAGTAGGTGGAAAACCTTTGCAGAGTCAATGTTATACCAGCCTTGGAGTGCTAGATAGGAGAGCGTCTGCACCATATAGTCAAGACTGGTAAACCGGTCATTGTGCTTGAACATCTGTCGAATGTAATTGACTTTGTTGCTAGAACGATATGCCTCTTTCTCATTGCAGAAATATAGCAATGCAAAAAGATCAGTGGTAAAATTGTCACCCGAATCCATTCGTCCAAATGACTCTGATATATAGCTCACAAGATGCATTTCTGGATAGCTGAAATGAAATACACGTTGTTCAATGGTTTTCCGGAGTGCCTGAATACTGATTGACTCCCAACAAGCTTTAAAAACGATCAAGCAGATGGAGAAATCTATCTTGAACCGCTTCTGTTCATTCGAGGTGATGCCATAAATCTCTCTACAGCTGGTCTGTGACCCCCTCCAAATCAGCCAATCTCCAGGTCGTGGCTTCTGTCTCACCATTCAATAGGCTGATCTCAAATTGCAGTCGCTTGTCGGAGGTCATGCTTGCCCCCCTGTAAGAGTCGTCTTCAGCAGCCATTATCATTAGGGCAAGTTTTGTGGCAAAATTTCTTCTTGGAGCAGGTACCTTAGTCCCAACTTCCTGCAATAGTTGTCGCTTATGTGGTTGGGACAATGTATTGAAAACATTGCATTTAGCAGGTGTCACCTTATAGATTTCGCGCTCTAATCACTCAATTGGCTTCTGACGATCTGCATCTGACCAAGTGGTTGCCGCTTGTAGGGTTCTGTTCAGGCACACCTGAAATTACCAAGGTTTTGTTGTGGAAATCTTTTGAGCCCCATACACAAGGGCATCCATTGCAGTATTCATCTTATAAATTTTTTCTTTGCGTAACTCATGGGATTCCATTGCCAACAGGCCATGCACATTGGCATTTGCAGACATGGTTATTCTCTGTTCTTGAAGATTGCCATTGTTCTGGTAAAATGGCTTGAGTGCATCGTCTAATGCTTTGAATAATAGATCCGAGTGATTTTGTTGGCTAACAAGTAGAGAGAATCAGCATAACGCCCGGAGTTCTCCCATTACCATTATATCGGAGGCGTTTTCCCCTGCAGTTTTCTTTTCATCCTTGGAGCAGTCAAGAGTTGGAGTGCAATTCACTGCCAGTGTTCTGATCATTCCATGGATCTCTGGACCTTGCCAGGTGCTGCTTTTCAATAAATGGAATGGTTTGGAGAAGTGCTTGAGGCCGGGATATCGTGGCACTGATGTGAAATGATTGTCAATTTGATTCTTGATATTTCTAGGTTTCAGGTATTTGAGCAGCTAGAGAAATAAGGCTTTTACCAAAGGCAGGAGCGGCTGATGCAATTCATCAAGCTGCCAAAGGCGATAGATATTGCAGAGAGGGTACTGCCAGAACTGATTGTGGATTGGGTGGACACCTACAGTGTAAAGAACATTATTATTATTATCCTACGGCAGCTCCGAGTAAATATGCTTTTCTCTTGAGTTATCGAGTGGTCAAAAAGTACAATGCTCTATGGGGCCACCTTAGGATTTTCACACATCAGGAATGAGCCATATGAGACTTCACCAACTATGGCTTCATCTGGATATTACCCGACCCAACCAGCCAAAAGAGGCTAACATTGTCAGTGGAATCCATTTGCACAATCCCATTTCAAGCCAGTGCCAGTGATGTCAAGATTCCTGAAATGAGAAAGCACAGTGTCAACCATGGAATTCCATCCTTCGTCGATGTTTTTGGTGCCATCCAGGAAATACAGGATCAGCCCGACAAGAATCCAGGCGCGCTTCTTAGGTGTGCAGCAATTATGTTTTCAAAAATTACCAATTTTGCAATACAGCGGCGTGGTATGCTGATCACCCAAAAAATTGATCAAGTGAGTCTTGTCAGATGCACAAATGACTGCCACAATTAACCCTCCAGTAGAAAGTTGCTTATGTGTATCCCACCACCAATCTCACGTGTTTCTCTCGCTGTAGATTCGATGACTCTTAGAGTCAGCGAGGCACACCAGTTCAAAATGGAGGTGCACCGGATTTGGGAGATGTGCCATGTGAAACTGAATACATTTGAAATGATTCCGGTAGTAGATTTTCCCGATGATATGTGGGTAATGTTGACTGCCACTATCATAGCCAAGCCCGAGATTAGGTTCAGCGAGGAGTTTTCGTATGGCATCAGCTGATTGTAATGAGCCAATTTTGAAGTTGGCCAGTGCGCGCCTCGGATCTTGATCTATCCATGTTTTGGTTAGCTGGTTAACTGACAGTGCTTGGTGAAAGTCGTGTGCGGACCATAATGGATGCCGTGGACTCGATTGTTCTGAGTACTTGCGATGCTTGTTGTACTATCCAGTTACATTGCCATACGCTTGCCCTCCCGCATTTTCCACTCCAACTACCTGCCTATGAGCCTGTGTCTTCGTTGGCTCAGGGGTACAGGTGCGATCAGGCTGCTGACAGTCAATAGGTTCTTTGTTGGGAGTATCTTCAGGTGGTGATGCACCCAGTACATTGGCTATGAGTAGATCATTCACTGACAGCTTGTTGATGGCCATTCAGGTGCACCTAGTGAAGTCCAACAATAATGGCTCAGAGTGATCCCAGTCGGCAGATGGTAGAATCCCGTTGGGTAATAGTTTTTCATTTCCAATATTGGGAGATATTGTTGAAACTGAGTATCCAGTTGGTTCTGGTTGAATAATTGTATTTTGAAGATACAGCATTTGACATGTTTCTGGATAATGTTGACCATATTTGAAAAATGCTTAGTATTCTGACAAATCTTGATGATGCTTCAGAGGGTATGGTTTGTTGCTGGATTTGAGCCTCAGGGATGATTGTTTGAAAGTGATCTAACTCAGGTTAGCGTATCACCATCAAAGCAGCGTCACACCCCACCAAATATAGAAGGGTAAACCAAAGTCACCTCACCATCACTTTTCTTTACAAATTAGGAAAATATCTGTCAATTCTTGCACAATAATGCTGCACATTATCTACAGACAATCGTCAGCAGAGAAAGTTTCTTTTGTCATTACTATGATAAACATTTAATACTATTTATCAGGTGGTACTACGATCAGCCTTATCGTATACGATGTCATTGCAGCATTGTGCAGAGTATGTCTACCCTCAAGCCTCAAGCAGTGGATAATATGAGCTCAATACAATGAATTGGTAGGTTTCCTACCTGGCTGGATGCCCACTCAATGATCATTACGAACAGATAGGCTGGTAGGATGTTTTCGTCCATAACAATCCTTGACCAGTAGGTGGATTCTGAGGATACAACGAGGTTTATGCAAGGAGCTCAACAGGAAGCAATCACTGTTGCTGCTCCACTATCAGGCCACATATTGAATGAAGTAGTAGGTTGTACACACACATTTTGAGTGTGAAATGTCTAGTCGTGCTAACCTTCCAACAGGATATAGTTCTTGTTGGTTTGCTGGAGATATCATGTCTTATCCTTTCTATGACCTTCACAGTCATGAACTGAACAAAGGTCAGCTTCGATCCAAGATTCTAGTTTTGGAATTCGAGCATATAACAAACAATGACAGGATGTGTGTGATTATGATTTCTTTTTCTCAGCCGGGTTTTATGGCATCAAAGGTGCAGTGAAACACCACAGGTGGTGACAAATAAGCTTCATATCAGGGGCTTTCATTCCGCCAAAGGTCACTGCTACCTTAAATATTCTCAACTATACTCCACTTTGTTCATAATTACCCATTGAATTGATAATTTATGTACCACCATTTTTCGTTCACATATGATGTCGACAGATGGATCTCCACCGAAGACAACCAATATGGCTCCAACACATTTGGTGTTTGGGTCACAACAACGGCCAGAGGACAATGTGACGGCATCATAAGATAATGCTGGAAATACACCGAGCACAGACACTCAATTCGGGCAACCCCCAAATCAATTTCTTCCACCACCTGGGTACAGTTACCCGCCTTCGTAGCCACCATTTCCAGGCGCTCCCCAGCCCTACCAACCGGCCTCATTCAACATGACACCAAGCTCGCAACCAAGCTCAGGTGCAACCCAAAGATATCCAAGTTATGGGACACGTGGCAAGGATACAACTTCCCCCAAGGAGGTTCTGGTGGACCTCAAATGTTCCCCCTTCACCAATTCACAGGACAGGGGCCGTCATGTCAAGGTACACCTCGAGTACCTCCAGCATTGCTTCGAAACAATCCAGTCATTTGGCCGACAGCTTCAGCCACGACTTTGCACTGAGAACTTCCTGGTGTGTCTGGGAGACCCCCCGTGAGCCTCTAAATGCAATGTTCCCAGTCAGCTACAGAACCGCATGGGACAAATGTTGCAGGGATTGCGGATTTGCAACCATTAGCAGAGATTTCTTATGAAGAAGTCAATGCAGATTATGAGGGCGATGATTTGTTGGACCTGGACGGGGCTAAAGGTAAAGTCCCCACGAGCTTGAAGCAAACAGAATTCTCCTTGAAGCAATTTGCCAAAAGGATGGGGCAGCCCAACTTTATTACTTTCAACAAGTGGAAGAAAGTATGGGTGGCTGAGTGTCTGGAGAAGAAGCATCGGTCCATTATTCCAGGACAAAACTGTTTGAAACAGTTCCGAGATCTACCCCTACACTGGGAGATGGCGGTTGCAGATTGTTTGGAGAGTTTTGAGAACGAGTTGTCTTTGGAAATTTTTGACAATGCCGTCTGAAGTCGGCAACAGTGGGCAGCGATGAATTTGAAGAAATGTGCAAGTGAGATTCGAGAGCGAAAGATGAATGGAAGGCGACCCAACATGCGACCGGCAACGGATTTGTGAGATTGTGCTGGAAAACATGTGCGAGTTACAGTCCCAGAGTTGCCAAATACAACATTTATGATTGCGATTAGTCGAGGTCCAAATGGCAACAATGACCAGCTATCCCGCAATCAACTCCACACTTCATACACAGAGATGAGGCACTGGGAGAAGCTGATTGATTTTATCGAAAGACATTCTTGGCTGAAAGAACCATACTTTCTAACTACAATATACAAACACAACATAACACAGGAAGAATTGGACAAAGAGAATATAGGATTATACGGACCTGGGCACATGATGAATGACCCTCTATATGGTCAGATTTCATACAACAGTTCCTGTTCTAATGCCTTTAAGTTGAAACAGGGACACAATGTGAAACAATTTTTGGTAGAAATGAATGCAGCAACAGGAAAGGATTGTGCAGAGCACGTAATGAGACTGGCCAAGGTAATCCCCGCTTGCCTTCTTACAGAAAGTTATGTCCACTGCTAATCAGTATACTTACACTTCAGAGGGATCCGATGAAAATGAAAGAGTGGTGGATAAGTAGGCAGCTGGGAAAGAGATTGATAGTACTAATGTAAGTTCTGATTGGGTGAACAGAATTGATGATATTCCACATATTATTTGGTTAAAATGCTTGCCTGTGAATGACCTAACATCGCGATGAATTTCAGAAGCACCAGAGTTTAAGCCATTCAGCCCAACTTACCTCAGAGCAACCGAAAGAGATTATTCAGGATGAAAAGAAGACCAACCAAGGTGACAAAGAGGTTCAAGAGCAAGTGGATGGCCAGGAGGTCCTCGATCCAGATAGTACCAGCTCAGTACTGAGCACTGCGCTCAACACACGCAACACCGAATTTGAAAATCACTGACTTGATGAGGCAGTCAGGCTGCTGAATTCACATCCTGTTCACCAATCGATAGATGGCCATGGTCCAGGCCACAAGTGTTCAATTCTCGGCCTGCCCGAAACTACATTTCTGGCGCACCAGTTTTGGGCCATCTGGTTCATCGTGAGGAGATGAGTTTGGTCTACTGATACTCCAGGAGCACTGGTGGCAGATGAAATGGGTGTTGGCAAGACTTTCACCCCAGTTGCAGCGGCAATGCGTTGCAAAGTAGTGACTGAGAAAGTTGTAATGGGGTTGTCACTGTTGATTTTATGGGGGAATACCATTGACAAGTAGGTGATTTTGGCGCACAACAACTTTCCCCGCATTGTAGGTGAACAATGGGAGTGGTATCCATTGCAGAGATTGAATTCTGTGCCCCGTCTGTTAGACTGAGTCTTTGTAGAGTACGTCATCACGTGGCTGTGGGTTAGGGCTGGCAGCTAGTATATAGGCTACGTGTCATCTTGGACTTAAACTCAATCAATCGATCATCTCGACAGGTTCGTCACAACAGGTTATGAGCCCGGGCGCGACCACGATCCGGACACCATTTTCGCGAACTATCAAACGATAACAGTCGAATCGCGAACCTTCATACAAACGAGACGGCAGGATCCCAGATGCGTTGCGAACGCATCCGGGATCAGGACACCCTACGGACTCAGGACGACAATTCAACAGTACAAACGATGCCTCCTCTCGATGAAATCTCACACTCAACCGCTTAGAGGGCTGCGATGGCTGTGATGGCCGCGATGGCCGCGATGGCTTTGGTGGCTGCGATGGCCGGAGTGATGAGTTCTACGGGTATACCAGATTACGGCAACCGAACAACACGTCGACAGGACACGTTTAGGACGAGTACGGAGAGCAGTTTGGCAGGAGTTTGGGTCAACATCGTGTCAACACCCTCGGAGGAGCTCGGATAAACACCCTCGGTGGAGTTCAGATCAACACCCTCGGAGGAGCTCGGGTCAACATCGCCATCATCAGGATGAGTTCGGATCAACACCCTCGGATGAACTCGGGTCAAGATCGGAATGCATTCGAAGCAATTTCGTAACAGGTCAACCGGTGGCAAAGCCAAGCAGATCGACATACAGTATGGTATTTGGATAATCGATGTGAAGTTGGTGGGTAATGGACCGCGGATACTTGGGCGATGTCGGCAGACACACGAAACCCCCAGGGAGCACTGCGGTTGGTCTGCCAGAGGAATGCGCTGGGTATGTGATTTGCGACAGACTCGAGAGACCGGCGGTGGCAATTGTGGCCATGAATCCACGAAGTCTGCTGACTCCTCTACTGTGAGGGCGAGGAAGCTTTGTTAGCTGTACAGTGTGTATTGTACCTTCACCCTAAACCTTCAATGACGACAACCCCTCCTCAACCCGGGAGGCTGAGTACGGGGATCCACAATTTACGGAAATGAGTTTCCTAGGGCTAGCCGAGGATCAGCGACCTACGGAGAAGCGTCTCCAATTCGAATTGCAGCTATGGAGAAGCATCTCCAATTTCGACACTGACACTGACACCAATACTGACACCGACACATACTCGACTACACGAGCATCTGCCACGGAACTGGCTACGATCAACACTTTCACTTCGTTTGTTGAGCGGAACTTAACATCACCACGGAAAAGCGTCTCCAATTTCGATGCGCCAGCGTACAACAGGTTATGCCAATTTCGATAGCAACATAGATACACCTTCGCATACGCACGCACATACTCGACTATGCGAGCATCCGCCACCCTACATCAGGTGATGAGCACTTGCGTTTAAAAGGGAAACGACGATCTTCCGCTTCGTTTGTCGAGCGGAAGTCCACATCGCCACGGAGAAATGTCTCCAATTTTGACACCTACAGCAAAACCCATGATTGGGACCGAGAGGCTGCGTACGAGAATCAACGATGCTCCAGCTAGTTGGAGCAGTATCTTCGTTACATTTCTTCCACGCGATACATACAATGACAACAGTGATCAGGATACATCAGTACTGTGTGTTACCTTCAGAGGAGCAGTTGACTGGAAGTCAAGACAGTTCAAGCTGACGGCACAATCGACTTCTGAGCTTAGGAATAGGCATATGATTGACGCCTCCAATGGCATGAGCGGGGGAATGGTTGTTTGGGAGGAGCTCAGGGCATGGCATGGTTTGGCTCTGTCTTCTGTCTGCTGTGTTCTGTTTGTTTTCTGTCAGTTTTCTATGGCTTAGTGTTTGACGGACGTGATAACGCCCTGGAGGAGTGTTAGACTGAGTCTTTGTAGAGTACATCATCACGTGGCTCTGGGTTAGGGCTGGCAGCTAGTATATAGGCTACATGTCATCTTAGACTTAGACTCAATCAATTAATCGTCTTGACAGGTTCGTCACAACACCGTCGCCTGCTGGAGATACAGATAACACTACCTCATGGTCATCCAGCACTAATATTGGCCCATAAACCAATCTTGCTGGTAACAATACCTGGAGTGGCAGAGACCTTGAAGGCTGTCATCGGCGTGATGTGATATGGAACCGATTTCAAACTTGTCAACTTGTTGAACGCAGACAATGCAAATGTCACCCAGCATAATCTGAATGCCATTATTCACTAGCCGGAAAACCGATGGTATATCCACCTTGCGTCGTATTATACTATAACATCCTGAGCAAAACAATCAAGCAATGGCCGGCTCTGACACTGTTCATGGAGTGTTGGGATTTTTGATGATTCTCAACCATACAAGACAGAAAACCACCTGAGCTAGAGAAATGCGACCAATGCGAGAATTGGATTCAAACTTCTCGTCACTGCAACGCCGGGATTCCATTTACTCCATGGCTTGTGTTATCAGACAATTAGGCTGGTTTCAGGTGCACTTGAACATCCAGAGGATGATACTGTGATGGAAAAGCACAGTGCCAATGCACTGTATTCCGCTGTGGAGAGCTTGATGCATGCCAGTGGGACAGAAGACCACGACGCTGCACAGAATGCAGCATACAGGATAATCCAAATTTCAAACCGAAGGATCAACCGGACGTGGTCAGCATTGAAACTTGCGAATGGGACACCACTTGTTTGGATAAAGAAGGAGAATGCACAATGTGTTGATCTTGAATGGACTGAGCTGGAAGCAACCTGAATTAAAGACCTGTGTGGAGAGATACACCTCACAGGGTGCTACAGGAGTGTGGAGGGTAAATAGATACCAGATGTGATGTTTTTCATTGGAATTGGGAGACACTGAGGATCGGAATGACATTTCTGGACAATGGAACCATCAATGGCTACTCCATACTTCGGTCGAATACCAAATTTTGTCATGGCTGAGTGAGACAATTCAACCAATGCTTGTCAACGAGCCTGCGGAGAATCTCGAAACTGGCTAAGACACAGCGTCAAATGAGGGGCACCTGTACGAACCTGAATGTGATAAAAGCTCCTTGCCTCGTGCACCTGCTCCTCAAAAGGCTGTGCTATTTTGCCCTCTGACACGCCAAGTTCATCATTTGAAGTGGTGGCTCAAAAAATTCTTTGCAGATTCTTTGGATATTTTCTGCATGTATGCAGAGATGGGCAATGATGAGCGCACAGTAATACAGCTCAAATTCCAAGATTTGCCAAATCCCTCTGTGTTTGTTACTACACCCAAACTGGGTGGGACAGACCTCAATCCCACAGCAGCAAACCATGCAGTAATAACCCAGAAGTTCTGGGTATTGAAAGAGAAGCGCGAGGTATTTGCACAGGTTGTGCGACTGGGGCAAAACAGAGTTCGACACACATGGATATTGAACACTGAACTGAATGCTTATGATTACAGTGCGAGTTATCCCCACCAGCTCTCTGCAGTGGCTGAAATGAGAGTCCTGCATGGGGTGATGAGCCGTCTGAACATCACAAAGACAATGATATATTGGATTCTGGAGTGTGAGCAGGACCATACAAAGCGGCTTACAGAGCATGGACACTTTGTGCCGTGAATTGGTGAGGATGAACGATAAATATCCGGGCAGTGAAATCAAAGTATGCCTCATTAAATATTCAACCAATACAATTTCACCAACTGATGCACAGTAGTCAAATGGTATGGAAACGCAGGCGGATTTGAGGAGTCCAGGAGTATTAGTTAGTGTGTGATTGCATTTCATGTTAGTTGATTATTGTACTGAATATGAGATGATATCAATGGTAAGCAGATATCTGGTAAACTGAATCATAGTCTTATTTGGATGAACCAATATGTGATGAAAAGCAGGTGTGCCAGTATATTGGTGGAGTACGTGAAATTCCGAGGTACCATATATTCTCTTGTAAGAATCTGTCAAAGCTACTGCCACTGCTCATCTTCATCCCATATTGTCCATGTGGAATTGTGATACTGAAATATGCCTACGAGATTCATGTTTTCAGGTGTGCCTGAACCTCCAAGTGTGATTCCAATTATTTGTTGCTTCTCTATTTCAGGTTCACAGGATACTAGAGTCATGTAAGAATTTGGGATATTCACTTAATCAACAATGTTGAATAATTTACAGTCAATTGCACAGGAGAATCACTGTCAACTTCTCGACTCTCCTGAGACAGATCCAGTGCAGTATATCTCTGTAATCATCAATGGATAGAAAGTCTGTCTAAGCGATATCGAGTTGATGTATTATATCTTGAGACACAGCACCTGTATTCCTGGCTTCCCCAAAGAATACAGCCAAGTATTTCCTTGCTCAGGAATGAAATTCAGGCACACCTCAGATCCACTTTCCTGTCGAGTTTATTGGTCTCAGATTTGACGCCCCACCGTAATTCAATCCACCAGCCAATTTTAACAAGCCCCCACTTGTTATGAACTCATGATCCCACCGCGGGCACATTACTGAACCGTGTATACTGACTTCGCAATTCCCTTGAACGATTCATTTTGCTCCATTTGAAGCACATTTTCTTCCCTCCGGAATGCTCTCAATCTGTGTCTGCTAGCACACACTGATGGTCATCTTTCAGACACTGAACTTTGAGGTTCTGGCGCGCCTCATTCCGCTCAGCCCCAGCTAGTATCTGAATCTATGCTTGATTGGTATGTGAAGGCTGCTGCTTGATTGCCATAACTGTCAAGCTCTGTGTCATCCTATCCTTTGGTGGAAGATGTCCACCACATGCTTACCGTAGATTCACAACCCTGGGCGATATGCACCCAGACTTAACTGGATTTAGACTAAGAAGGGTGTTTGGACCTTAGAATCCCAAGATCCTAAAATAGCTGCTGTCGTTTGGGCTCCATAATCGAGCTGCTGCATGAGTGGGTGAGCATCCAAAGACAGTTTTTGTTGAGCGATTCTGCAGATGACCAGCAACTCCCGCTCATTTGTATAATTGCCTTTCTTGATTATGCTTACATTTACAACCCTTGCACTGCAGAGGTAACTACATTTTGTCTAACTTGCAATGCTGCACCGCCAAAAACCATATCATGCAATAGATTATATGAACCAATTTGCATCAAGAGAGCCCGAAGTGATAGAATATGAATGCCAGTCTCTGCTCAGCGGCTCAAATGGCGACCACCAAGCTCCCGCCCACTACATATCTTGAATGCCTGAATTATGTGACAAATAATAAACAGATGATATCTCATTTCCGGCAATATTCAATCCCAAGAGTGCATAAAGTACGAACCGTGAGAAAATCTGTAGCTAAGAAAACACTGTTTCTGCCAGTACAAGTAACTGTCAATGTAAGGTGAGCCTATAATCCCAGCAAATGAAATAGATTGGAACCCGCATGCTGACTCAATGCTCGCTGGACCTTAATTGGCCGGAACTGCATGTTGTTTGTCGTCTTTCCGCTGCCAGATTGAGCCTCATGTCACATTCATGTTGTTTTTATGCACTGCTTTGAACCCCAATATTTGTATCAAGTCAACATTGTAGCATTGAGACTCAGAATGAGTCTTATTTGGCAGACATGTATTACTTGAGTTCGTCATCCAGGGAAGTGCGTTGCAGACAAGGCTGGTGGCAAAGGTGATGGTTCTGACAATGTAAATGCAGGGAGATCATCGTGTTCAATGTTCGACCTGGATTCTATGCCGCTTTCTTCAGTATTTGAAATGTGTGCTACAGCTGCCATCAACTGGTTTTCAGCACCAGATTCCTTCTGGGTAGAATGAAAAATTTGACAGCCCTCCTACATCTTCAATATGTCGTGGACCTTGCCAATTCTATTCAATTTCCTTTTCTCAACCTCTCTCTTGATTTCCAAGTCATTTTCAGATTTTGTCCTATTAAAAGATGCGTCATCACCAGCCAGTATCTTGTGATTGCGTGAAGCATACTGCCTTGCTATGACGTGTTTGTGATGGGTGTTGCCTGTGGTTTTCGACTATCACCACCGGATTATACCTTGCCAAGGGGACATACTTGCCTCCACTCCCAAACCATGTGGCATGATAGTGGATGTACTGTGTGCCACATTAGAGAGATCTGTGCACTTTTCATGCAGTTCCTCTTGATGACGCCACCAGTCAGTGATATCCAGGATCTGCAATGTACTGCTAATATCCATGGGTTCAGAGTGGTAATCATGAAGATTCAGATCAACTGGCCCCCAGATCTTCAGTGAATCAGGCAGTGTATTGAAGTATATTTATGCCACAGTCAATTACTACACTGTACAATCTTTTGGTCTAGGTGTTGTTACATCTACATGTCTAGGCGTTAAGTATTATTCATCATTACTGCAAACATGATATAGTTCAAGAAATGATTGACCAGATCCAGAAGCCATTGATGAAGGGAAGAGATTGTTACCTGGTAAGCATCCATGTTTATTGACAGGCAAATATCTACGTTTGGGACAGTATTCATTCTCGGCATACATCCGAAATCGCTGTTAGTATCAGGTACCATAGCAAGCCTTGGCCTCAGGAGTGGTATCAATTCCCGTGTCCCACTTGCTAAGTTATTGGAACTGCCGGAAGAGATTGAACATCTCTTTTGACACAAAAAGCATACATGTCATTTGAGTATCTGCAGCATAATATTTGGACTGCCTCTTTTGCACAAACTTCACAGTGAAGTACAAGTCTTTCTTCCATTGGGTCATCATCTTAGCTATAGCTCACTCAGCAGCATCCAGTTAATTGCCCATGCCATTGCAGCGAGGAATAACGCGATGGAGATCAACCTTATCTTTCGTCATTATCCACAGGGCCCATTCCTGAAGTTGCGTAAACATTTCCCTAATGTACTTGATGACAGTCCATTCATCCTGGTATGTGAAGATTGGCCAGTAATCACTGTATTGTGGATTCGTGAGCTACTAAGCGGAGAATTCTCATAATCGGGAGGCATGCTCAATCTACTGCAGTATTGAATTTGCACCTTGTGTTCACATCAATATAGGGATTTCTGTGATTGGTACTTTAGCTGTTTGACAGTCACTGAACTTGTTTCAATGACTGGGTGTCAGCATAATTACAGCCGCAAGGATTCTTCGCTGTGTGCAGGTGAGTTCCAAGACTTTCAAAATTTCGTGAAATATGTAATTTTTCAATAATATTTGCTAAACAAGGACTCATGGCCAACACCTTGCTGATTTGAGTGTTACCCTCTTTTCGAAGTGTTTCACTCTGCCCAATGTCTATACTTTCATTCTTTTGAGATTGCAGATTGCACTCAGAGGCTTCACGATAGTTGGTGTGGTCTTCACACCAAGACTACTTATACATGCACCTAGCACAAGTTGAATGTTGTGCACCACAAATGGTATGTGGTATCTGATTACCAGCCACTTGGTTACGGAGGCCTAAAGGGTTGATTGTACTTTCGGAGACATCGAGTTGTTGGAGGATGGGTTATCAATTGTAATTCCACCTGAATGGCCATTAGGAAGCTCAAGATAATCAAGAACATCCTCGAAATGTATGTCTATCCTCGCTCCAGTATGTTGCCTCTTAATGTATGAACCTTAATTAGCATGTAAAATAGGAAAAGTATAGTCTATCAACCTCAATGAATGCATGTGGTACATCTCACAATGCGCAATCTCAATTCAATTTGGAAACAATTACTGACATTATGGCTCATTTGTTTGTTGATGTGCACCTGACCAAAGCTAAACTCACTTTATTTCTTGAAGGCAATACCTTATTGATTGCATTCACGGTCAGTGATTAATCCCTTCGGCAAATGTTGTAAAGGGTCGTGGCAGATGGTTGCACGAGCTTGGTACTGAACGCATTAAATGACTTTCGTAGCTCTAGGTTTGATATAGCATTCCATGCAATGTCATCTGAAATAAATCATGACATTAGGTAGTATTTCCAGGTTGCTTGCTGTAATTCGGAAGATACCAAGTCCTTTGCTGTCAGTTGGGTGTATTTCGTCAGTCATGTGAGTAATGATAGATAAAACCTAAAAGTCGAATTTGAATTTCCTCTGTGAACTTACTATTGTAGTTCCTCGACTTCATTGTCTTTTCAGTATCGCCAAAGCTGTTTGATTGACGGTTGAACTAGTCAATTCAGTAACTTCCAACATTGTTGGTTTGTGTATCATAGTAATGTGCACCTTGCCAACGAGTGTGTCCCCATTGAGCTGGTCCCATGTTCTAATAAATGGCAAAGAACATGATAACTGATGATCCATATGATACCAGGGTTGCCAATCTCCCCAAACCCACAGTTCCAATAGCAACAGCACGAAGGCGCATGCCTAGTGTTTGCAATGGGTCAAGGTGACCTGGAAGCAGACTGGATTCGGACAGCAAAAATGATGTCCTTTGGTACCAGGCCTGTCGAATAATCAGTCCTGCCTGTTATTGGCAGACCAGACTTGTGCATGTTCCCGTCTACTTGCCAGTTTTGCTGGATTGTGCTTCAGCTGGTGGTTTCATTCACTGGTTCTTGATGTCATGGTTTCCATTTACAGTTGCATTCAAATATCCTACTGCTAATCGCAAACTATTGGCTTTGGTAGAACATCATGTTTTTTTGTTATATTGGATGCCTGAATAATCAAAAACAATTGAGACACCGTCTCTGCCCTATCTCCAAAATGAGAGTCAATGGAGCAATAACAACTTTTAGTCTGGCTTCCCACATAATAGAAGTTGAGACCAGATGCAGACATTCATCAATGAGAAATAGGCCGCATTTACAACTAAAAGAGAAAACAACACATTTCCTGCCCCATTCTGGAAATGAGTGTCAACGAAGTGTCCACCATTTATGCCCTTCCATCATTGTTCGTCTGAGTGGTCATTAGTTGCAGACATTCATACATGAGCTACAGCCAACCTTTATAGGCAAAAGAGACAGTGCCACGCTCCTTACCCGATTCTGAAAATGAACCTCAACGGCACATCAGTGATTTATATTTTTGTGACTCTGGTATTTTTTCAGAGCCGTGGTTGTTGTAATGCATAATGACAGTATTGACATCCATAATAGACAAAAACGTGAGCTCTGACATTATCACTATCTCCTAACAATCAGCATCAAGGCATCGTTGACGACATTGTGTCTTGAAAGTGACATATTTAAACAGTGATTTGGTCATTATTCTACATAATCAAGCTATTCACTGCCATTCTAGGCGAAAGAGGAAGCTTCACGTACCCTGTCCAATATTGGCAATGAACGTGAATGGAGATAACACAATTTTTGGCCTTTCATCTCTGTTAATCGATGTGTGACATGTCTGTTATTGTCCAGGTACATGGTTTTAACCAGTTACATAGCCTAACATGCACAAGACAACTCAGTTGCAGGTATAAAAATTGAAAAACTGGGAATTGCCAGGAAGACTGTCACAGAAATATATCTTGATTATCTGTCCATAATGACTGCCAACTCCTTCCGCATAGATGTCTGCAATCGAGCGCCACTGAGATTACCCAAGCTGAAAGATCAAAAATCGTTCATACTCTGTTGATGCTCTTTGTCAAGATGATGCAGGGAGGATAACGCATTCTCTTTTGCCTATAAAGTAGCCAATGCAATAATTCTGAATAACAACAAGTATGTTAGTGTTTAAATACTAGACTTACCAGACAAAAGAATGTTGATGCTTCATTAACACTCATTTTGCCCCAGGAAAATCTGCGATATGCAACCATTCAATTTGGCATAGTAGATTTGTAATGGTGTTTTTGCAGCCATTATACTGTCTCCATATACTCTTTCCTTTATCACTACCTTGAACTTTAATAATACAAATTAATACATCCTTTAAAATACACTTTATACGGTCTGCAGATTGCAGATAACAATAATATTCAACTCTCCCATTTCTTTTTATCAATGCTCATCTGTACTATCAGGTTCCCTCAATAGGCTTCTCTCATCTGCAAAGTGAATGTCAGCTGCATTGCCAGGCAGCAGATAGTGTACTAACCAGCAGATATTTCTTCATCCGTCAGCAAATCAGGAATCCAATCAATATCACTTGGGATCCATTTCAGGCACATCCAGATTCAAAACATGAGAATTGGGAAGAAGAGTATGTATATACACATATCTGAGTGACACACTTTAGATTTCCAAACTTTGAGCTCACTCATTGTCACCAGATTGTTCCAGTGGCATTCCAAATGGAGGTGGCACCATAACTAGTGGAGATACACCCGGTCACTTGCATCTCCAGCGTGTCTGTGAAATCTTTGCAGTGCCATCTTGGCAAAGCAAGGTTGGCATCGATTGGATTTTCACAAACCATTGCCAAATGTCTCTCTGTCACAGTTGTCACTTTGCTATACCCAGGAAACTCAACTTCCCGCTTTGTCCCATCTCAGACTTTGGTGCAAGGTATCTTGCTCATGTATTGTGTTTCCTCTGTTGTGCTATGTGAAAACCCTTCTATGGCCATGTTGGCCATTTTCAAGCAATGCACATGTCAGACTGCTCTAGATGTACCCGACCTCCTTGTCTTGCTATAGTAGCTGACATACTGAAAACCTACAAGGAGTTGGTTGCAGATTCGAAAAATGTGATTTGGCTACTACCACTACCATATACAATTCTGTTGACTCCTTCAAGGTATTGAAAGCCTGTTTCTTCCATGTTTGGGGACACTTATCCTGAAATTCATCTGGGACCATTCCAGAACAGACTCCATCATGATGTTCAATATTGTGGACCATCGGTACATATACCTTGATCGACTGTGGTGGTTTTCCATTACAGCAAGTGGTACATCTGTCATGGAGCTCTCAAGAGTCAGCAGCTCCAGATTCTATTCACATTCAACGGCCGTCTATCTCGATATGAATTTACATACATTATATTGTGTGCTGTTTCTTATTCTTGGTGCATCTGGTGCAAAGGACCATTTTGAAATGTGTGTCGTGGTTTATATTTTCTATTATTCCGTGGACAGTGTTACAGTGTACTAACTAGCGTCTGCAATACTGCTGTTTCCATGCAAGTTGGGAATCGGATGAAGGGTTGAACAGTTGGGTTCATTCGGATCTGCTCTCACCAGGTTGAGGTAATTGTGAATGCATAATTCGCGGTAGTGGAAAAGGTGACGAAGGTAATTACAACAAGATGTGGGATATTCTAATCACTATGTAGTTAGCATCAAGATACAACGGAATCTGTGCCGGCCAACTAGCACGTTCTACTTAAGATGAATCCTACTGCATATAGTTGCAGCGTGCAAGGGTTTCTAATGGTCCCCGGATTTGTGGTAAGTCGGTCTGATATTCTTTCTCTATTTACATTAATTCATAGTGGTGGATGTGTGCTGGAAACTCAGATTTTGAATAAGTAAAAACCTCATTTGCTGATGGATAGGATGTCTCATGATGGTTATCTTGAGACTTTCCTTTGATAGTACATGAACCAGATGCTAAAAATCAGGTCATGTTTAATTGTTTCCGGTACTATGCCAAATCAAGTAATGGTGCATATGTTGACTTTGCGTTGTTCAAGTTGATCAAATGTACCACCCTTGACCTAACACCCCCAGCTTGCCACCATATGGTCCATATCTTCCAACATTCAACATCTCGCCCAACATCAAAGTCAACACAAGATTCAATAGTCCATGATACAACAAAGAACCTTTCGGTTATTGGGGTGTGTAAATGCAGCAATTTGACGCAATGATGCCCATGGCCATGTCAGCAAGCTAATCCAGGCAAGAGTGGCTTGAAAGCAGCAAGTGTCTGAGCCAGGGAAGCGTTGCAGAGCTCACGATCAGAATAGATGATATGGGGAGAGATCTGCCGCAAAATATACATTGTGACCCATGAAGAGAAACATCAATGGATTGAGGATTGTGTGGGTAGAGAGACCACTGCAGCTAGAAAGCGAGTTCAAGACACAGAGACAGTGAATATCCATCAGCAGGAAGATATGAGAAATGCTGAAAAGGCGGGATTGACAGCCAAACAACCACAAAGAATATTGAAGGGCAATGTTGAATGCAATCAGAAACAGTCTGAGCTATGTTGCAAGTTCCGACAATGAGGAGGTTGAGGAAGACAAGGAAGATCATGAACTAAGTACCAAGCTGGGCAAGCAGAGCGAATATGATGAAGCCAGAAGGTTAATGAGCACGATTTCCAAAACGGTATGGCACTCCATCAAGAGTTTTCGGTAGATACTGATTAGACTTCACAAATTCATGCATTCTCGGTGGGGGCCCACAGCTGAGAATGTCCGTTAGAGAGAAATGATGTTCAGCACAGCTGGATTGAAGGTTATGGCAGTTGTTTAGCCACCAACTGGAAAGGTTGCAGTCGCACCTGCACCAACAACATTAACAGAGCTTATGCTGACTGCAGATTTAGTCCTAAGAAAATCCTGACTGCCACAAGCGACATCTCAATCAGGAAATATTCAAATGAGGCTGGGTTCAGAACAACCACACTCACAGAGACACATCGTGTCTCTCCGCCCCAACACACCGCCCTATTTGTCACTCATTATTGAATTGATGCCAGTTAAAGTAGTCAGCTTTTCCACCTGCATATTGAGTTCCTAGCTAATAACCATATAGAAATTTGATTCGGACGTGGAAATGGTGATGGCTCTCGGGTAACCAGCGGAATAAATAGCAATATAGTGTCATTTAATGATCTGTCTCATTCAGTAGCAATTTGTGTACCTATTTTGCTATGTGTCAGATTGTTCTAGATGTTAGTGACCAAAATATGAGACATGATAATTCGTCTATGCATGTGCAAGGGTGGTATGGGCCATGCCAAACTGCTGGACTCCAAATCAAGTTGATTGACGACCAACAAACTTAATATCATCTTGCCTGTTACTGTTCAGTGAGAATGCAAAAACTATTATAGAAACAAAAGTTACTGGAAAATTAAGTCAGTGATGTTATACAGGATATACAATGAGCAGTCAATGCTCAATGTGAACTTGGATGAATGGCGACCGTACTTGTGTGTTGTTTCATCCATTCAACTGCATAAGTTTCCACTCAAACCTGGTGCACATTGTCCAGATTGTCGAAATTGATACTGGTAGGTAATGGAATTTGAGGTGTGGGAGCTAGATAAGGAAATCAGAGGAACACAGGCTATGGATATCAAAAACCAGTTGGTGGATCTATGAGCTGAAAAGTAGCGGCTGAAAGCGCTGAAATGCACAAGGCATACACCATTCATCGCTCATAGAACATGTCCAGTAGTCGATTAGCAACTGAGGGGCCTCGAAGCTGTTGGATTCATATAATTATTCATACAAATGATATATTGTCTGTCAATGATGACTGTATGTGTCTTGCATCCTATTGTTGAGTATGCAGTAACTGGTAGTATGTCTTGAAGATAAATATCATTGGAGTGTGAATAATTTTTAGTCCTATTCTTTTGACAATCAATGGGCTGCAGAGTCACATCCTTTCAAAGTGCAAGTATTTGCCGTCTTTATAGATACAATGGGATCCGACATGCTCATTGCCCGCTCTGTGGAATGATTGTCAACTGACCATCTGCTACCTATCGTCTTCCATCTTCAATAATCACTCGGCTGTGCAATGGCCTTAATTCACAATGACAGTACTGGCCCCCTTCATGGCCAAAAATGCTAGTTATGATATCACTACCACCTCCTAATAATGATCTGCAATAGAGCATCAACAATTTCTGGAGTTGCATTTTGGTTACTCATAGTGCTATGCAAAGGCAACAACCCATAATCTCAGTATTGGCCACCGGTATGCGCAAAAATGTTGATGACAATATCGCTTCTACCTCCCAAAAATGGGTGCTAATGCAGCAGCAATGATGGTTGTTCTTGCATCTTGCATAATGAAATAGCTATGCAACAGAATTTACCAATAATCAATGTATCGGCCGCCTTCACAGCCAAAAATGGTTGTCACAATGTCGAGACTATCTCCAATACATGACTGTCAACAATGTCTCAGTGATTATTGGTCTTGCATCTTGGATAATCAAAGGGTTATACAATGGCATCAACTCAGAATCGAACTACCAGCCTCCTTTATAGGCAACAACACCAGTGACGTTATAACCACCGCCTTATAAAAATAAACACCAATACAGTGTAGCAGTTGTTGTGTTGGTGTGGAAGCTACATTGCAAAGAACTGCACTGCATTGTTCCTAAATTGAGTTATTAACAGTCAGTCTTTTCAACATGTTCTTGGATACAACTTCACAATATTGTGTGCAATGTTTCACAGATCTGACATTTTTCTTGCAAGTAGTTCTCAAGTCAATATTTAAGAACCAGCTGTCTACTTTACTATATCACTACTTTCGACAATCTTTCCAATGAAATTCCCCAGCCATTAAATTCCTATCGCGATGTCACAATCATAATGTCTTAATACCTCATTGCTAGAAGTTATGATATCTTTCAAAAATAAATGTTTCTTGATTAATCATTGCGGCAACCTCACTTTCCAAATCATATTTGATGCTTATTGGGCTTCTACAAAAGTTGAATGGAAGCGTCCTATTGCTTAAAATGATCCGCAATATGTACCTTCATGGTGATTCTCTTTGCATTGTGGACTTGAGGAGATCTGCAGCCGTGGCAGCATCTGTATCTTTTGTCCTCAAGCTCTTCGCCATCTATCAGAAGATTGGACCAGCTTAACTGCGAAATACTAATTGTCTAAATCGTACATCCCACATTTGAATCAATTCACAGAGTCAGAAGTTATGGAATTGATGAGTTCAACGGTCAATGAAGCTGCTTTGGCTGTAATGAACAGGCAAGGAACTCAAGGAATAAAAATTGTAAGGATGCAGATGAAATTCATATTTGATATTTAGGAAATACCTATATTAAATGATATGACAGACTATTCACTCGAACCTGGCAGCAATGGACTTTCAAACTCCCAAATATCACCAAACACCTGGAATCAACAACCTATATCAGGATTTGCTTGGGCTGAGATTCCAGGGGATGCTATATCAAACTGTAAGCTATCAAAGTCATATAATGCACTACAATGGAAATTGGGGCTACAGTCTGCCAGCTCTCCAAGCAACATTTGCCACAGGGAGTACACACTGACTCTGGATACAATTAAGAAGCAATTGCCATCAAGAAATAAAGTTAGATTAACTTTAAACGGGTGGACATCAAGAATCAAACTAGCCATATTGACGGTGATTGCTTACTATATGTATCGAAATTGGGCATTGCAAGAAATGCAACCCCTATTTAATAATGTTGATAGCCTATTCTTTCCGTGTTCGAAATCTGAATAAGGAGGACAGGTCATGTGTAAACATCCTGCAGCAAGACTAGCCGAATAGTTAAAGTAAGTTGTTGATTGATCTGAGCTTACCTATGGCTGTTTACTTGGACATACTACAGATAAAGCTTTCCCAAACTACTCTATCACTCGCGTAGTACAATCGATCTATGTGGCCTCCTCAATCGAGCAGCCTCCATTCTAAAACCACATAGCATGAATGGCACACATTATTCAGCCTTCTTTAGAGGCATTCATGAGCACTCTTGGGGTCAAAGGCCTGATGAAGTCTTAAGAAGCCTATCAAAGCAATCAGAAATTCGGTGAAAATAAACGCATAGTCATTGGGAAGAGTCGATGATTAAGTAAAGAGGGCAATCTTAGAATCAACAAGCTGTCGCCCATGAAATCTGGTTTTGCAATGCAATTTGAGAAAGTACTTATCTCAAGTAATCTTAAATGTTCTGAAATCGAACTTTCTAAAGCAGTGAATACTTTTGGCATTGATTATAGCAACATCAGATTATCAAAATGAGTTCATTGACTGTCAAAAAGCCAAATTTCAAATCACAGTACTACCTACTATGAATGTGAAGACTCAGTGGAATTCAAAACCGTAATTGCTTGAGCCAGCCTACTGATTACACTAATTCACCTGCAAGTGCCTCATGAATCCAAAATACAGTGATTCCATTGTCAAATACAATATGAAAGCTTTAAGGCTGTTCCAATACGGGAACCTATGGATGTTGAAATGGTATAAATTCACTCAGCATCAGATTATCACTGTCAACAACAACAGGTTCGATTATATAAATGGCAGCATGTGAGTTTTCACTAACAAGTAGACTCCGTGGAAAGATGGCTGATGATTCATGGTGAAGTTTGTGCAGCTGAAGCGGTCCAAGTATTATGCTGATGTTACACTGATGACAGCTATACATCTCATCTCAGTGTGCAATCATGATCATTTCCAGAAATTGTAATCATCTATGAAGTTGGTGGGGAGGACGTATATTTATCCTGGGGACGTGACTTTCTACTCTACCCAAAGCCATGAGGTGTTTCTGAAGTATGTGGAAATCGAATATTGTACCAACAATAAATGTTTTCTGGTCATTAAACCTGAAACCATACCAAGCAACAATCTCTTCCCCTCCACACTGGGTACTAGAACTTGTCTATCTGTTTATGATTCATGTTATTTGTCAAGTGATGATGAATAATACTTAATGGCTTGAAACATGGCGAAAACAAATACCCAGACAAACCGATCGCACAGCATGCCTTCTCACAGCTGCAATGCTCTATTTGAATACAATGTCTCAATTACCTCAGAACATGCGGCATATTTTTCTGAATATTAATAATTACCTCTCTGACCCAATGACCATTAGCAACACATTTTGGATACCGTATATCACCAACTGGTGGCATCAGCATGAGGAAATGCACTCAATGTATGCTGATCTCTGTACTATGGCACGCAATATATTCCACATCATACCACAAGGCGTCTATGTGGAGGCAAGAATTTCGGTTACGCGAAAATGTATCCGCAGGAGGCAGTAATGAACCACAGGTGACACCCTTCACGAAACTGTTGTTGCAAGACATTATGCTCACACCAATCACGGTATATTCGCATGCAATGACACAGCATTTGATATAACGAATACTGAGAATAACTTTGAAATAACGTGACAGGCGGAGGAAAGCAAATTGCACCGATTGGCCAATATCAACAACGTTTTGGAGATGTTGAAGGGCAGCAAAAACTTACATGCTGCACAGAAGGAATCTTGCAATCAAGAACAGCTGATGACAGCCATTGAATACATTTCTGATACTGAAGAGATCATCAAAGCATCCAGCTCAAACTTTCAAAATGATGGTGCTGCTGCAGTTATTATGTTGGAATAATCACCTTTGCCACCAGCTTTAACTTCAAAGGACCTCCCTGGAGACAAACGCAAGTATTGAATGTCTGCCAAATGAAAAGAATTACCCACATTCCAGCCGAAAGTGATGACGACAATGCACTGCGAAGCATTTCGGATACAGAAACCTGGCCTGACTGGAATGGTGACTTGCATAATTCAAGTGATAGCTAAGGTGACTGGGAGCCAGACTTCGAATCAGATATTGAGCTGGACAATTGCATCTAAGATCCAGTACAACCGAATGAGTCAATGTATTCTCACCTGGTGCTTTGTATTGTTCGACCAAGAATTTCATCTAGAGAAATATTATGGAAGCATATTGAACAGTTGCATTTAAATATTGGTTATAAAACAAAAGTGTAGTGCTCAAAATGAATCATTTCACAAGATATATAAATTTTTATAGAATGTGAGTGACCAGTGGAAGAAAATTAAGGGGCTCAGCTTGGCCAAAGGCCAGGTCTGACACGGTCACAAAGGCAACCAATAAGTGGAATTAATTATGACTATCACTATCGATGGTGCCAGATTGTGAATAGGCAATAGATCAACCTGAGGGTGAATGGAGTGTCAATGAGTTTCGGTGTTGCAGGTTGATAATTGAAAAGTGAATTTTTCACTGTTATGTATAACCAATGTATTGGTTGCCTTTATAGGCAAAAGAGAAGACAATATAGTTACTGCCTTATTCTGAAAATGAGTATTCACAGAGAGTCAACAATTATGGGCTATGCATCTTGAGTAATCTAAGTGGCGATTGGTTGCAAACATCTATACATAAGGTATTGGCTGACTTCAGAGGCATAACAATACTGGCACACTCCCGGCCCCATCATGAAAATGAGTGTCAGAAGAGTGTCATTGACTGTGGGTCATGCATCTTTGATAATCTAAGTTGGGATTGTCTGCAAATATTCATAAATGATATATTCAAAACCTTTAGTGACAAGAACAATAGTGACATGCTCCCTGCGCCATCCGGAAAATTGACATCAATGATGCAACAATGGTTTCTGTTCTTGCATTTTCAGTAATCAAATTGGTGATTGGTTGGAAGCAACTATACATTATGTATTGGCCGCTATTAGTAACAAAGCAATAGCAATACTCTCCATGTGCATTCTGAAAATGAGTGTCAATAGAGCATCAACAATTTTACGTCTTGCATCTTGGTTAATGTGACTGGCGATTGATTGCAAATATCCATAAATTCGATATCGGGCACCCTTAGTGGCAACAACAATACTGACACGCTCCCTACCCCGTCCTAAAACTTTGTCTGAATGGTATATATCTGATTTTTAGTCTCGCATCTTGGGTAATCGAAATGTCGCTATGTAGCAGCAGTTCATTTACAAAGTAATGGCGGCATATGAAGGCACGACAGTGCGTAACATATACATTACCTCATTACAAATATAAGCATTATCACAGTATCAACAATCTTTAGGCTTACAGATTGGGCAATCAAGACATGGCACGGATACATCAGCTCACAACAGACCAAGTGACTGCCACTATTGGCAACAACACAATGTATAAAAAGTACAACAGGGATTCCAATATGACCAATATCGCAAACTGCAACGAGTGTAAGAAGAGATTACGAGATGTTCAAAAAGCGATTTTGATAATATACCATTATCCAACTGCAAAAACAAGAGGATGATATGAATCCATAGTTAGACCTGGTGGGCAACCTGCTGACAACACTGGCAATTCAGATGGGTGGGGAGATGTCCATCGATCCTTACCTCAATTGACAGTTTTGTTATATCAACAACACTAACTGCCATTTGGCAACAGTTTGGTTTCATCTGGAACGTGAACCCGAAGTGACAGTCCGAGACTATTGCTGATACAATGCATATCTGCAAATGTTCCAAGCAATAGGACCCTTCGAGCCTTCATTCATAGAAGCCCATCAAGCATCAGGTGTGGGTGGTTAAGTGAGGTCATTCGAATCACGAATAAAGACAGGTTCATTCTTGGATGATACCATAACCTTTACGAACAAATGATTTCAAGACGTTGACTATGACATTGTGGTAGGAATATGAAGACTGTGAAATTCAACTTGAGAGAATGTCCACAGTTACATCATACAAAACTAGAAACCTAGTTCTTAAATATTAACTCTAGAGCTACGAACAAGAACATAGTAAGATCTATAAGATGTTGCATTCATATTTTTCAAGTTGTAAACCAAGACATATTGACAAGACTGACTATTAAACAGTCAATTCAGGAACAATGCAATGTAGTTCTAAGCTGTGTAGCTTATTGAGCCCAGACAAAAACTTTTGCTGCTCCCTTGACTTTCATGTTGAGGAGGCGGTAATGTAATTGTCATTAGCATTTGGGCCACTAAAGGCGGCCAATGCTTTGATTATGGGTTATAGCTGTTGCATAGCCTTTTGATAATCCAAGATGCAACACAAAAGATCATTCAAACTCCATTGACTCTCATCCTAAGAATGTGGTAGTGATATCATCAATCGCCGTTTTGCCAGTACATTCAGCCAATACTTGTATTATGGGTCAATGCTGTTGTACAGCCCTTTGATTACGCAAGATGTAAGACTAAAAATTGTTAATGCTCCATTGATGTTCATTGGTAGGAGGTGGTAGTGATACCTTCCCTTGTATTTTTGCTCTTGCAGACGGCCAACACTTTCATCCTAGGTTTATATTGTTGCATAAGCATTTGATTAACCTAGATGCAATATCAAGAATCTTTGACACTCCATTTAGGCGGATTTTTTGGACACATTAGTGATGTCATCACTCTCAATGCTACCTATCCAGGCAGCAAATACTTTTTGTATGTATTGCAGCAACCAAGTCAATTTTTATTATCAGATTTACAAGACCAAAATTTATTGATGCACAGTTGGTGCACATTGCTGGAATGGGTAACCAGGATATCGCTTGCCGATTGCCGAGCAAGATGTCCTATACAATCACTATTGAAGGATATGGTCATGCAGCCCTTTGACTGTCAAACATATAGGATTAGATACTGTTGACGCACTATTGGCGCTCACATTACAGACATTCTAGCAGTTATTGGAAGCCCAACAATTGTATGCAAAAGTACATATCATTATTATTGACAGTCCAGATATTGATTCTATATATAATCATTTCCATCCAAATGGTTTGAAGTCTTTCAAATTCAGATCCACCACTATACATGTTATCTGAGCAATGAATGTCGTATATCTATCATGTTTCATCGCATTTGGCTGGCAATTTACTGCATTTAGATCCATTCACTTGGTTTTGATATATTTAGTCCGACAGCGTCACATTTGTTTAACCAGCAACATCTCCTTGATTTCCGTGACCTATCATACACAATTCCCAAAGTCTGGACCATATAAACCCAGTCTGTAGAGAGAGTTAAGCAGTTGGATAAATGGATAAATGGAGAATGACAGTTATCATTCATACAGATTCGCATTATGCATTGACCGGTTCCTCTATGACTTGTATGTCATCACTTACTTAAATTTAGTACGTACATATTATCTCTAATCATGGTTTTGCTTTCTACCTTAACCGTAACAGGCAAGATGATATCAATTTCGTTGGCCATCTATCATTTTTATTCACTGTATAGGTATTTTTCATGGCCCATACTGCCCTCCCACATGCACAGACAAATCATGTTGGATCACAATTTGGTCACTGTCGTCATAAACAAGACGACACCTAGAAAGATAGTTATACAAATCTTTTTCCGAGACATACATCTACCAAAATAGCTATTTGCATATCTATTCTTCAGGTGCTGCACAAGCCATCACCACTTCTTCAAACGTATCCAATTTCTGCATGGTAATCAGCTAGGGAGGCTATCAGCAGCTGTAGAAGCTAATGAGTCTAACAGGTTTCACTTTATTATCAGAAATTAATCAGGTGCTGGGTCAGGCGGGAGAATCTCTGTGCGTTTGTGTGCCAGTGATTTACCAGAGCCTAGCCTCATGTGAATACTTCCTGGTTGAGAAGTCCCATGCTGTGTGTGAGATTTTCCCTCGACTATGTCAAGAGTCCCAATACGCTCTCCAAATGATGTCTGCGCAGTTGCAGCTTTAGGTTGTTTGGTGTGCAGCTTAACAACTGATGGAACCTTCAATTCCACCATTCTGTACTTTTTATCTCTCTCAAGGAGGTTATCAGCCGCATCTCCCCATCCCAGTTGCATCATTTTGTCAAGATTCTTCTACTTTTGCCCAAGGCTGTTCTTGCTCTGCTGTACTGTTTTGGAGATTGTGCCCATCACCCAGCTGGATTCCTCATCTTCATTCATCTTGCCCAGTGCAGTATCTTCTTGATTATCTTCCTTGTCATCCCCATCTTGCTGATTGGTGGAACTTCCAAGATCTCTCAGACCATTACTGATAGTATTCAACATTACCTTATATGTTGTTTCTGACTTTCTGGTATTCAATTCCACCTTTTCAGCGGATCTCATATCTTCCTGCTCCTGCTTACTTGCTGTCTCTGCCTCCTCAACTCATTGTCTTGCCACAGCAAAATCTCTATCCACATTATCGTCAATCTATTTGTATATCTCTTTGTTGCATATACAGAGCGTTTTTCATCTTTTCTCCATTATATGCTTCTTTTTGGAGTATAAGAAGTGCAATGGTTGTAGGGCTCCGACCCTGTCTGCATCAAAGCCTTACTTACCTTCATTTGCTTGGTTATGTGATGGCGTGGAGAGCTTTGCTGAATTGCTGTAAATGCCATCTGAAAGTGACTACCAGTTTCAATTCAGTGCATTGACCATTCGATTTTGTATTGACATTATTGATTGGCCATATGTTGGATGTCGCAAGATATGGACAGTATGGAGGCAAGCTATGTCATTTATGTCAATGTTGGTACATTTAATCAACGTGAACAACACAAAATCTGCATTATAACTGTCAGTTCAGTGGGAATAGCAATACTATCTGTACAACATTACATGATGTTAATGATCTCTTTCATGAAAGATTCCCGGGATATCTGGAGACGAACATCACTAGACATTGTTTGGTTAAAAAAATACCTTTCCGTCACTCATACAGATGAGATTTTAACTGTTGTTCACCTCTATATATTGGTGTAAAGAAACAAACAACGTTGGACTGCCTTTGCACCAATTGCAGTGCAGTTGGAAATGCATGCAATCTGCTGCTATACATAGTAGAATGCATCTTGAGTAGTACATGCAAGTTGGCTGTTAGTGATTCCATTTTCGCTTGAATCTAACTATATATTCCTCAGGACTTCCCACTTCATTTCATTATCACCATTCTCTCCATTTCCACCTCACCAAGTCATGGCTTCACAAACACCTCAGCAAGGTGTGACAGGATCAGAATCGAGCTGACCAACTGGTGCTTCATTCAATGAGCCACTCGCTTGTTGAGCTGATTGGAAGTACGGATATCACTATGCCAAGGACTATGGTGTAACTTGCCTCTTTTGTAGTTAGCACCATTAGTCATCGATCGACCTTATGTCGATGCGACATGTCTCGTTACACGATACAATAGACACACCTTCGCATACGCCCGCACACACTCGACTACTCGAGCGCACGCCACCGTACAACAGGTTATGAGCCCTTGCGTTTAAACAGGGCACCGACGATCAACACTTCCATTTTCGTTTGTCGAGTGGAGGTCATCGTCACGGAGAAGCGTCTCCACAAGCTAAGCAATTACCCCGCACCCCGCCGTACTTCTGACGGCGGCTGCTGGACGTCACCCGCACAGTCTGAGAGACTACGATAACTGACGATTGCGATACAAGATTAGGATCGTACGAGATGAGTTCGACGACGATCACAATCACCAAGTTCAATGGCACGAACTATGCACAATGGGCAACCGAGATGGCACTACTTCTCGAGCAGAAGCAAGTGTACGGTATCATCAAAGGATACGACGACAAGCCGGAAGAGCCAGCAGCAAACGCGACCGCTACAGAGAAGGCCGCTTTCAAAGACTGGATGAATCGCCATGGTGTTGCCAGATCGACTATTCTACTCGGCA
>Ga0307514_10000152_pt1 | contig 194984 bp, 172 predicted proteins | sample 16_EM_MG_FD_203088 | JGI IMG/M metagenome (GOLD analysis project Ga0307514, IMG submission 203088) | Populus trichocarpa ectomycorrhiza microbial communities from riparian zone in the Pacific Northwest, United States - 16_EM | ecosystem: Host-associated > Plants > Roots > Unclassified... | reverse complement strand
GCCGTGGTGGTGGCTGCCGTGGTGGTGGCTGCCGTGGTGGTGGCTGCCGTGGTGGTGGCTGCCGTGGTGGTGGCTGCCGTGGTGGTGGCTGCCGTGGTGGTGGCTGCCGTGGTGGTGGCTACCATGGTGGTTGCTGCCAAGGTAGTGGCTGCCATGCTGGTGACTCCCGCAGTAGTGCAATTGAGGCTTGTATTAACAATTTAGCGGTTAAGAATGATTTAAAATCCATCACACTGCTGAGTCTTGCTTCAATGTCATTAATTGATGTTCACAGCATGTGGGTCATCAGTTATGGTTGAACTGGCTACATTGAACACTGATGTCAGTGTGTAAAGATTACAAGTACGGTACAATGGATGGCTTCCATAGGAGGGTGAGAGGAGGAAGCACTGAAGATACCATGAGGGGTAATTTGTAAGAGTGACTTCATTTTCAAATCTCAATGTGGTTTCCAATCTGCCTAGTATACTCTTCTTGTATATCTTCACAATATCATCGCTTTCCCCCCTTCTCTGTCCTCGCTTGTACTCAGTGGTTAGACATATCTCGTTCATTATTCCAGTTCTCAGTGGAGAGGATTCTGCCCACTCCTGTAATAGTCATCCTCTGGCTTGCCTGAATGCTATTAGCCATTATGGGGCGAATAGTAGGAATGGTTAGTGCAACATATGTGCAACTCAGCGAATGGGAATATCTCTTCCCCCACTATTTGGTAAAGCCGCTCAATCGTGTGGATTCTATCTTCTCCCCGCATCTGCCAACTCCACTGAAATGTATAACTTCGGTATCTCCTATTCTGTTTGATATGGTCAAAGCAACGGATATCCTACCTTTCCCAACCATTCCGCTCATCTTACACATCTGAATTTTGATGGGTTCTCTGCTATCACTGAATCTGCAGCGTTCAACTTATCTGCTAGCTACTTGCAACCTGCCATATATCCATAATCACTTCTCCTAGTCTTTCCCGTAATCAATACACATCCATTTGTTAAGGGGGTGCTGTATCTAGCAGTATATGTACTGATGAACAGCCCTAGATTCTATTATATTTTAAATGATTGTGTTCTAGGGGTGGTTGCTGTTCCTTTCTGCAATTTCAATCACCAGTAGCAATCTAAAGTAGTATATCCTGCTTTCCGATCTATAGGGGAAGCACAATGTTGCCACTCGCATGCTGCTTTCCTGCGACTCAATTATAATTCCCCAATTCCTTCGGTCAGAGTCTTAAGAATCTTGGCGGTGCTCTCTCCTCCCTTGGTTTGTTTAAGTTGTCGCTCAGTTTGAGGTAATGGGTTGACTTTTCCTTGTCGCATACTACGTAATGGATTGGCCAGGTAATCCTTGCTTACTTTCCTTGAATGTTGGAGAAAGCTTTCGGCCTTTTGCATGATCGAATTCACTTGTTGATCCTTGGTAGTTGTGGAATTCGTTGCGATATCCAGGTGTGCAGAAGATGTTCCTAGATTTGTGTATGCTACTAATTCATGGTGACTATTGGAATTATCGATATGTATACTCAAGCCCTGCTGCAAACTGATAAGAGATGCTATCCACCAGATTCACTGAGTTGCAAAGAGCAGTTGTCAAATTCCACAAAAGAATACAACCAGTTACTTTAAAACAATATCCACTTTGTTAATTAAAGGTGATACATATCAGAAGGTGTGGGGCTGCCACGACTAAACCTACTAGATATATATGTATATAATACTAGATATTGGTATCATAAAAACCGCAAAAATATATCAGATTGTTATTTCGCTGGTAGAGATTTTTGACTGTTTGCTGCTAGAGCTTGTTTCTTTCGTTGCTGGAGCAATGTGATCTCTTTATCGATGTGTTCCCAGGTTTGTACGCCCATAGTTCCATACTATAATTATATTGCTCTTGATAGCAATAATGTGCTGCGACTGACATTCCTATGAATGCGCCCAACAGTAATTGCCACGCATCCCGTTGGTTATCCAGTCATATGAGCATGTGGTTTTAAAGCCTACCCTCCTGATAAGAATCAGGCCAGCCAATGTACGATATCATGTCAAACAATATGTGAAATTGTATCTACAACTTGGACTACTTACGACATATATGGTTTGGTAATTGGAACATCTGCTGATCATTGTCGGACAGTGCTTTATGCAAATTAGTGCCTCAAACCTTTATGGGCTTTGGGTCATCGACTTTATCAGCAACCAACCGATACTATGCCAATGTAGATTATGACATATAGCTCGCCATTAACATTCAAGTCTGATGTTGCAATACATACTAACTCAAACCAATGAGCATGGTTCTTTCCAGATGCATATCAAAATCTGATGTAATTGATCTCTCATTTACACCATGATTAGGCCGAGACTATTCTGGTTGTCCGGGGAGTGCCCAGGTTGTACCTGTTGCCTGAGGCTAAGGCCTGAGATCCCACATAATTGCATTTGGGTATCGACTGTCTAGTCTGTGAGTCGAGGTAATCCTCAGTTCAATTAGACAAATTCCCTCCAAGTTTCGCGAACTTAATCTGGTTGAAAACAACAAGTTGGCAGAAGCAAGCTTCTTTCGATCTGGCAGTGTTGCTGCATCATTTCATGTGAATCTGCTAAGCAATAAGACGTACTTATCCAATCGAGACGTATCCCATGCAATCATCTCTAAAGGTTTTCATGAGAAGTAAAATTTTTGTGATGTTCACCGGGTAGGTGTTATGCATGTCAGGTGACTAGTCACGTGACATGTACCCCTTGAGTTATTCAAGTACGGTAGATACTGTTAAGGGAAAACCTCTAACACCCTTGTTCTTCGGAATATTTCTGGCCTGCTGCTGACTCAACCTCAAATTCCTCGAAATTATTTCATTCCTCCTCTGGTACAATATCAGGTATACCAATGTTTCAAGCACCATGTACATGTTGGTCATGTGTCAAGATCATCTTGTGTTAAATACCATCTGTCTAACATATGAGCTACGCTACACCAAGTCCTGCCGTTCAAAATGTTACCAAACTCAGAGCAATGTCTGTGACTTGGAATGGTCCTCACTACTTAGAATGCAGTTTGTTGCCATGATAGTACTCCATCAATGTTTCAGGTATGGCAGTAAAGTTGCAAACGTGGAGATCTTCAGCTTCAATGTTCATTGTTGGTTAAAGTATCATGCATTGGCATCTCTTGACTCCTCTAGATGTTCCATGACAGCACCAGCATTGTCAAGCCATCATTCCAAAGGCCGTACGCTAGCCACTCAAAGTGACACTTTGTCATTAATCATTTGGATCCAGTTGGTAGTATTCCATGTCAAGTACACCAGATCCGCAGAGAGTACTGTATCCTTGCTAGACCCCTGGTGGAATGTTAAACACCAAGTGATCTGTCTGGTGGTGATCATATAGGCCCAAAGCATGGCTTGTATGTGGTTAATAGTGTTAGCAATGGGTCCGGTTAACCTGCCAGCTGTCCGGGTTCAGACTGTAAAAGTTATTCGATTTAGTTCCAGATCTGCCCCAGCCCAAACCTGTTGGTTCCTGGCAGGCCATAACCGGACCCATACCCGTTAACCCACGGGTTCTCCCGGGTTGGGCTAGACCTGTTGGTTCACATCTATGGTCTGATTTTTGGGTTTTTCTATTAATGGTCGCATTCAGCTATCCTACCGCTACTCGCAAAATATTGGCATTGGTATTGGAAATACGGAAGTATCTACATTTCTCTTACTAATGTTTGTACCTTTCGTTATATTACTCAACTATTATGGAAGGTCATTGCGGATAAGAATAATGTGGTTTGATAATATTTCTGTTATCATTTTACTAGGATGTCTAGAAAGTTCCGGATAGAACTTGTCTAGAATCTTCTTTTTAGTTCTGTTGGAAAAGGGATTTATCAGCGCTTAACTTTTAAACTATGTCTAGATTATTCTGTTATGTTCTTTACAGTTCTTATGTATTTATGTACAGGTGAAGAGTTTTTCTTTACTGGTTAAGGATATTGATCCGCGACCGTGGTCACAGACAATCACTCCTTATTTTATATATATATAGATACTGTTTCTCCAGTTAGAGAACAGTTCTTTAGACTTGCTGTGACATCGATAAGAATACCATAATATCTTCTCGATACCTCCTTCTTGATTATTTTATGATCTTGTTTCGAATACTTCTTTACTTCATTACATTTATCATAGTATTACGTCGGATACTCTTCGTTAGATTTTAATCAATCTATCTGTACTGTCGCCCCATATTCTATTAATCGGTACCTCACTGTCTTTTTTTGATGTATTGGCCACCTTTATAATCAAAAACCGGAGGGAGACTTTCCCTGCCCCATCCTGAAAATGAGATTGAATGGAATATGAACGATTTTTGGTTTCCCATCTTACGCAATTTGAGTGGCAATTGGATGGAGACATTCATTAATCAGGTACAGGCCACATGTATAACCAAAAGGGAAGCAAGAGACACCCTGACTCATTCTGAAAATGAGCGTCAATGGAGCATCAACACTTTTTGCCTTTGCATCATGGTTAATCTGAGTGGCCATTGGTTGGAGACATTCAAAAATGAGGTATAGGCCGCCATTATACGCAAAAGAGAAACTGACACACTCCCTGCCCGATTCTGAAAATTAGGTGTCAACAGAGTGTCAATGATTTTTGATATTGTAAAATAGGTAAGTAATCAGAGACGTGCTAAATTTAATGCGGAATGACTGTATTCACCCATTGAATCTGCCAAAATGCTTGCTAAAACATCGCTACTACCTCCTCAAATTGAGACTCAATGGATCATCAATGATTATTAATCTTGTAAGTCAGGTAACATAAGAGTGACTTGGTCATTGTTATACATAATTACAGTATTGGCCACCTTCAGAGGCCAAAGAGAAAGCACCATGTTCCCTGCCCGATATTGAAAATAACTGTCAATGGTGGGTGAAAAACTTTTGGCCTGGCCTCAAGACTAAACTAAGGGCGATGTGGCCATGACCATCTATATGTGAGTGCTTAATCTGTTTGATATGCTAAAACACTCACAAATACTATGTTGGAGCTTGGAAAGTCAATTCAATTGTGATTGTCAGTGAGGCTGTCATGGGGACATCTCTTGCTTGTCTGCTTATAAAGGCTGACAATTGCTTGTTTATAAATATCTGCAATCAAGCGCCACTTAGATTACCAAAGATGCAAGACGAAAAGTCATTCACACTCTATTTATGCTCATTGTCAAGATGGGGCAGGGAGAGTTTCCCTGTATCTTTTGCTGAGAAAAGCAGCGAATACTTTGATTAGGGATAACAGCGACTAAGTCCCTTTGTAATTAGCTGACTTTCAGGACCAACAATCATTGATGCTCTGTTGTCGCTCATTTTGCCACAGGCGTATCAACAATATGCATCCATACAATTTGACATAGATATTCAGTAATGGTGTTTTGGCAGACATTCCATCGTCATCATGTGCTATGTCTGTCATTATTACATTGTTCTTCAACTATGCATATAAACATATTCTTTGAAATATACTTGAAAGTGTCTGCTAATAGTACAGAGTAATAAGACTCAAGAATCCTATTCCTTTGTATCAATGCTCATCATCACTGTCAGGTTCACTCAATAGTCTGCTCTCGGCTCCAAACTGGATGTCAGCCATATCACCACACCGCAAATGGTGTACCAACCAGTGGATGTTCATTTGTCGGTCTACAATTCTGGAATACAATCTCAATTGCACATGCGATTCTGGACATATGCATGAAGATTGGATAATTGAATGTTCAGAAGAGGGGAATGTATTTCCATATATCCGGGTGGCACACTGTCCATTTCTGAACAGTGAGCACCCTCATTAGCACTAGTTGGCACAGGTGGTATTCCGGGCAAAGGTGGTGTCAGTTTTGGTGGAGGTGCACATGTTCTTTTATGCCTCCAGCATGTCTGCAGAATGGTTTGGCACGGAAGGCCGCTGTCAGATTGATATTAACGAATCATTGCCGGGTGTCTTTCGATCAGAGCCTGTACCTTTCATTGCGCAGGTATCCCAGCTGGCCACTTCTTCTTGTGTCAGGCATTGGGGCAAGGAATCTTGATCAGGTATTACGTTTCCTCAATTGGTGCGGGTAAAAACCCTCCGATGGCCATTTTCCCCATATGCAATGCAAGGCACATGTCAGACTGTTCCACGTATACGAGGCCTCCTTGCCTTGCGATAGTAACAAACATGTTCAACACATACAGGAAAGTAGTTGTTTCTTCTAACAGTGAGATTGAGCTATTCCCTCTACCATATACAACTTCGTAGCATTCTCTGCAGTCTTTAAAGCCTGTTTCGTCCATTCTCAGAGACTCTTATCACAACATTAATGTGAAAAATCCCACAACTGAAAATGTCATTAAATTCAATTTCATGTACTTTGCGGACAAATGCCTTGGTTGACCCTGCAGGTTTCCCATTACAGGCAGCAATAAATTGATCAAGTTGCTCCCTATGTACACCAGCTGTTCATTATATCGTTCCTTGATGGTTATTGACTTTGGTATGGATTTGCGCACATCAGATTGCATGTTGCTGGTGTTTCTTGCTCGTTTCTGCTGTCCAGAGCATTTTACAATGTGTGTCCTGCGACATAAGTTTGGTGACAGCATTGCGGTGAATTAACCCCTCTCTGAATTGCTGCTGCATCTTCGCAGGTGGTGCATGGGATGAAGTGTCTGTGTTTGGCACAATTCGGCACAATTAGCACCAAGTTGAGGTGTTTGTGGAGGAATGAATCACTTGTGGGGAACAGTTGAGGAATACCATGATTAAATAAAGTGGGAACTGTTGAGGAATATATAGTTAGATTCAGGTAAAAATGGAATGAGTGACAGCCAACTTGCGTGTTCTATTGGAGGGGAATCATACAGCATATAGCTGCAGGTTGCGGGGGTTTCTAACTGTCTCGTGATATGCAGTAAGTTGGTCCAATATTGTTTGTCTGTTCACAGAAATACATTGTTGTGGATGACTGCTGAAAACTCAGGTTTGATAGATATGAAAAGGAGATTCTTTGATGGAAAGAACATCTGGTGATATTTGTCTCAAGACATCCCCTGGATTTAACATGAATCAGAAGCTAAACATCAAGTCATGTTATATATTTCGCATTACCATTTCGAATGATGTGACCATCAAAACCCAGATTATGCTTTGTTCAAGTTGATCAAACGTACCAATCTTAATGTCACAGGTACATCTTGCCTCCCTGTGATCGATATCTTGAAACATCCAACAACTCACCCAACTACTATGTCTACTCAAGATACAACAGCTAGTGCTCCGAAAAAGAACTTTTTGCACTTCAGGCAGGTGTATATGGTGAATTGAACAAGTGATCCACATGACGATATCTTGAAGCAAATGATGGTAAGAGTGGCTTGGAGGATGGAAGGGTTCAAGTATTGGGAGTATTGTGCTGCTTATTTTCAAAAAAGCCGCGTTCAGTGGAAATAAGACAAGAAATGCCCTTACTTAGCAACCAATAGAAAGAGGTATGGATCAAGGATTATGTGGGTAGAGAGACTGCTGTCACAAGAAAGTGAATTCAAGACATACAGACAGCGATTATGCAAGAGCAGAATGACATCAAAAAAGCTGAAAAGGTAGGACAGACAACTAGAAACCCTGAAAATTCATTTCAGGAAATGTTGAATGCTATCGGTGACAGCTTCAGCAATATTGCAAGTGCCGAAAATGAGGAGAATGGGCAACAAAAGGAATATGTTGAAGAAGATAGACAGTTGGGCAAGCTAAGCGAAAATGATGAACCTGGCTGGGTAATGTGCACAATCACCAAAACACTATGGCAACGCATGGAGAGTGTTGGCAGACCCAGATGAGCCTTGACCCATTGACACAACCGGGCTGGGCGGACATGGCTGACCACTTCCGTGCGAGTGATATGAAGTATGGGATGTTAGAATTGAACATTCCCGCAGCTGTCCAGGGCGAAAGAGAGTCGACTGCCACCACACCATTACTGTCAATGTGCAGAGAGATTATGCAGACTCTTGATATTGTCCCCAGAAAATCACAAATGCCACAAGGTACATCTTTCCCAGGAAATAGTTAAATGAGGCTAGGTTCCAAGCAACCACAGTCACACAAACGCATAGAGTCACACATGCTCAAGGCAGGGAGAGATTTGTCACCGAACTAGCAATTGAAGTGTGCTGAACAGTTAAGCTTTGACTCCAGTATGTAGTGTCCCTAGCTATAGAACATACAGAACTGGAATTAGAATGAAGACATCGTGATGGCTCTGGTGGCACTGAAGAAATCAGTTGCCAGATAGTGAATTCTGATGATGTGTCTCATTGAACAGCAATCTGTATACTGATTTTGCTAAATGTCAGCATTTTCCAAATATCCATGGCCAAATTGTGAGAACGGATAATTTGTCAGTGCATGTATAAGGGTTGCATGGGCAATGCCAAAGTTCTAAACCCTACATCAAGTTCACATAAGACCAACATTCCTTATGTCGTTCTGCCTATTACGGTTAAATGACAAATGATAACCTTAATTCAAGTGCAAATTTAGTTACAAAACTGAAGCCGGTGATACTACACAAGTCATAGAAGGGGATGTCAATGCGCAATGTGAACCTGGCTTAATGACCATTGCCATCCATTAGAAATCCATGCATCCAACTCCATAACTCTCGGCTAGAACCTGCTGTACATGTTGGAGATTTTGAAAATTGTTTATGGTACGTCATCGGAATCAAACAAATGTATCTGGGTACAGAATGGTGCAAAAGAGGGTGTATATATGTCAATAGCTAGAGGAGGGATCAATATGCCATAAATAGCCGGCCAAAAGTGCTGAAATGCGACAGACTTATGTCATTCCTTGCTCCGATGAAGTGAAACCCAGTGGCTCAGAAACATAGAGGCTTCGAAGCTTTTGGATGCATATGAGTATTCATAGAAATAATAAAGTCGGTGTCAATGATGACTGTATACATTATGCATACAATTGCTGAGCATTCAATGACTGCTAGTATGTTTTTATGGTGCGGGTCAATTGGAGAGTCAATGATTTTTAGTGTTACCCCTTTGGAACTCAACAGCCACATAGTTACCTCATTCCAAAGAGGAAGTATTGGCTGACCTTATAGGCAAATCAGCGTCAATGGAGCATCAATGATTCTTGCTCTTGGATCTTGGATATTCACTGGACTGTGCAACAGCAGTAACCCATAATCACAGTATTGGCTGCCATTATGAGCAAAATCACTTGTGAAAATATCACTACTACCTTCTTAATATGCATGTCAATGGCATGTTAATCATTCTTGGTCTGGAATCTTAGATAATTACATGGCTATGCAATGGTGTAATCCCAGAATTAAAGAATCAGCTGCCATTATTGACAAAAATAAAGTCATGATACCGCTACTATATTCTAAAAATGTGCGTCAACTGAGAGTCAAATGGGCGTCAACTTAGTGTCAACAATATTTCGTCTTGCATCGTGTAGAATTAAATGACTTTACGAAGGCATTAACCCATAAGCAAACCATTGTCGGACTTTACTGTCAAAGATGGAATTGATGATATCGCAACCAGCTCCTAAAAATGAGCACCAATGGCGTGTTAATAGTTTTTGTGGGGGCTCGGTACGATATATAGCAAAAACTGCACCACATATTTCCTAAATTGAGTAATTAACAGTCAGTCTTCTCAATATGTCTTTATATTCTACTTCACAAACATGTATGCAATGTCTCACAGGAATGTCTTTTTTCTTGCTTGTAGCTCTAGAGTCAGTATTTATTAACAAGCTGTCCACTGCACTATAATGATACTTTTGACTGTCTCACAGGGCGAATTACCCAGCATTCAAATTCCTACTGTGATGTCGGATTCAAAATCTTTGAATACCTTGTTGCTGGACGTTACAATATGTTCCCAAAATAAATCTGTCTTTATACGCTATTTGAGCGACCTTACTTTCCATATCATATTCAATGCTTATAGGTCTTCAATGATTATGAACATGCAGAATCTGATTGCCGGGAACAATTCTAGACATACGCCTTCGTGGCGAGTCGATTTACATTGCGGAATACGGGAAACCGGCACCACAGAATGATCTGAAACAGTCATTATCATATTCGTCGCCATCCATCAGACCATGGGTCCAGCTGAATAGGGACCCACTTGCTGGTGGAATGGCATGTATGGATGTTAAACAAATTTACATAGTCGGAACTCACTGAATTGACTAGTTCAATAGTCCATGAATCAGCTTTGGTAATTCTGAACAGACAAGGAAGTCAAGGAATTACAATTGTAAGTTCACAAAGAATATTCATATTTGACATTTAGGTTCTATCTATATTGACTGAATTGACAGACAAAACACTCCAAACTGGCAACAAAAGAATTTCAAACTGCTTAATTTCACCACGACACTTTAAAGCACTAATGTATGATATGATATGTTACAGCACTCATTGTATGGCATGCTATATCAAAGCTTGAGCTAAGATGGTGTTTTAATGTATTATGAAGCTAATAGGTTCTACAATTCGTGAGTACAGTGAGTAATGTTTGCTGGACAGAATACTAACTGAAACTGGATGCAATTAACAAGTAGTTACGATCAAGAAAGTATGTTAGCATATCTTTAGACAGGGGGATATTGATGAACAAAGTGGCAATAACATTGATCATTGTTTACTATATCAAGCAAAATTGGGCATTGCGAGAAGTAAAACTTGCATTGGATGAGGTTGATAGGGTATTGTTTTCCAATTTCAAACAGTATTTAAGGACGATAGGTCACGTGATAACGTACCGCAGCATGGCTGGCCATACATTTGTGGACATCTCTTGATTGTTTTGAGCTTAACGAGAGCCGTTCACTTGGAATTACACATGATAACACTCCTTCAAAATCCTTGATGACTCAAGAATTACAATCAATCCTTGAGGCCTCTGGGCTAGTGTGGCCTGCATGGGGAAATCACTGGCCATGTGTGACGCACATTATTCAGCAGGCAATACGTGAATTGTTGAACAGTCTGTGAATAAACTGCCTCATGTAGTCATGGAAAGCCCATGAGCATGATCAACAATTTTGAGCAAATGAAAGCATAGACACTGGGAAGAGTCAAATACTTTATAGAGATGGCCATGATGGAATCAACAAGGAGTCAGCCATGAAACCAAGTTTAGTAAAGATAATTGAGAAAGTACATATTTCAAGATACTTTAAATGTCCTAAATCTGACCTTCATATATCAGCGAATGCTTGCGGTTTTGATTACGCTGACTCCTGATTGTTGAAACAAGTTCATTCTCTGCCAACATGCCAAGGTACGTATCATAGTACTACCTATTGTGGTTGTGAAGACACAGTGGAATTTGGCACAGGAGTTGGATGAGTAAGTCTACCAATTCTGAGGATTCGCCCATGAGTACATCAATAATCCAATACACAATGATCAGTACTCACTCATCCTGACACATGATGAATGGAACATAGGTGATCACCACATTCAGGTTTCAAGGCCAGACTGGTACTCGATTCTGTGGATGTCGACAAGGCATATGGTTACTCTGCATCACTTTATCGCTGTGTACAATGACATGTTCAATCATATAGATGGCATGATGCCAGCTTTTGGTAAGCAGAAGACTCCATTGAAAGAAGAATCATACTTTGCCATGAAGTTTGCATGCTGGAAGCTATTCTCATAATATGCTGACGTTAATCCAACTACTGGTATGCTTCAAATCCCGGAACACATCCTAGATTCTGTCAAGAAATTGCAATTGTTGGAATGTGGGACAACGGAATCGATATCATTCCCGAGGAAGAGACTTTCTATACTGAGAAACATCTGGAGGCAATTCCAAAGCATGTGAAAAATGAATACTGCGCCTGATATTGACGTTTCCCCGTCATTAAACCCAAAAGTGTACCGAACAACAATCAGTTCTCCTCCACACTGGCTTGTAGATCTGGTGAACCTTCATATGATGTATATGATTTGTGCAGTGGTAATGAAGAATACATAATGCCTAATAATGTGGCTGAAACGATGCCTGGAAGAAGTAATTCCATTGTGCACTGATCGATAGCTGCTGTCCTCTGGATGAATTTAACACCTCAATCACCTAAGCATGGGGGGCAAAGAAATTCAACTCGTAATGATTACCTATCCGGCTGAATAGAGTTTAGCAGTGCATAGTGGGTACCAGATATCACCCACTGGTGGCATCAACAAGAGGAAACACACTCAAAGTATGCGGCACTCTCGAATGTAGCAGGCTATATGTTCTCAATTAGACCACATGGTGTAGGAGTGGTGGCCAGTTTTTCCCTTGGGCAAGACGCTATTAGATAGAGGCAGTCAACATCCACAGATGGGACCCTTCACAAACAAGTGTTCATAATGCAGTTTGCTCAATACAATATTGGGACATTGTCAGGCAACGACCCAATATTGGACATAACGAATCCTGGAAAAGTCTTAGAAATTAATCGTGAGGTGGAGGAAAGAACAGTACACAGAATGGCCAATGTCCACAATGTTTTGGAGATGTGGCAGCGCAGCTAAAACATACGTGCTCTACAGGAGAAATCCCGTTCTCAAAACAAGCAACTGACTGCTGTAGGATACATTTCAGATCCTGAAGTAATGCATCCTGGTTGAACTGTCAACATGATCGTGCGGCTGCATTTAAATTCTCGGATATGTGACATGTGCCACCTGGTATCACTGCAAACAACATCCTTGGAGGACAAACTCAAGTATTCAATCTCTGCAGAATTAAATGAATCAACTGCCATCCAGCTGGAAGTGATGACAATAGTACATCTAAATGAATTTCGGACACCAAAAATCGGATTGACTGGAATGGAAACCTGGACAATCAAAATCATAGAGATGACAACTGGGAGTGAGACAATAAATATGTCATAGAGTAAGATAATGGCAATGTGCATACAGAAACCCCAGAGCAGCTGGATATAAGTGCCTAACTAAATATTCCCGGATTGATTTGGCCAAGAAGACGGTGAATCAAAAGAAGTGAAATGGTATTGATGACGGTCATTAGAATGAAAAGGAGGAGGAACATTGGGAATCACAAAAAGTAGGAAAGAATGGGTCAATGTATTTTCAGGAGTGTCTGTATGTTGATTGACCAAGTGTTTCATTTAGAGATATATTATGGGAGAATATTGAGTAGTCGTAGGTGAATATTGGTTCATCAACAACTGTATTGCGGGAAGAATGAATCATTTCGCGAGAGGAATAGATATCAATAGAATGTGGGCGACCAGTGCGAGATTATTGATGGTATCCACTTGGCCCAAGGGTCGACTCTGGATCGGGCAGAAAGGTAACCAATATATTCAACTAAATATGAATCCAAGTATCAATGGCAGTACATTTTGAATGGACAATACATTACAACAAGCATCAACGCAGTATCAACGGCTTGTGGTCTGGTAATCACGGTTATCGAATACTGATTTGGTCACTGTTATGCATCACCAACGTATTGCCAGCCTGTATTGGCAAACTTGACAGTGACACAGCCCCATTCAGAAAATGGGTGCCAACAGAGCAAAAACACTTTTTGGCTTTGCATTTTCGGTAACCTAAGTGGCAATTGGTTGCCAACATCCATTTATAAGGTGCTGGCCACCTTTAGAGGCAAAATAAATAGGAATAGGCTCCCTGCCTCATTGTGACAATAAGCGTCAACAGAGTGTCAATTATTTTTGGTGTTGCAAACTGTGCAATCTATCTAGTGATTGATTGCAAATATTCATAAATGAGGTATTGGCCACCTTTGGATGCGAAAACAATGGTGAGAGACTCTCTGCCCCATCATGAAACTGAGTGTCAATAGAGCTTCAACCAATTTTGGTCTTGCAAGTTGTGTAATCTAACTGGCAATACAGTACAAACATCTAGGAAGGAGGTATTGGCACCCTTTAGGGGTAAAAGAAATCACAATACTCTCTCTGCCCTATCCCGAAATTCAGACTCAATGGATCGTCAAAAATCTGTAGTCTTGCATTTTGGCTAAATGGAGTGTCGCGTTGTGCCAATAATTTATATACGAAATAATAGTGGCCTCTACAACTGATTCAGCGCACGATGGATATGTGATCACATTATAAAATGGGAATTAACAGAATGTTAATGATTATTTGAGTATTGTATTGTGTAGTCATGGTATCGCATGGATATAGGAGATCATAACAGCACTATTCAATGCCTTTATGGGCAACTATACAACTTATTACAGGAATAACACAGATTCCAAAATAATCAATATCACAAACTACAAAATATGCAAAATGAGATTGTTGAGTGTTGAATACATGATTTTGATAAAATACTATGATCAAACAGCAACAACAAGAGTATTATACGAATCTACCGATGAACCGAATGGGCTACACACTGGCAACCTGCCCATTTCGGATGGGTTGGAAAACTTCAATGCACCTGTACCCAAATTGATAGTTCCAGTCTCTTGACAACTAGAACATTCGATTTGGCAATGGTTCAGTTTTGACCCGTACATGTACACATACCTACAGTCCGGAACAGTTGCTAATACTAGTGGTCAATCCATATTTGTTCTCTTTCATTGGAGCTAGTGTTAGCAACAGGTCCGGCTGATCTGCCAGCGCTCCATCTCCAGATGGTAAAAACATATCGGTGAGGTCCCAGCCCAGTCAAACAGCCCGACCCCATTCCTCTTGGCTCTCCAAAATTTTACCCATACCTGTCAACGCGCAGGATATGATTGGATTTGCTATACCTACCAGGTCCGATCTCCAGTTCTGCTTTTTGGATTGTTCTATTTGTTGATGCATTCCTATTTGCTACTGAAAATTGCAAAATATTAACTGTAGTACATCATTGTCATTCTTGGATTCATTGGCCGCCATTATAATCAAAATAAGTAGAGACACACTGCCTGCCCTATCCGTGAGATGAGCATCAACAGAGTGTCAACACTTTTTGATCTTGCATAATGTGTAATCTGTGTGAAGTTTGAATGCAGACAATTATAAATGAGGTATTGACCATCTTTATAGGCAAATGAGGAAGCGACATGCTCCCTTGCCCATTGTGATAATGAGTGTCAACTGCATGTGAACAATGGTTGGACTTGTATTTTCGATAGTCTAAGTGGTGCTTGATCTCAGATGTCTATACATTAGGAGATGGCAGCCTGTATAGGCATATAAGCAACATATATTTCTGTGCCAGCCTCCTGGACAGTAACAATTTATTTTATTTACAATGGTGCAACTAAGAGTTCATGAGTGTTTCAGCTTATACAACTGCTCCCAACTTGGTGTATAGACAATCGCAGCCACATCTTGCTTTCGTTATCTATAATGGAATGTTCACAATCGTTGATGCTACATTGACACACATTTTTGACCTGGGGCAGGGAGCGTATTGCTCTCTATTTTGCTTAAAATGGTAACCAATACATTGATCATGTATAGCAACAACCAAATCACTTTTGAATTATCTGACTTACAAATCCCAAAATTAGAGACTCTCTGTAGTTGCTCATTTCTAAAATGAGGACTGGAGCTTGTCGCTTTCTCTTCTGCCTATAAAGATGGCCAGTACCTGATCTCTAAATGGCTGCAACCATTCTCCACTCAGATTACCAAAGATACAAGTCCAAAATTTGATGAAGCTCTGTTGACGCTCATCGTGCCATGGGTGTATCTGCGATATGTAATCATTTCATTTGGCTTAGTATATGATTAATGGTGTTTTGGCAGCCTGTCTATTGTCTTCATGTGCTTTCTCCTTCATTACTACATCGTTCTTTACTAATCCATATAACCATATCTTGTGAAATATACTTTACAGGGTCCGCTAATTGCATATAATAATACATTCACAAATCCTGTTCCTTTCTATCAATTGTTGTCTTCACTTGCAGGTTTGCTCAATAAGATATTGTTGTCTGCAAAATCGATGTCAGCTGCATTACCACGCTACAGATAGTGTACTAACCAGTGCATGTTCCATTATCAGTCAGGAAATCTGGAATAAAATCTTTATTACATCTGCAATTATTGGGACAGGTAACAAGATTCAAAAATTGAGCACTGGGAAGAGGAGTATGTATATATACATCTCTGGGTGGCACACCATGGATTTGGGAAGCGTGATTATGCTCATTGTCACTAAGGCGTGTAGGTGGTGTTTCAGCTGGAAGTAGCATCGGTTCGAGTGTCGGCTGTCTAAGTCAGTCTGGTGGAGGTATATCTGCGCCAATGCACCTCCAGGGTGTCTGTGGATGATTTGCTGTTCCATTGGGTTGAAGAAGACAGCGATCCATTTGTAATTCCCAAACCGTAGTCAGGTGCTTTCTCATTGTAGCGTTTATATTTCTACACACACAAATATTAACTCCCAGCTTGGTCACTTCTCAGACTTCAGTGTGAGGTTTCGGAAGGCTATATTGTGTTTCTTCCATTGTAGTGCACGAAAACCCTCCTGTTGCCATTTTGGGGATTTTCAAGGCAAGGTGCATGTTGGACTGTTCTAGCTGTACTCAATCTCCATGCCTTGCAATTGCAGCTGACATGTTGAAATCCTACATCATATTAGTTGCAGCTTTCAAAAATAAGGTTTTGCTAGTACCTCTACCATATTCCACTATGTAGCTTCCTCTGGGTTATTTACCGCCTGTTTCGTACACCCTGAGTGCACCAAATCATGAACTTGAGCACCAAACACGGCAGTCCTGACATCATCACCAACGTTGATGTCGTGGACAGTGGGGACTGGTGCCTGTGTGGATCATGGAGGTATCCCATTATGGGCCTGTACACATTGGTCATGTAGTTGTCTACATTCAGCAGCAGTGCATTATATCATCCGTTGACGGCCTTCTGCCTTAATATAGATTTAATGTCATCATTTTGTGAGTTGCTTCGTATTCTCACTACATTCAGTTCTACTGTCCATGTGTACATGTACATTCTGACTCAAGTACTCGGTATCTATCTTGGTGGTGTCACATTGTACTGCCTGGTGGCTGCATTGTGGCTGTGACTCAGCTGGTGGCATTGTGGATGAAGCGTGCATTGGTTGGCTAGATTCAGATCTGCTCGCACCTTCTTCCAGTATTGATTGAGCCAACATGTGATATTGTGGAACAGATCAGGAGGATCATAATGAAAAGGAGTGGGAAGTCCTATTGAATATAGACTTAGCTTCTAGTCAAAATGTCATGAGTAATAGCCAACTTGCATATTCTACAGAGGTGGAATCCTACGATTAATAGCTGCACATGGCACAGATTTCCAACCGTTCTGTGATTTGCAGCATGTCGGTGTGATGTTGTGTGTTTGGTGACAAGATCGAATTGAGGTGAATGACTGCCAAACATTGAACGTTGTAGGATATACCAAGTACCTTCCTCAATAGAAAGAATGGCACCAGTTGTTTGTTTCCAATAATCACTGGGATGTTACATGAAACAGATGCTAAACATCATGATGTGTTGTACAGGTAGTATTGCTATTCCCAAGTTAGGGACAGTCAAAACACAGATTTTGCTTTATTCCAATTGATCAAACATACCAATGTTGATATAACAGACACAGCTTGCCCCCATGTGGTCTGTTCCTTGCAACATTCAACTTCTTGCCCATAAACATGGTTAAGACAAAAATCAAAGGTGAATCCTCCCAAAAAGAACATTTCGCCATTTTTGTTGGGGAAATATGGCAAATCCAAAATACCCTCCACATGACAATGTACTCCACCAAATGAAGGTCAGAGTGCATTGGAAGTCGAAACGGTCAGATCCCAAGGAGCATAGTGCTGCACACAATCTAAGAAGCAGCTTCTGGTGGAGACAAAATGACAAAGTCACCATTTAAGCCCCAAAGAGAATGAGAAATGGATTGAGAAGTATATGGATAGATAATCCACTGAGGAAAGAAAGCAAGATGAAGATGCAGAAACAGCAATTGAGCAGGAGCAGGAAGATATGAGATATGGTGCAAAGACGGAATTGACAACCACACAGCCAGAAACAACATATGCAGAGATTTTGGATGGTATTTGGGATAGTCTGAGCGATCTTGCAAGTTCAAACGATGAGGAGTAGGTGAAAGGCAATAGAGATGATTGGGATGATACCGAACTTGGCAAGCTGAACGAAGATGACAAACCCAGCTGTGTAATCAGTAAAATCTCCAAAATGGTACTGCATCACAAGGATAGTCTTCGGCCAATGAATTTGAAGGTTGACAAATTGTCTCAATCGGAGAGGATAGATGCGGCCCTCTATTTCTACGACAGAGACACGATATATGGGCAGCCCAGATTGAAGGTTTAGGCGGCAGTTCAGCAACAAAGGGAAGATGATGCAGCTCCATTTGAACCTGTAACATTTAACGAGCTTATAGAGACTGTTCATACTCTCCCAGGAAAGTCAAAGATTCCACAAGGGATTACTTGACCATGATGTTGTCATAGTAAGATATGTTCCTGGAAACCACAGTCACACAGATCCGGTACATCTCTCCTGTGGGATGCAGCATCCAATTCATCACAGATTAACCAATATAAGCCTGTTGAACCCTTAAGATTTGACCCATACATATCGCCTTTCAAGCTGATGATCATATAGAATTATGATTCGGACTAAGAACTGGTGACGGCTCCTGCCTTGCCGCAGGAGTTACTCAGATGATTGTTATATTTGACACTGCATTCCTCAGAGAAGCAATTTGTGTACAAATTTTGCTATGGGTCACATTTTGCATGATTTCAGGGACAAAATTGTGAGACATGATAATTCCTCTGTGCATGTACAAGGGTTATACAGACAGTGCATAAGTTCTATACTCCAAATTGAGTGGATAGACAACTACTAAACTTGATGTTGTCTAGGCTGTTAATGTTGAGTCAGACTGCAAAAACTGAATTTGAGACAACATTTACAAGCAGAGTTTGAGTCAATGATGGCATCCGAGATATTAATGGTGCATTCAATACTCAACGTGATGCTGAAAGAATGACCACAATCTTCGTGCATGCATCCATGCATCCAACTGTATAACTCTTAGTACAAACCTGGTGTACATGGTGGGGATTTTGAAAATTACGATTGGTAGTCCATGGAATTTGAGGAAAACGAGCCGGATGAGATGAAGTGAAAAAATCAGGTTGTATGAATCAAAAACTAGTGTATCGATCTAAAAAACGGTAAATTGCAAACCAAAAGTGCCGGTACGACATAAGCCTGTGTCATTAGTCGCTCAGATAACATGGATAGTAGTGGATCACAAATTTAGTTGGCGCAGATTATTTGGAGGTGTAAGATTTTACCTAGAAACAATATATTGGCCATCAATAATCACTGTGCCCATTTATGCATATAATTGTGGAGCATGCAATGACTGTTGTTGTTGCTTAATCATACTATATGCACTCTTACTAGAGTATGACAGGACTTAATACCCTCTTCACCTCCGGGTGAGCCGGCTAGATGGTGCAGCTCCCACTCTGCTAAACTTTATCCCTGCTGACAAATGAAAGTTATAAGTTGGACAAAAACAGTAAAGAAGCGAAATGATATGAACCCACTGCCACTGCTCCCCGCACCTGTGTCAGCCTCTGTGCCTGCTCCATACTTCCAATCATTTGGGCAGGAACTTCCAGATGTCAGTTGCTGCGAAGCAGTCCATAACCCCTTGATCGCACTGTTTCATGGATAGCAGCTCTGAGACCTGCACATGTCAGCATCTGCCTGCTTTCTAGCCCAGCACCTTTCCCGTAGCTTTCCAGAGGGCTTGCTGCTTGTCTTTCCACCGCCTACAATGGCAGAAGAGGTACTCCTGCATCTGGGCTGCTCTTCCTGCACACCATTAGCATTTATCGTCCTCTCAGTGGCTGAACCATTGTAGGTAGACTCCAGCAGGTGTATGCCCGCACTTCAGTCAGTAGTATCTGGCAGCCAGTGACTTCATGGTCGTCATCGAATCAGGTGTCTCGGTCCCCGTCTTGCCCTTGAGTCTGGAGCTGAAGTGCTTGCGGCACTTGTTGGCCTCTCACTTTGCCTTGGCTGCTGACCATCCGTCAAAAATTCATCTAGCTCAGTTCGAGGCCGAGGTTTATGGCCGCTCAATCGCCATACAATGACTGTTAGCATGTTATTTAGGTGAATGTCAACAGGGTGTCAACAACTTTTAGTGTTCCATTGTTGGCATTCAAAGGGCTTCATAGTCACATTGTTCCAAATCGATTGTATCTGCTGTTTATATAGGTAACAATGCAAGTGACATATTGGTTACCCTATCTTAGAAATGACTGGCTATGGTGCGTCAACAATTTTCAATGTTGTGAGTTTAATAGTACAATCAAGACTTGCTGGCTGCAATACATGATCAAACTATTGACTATTTCTATTGGCAAATGCTCTAGTGACAACATAGCTGCAGTCCCCTGAAAGAGAATGCTAACCAAGCATCAACAATTTTTGATCTTGCATCGTGAATAATCATAGTTCTGTGCAGTAACACTAACCTAGATTCAAACTCTTGGCTACCTGTATGGGCAAATATCCAAGTGAGAAGAGAGCTACTATCACCTAAAATGAGCATTAACAGAGCGTCAGCATTTTTTGGTTTGCATCTTGGATAATCACAGGGTATTGCAACCTAGGCAACCCAGAACCCAAGTATCGGCCACCATTATGGAAAGAAATACTACTGACGAAGATATTACCACCTTGTAAAATAGAGTGGGAACAGAACATCAATGATTTCTGGTCTTGCTCTCTTGCTATTCAAAGGGCTGTGCAATGGCATTAAGCAATAATCAAAGTATTGGCCACCTAAATGGGCAAAACTTCCACTGACTATATCGCTACAACCACCTAAAAATGCGCATCAATAGAGGGTCAACACTTTTGGGTTTTGCATCTTAGATAATGTAAGGGTTATGCAACCACATAGACCCATAATCAAAGAATTGGCCGAGTGTATTGGCAAATATGCTAGATATGATATTGCTACCACCTTCTAAAAATCTGCACCAATAGAGTGTCGTCTGTTTTTGTGGTAGCTCATTAAGCTACACAGCAACAAATTGCATTGCAATGTATCTAAATTGAGTTTTTAACTATCAGTCTTTTCATTATGTCTTTGTATAGAACTCCACAAATACGCACACAATATTTCACAGATCTGACTTTCTTGTTTGTAGCTCTGGAGTCAATATTTTGGAACCAGCTGTTTACTTTACTGTACTGTAACATCTGACAGTGTGTTAAGTCAATTTACCCAGTATTCAAATTTTGACCACTATGTTTGATTCATACTATTTCAATACCTCCTTGCTAGCTGATAGGATAACTTCCAAAAGTGAACATGTCTTGAGTCAGGATTTGAGGGTCCTTACTTTCCAAATCGTATTGGATGCCTGGTCGGTTTCTATGAATGTAGGCTTGAAGTATCCTATTGCTGGGAAGATCTCTAGTCAAAGCTGTATTGTCTAGTTTCTTGTTGCACTGCGGAATAAAGAAAACCTGAAGCCCTGGCACTATATGTATCATTTGTCATCAGGTTCTTCGTTATCCATCAGAACATGGGACCACCTCCATGCGGAAACATTCGCTGCCAGAATTACACATCGCAACGTGAAACAAATCAACACAGTCTGAAGATTCTGAATTCACTTCTCGAACTGTCTACAAACAGCGTTGGCCAAGCTGAAGAGGGGAGGAAGTCCAGGTATTACAATAGTCAGTTGGCAAAGGAAATTCATATTCAACATTCAGGTTATATCCATATTATCTGAATTGACAGACAAAATGCTCCAAGCTGGCAGCTAATGACTTTTCAACTTCGGAATTTCACCAAACCACCTGGAATAAATATCTGATGTCAGGATTTGTCTCGGCTCATGTTCCATGGAACATTGTATTGACCATACAGCCACGATGGGCATATACAGTATTAGGAAGCAATCTGGTTCTACCATCTGCCACCACCCCCGGTGCCACATTTACCGAAGCGAATATGCACTGACAGTTGATGTAATGATGAAGTGATTGCTATCAGGACATAACGTTGGTTTAGCGTTGGTAGGGTGTTCTTCAACAAACATAGTACCCATTATGTTGGACATAGCATACTATATGAAGTGAGGTTGGGCATTTGTGAGAATTACAAGTTGCATTCAATGAGGTTGAGAGCTAATTTTTTCCAATTTCAAAAGCTGATTAAGGTTGATAGGTCAATGGTTACCATGCTGAAGCAATGCTAGCTGTACAGCTGGAAGAAGGTCTTAATTGTTTTTGGCTTACTGACGGCCATTGACATAGAATTACCCCAGATAATGCTTCCTTAGATTACAGGATCACTCGGGAATTTGAATCAACACTTGAGGTTTCCGGAATCGATTTGCCTCTAGTGAGCAACCGCATACCATGCTCGGCAGACATCATTCCGCTTGCTTTGGGTGCATTCCCAGGAAGTCTCGGTGTGAAACAGTACACCAAGTCTTGGGTATCCCATGTGTGTGCTCAGCAATTTGGTAAGAATGAAAGTCTTGACATTGTGAAGAGTGAAACTCTTTGAAAAGAGGGCAATGCTGGAATCCACAATGTTCCAGCCATGAGACAAGGTTTAGCAAAGATAATTTAGAATGTACATAGTTCAAGATATTTTGAGAAACTTGTAACTGATGTTTATTTAGCAGCAAATGGTTACTGCATTGACTATGCTGCCTCCAGATTGTCAAAATGAGTTCATTGACTCAGAAAAAGTCAAAGTTCAAGTCACAATACTATCTAATATGTCTGTCAACACAGGATGGTAATCGATACTGGAGGTATTTGAGCTGGCCTACCGATTACTAGAATTCAGATGCGAGTGGTTCAAGAATCAAAGATTGACTGAGCACAAGCGACTTTTCACAGCCCAGGCTGAATGAACCATCGTCAAGTACATCATGGAAGATTTATGGCCATTCAGATACTGGAACCTATACATGTCCACAAGGCATACCAGTACTCTGCATTATATTATCACTGTCAACAATATCTTGTTTCATCATATGGATTGCTTTGTGTGAGTAATAGCTGAGAAGAAGACTCGATGGAATGAAGACTTGTACATCGCCGTGAGTCGTATGCGTTGGGAGCTGTCCCCATAATATCCTGAGGTAACTTCAATGATGGGTATGATTCTGATTTGAGTACATATTCTGGATCCTGTCCGGAAGTTACAATCATGTAGAAAGTTGGACAAGGGAATGGATAATAACCCTGAGTACAAGACTTCTCATACTACCCAATACCAAGACGTGTTGCTGCATTATATGGAGAATAAATACTTTGCCGAATATTGACATGAGCCCATCAGTAAAACTGAAACCATACCAAGCATATCTTAATTTTCCTCTGCAACAGCTTCTAGATCTGCTCAATTGTCATTTGATTCATATATTTTGTCAGGCGATTATGAAGCATGCATGAAGTCCAATAATGTGGCTGAAACAACACCCGGATTAAGTGCGTGCACAGCAATCATATGGACAGCCACAAGCCTCTGTGTGAATTTACCGACTGAATTACCAAAGCACCGGGCGCAAGATAATCTGAAACTTAATCACTACCACTCAGATTCACTCAGAATTAGTAGTACATTTTCCAAACTGGAAGTGACCAACTGGTGGTGTCAGCAAGATGTAACACACTGAAAGGATGCTGATCGCTCTACTGTGGTATGAGATATATTCACGATCATTCCACATGGTGTCAGATTGGAGGCCAGTTTTTCCCTTTGGTGTAATGCAATCGGCTGGAGGCAGTCGAAACCACAGGCTACACCCTTCTCAAACAAGTTGTAGTATGGCTGTTTGCTTGAGCCAATCATGGGATATTGGTAGGAGATGATCCAGTATTGCATACAACAAACACTGAAATTGTGTTGGAAATGCAGAGGGAGGCAGAGGACACAGTGTTGCACAGAGTAGCTACAGTTTATGCCGTTTTGGAGATGTGGCAGAGTGGCCTAACCATACGTACTACACAGAAGGAATCTCACGATCAAGATAACCAGTTGACAGATGTAGCGTATATTTCTGACAATGAAGAGATCGTCGAAGTATTCTGGTCACTCTTTCAACATCATAGTGTGGCTGCATTTTCAACTTCACAAAGATCACTGTTCACACCACATTTGTTTGCAAAAGGACCTCCCTGACATACAAACCCAACCGCCAAATTTCTGTTGAAAACCAATACTCGACTGTTATCCAGCCGAAAGTCATCAGCTTTGGGTACCTGAAAGCATGTAGGTCACCGAATGTTGGCTTGACTGGAATTGCAACTTCAAAAATTTAAATTACAGCAAAGACTATTGGGTGGCTAACTTTGAACACAATATTGAGATAGACACTGGCCTGGAGGATCTGGAGAGCGGAGAGTGTCAGGATGTATGTGGCACACCGATTATTTCCAGAGTGACTTGGTCATCACAGCGGTCGAAGAACAGGGCTCAATAGGGGTTGGTGATGGTCCACGTAATGGAATCGAGAAGGAACAAGCGATATAAGACAATGTAGAAAACAATGTGTAAATATGTTTCATCAGGTATTTTTTGTTGCTTGACTGAACATTTCATTTGAAGATATATTATGGGAGAATGGTGTGCAGCCAAATCTGAATATCTATTGACAAACAGATCTATAGCAGGCAAAATGAATTATATAGCAGGAAATATCAATGTTAACTGAATGAGAGCAAACAGTGCAAGAATGTTACTCCACTCACCTTTGCCAAAGGGCTGAGTATCAATTAGTCAGAAAGGCAATCATTCAGTTTGAAGTGTTATAAGTATAATTAGTGATGGCAGCAGATGTTGAATTGGCAATATGCTAAGATAAGTGTAAATAGAGTGTCAATGATTTTTGATATTGCAAGTAAGGCAATTGAAATGTAACTTGGTCACTGTTATGCATAACCAACATATTGGCAGCCTAGATATGCGGCAGAGAGAACAATATGATCACTGGCCAATTCTGAAAATGAGCATCAACCGAGTGTGAATGATAGTTGTGTTGGCATCTAGGGAAATCATGCCTGCCATTTGTTGCAGACATCCATTGATGCGATATTGGCTGCCTTTAGTGGCAAAAGTATGAGCAACACACTCCCAGCCCCATCCGGAAACTGAGTGTCAAAAGAATGTCAACAATTTTTGGTCTTGCATTTTGGGTAATATCAGTGTCGTTTTGTGGCAATAATTCATATATGGAGTCATAGCATCCTTTTCAGGCCAAACAGTCCACGACATCAATGTTACCCTATCATGAAAATGATTTTCAACGGAGCGCCATCAATTTCGGGTCTTGCATATTGGGTAACTTATGTCTAGCTTGGTGGCAACAATTCATATATGAAGTAATGGTGGCCATTCCAGCCAAATTCGTGCATGATATGTACATTACCCCATCATGCAACTGACTCTCAACCAAGTGTCAACAATTTTTGGTGTTGCAAATTTGGTAATCAAGACATCGCATGGATCGTTCAGCACAGTACAGAGTTATTGACTACCTTTATATGCACCATTGCACAATATAACAGAGAACACATGGATTCCAGAATAATTGATATCTGCTTTTCAGCCTGTTGACTTCCTCACCTCCTTCCAGTACTCCCGGTGCTGGTATGTCCACAGGCCACATTAGAGGAGGAGCTGTTCCCAAGTGTGCACTACTGTTCCTTTGCACCAAGAGCAGGTGTGGTCCTCTCAGAGTCATAACTGTATTTTCTACATCTCAGTGGGCGCATGCCCACACTGTCATTGGTAGCATCTTGTTGCCAATGACTTTGCACTGGCCATTTGGATAGGTCTGTTACTACCTGCTTTGCCCTGCAGTCTGTAGCCAAAATGATTGCTATATATGTCGGCCTTCCACTGGGACATCGCTGCTGATCTTCTTGCAGAGATTCGCCTACCTCAAGTCATAGCTGTACTGTATGGTCGCACTGTTGTCGGGCTTCAGTTGCTTTCTCCGTCTGTGTTCACCTGACAGTCTGTTTCCTTGTTCCCAGGGTTGCGGGAGTGACCAGCGAACAAATGGGTCTGCATTGCAATGCCATGAGTGTGAAGAGCCTGCGCCCTCTGCTTGATCTGTATTGAAACTCACTATCCATGGCCCTGCTGAGTTGAGCCATCTGGCAGATAGCCACGTGTGGTTTCCTGGAAACTGCCACCATCTTCACTGCATACGGTTAACGTGGTCTCCTCTTCAATATCATCACATCGAGTGCCAGTCCGATGGGCCACAGCTCGGCATCGAAGATCTCCATCCATCCAATACCTAGATAGCTGTTGCGGGACTTCCATTGATGTCTGTGTTTGAACACTGCTGCGGTTCCCACTCGGCCATCATGTGAGTGTGAAACAACTGTCCACCACATCCAGATCCCCACACTGACTTTCGCTTCTATCTCTTTTGACCAACATTGCGCAGCTCCCTTAGATTCGGTATCATTGTCCAGCGTGATAGGAATGACAACTCAGTCTTCGCTCGGGGCCGGCAAGTTCATGCCATTGGGTGGATTGCCACGCTGGGGATGGTTCTTAAGTACACTGTATATTAGTGCGCCGGGGGCCGGATTTTGGTGTAGCTTCTTTATCTAGTTTGTGCATGCATTTACTAGGCAAGCTGTGAATCTTTGGTATCTGGAGTCTAAGATTACAGGTGCTGGTGTAAGCCCTGCCTTGCTCATCAGTTCCCCCCATGATGTGGTATGCAGCACCCCCAGGATGGATATGGCTTGTCAATTTGGAAGGAGTTGGAGATCATCTCGCCTGTCTACATAATTGGGAACCTACCAGTGCTCACTCCCACAGAGTATGACACCTTGGACAGAGGCTGTTTCGGCAACTCTCACGCTCCCTGGGATTACCCCATATGTTGGTTTAAGTGTTTGAGGTCTCGCTGCAGCTGCACTGGCTTTCTTCATGCATCAGTTGTGGTCCTCCTGGAATGTCATGTCCCCACCCATCCAGAAGCCCAGCCAGCATGTTGTTTCTTTGTTGCATTGAACAGAGCCATCTCTGACTGTGATCTTTGCTGTCAGCATTGGCCAGAGAAGCTGCATATTGCCTCCTCTACATGTGAACAGTGTCTCCTCTGTTTTTGCTACAATAAACTGCAGCCCCCACGAACGTGCCTATTGACTGATTGTTGCAGCACATTCCTCATGTTTCGTGATGACTTGTTTGATGTTGCTTCCTGTCACCACACATCTGAGGTCATTCACGAATGTGAATAATTGGCTGAGATATACTCTTTGACCAACTTAATCAATCTTAAGGTATAGATTGCACAGAAGATTGGTGATCCAGGTGGGTCTGGTGGGACCCCAGCATTTACTGGGTTAGTTGTCATGGCACTGTCCTCGATTACAATATTCTAAATCCAGTTGGAGTGAAATATTTCCATTTATCAAATGAGGTCTCCATTAGTGTGCTTGGTTCTCATTTTGTTGAGCAGGCTTCCTTTTGCAATGTGTGGGAATGCTGCCTTGATATCCAGCTGAAGCTCACCAGTGATGTCACTGTCAGTCCATGCTGCATACCCTCTGACAACTACGATAGCTGCTTCATCATTGGCAGACTGTCTGTTTCTGTTGCTGAACTGTCCATTACTCAATAGTCACCATTATTGGGCCTCTTCTGATTGCAGTACCACAACTACATTCTAGACTACCACTCCAATCCAGCAGAGAAGTGATATCATGGGGTACAATTTTTGCTACATATTATGATCCTTGCGAGCTGTGCGAACCATGACTCCGCTAGCTCCCATCCGGACTGCTAGATGCCGTCCTGTGCAAATCTTCCCATTTGCGAGACCTATAGTCCTCTCTGTATCACATTTCCAGAGCAGGTGAACTGCTCCAAAGGGCAGTTTGTCCAGGCCTAGCGCCTTCTTGATTGAATGGAAGTATAGGGCCCTCTCAACTGCAATTTCAGTACCATTTGTCTGCACACTACTAGCCGGATGTAGCTTATACTGCTGCTCATCATCATCCAGAGGGAAAGACTCCAGCCTCAGCATTGCCTCCATTTCCATGGTGTTGTTTGCTGGCTTTGCCTCTCTGACTGTTAGGGCTTGCACTGGCATGCCTACGCAAGCGTCAACATATTTGCTGCTCTCCAGTCCTCAGCCACTCACAAGTGGGAGCAAGCAGTCGCTCCATATTTGGCTTTTGGATTTCCAAATTGCTATTGGCTACTCAGCGTTCACTCCAGCTACTCCCTCTGAGAATCATCCACATCTTCTCTTTGCACACCAGAGTGTCTTGCTTCTTGCCATGATGTCGCAGTCCCACCGCATTATTGAATTTTTGCAGATCCTGACTCTGACACTCTGTGGTGTGATATCTAGAACTTTGCTAAGTGTGACCTGACACCAAGTAGCCTCCTGCTCAACATCGTCCTATGTGTATGCAACATTCAGGTGTGCTCTTCCCATCGCTAACTCCATCGATAGCTGCTGGGTTGGCTCCTCATGGTTCAATGTCACTGGCGCCAGATTTGACCCTACCATCCGCTCAAAGTCTGCCTCCTGTTCTTTATCTACTACACCCTCCGTTATACGATTTCGGAGTCAGAATCAGTGGCATGGTTGTCGGCTATTATGAACCATGCTCTGATTGATTTAATGCTAACATGAAACTGAATAATCCATTTCTCTTCATCGTCTCCTCTTGTCCAGCAGTGAGTGACCCAGTGGTCATATCTGATTCCCAGTCTGTTCTCGTCGATGACATCTTCCCTGAAGCTAGCATCACCTTGCTTGGTGTACCAATGATCCAATCCTTTGCTGTCGGCATTGAGGTATCAAGAGAGTACAGTGCAGCGTTGCTGAATGAGTCACTGCTACCTTGCTTTGCAGGCTGGTCATTCCCAGAATGGTGTGTATTGATAGTCGTAGGCAGTAACCATTTTTGTAAATACGCAAGTCTTGGCAAACAAAACCGCTGAATTCTGTCAATAAAAACATCAGTAATCTACAAGTGAATGATGGCAATCAATATCTAACATCGAACTGACCCTGAAACGATACTCCCAGCACACCTGGACATTTAGAGGACAGTGGGCAAATGAGCAAACAAGAACAGGTACAGATATCCACACGATGGAGTGGATTTGCAAAATATCTTGGGGACGATTTTTGTTAGCGATGGATCGGAGTAACCCACCAGTGGTTCGGGTTCGGACCGCTAACACAGTCTGGTTTGGTTCCAAAGCTGCCCAAAAAGCCAACCCACTGCGTCATGACAGGCTAAACCCAAACCAGTATCCGTGAAGCCATGGGTTTTGCCCGGTTTTGCGAGGCCCATCAGTTCCTATCCCCAGTTGTGGTTATCAGGTTTTTCTATTTATGGTCACATTCAGATATCCTACTGCTAATTTCAAAATATTAACATTGGTATGTCGTTGTCCTTTTGTAATATATTGGCCACCTTTGTAATCAAAAACAAGAGTGACACACTCCCTGCCTCATCCTGAAAATAAGCGTCAACAGCACGTCAATGATATTTGGTTTTGCTTCTTCGCTAATCAAATTGGCGATTGGAATCAGACTTTTATAAATGAGGTAAAGGCTGCATTTCGAAGTAAAACACACTCCCTGCCCCATTCTGAAAATGAGTGTCAACAGAGCATCAACAATGTTTGAACTTGCATCATGGTTAATCTGTACAGCGATTAGTTACAGACATTCATCAATGCCAGATAGGAGGCCTTTATAGACAAAACAGGAAGCAACACCCTCCCTGCCCAATTCTGACAATGAGCATCAATAGAGGGTGAATTATTTTTGGTTTTGTAAGTCAGGATATTCATCAGTGACTTGGTCATTGTAATACCAGCTGCAAGTATTGGCCGTGTTAATGGGCAAAACCGCCAGGTACGAAATAGCTACTATCACCTCGAATAAACATCAACAGAGGGTCAACGACTTTTGATGGTCTAAGTCCAGTGATGAAAGTGTGACTTGGTGATTATTACACATATGCACAGTACAGGATGCCATTATAAGCCAACGAGAAAGCGACACATTACTAGCCTGATCTTGAAAATGAGAGTCAATGGAGTTTCAAAGATTTTTTGTCCTGTAAGCCAGGTAATTACATTGTGAATTAGTTGTTGTTATATATAATCATTGTATTGGCTGTCTTTCTAAACCAAAGAAAAAGCTACATGCTCCCAGCCCCATCTTGACAATGACCATCAACTGAGCGACAATGATTGTTGGTCTTGCATCATGGGTAATCTCAGTTGCAAATGATAACAGACTTCTAAAAACCGGGAGTTGGCGGACTTTATAGGGCAATAAGCATGCGATGTTCCCGCAACAGCCTCCTGGACAATCACAAATTAATTCATTTTCAAAGTAGCAATTCAGTGATCCTGAGTGTAATAGTCTATAAAAGTAGTCAAAAATTCGTACATAGGCATTAATAGCCACATAGCGTATTGATTAAAAATCGTGCAAGGCCAAAGATAGTTGACACCCTGTTGCCACTCATTTTGCCACGGACATATCTGCAATATGCAACCAGTCACTTTCACCCAGAATGGCAGTAATAGTCTTTTGGCAGCCGTTCTATCCTCTTCATGTATGTTTTCATTTATCACAACCTGTTCTATAATACTGCATATAAGTATATTATTCAAAATAGACTTCAACGTATCTGCTAATTGTAGATAATGATAATGATCAAAAATCCCCTTCTGTGTATTCATTCCTTGTCTTCACTATCAGGTTCGATCAAAAGGCTGCTTTTATCTGCAAATTGGAAATTAGCAGCATTACCGCCCACCAAATAGTTTACTAACCAGTGGGTGTTCCTTCATCAGTCAGCAAACCAGGAACAAAATCTTTATCACACTTCCAATCCTTGGCATGTGCATCATGATTGAAAAGTTGAGCGTTGGGAAGTGCAGTATGTATATACACTTATCTGGATGGTGCAAGTTCTATTTCAGAGCTTTAACTTGCCTTACTCCCACCACGTGGCGAAGGTGGTGTTCTGGGCGGATGGGGCGCTGGTTGTGGTGTTGGTGCGCCTGTGGCTTTGCGCCTGCAGTATGTCTGCCGATTCTTGATGGTGCGATTTTGGCAAGCATGGCACCCATCCGTAGGATTTTCACGAATCAATGCCAGGTGACTTTCTTCTGAAGCCTTGATCTTGCTACGCCCAGGAAACTCAACTCCTGGCTTCTCCTCTTTTTGGATTTTGGTGCGAGGTGTATTCATTATTTTTTCATTTCTCTTATTGCAGTGTGCGAAAATTCTCGTTTGGCCATTTTGGCCATATTCAACGCAAGGCGCATGTCGGACAGTTCAAGTTATACCTGATCTCCCTGCCTTGCCATTGTAGCTGACATGTTGAAAACTTACAAGACATTCGTTGTTGCTTTTAAAAGTAAGATTCAGCTATCACCTTAACCAGATACGACTCCATCACCTCCTCTAATGTCTTCAAAGCCTGTTCAGCCATCTCCTGGGGGCGTTTATCACGAAATGTGTACCCAAATATCCCAGAACTCAGAACATTATGATGCTCAATTTTGTGGACAGTGCAGACAAACGCATTGGTGGATCATGGAGATTTCCCATTACAGGCAGCGATAAATTCATCATGTAGCTCTCTACATACACCAGCTTTACATTACATTGTCAGTTGACCACCATGTCCCTAGATATAGATTTACTCATATCCGATAGCATCCTGCTTCTTATTCTTGCTGCATCCGGTTTTACGTACCATTTTCATATCTGCACCCTGGGTCACCGTTTTGGTGTCTGCAATTGCAGCATCACGGTGGACTAACTGATGTGAACATTCCTGCTGTGTCTCAGCATGTAACACATTGGATGAGGCGCCTGTCATTCGGCTCAATGTGGATCCAATCGCATCTGGCTCACGTGTTTGTGTTGCCGTGACCTGATGTGGTGGAAAGGTGAGGAAGATGAAAAGAAAGAGAAGTGAGAAGTCCTGAGGAATATATAGATACCTACAAGTCAAAATGGAAAGACTGACAGTCAACTTACATGTTCTATTCAAGCTGAATGCTGCTGCGTATAGCTGCAGGGTACAGGGGATTCAAATGGTCCTGCAACTGGCAGTAAGTCAGTCCGATGTTGTTTGTTGTTTACAGGGATATATTCCTGTAAATGACTGCGGAAATCTCATCGTTGATACATATACAAATGATATCATTTGACAGATAGGATGTCTGGTGATAGTTGCCTCAAGTCATCGCCCGCATCTTCCATGAATCACATGCTAACCATCAAGTCATGCTATGCAGTTAGCATGACTATTCCCAATAAAGTGACTGTCAAAACCCAGATTTTGCTTTGTTCAAGTTGATTAAACCTACCAACCTTGATGTAAAAGATGCAGCTTGCCTCCATGTGATCCATATCTTGCAACACCCAGTATCTCGCCCAACAACAAGGTGGACACATAATACAATGCTCGATGGTTTGAAAGAGAACATTTCACTACTTGCGGCAGGCAAATACTCCAAATTTACCCCACAATTCACACAATGACGTCATCGAGCAAATGATGGCAAGAGTGGCTTGGGAGCAGAAAGGGTCCCAGCATTAGCAGCATTGCACAGCTTGAGACCAAAAAGAAGCTTTCAGGTGAGAAAAGAAGAGAAACACACTGTTTTCAGCAACAAACAGATAGCGAAATGAATCAAGGATTATGTGGATCGGGAAACTGCTGAGGGAGAAAGCAAGTTGAAGATGTTGAGGCAGCGATTATGCAAGAGCAAGAAGCTATGAGAAATGCAGAACAAGCATGATCAACAAGTAGCATGCCAGAAATAATATTTGAGCAGGCATTGAATGCAATCGGACACAGTCTGAGCGATCCGGCAGGTCCAAATCATGACAGGGATTGGGAATACGAGCAAGAGAATTAAGAAGATACAGCGCAGGGCAAGTTGAGGGAAGATGACAAACCTGGCAGGGTTATGGGCACAATCTCCAAAATGGTACCGCACTGAATGCAGAGTGTTCGGCGGAAGCAGGTGATGCTTGACGAACTGACGGAACCAGGATGGCGGAATGTGGCCAACTACTTCCATCAGAGATGTATGAAGTATGGGATGCCTGAATTGATGGTTCCGGCCATTGTGAAGCCCCAAATAGACACGACTGCATCCAGACCATTACCGACAACATTTGGGGAGCTTATGCAAACTCTTGATATCCGCCCAGGACAATCACAGATGCCACAAGGGACTTGTCAACCAGGAGGTAGTCAAATGAGGCTTGGTTCAGATAAACTGCAGTGACACAAAGACATAGTATCTCACTTGCCCGACGTGGTGGCCAACTGGTTACCAACTGAGAATACAAAGCCTGTTGAACCCGTCAGCTTTGATCTCTGCGAATAGCATCCCTAGCTAAATACCGTGTACAAATCCGATTCGGACGAAGACATGGTAATAGATTCTATGTCACCAGAGGTATAGATAGCCAAATAGCATATATTGGTGACATATTTCTGGTGAATGTAATTTGGATACCTATTTTGCTACATCTCAGCTAATGCTATACTTTGGTGACCAACATATAAGACATGATAATTTGTCAGTGTGTATGCAAGGTTTGTACGGGCGATGCTAAATTTCTAGACTCCAAATCTACTTGATCAACTACTGAGAAATGGTATATCATCTAGCCTGCTACGGTTAAATGAGAAAGCAAAACATAAATTTCAGATGAAATGTAGCAGCAATGATTATGTCAGTGATGTCATATGACTTATTGAAGGAGAGGTGAAACGGCAACCTGAACCTGGATGAATAACAGCCATCATGCTGCATCAGTCCATGCATCCAACTGCCTCACTCTCTGCTGAGACCTGTTGCACATGGTTGAGATTTTGAAAATTGCTTATGGTATACCATTAAAACTAAGGAGAATCAGCTGGATCAGGAATGGTGAGGAAGTCAAGCTATATATCTCTAAAACTAGTGTATGAAATTCCATGTCATAAATTGCCGGGCAAATGTGCTGAATGGTGTTGGACCAACCTCCTTCCTTGTTCTGATGGTATGTTTAGTGGCTACTCTGAAACTGAGAGGTCTTGAAGCTTGTGCATGAAAATGATTGTACATCGAAACATGATAATGGCTGTCAATAATGACAGTATTGCTATTGCGTACAATTGTTCAGCACCCAATGACTGCTAGTATGTCACTAAGGTGAGCGTAATTGGAGTGTCAATGATTCAGAGTCTGACCTAGTCAGCAATCAAATGGGCGCATGGTCAAATCCATTCAGCAGTGAAGTATTTGCTGTCTTTATAGCTCAAAAAACAAGCGACACTCATCTTGCCCCATTCTAGAAATGAGTGTCAACTGAGCATCAACGATTTTTGGTCATGCATCTTGGACAATTACCAGGCTGTGCAATGGCATCTCCCCATAACCACAGTATTGGCCGCCTGTATTGGCAAAAATGGTAGCGACAATATTGCTACTACCTTATAAACATCAGCGTCAACAGAGCTTCAACGTTTTTGGGTCATGCATGTTGGATAATCAAATGGCTATGCAGCATGGTTATTTCATAATCACAATATTGGCCACCTATATGAGCCAAACTGCTGGTGACAATATCGCTACTAGTTCCTAAGATTGAGCATCAATGGTGCGTCAATGATTCTGGTCATCCATCTTGGATACTCAATGGGCTATGCAACGGCACTATCCAATAATGGTACTATTGGCCCTGTTTATAGGCCAATTTGCTAGGGACGTTATCGCAATCGCCTTCTAAAAATCAGTGCCAACAGAGTGCCATCAGTTTGTGTGGGAGCTCAGTGAGCTGCACAGCAATGAACTGCACTGAGTGGTTCCTTAATGGTGTGATTGATGGTCTGTCTTCTCTGTATGTCCTTGTATTGAACTTAACACATATACATGCCATGTCTCACAGGTCTGACTTTTTTCTTGCTTGTACCTCCAGAGTTAATTTTTAAGAACCCGCTTTTCAGTTTGCTAAAAAATTACTTTTGACAACCATTGAATTTGAATTACACACAGTACAAATTCCTACCAAGATGTCGGATTCAAAATGTTGAAATACCGTGTTGCTAGATGTGATCATATCCTCCAGAAAAGAATGTATTCTAATTCATAATTTGAGCAACCTTACATTACAAATTCTATTGAATGTTTGGTGAGCATCTCAGAATGTAGGCTTGCAGTGTCCGATTGCTTGGAACTATTCTTGACACGCACCTTCACATTGATAGTATTCACACAGCACAACTGAGGAAACCAGCAGCCCAGGCCTCCTATGTAACGTTTCTCATCATGTTCATCGCCATCTATCAGAACATGGGACTAGCACAATGTGGAAATGCTTACTGGCAAAAGCCGACATGGTGAAGTTAAACACATTGACAGAGTCGGAAATTACAGAATTGACTTATTCAACAGTCGATGAAACAGCTTTGGCCATACTGCAGAGACAACGAAGTCGAGGAATTCCATTCGTAAGTTTCCAAAGGACATTCATATTTGAAAGTTAAATTATATTTATATTGACTAAATTGACAGACAAAATGCTCAACACTTGCAGCGAAGGACTTTGATATTGCGGAATTTCACCAACGAACCTGCAATCACTGCTGCATGTTAGGATTTGTTTCAGCCTGGATTCCATAGAATGCCATACCAAATCTCGAGCTACAATAATCATACAATGTGTTACGCAGCGAATTGGTGCTACCACCTGCCAGCATGGTGGGCAACATTTGCTGGTGGGAATACTCACTGACAGTGGATGAAAGTAAGAAGCAATTGCCATCAAGAGATAAAGTTTGTTTAGCTTGAGACGGGTGGACCTCAACGAATAAATCGACTATAACAGTGGTCACTGCTTACTACATGGATCACAATTGGGCATTGCAAGAAGTTTAACTTACTATTGATGCGGTTCATAGCCTAATCTGTTCCTATTTTGGGACCCAATGAAGGATAATAGGTCCAGAGTCAACACACAGGAGCGCATCTTGCCGTACATTTGAAGGAAGCTCTTGATCGTTTTGAGCTTACCGACGGCCATTTGCTTGGAATTTCAACAGATACTGCTTCATCAAATTGCTCAGTGACACGAGAATCATAATCAACCCTTGAAGCCTCTGGAATACAGCAGTCTACATTGAGAAATCGCATACCGTGTAAGCCGCATGTCATTCAGCTTGCTCTAGGTGCATTCATCAGCAGTCTGGGTGTGAAAGACCATAACAAGTCGTGGGAAGCCCATGAGCATGATCAGCATTGTGGAGAGAATGAACGCATGGATATTGGGAAGAGTCAAAAACTTCGAAATAAGGGCAATGCTAGAATCAACAAAGTGTCTGCCATGGGACCAGGTTTCACAAAGATAATTGAGAAAGTACAGATTTCAACATATTTCTAATGTCCTGAAACTGACCATGAAATAGCAGAGATTACTTGCTGTACTGAATACACTGACACCTGGCCGTTGAAACATGTTCATTCAATGTCAAACAGCAGAAGTGTGAACGGCTGGACTACCGATTATGGGTGTGAAGACACGGTGGAATTCAACACTGCAGTTGCTGGAGTGGGCCTACCAATTACGAGAATTCCCCAATGAGTGTCTCAAGAATCCAAAATATGGTTATTGCCGGACACCCTACACAACACAGGATGAATGAACCATCGTAGAGTATTTCATGGAAGTGTTAAGGCCATTCCAGTATTGAACACTGTGGATGTCGAAAAGACATATGGTTTCTCAGCATCATGTAATCACTATCTGCGATGACATGTTCCATCATAGGGAAGGTGTTGTGTGAGCTTTAGCTATGAAGAAGACTCAATGGAAGGAATTCTTCTTCTCTGCCATGAAGTTTGTGCCCCAGAAGCTGTCCAACGATTATACTAAATTGACTCCTATGATGGCAATGCGTTTCATTTCAGCATACATCCTTAATTGTTTCCGGAAGTTGCCATTATTCAAAAAGTGGGGCAAGGCAATGGATACTAATACTGAGAATGAGACTTCTCTTACTACCAAATACCAGAAGTTGTTTCTGAAGTATGTGAAGAATGAATACTGTGCCAAACATCGACGTTTGCATGTCATCAAACCTGAAACTATACTAATCAACAATCTGTCTTCTTCACCAATGGCTTCAAGATCGGGTCAATCTTCTTACGATCTATAAGATTTGTCCAGCGATGAGGAAGCATACATGATACCTCAAAATATGGCCAAAATAACGCCCAGACATAGCGATCGTGCAGCATGCTTAATTACAGCCGCAAGGCTCTATTTGAATTCACCACCTGAATTGCCGCAGACCTGAGGGCAAAGTGGTCCAAATCATAATGATTACCACTCCAACCCTGTGGAGATTCGCAGTACATTTTGGATCCTGGATATCAGTGACTGCTGGCATCAGCAAGAAGAACTGCATTCAAAAAACTCCGATCTCTCCAATGTGGAATGCGACATATTCTCGATCATACCACATGGTGTCGGAGTGGAGGCAAGTTATTCACTTGGGCGAGATGTGACCAGTTGGAGGCAGACAAATTTGACAGGCCGGACCCTTCGAGAAGAGGGGTTGTAAGGTAGTTTGCTCAAGGCAATCATGGGTTATCGGCAGGCGATGACGCATGCTTTGGACAAAACAGATACTGATAACGACTTGGAAATGTAGAGAGAGGCAGAACAAAAGCTTTTGCACGAAATGGCCACGGTCGACAACTTTTGGACATGTGTCACTGCAACCAAAACCTATATTCTACACAGAAGGAATATCGTGCTCAAAACAAGCAAATGACTGCCATAGGATAGATTTCAGATACAGAAGAGGTTGCCAAAGTATCCTGGTCAAACTTGCAACAAGATGGTGCCGCTACATTTAAATTGTCAAAAATACCTCCTGTGCCAACAGCTTTGTCCGCAAAGGACCGCCCTGGATGACGAACTCAAGTATTGAATGTCCCCCGAATAAAACGAATCAACCACCACCCTGCCGACATTGAGAAGGCAAGTGAACCTGAATGGATTTCGGACAACGAGAATTGGCTTGACTGCAATGGAGACTTGGATAATCCAAATGAGAGCGAAAACAACTGGGAGGCAAACAACGAATCCAACATATTGCTAGACAATGGCATCGAAGATGCACAATCCCTGGTGCAGCGTATTATGATTGCCTCACAGAATGTTCCCGGATTGATTCGGCTAATACAGAAGCCATAGTAAATAGCTCACAATGTTTTGATAACAGTGAATATAATTCAAACGAGGAAGAATACGGAAATCAAGAAAACACTGGACAGAATGGGTCAATGCATTTTCACCAGGTTCTGTATATACTTTGACTGAGAATTTCACTTTGAGACAGATTATGGGAGCATATTAAGCAGTCGCCTGTGAATATTAGTAAATAAACACATGTATAGGAGGCAAAATAAATCATTTGGGAAGATGTATGAATTTGAATAGAATGAGAGCGACCAGAGGAAGAATCTTACTGGGCTCGACATGGCCAAAGGGCCGAGTCTCGATCAGGCAGAAAGTCAACCACAAATTTCAAATAATGATCAATTCAATAATTGATGGCAGTACATTTTGAATGAACAACACATTAATAAAAGCATCAACGAAGCATCAACGATTCTTAGTCTTTTATGCACAGCAATTTACAAGTGACTCTGGCGCTGCTGTGCATAACCAACGTGTTCGTGGCCTGTATAAGCAAAATAGCAATCAATATAGTCACTGTCTGATTCTGCAAATGAGCGTCAACTGAGTGTCAATGATTTTTGCCTTCCCATCTTGGCTAACCAAAGTGGCGATTAGTTGCAGCCATCCTTAAATGATGTATTGGCTGCCTTCCGAGGGAAAAACAATAGCAATATGCTCCCTGCCCGATTCTGAAAATGAGCGTCAACGGATACTCAATGATTTTTTGCTTCACATCTTGGGTAACCTTTGTGGTGATTGGTTGCAAACATTTATAAATGGGGTATTGGCCGCCTTTAGAGGCAAAAACAATAAGGATACGCTCTCTGACCCATCCAGAAAATAAACTTCAACAGAGCGTCTACGATTATTAGTCTTGCATCTTGAGTAATCTAACTGGAGATTGCTTTCAAACATCCATAAATGAGATATTGGCCGCCCTTAGGGGCACACACTAGATCGTCATGCTCCCTGCGCCATCCAGGGAAATGAGCTTCCATGGAGCGTCAATGATTTTCAGTCTTGCATCTAGCCTAATCTAAGTGTCACTTTATGGCAGTAATACATATACAATGTGCTGGCAGACTTTTCATCGGAAACAGTGCATGATATATATGTTACGGTATCATGCATATGAGTGTCAACTGAGTGTCAACAATTTTTGGTCTTGCACAGTGAGTGATTAAGGCATTGTGCAGAGTCACGACCTCATAACAGAACTATTGAACGCTTTTCTAGACAAAAATATAACATATGACAGGAGAAACATGGATGGCAAAATAATCGATATCGCACACGGCAAAACATGCAAAAGAGATTATTGGCTGCTGAATACATGATTTTGATAAGATACTATCATCAAACTGCAAAAACAAGAGCATTATATGAATCTACAGATGGATCCACTGGGTGACCCGCCAACAACCCGTCCAATTCAGCCCAGATGTAAGGTATTCATTCAACCGTAACCGAATGCAAGGTTCGGGTTTATTGACAACACGGAACACCAAGTTGGCATCAGTTCAGTACTGACCCTGACTCAGACTTGAAGGAATGGTTGGAACCCGTTGTTAACTCTAACGAAGATTCAAACACTGGAACTTATTCATCACTCCACAACCTCAAGATAGTACAACATAGAGACATTGGCCTGTGAATTCTACAATAATTTAGACCGAAGAACAACGATTTCGGTATCCTGTGATGATTATGAAAGGCCGAAGACAAATATGAATGATACGGCATGATCGCACACACACCATCAACGATGGTGACCCAAGAGGGTACAATGCCTCCTGGTGGAACCAGTAGAAAACCACCATATGGGAGAGGTAGGGACAAGGTGAAAGCAGGCAAGGCTAGCAGCGTGGCTGGCTCATTGTCGGGAAAGACAACATGCATGTCCGTCTGGAGTGCAGGAGAGCCGAGTTAGTGTGACAACACGGGGAAAGACTGAGGAGTGAGACCTCAGAGTCAGGTAGTGAACTGGAAGACTGGGGGAGTCGAATGCAGAGAACATTGAGGCAGCAGGCGCATGTGGTGACGCTGCTACACCAACCTGGTGACAGGATGGCCCGAAATATAGATGTAGACGCAGTGCATGAAGACAGGCAATGGCTTACCATGCAAGAATGGCTGCAGGATTGGAAGACCAAGTGGGATGATAGCCACAAGAACAATGTACTATGTGGGACGTACATCACAGCCATCATCGTGGAGGTGGTGGCCAACAAAACAACAGGGACAGCGGCCGTGGCCCAGGACCAGAGAAAGACAGACAGAGACAAGACTGCACGGCTGGATGGCAGTGACCTCACAACAACCAGGCACGACGCAGGCTGGAGAGCAAGAGAAGCGCTAGCAGCAGTCACAACCAAAACCCACACCCAAACAGGAACTCAAACAGCAGCTTAAATGTCAACACGAACCCAAACCAATGCCAACACCCACTGCTGCCGCATGGTGGGTGTCAGTCCAACTCCGAACACAGAGTCAGATGGCATTCGCTGATCGTTGCCCCGCCATGACTACTGCATCGAGCATTGAAGAGTGATGCCTAATGTTGAACAGGGACGAGAGTGTACCATTCCCATATAAGATGAACTAAGAACATGCATCAGCCATTGACACAGAGCTTTTCCACCTGCAGGCCCTGGCCCATATTGGGATCATGAACACAAGGAGGAATGCCATCGGTGTGATCACTGCACTCACACATCAGAATTCGACAGCAGAGATTGTTCTGCAATAGGATGCAATTGTTATCACAGCAGCGAACACTGTCATGATAGATGTCATTGATGTGAAGATAATGAGTCCTGGAAATGGTGAAAGATCAATGCAGTACCTCTCATGCGGTACATGGGGAATGGCACAGATGGCCTGCTGAGGATACAAGTGGAAATTGAAGCGGAGAATGAAGGCATTGTGATCCCCACCAAAGTATGATGGCTGGTGAGCCCCCGCATCAGCCAGCAGAGGACGAAGACTAGAGAAATTGCCACATTATTGGTAGCATTTGTCGTAAATGGATGCAAGGTGGCACAGAGCATAATCAAGAAACACATCTCGGTGATGGGGGTGTGGTACCAAGTCGAGGTGTTTGTGAATGAGGGCCCGGAATTCAGTTGTTTTCTCTGCTGTGGATCAGCCCTCATCAAGACGAAGCATGGCAGCAAGCCCAACTGTGGGTACTGCTCAGGCCATCACCAGGTAAGCAACTACATATGGACTGTATTGGGGTGTATGGCAAACCAGGGATCACTCTGCGGCCACATGCAGTAGAAATGCCCTAATTGCAAAGAAGATGATATTGCTTTCAGCAGCAGGTATGTGAAGAAGAGCAAAGCTGACAAGTGGCACAGCAGAGAAGTAAAACAGAAATAGCAGGATGAGCTCCCACAAGCAAAGCTATGGACATAGCAAAGGGGACGAACAGAGTGGTGCTTGGTCCTAGGCCCACATGAGGATTTGCAGCAGATGTGGAAAGTGCAGAAGAACAGATGGTGGGTGTGGCGGAAGAGGAGGCAATGGGGGAGGCAAAAGATGTCATGATGACCGATTCCGAGATTGCAACTATAACCAGGACTGACAATGAGACAGCGCCCGAACCTGGAAAACCTGGCTACCAATGATTAGAGTGCTTCAGCACAACTGCGCAAGGTCCTACAAGTTGTTACAGACAGGAGTCAAATGCAGGGCAGACATAGTGTGCTTGCCTGAGCCAGTGATAAAACAGGGAGGTACTTTGATCAGCCATTCAGAATACAAAGTTAGAAATGAATTATGAGTATTGACGGTGAATTGGAGAGGAAACAGCCCAGTGGTTGGTGAGCATACTAATTCAAGCGGAGGTGCTAACGACGATGTCATCGCTACTGACATCAGAAGGTAAGGGGAGACAATACCTAGAATACTCAACATTTATAATCAATGAAACATGCAATTGGTTGACAGACTGGCATAAATGTTGAACTGGCGGAGACTCATTTGGCAAGGTGGCACTGTCATCGAAGGGGACATCAATGCACATAGCATACAGTGGGATCCAAGATCCCAAGCTCAGCGGAATGCTGTACTCTGGGAACATGTGATTGACGAAAATGGACTCGAAATTGGGAATGACAGTGGAGTCACCCACCATTGGACCAGAGAAGGTCAGAATGGCATGTCGGTTATCGACCTGATAATGGCGATTTGACAAATAACAACATGGTCCATGCTGGCTGATAACCACATCACTGGATCTGATTATGATGTGTTGGAATGCGAGCTGGAAGTAGACAGGCAGGAGGAGGCGGACAATGAAAGAGTGGTAGGGTGCAATTTAACTGCATTGCCAGATGAGGATGTGGTGGGGCCAGTAGAGATGCTATGGATGGAGGTAGCGAAAGAGAGGAATAACCTGGATACACAGTGCACAGCTGATTACATCAGCAAAAATCGACATAGGTTTGAGAAAATGGACCCCATGCACCGAGTCTTATCCACATTGTACACCAATTATCTGAGCAGATAATTTGCAATCTTCCACTACACATCAAGGCTTTAAATGATGTGATCATGCCGTCTCATCTAGTGTTAGAAACGGGTCCAACCCACTAGGACGGATCCTGGTTAGGGTTGCAACCGGCACCTAACTGTTGCAATGGGTCTTACCACACGAAAATCCGGACCGTTGCAATTGGGCCACTTTTACCACCAAAAACCCGGCATTTCAACCTCGCAATTTTTGCTTCAATTCAGTATCTGAGTTTTGATTGTATTGTGACATGATCAATACGTAGATTGTGCAGAATTAGCCGCGCTTTCACCTTCCGCGTTCAGATTGTCGATTTGACCAATATTCATTTTATTCGCTGTCAAAAACCCGCGAATTTCGCCTAAAATTGTGCGTTTTGTCAAAGACGCTCAATGACTATGTTCAGATCACCAAGTTGGAAGCGGGAGGTGAAAGAGTGGTTAATTCTGTACAATCTACGTATTGATCATGTCACAATATGATCATAACACATATACTGCGTTGAAGCCTAAGGTGCAGGAACCGTAATATGTAACTGCGGTCCAGGTCCAAGCCGGCCAAACATCCGTGGGTTTATGTCTGGTCCAGGTAACAACCCGGCGTTAGTCACCCACGTTGGGTTGCTTGGCGGTTCCTGACCTGGACCAGGGCCTTTGGGTCGTTTCCAACCCGAACCGAAGCCGGGTAACCTGGAACCGTTGCTAACACTATTCTCATCACCTGCAATCCTTGTTCACCCATACATTTGAGCAAATTTATTGCGCTTATTTGATTCATGTTGGTCCTCTCGATTATAATCATTTTGACAGTTTTTTGAACTGTTCCATTGATCTCGAGAAGCTTCAGAACTATTTAATCTCTTCAGATATCGATTGTACACAACCTTGCCCCACTCCCATAACAGAAATTTAAATACCAAGAGTAAACACATCAGAGTTCAATATGTCACTGGAACTATGACTTCAAGCATCAAATCAAATGATTAACATATAATGCACCTCGAATGAATTGAAGTCGATCGTTTTTCTCATGTACCACTGTGTTGAATATGGCAGTGGCCACGATGGAGGGAGGTTCAAAGCCCTCTGGATCACGGATATTGGTACAATATAAGTGGTTCCGCTGTCAAAATGAGGCATCCAATGGTAGCTTTCATTGTACAAGGGTTGTATTGGAGGTTGATGTCTCGCCTCGACAATGACTATACCAGCATTCTGAGATGTCGGCCCTGTTGCAAAAGTCTCAACTACGTCAAGAAGCCATTGAATGATCACTTCAGCAGACTCCAGAATGAAATAACGGTTAAACCGCGCAGAAATATGTCCAGGAGTGGATTGAAAGTGGCTCTCCGGACTCGTCCCCATTCAGAGAAGCACTGTATACTTTCTTAGTGTCTTCTCCTTTCTCCACATTGTGGACCCGGTGAAATGAAACATAGGAACTGCCTGCTCGTCGCATTGGAAAGACATCACCACAATTGCTACTGTGTTGTACTGAATGCATTTTGCATCATTGAGAGGACTTAAATACTGATCATGATCAATGTACTCTGTGATGTCGGCAAATCTCTTGAAACACCATGCAATGTGATGCTGTTGCTCCCCTTATAGCGTTGCACACCACTTGGCCATGCCATTAAGGGTTTGGATATCTGGTCGTGGGTCATTCATCATTCACTGGATAGGTATTGGCATTCAACATATTTTATTGTAGTTAATTTGTTTTGCAGGGTTTGAATTGAGCACTTGATAGTGAAACACCTCCTTTCGGGCTATTGATGCCTAAATTTGGAAAGTGGCCACATGACGATTCGACTGTCAGTGTGGTTGTTTATGTTCCATCATTGCTGTTTCTGGGAGTTCAGAGCTTGCATTGAACAGGTTGCCTAGATGTCAGATATGGTCAGAAAAGTAGTTTGGGAGATGCATCTTCACAAAGTTGGAATCTGATGCGTCAATACGATGTGGTGCAATTTCTGACTCGATCTGCATTGTTTCTTCAACAATGCAATGATGCTGTGCAGCCAGACCAAGATTGTTCGAAGTGGGGTCACTCTCTTGTTCCTCCTGTTAGTCTGTAGTAAGCTTCTGTTTCCAGGCTTCCAAGAAATTCTTTGTAGATTAACTCATGCGGGATCAACTGTAAACATCCTTGGGACAATGAATCTCCGGCAGAGAATTCTGCATGTACTTGATTGCGGTTTCAGTATTGTACCAGTACTGTACAATAAGGTGGAAATACACTAAGCTCTGGACGTACAATAGGGCTTCTGTAAAGGGAATTATTTGGGTCGCTGAAGGGTTTAAACAAGTCACAATGGAAATCAGGACAATCACCTGCCGTAGCGCTTTCATCTCCTTAGTGCGATATTCCATCACTTGGCTATATGGCATGTTGAATTGAACGAACCCAGGATATGGAGATGACATTGTCGAGAGCTGATTGAATTGGTCAATCCTGGAATGTTGTTCCAGAAAGGACGTTACCCACTCCCTCCAATAATTAGGCATACTGAGATAGATGGTATGGACGATAATGGGTATGATAAGTGTCATCGGGGAGATGAATTGCATCTCCCAGGTGACGCCTTTCGAGATACGAAGTTGTTGATCTTGAACATAATGCTTCACTTCTGATTTGTCCGTCGCGTATCCCTGAGTCGCAACTATGAAGTTTTGGATGTACAGCCGATATTTTCTCAATTGACATGACGATGAATTCACTTCTCCAAACGATGATTTCAGTCCTTTCCACACACCGTGATGGGGCTAGTTGGTCATGGGCATGTGAAGATTATTCCGGTAGTCAGCCGTCCATGCACAGATGACAGGATGAGATTGACACATCCGACCATCCACAAAAAGCGTAATCTTTGCCCAGTTGAACTGAGCCCTTGAAGGGGCAACTGACATGCTCGAAGACCATGCTTAAACTTTTCCGATTCTCAATTTGTGATTACTTTGAATTTGTTGTTTTCAATGTCTTCTGAAGTGAGATTTCAGAGCAACAGGAACAAGGGCATAAAGGATGAGTCCAACATTCGAAGGTTTTGATCCAATCGTTGACTCGATGCTTTCGACAGTCAAATATACTGTCCATTCCTTCTTGTTGCCAGAATCAGTTTTACAATGTGTGTCATCTGATTTGCCAAATGTGAAGAAAATCGTTGCTTTAAGTGGCAACTGTAGCTAGTTATGAGGTCAAGATCATTGTAGCTATCACGATACTCAACTATTGTACCGGTTCATGTCACCACCAATCATAAAATTGCACTTCTCAGTAGATATGTTCCTCAAAATAGTTGAATTTCTTTGCTGAAGTATACAACGAATGTTCGCGGAACGAAGGCTGTCACCTAAAGAACATATTCCATTCAACTCATTTGCAGTAAGAGAAACTTGTTTAATCATCATTCTGAAGGTTGTTTGTATCCGCCAGATGATTGTAACACACATTGCCCGATGACCCATGGTTGATGCCCATGGAGTAGGATATTTTCTGCAACTGTTTCGGTAAAAGGTGGAACGAAGTGAAATTTGTGATGGTTGCCATCGTAGGGTTCCTGAAAAGCTTGTTGACAACACATCTGGCTGAGTTGTACTTGACTCACCACCACAATACTTGAGACACCTGCTCACAAAATACCGGTGACAATTGAGCAATTTCATTGTCGAACATATCGATATCCACCTGTCTAATAGTCTTGCCGTCCAGACGCTCGTCCAGGTATGGAGTATCTTAAATATGTATCCAGACAGGAGATTGCTCTCGATTGAGACATGAATTTTTGCTGTCGGCTTCTGTATCGCTGGATGAATCATTGTAAAAGTAACGCAAATGGTTGGGATGTGGTTTGTGAAAACATGGATGTAGAATAGTATCGTACTTGATCGCAAGACTACCATCTGGCCATTGTTCCCCTGATATATACTGTAGGGTTTCTCTGAGGTGCGGCCGGTGGTAAGGGATGTGTGAGCAAATGTAGGACTACTTCATCCAGCTGTAAAGAGACTGTTGACAAATATCCATGTTTTGTTAGAAAAATACAATGTTCAAACAATTGATTGTAATGTCTTGACCGTGTTCAATCTACTGAGACCATCGCAAGCTGGCTTGTGGGGACGGATTTGAGTGCGGTCATCACGTGCGTTCATTTAGGGTTGTGCGCAGCAGAGCCGCATCACTTTAGTTCTTGTATACGTGTCAATTAGACTTAGCGAGAGACAGTCAGTGAGTTTAGGTCAATAGAGAGATTCAGGACACAGGACACCGGACACCGTACAGCAGGGTATGAGCCCGGGCACTTCGCTGATTTGACGAACTCGACTCGGATTTAGATTTCGAATGGCGGCATCATCGACACGGTTTTGGAGAAGCACAAACAGACTCGACACGTGTACGGATGACATGATGGCCGAATTAACACCTATCACGATTAAGAAGTTTGATGGTACGGAATACAAGAGGTGGAGTTTGGAAGTCGAAATACTCTTGGAGCAGAAGCAGGTTCTCGGCATTGTCGACGGTACAGAGGAAGCACCGGATGCGAAGGACGGGACAGAGTTTAAAGCATGGAAGAAGTAGCATGGAATTGCACGGTCGACCATTCTCCTCATGATGGAGCGGTCATTGCAGCAGCAGTATGGCGTTCAGAAAGACGCAAAGGCGCTGTGGGATCAGTTGAAGGAGGACTACAAGTCGAAGGTGAAGCTCAATGTGTGGGCTTTGCGCGACGAGATGTCAGCAGTGAAGTTGAGCATTTGCGAGAATGTGCAGGAGTACGCATCGAGGATCCAGGAGCATGTGAATGATTTCAACCTCTGCGCCGACAGTTCGACTGGTAGCGGTACGATGCCAACGAGCAAGCACAGCTACTATCTGATGCAGGGTATACCCAAGGATGATGATTGGAGGTTTTTCACCCAGTTGATGTACGACAAGATTGACACCCTGGCCGACAAACCGGAGGAGGTCATTGTGAAGATGAAAGCCCAGGAAGCACGATTACAGAAGGACGATGATTTGGAGGTGGCAGCCATGTACTCAAAGAAGAGTGAGCAGCGGAATTCAAAGTACTCTAGGAAGTCCCGGAAGTCCTGTGATAGTGGCAGTGAGAGCGATGGTGGCAGTTCGGAAAATGAGAAGCATGCGAATGGCGGCACCAAATGGAGGGATACTCAGTAGTGCTACAGATACCATAAGGTGGGGCACATTGCACGGTATTGTCCAAGCACTGCACCGGTGGAGCGTGGAGCACCGACAGAGACAGCGGCAGCGGCAGTGGCAGCGGCAACGACGATGACGACGACATCAATTGAGAACTATTGGATGACAGTCACTGGCAGATCCCCTGAGAAGAAGCGCTGGTACTTGGATTGTGCCACAACTTCTCACATTTGCAGAGATAGGTGACAGTTCAAACGGTACACAGAGTATACCAAAAGAGATGAGCAGGAAATTCACGACTTTACAGAAAGGGTCGCAGGCAAGGCCGTCGGATATGGAGATGTGCGATTGAGGCTTCGGCTGCCGGGATATCGCCGAAATCATGAGGTTGTTGTGAGAAATGTCTTGCATATCGAGGGAGCACACAGCTCGCGGTCACAATCGCGGCTGATGGATCGGAGACGACAGATTGTCCCAGTGAATTGCTACGGAATCGTACTATACGGCAAATTGCCGGCAGAGGACAGTGCTCGAGGTCGAGGTCGAGGTCTAGGAAATCTTGTCGGTGTGCCACATCAGATTGAAGGGTTATTCCGACTGGATGTGTGACTGGATGTGAAGGTTGTAGGAAAGTGGCATCGAGCGAGAGGATAATTGTTTGGGAGGAGCTTCAGGCAAGCTCTCGCTTTGTGTTCTTGGGAGTTTAGCACTACGGTCGTGATACTGCCCTGGAGAAGTGTGGGGACAGATTTGAGTGCGGTCATCACGTGGGTTGGTTTAGGGTTGTGCGCAGCAGAGCCGCATCACTTTAGTTCTTGTGTACGTGTCAATTAGACTTAGCGAGAGACAGTCAGTGAGTTTAGGTCAATAGAGAGATTCAGAACACAGGACACTGGACACCGTACAACATGGCTTGTCTTCGGATATTGGTGCACCTTGGTTAACTGTATCAAACACGTAGTCCTACCACTATCATAAGATTTCTCTCATACTCCTTCACCTGTTTGCAAAGTGCTGAATTACTCTCTCATTTTCAACATGCATTGAATGTTGCAATGCATACCGCATTTGCATTCAGCTCATCGCACCCATTCTGTCGTACCCTCACAAGACCTCCTATGCCCAGTGGCTGATTTATTGTTGTCACCGATTTTAAGTTGATACCTTACATAAACTGGGCATGAACCTTAGATACCGACCTGGTGACATCATTGCGGGGTACAGGACCTAAATCAGGAACAACCAGTGAGATCTGACTGCAGAGCCTGCATTTAGTTGCCTTTGTGATGAATTTGAGCCTTCGGTCGACTAATCAGGGTGCTTAGATGATGGTATTCAAATTGTATCCTAGCTGAATCACAAACAAGATGATGTCACTGGATGAAGAAAACACCTCCAAGTCCATATTCATATTTGCCTTGCCTGCCCACCTTACTTACAATCTCCAAAACCTTCAACACACTCTCCTCACCTCTGCTGCTGCATCTCATAACCATTGAGGATACAATTAATGCTCCTGATAATTGTTTAGACTCATGAGAATTTGATGTCCAGTGCTCAATCAATGACAACATTTGAAAACATCAATTATAACGTAATACCTTCTGATTGCCAAAACGACTCATCACAGATGATAATACAATGCAGATGCGGAATCGTCAAGTCCGTATCTGGGCCACGAACGCTGGCATTCCAGTCTGCCAATATGTAAAACAAACCATGGGGTGTCGGCAGATGAGCGTGACTTGACAATACAATGCATTGGTTATAATGAAAGCGAGCACATCTGGGAGTTTGCCAAGTCTCTAAGCATGATCGAATAGGAAGGTGTTAGCTCCGAGCAATCTGATCTCCCAATCGATCATTGTGTTAGAATTTTCACTCATCTGAAGACTAAGGGGCTGCATTTGAAATAGTACATTGCATACATGACAAACCCCAAGGGACTGAAACTCAATGCAGAACTGGATGACCGGGTGGTGGTTGGCCTGCGCAAAAGGAGTAATAGGATCTATGAAATCCTGACTAAGAACAGAAAACTGGGGCACTTTGGTATGAATTTGATCACACCAATGCTTCCTTTGTGAATGCTGTTGAATTTTGGACACAGCAGATGACGAGGAAGAAACCAAAAGCATCAGCTAACCAAATTTCCCTCCAGGCGGAATGGCTTTATCAGAGTGGACGTGCTCCAACAGTACTGTCAGGGACACACCAGTGGGGTATGACTCCGCACCCGGCATCAACACCATGCGTGGTGTTGCATATTGCCCTCTGATTCCATTTGCACCTGTTCTTCTCGATCTGTCTGTCTTCAATTTCAAATGAACAGCCTGGCATTGTGGCCGACTGTAACCATACATCGGATTGAGGTCATTGGGTACATGCTTGCTTCTGGAGTGCAATGCGATGGGTGACGCTATGACAATCTCTCATCACATTCCATCTTCCTGCGTGTAAAATGTAATTTTCTGTTTACTAATTCTTCACATCATTTCAAGTTGCCAGGCCAATGTGGCTATTGACAATCCTTTGCTCATTCCGTCTGTCTCCTTTCGTATCCCTAGTAGCCGTCTCTGAAATGATGTACAGGCAGTTGACAATAATTCGGATGATGATAACTCGCAAAGCAACGGCATCTGGTGCATGACTGACTGGTACTAGTTTCGAGACGGTATTCTAGTTACCCAAGTTGTCATGTATTGTGGTGAGCGCCGGTGCTGACCGGTACTCTGCGCCAGCTGAAACCTTTTTTAGGAGCTTGATTTTGAATAGTTGTTACAGTTGTCACAGGAGATGCCCATTCAGCGTGCCATAATACCTCTGCGGGCATTGCATTACCCAGACCCAGTCATGCCATCGATCCTCTCCACTCCAGCCCTGGTTTCCTTTCCATCGACCCATTTGAGATATTTGGTTTGGGTTTAAAACCCTGAACTTGGACATTATTACCATCGTACATACCGAGCTCCATCGCATGCAGCTGTTCATCCCGTATAAATGTGTTGTCAGGACTCCTATGCTTGATAAACTCCTGCGTGCCAATGTTTATTGTCATGCAGTGCATTGCGTCTCGAATATGGTTGAGTCATTGTCTGATGTCTGTAATCATAACGTCAGAATGATTTCCATTACAGCGATGTTGGGGTCCCATTCATTCCCATGTCCGATATGACTGGCAGCTCAGGGTTGGAGCCAGATCAGCACAGGACAGAAGGACTTAGCATGCTGCAGCACTGTGCTCCTGACGTTGAATGAGGGCTTGGAGTTTAAGCTCTCCGATTTCGAAGCAGAGGATGTGACATTAAAAGGTGATCACTTCTGGAAGAAAGTTGAGATTGGTATTCAAGGTGTTCCAACAGTCGTTGAGGTTAGTTTTATGTGCTAGTTCATTTCTCTTGCCATAATACTTTTGCAACGCTCCATATCACAGAATCTGTTCAACTAAATGAGACATTCAGGGAATCTTCGGAAAGTTCAAGTCGGCAGCTAACTTCTTGCAAACATCTATCTTGTACCTGATATAATCCAGCGAGCCATTCATTTCGAGACGCTTCTTAGACAATGTCCAAGTTTCAGCAGTTGTGTACTCGACTTCCTTTTGCTGTTTCACAAGTTCTGTTCTCACGGCATTGGCTTTGGCCTTCGCCTTGTTGCCAGCTCACCTGTGCAAGAAACCATCTTTCAAGATGTGAAAATGACACAAGGCGTCCTCATTCTGGCTCAAGGTTGCATCATCATGAGGCTGATGTCAAAAATACGGATTGAATTCAGACAATGCCTGTGTGCACCCAATTCTGTGATCTAATTTGGGATGCTAAGTGGGGCTTCCACCTTGTAGAGACTGGGTTACAACTCCAAGCAGGTTCCAGATCATTTCCTCCATCTCCTTTCCATTCCATGGAGAGCCATCCTCCTGTAACTGAGTTTTATGTGGGAGGTCGTGGTAAGTATGTACAGATAACCAGATTGGATTGTACTCATTGAGCCATTCAGAAGCATTCATGAAGTGGAAAACCCACTTTTGGAGGTGGTCAACCATGTCGAGCTGAATTGGATGGAGAAGGTAGAGCTTTGCGAAATTACTCACGATACTAGAAATATGTTGAAACATATTCTGTCCCACGTGAACATGGTGTGACAAGAGTTTGGCATCGGCTGCCATGGTGGTGGCATCGCTGAGCATTCCATATAGGTCATGATCCCGCCATGGGTGTTGTGTATCAGGAGGGACATACTGTCAAAGTTCGTTCTTTGGAAACTTACACCAAAAACAGACATGCCACGCAAGATGATATAGGTCCCTTTACTCTGGGAAATCTGCAATCAATGCTGTTGAAACTGGTTGCCACTCCTGAAGTTACCATCTCCACAGAGTTCATTGGAATACCTGCTCTGAACTCTGGGATTGTGTTCACTGGTTAGAGGCTCGAGTACCCGCCGGACTACTTCGTTCAACCCCTCTCGGTTTGTATGCCACTACTCATCCAGCTGCTTCTCAGCAATATTGATGTTCTTGATTGGAACGGCAGAAGAGCAACCATTATGACACTGTGCGTTGAGAGCATCTGCTGGAACTTCTAAAATTGATTGGAAATGGTCATATAACAGGCCACTCTTCCTTGTTGTCAGCAAACCTCACGAGATTTGGTCTGGCAAATATTAATATCCAGGGAAACAGTGTATACCGTACTATGACTGTTGACTTAACATCGAAGAATGCGCTATTATCCTTGAGTATCTGTCCTTACCTGGATCTCCCACCACCAGTCAAAAGTGTGAATGTCGGTATAGAGGCATTTTGGCAGCATGTCACTGTTCAAGCAAAGCTGTGGGGCCAAATGAGATGCTAGGCTGGCAGTCTTATCAACTATCTCATGCTTTTGTGGATATCTCAACTCCAGTATTTGTTTGGGCTTTGGTGATTTTCATTCCATGCCATATCCCTGAGAGTGTGTAGTTTCCATTCCCTGAAAGCATAATCATAAGGCATACTAGCAATCAGCTTCTGGATGCGAGCCGCAGTTCTGAAGGTTGGGAAATGCAGAGCGGTGTGTTTGTCCTTCAGCATTTTGTCAATGTCTATCTCCTTGCCCTTCATTGTAATTCCACACCGGGAAGATTTCTACTCTTCACGCATCACAAACAGGTAGTTGGGATTGTTTTGTATGTTCATGTTAAGCCAACCCTGAGTGTCACATTCCAATTTGCTCGGCGGAGAGCTGGCGCCAGGGAACATTTCTGTCCATGGCACAGTAGGTGGTAGTGGTTGAGACTAAGAGTCTGCGTTGTTTTCAAAGTGTTCAATATAGGGAAACACATCCAAGTCTTTGACAGGATCTTTGTTGATATAGAATTCACGATGTTGAGCGGGTTCAACGCATTGGGGTGCGCTGCGAAAAGTTAGAATCTTCAGGTGTTGAACCTGAAGGTTTTCAAGATGGTGTAATTTGAGATGTTGAAGTCTCCAGCTGTCTGAGGTGAACTTCTTTCAGCATGAAATTTCAGGGCAATAGAAAAGGGTATTCTGTGGCATCGTCGACAAGACATGAGGAGTGGAGCATACACTGTAGAACAAGATGACAGTTAATGCGGGGCCTGAGCAGCCATGTGTGGGTGAAATCTCACGATACTTTCAGCTAACTTGAGTGATTTAATGAGACTCAACACGATCACAAGGAGGTTCTATAAACACTAGGAGTTGCAAAAACGCTGCATGCACGATGTCCCATAATTCTATGAGTAAAATAAAACCAATACAAAACCAGTAAATGAAATAAACCCTAAGCAATCGAAACACCTTACGACACATGGAATAATTGATTTTTGAGACGAATTGAATAGAACAAACGAAATGTACAAGACAAGTACTCAACCCTAATCTGAGCTCAACAACTATCACTGCCTATCCAACATAATAACTAGTTCACACCTTGCCGACCGAGCCATCAGCACATAGCTCAGGGTGGGGAATATTGGGGAGTGGGACATAGGGGAGACTGTCGCCACCTGCCAATTCGCTGAGCAGCAGCTGCTCCACAATGACATCAGAGGTGTCCCCAACTGCGTCAGTAAATCGCAGAGTTTGCACCACCAGCAGAGGTTATTGCGGCCCTAGAAGCCCCAATAGCTCCAGCCCACAACAGGGATAAGTATCCGGATGTTGTGCTCATAAGTGAGGCTCTTGGGGTTGTGGCCGTTGGGTAGGCACCGGAGGTGCTAGTTGTGGAATATATTCAATTATCTTCCGGTGTTGCTCAGGTAGCATGACTGGCTGATAGTCCTACATAGTATACACATCCCCATCGGATGAATTTACTGTCTCTCCCAGACCAAGCATCCGAGGTGCTTTCCCAGCATCCTTATCCACATCCTCCTGCTCATCCTCATCCTCATTCTGCTCATCTTCCTCCTCCTCATCTTGCTCTCCTTCTTTATCCTCCTCTTCATCATCATCCTCGTGGTCAATATCCTCGTCACCGTTTAAACTAAAGGCGTGTGTTGCGTTGTGATTATCCTCGATGTGCATATGCACATCAGAATCATGTTCTGAGCCAGAGTAGCTGAACAACTCCTTGGTAGAGTGGATATAATCATCTGAGGAACTTGACACTGCGGGAGATGCTTCTGGCTCTAACTGTACACGCTCTAGATAGCCCTCAGTGTCCGAATCTACCATATACAGTTCTTTGTGCAACTGCCAAACAATAGCACGAGAGATATCATCTCCCCCTGGGGTTTGTTTAACAATACCTTCCATGTTACCTATTCACTACCCCTTGCCTGTCCCTTTCTCCGTTGTCTTCCTCTTCCCCTTTCCTCCATGAGGAGAATGCATTTTAGTTGCTGGAAGCCTCGAGGAGTGTCTGAGAGGATGTGGAGTGTATACTTTGATGTGTCAATTTCAAGAGAGTATCAGACCTCAGGAGGGCATTCCTGCCGGCCCTCAGACTAACTGGGATCTCTGATAACAGTTACAGGAGTACCATGAAAGTGATTGGAAGAGGTTTGTGAACACCTCGGAGCACAGGAGAGAACTTTGGGTACACGTGGAAGCATCTGGGACCGCCAGCGCAAGCCTTAGAGTGCTGACAACAAGCCTGGGAGCACCTCTAATCACAGTAGAGCAGTCTTGGAAAAACATCTTCTTTGGGAATGCTGCTGGTGCGCCTGGAAATTGTACCTACTACAGACTGTTCAACAATGTTTAAAACTCATGTATTCAGTTCGTATTCTCATCGATCTATTTATATTGCTACCCATCGTCACACGGTACATCTGGGCTAGCGGGACGTGGTGCGTGAGTGCAATTCAATGTGGGCCTGAACATGCTGATGAAGTGAACTCTCAGATGCACTCTGCAGCCATGATTACGCAAGATTGGAGATGCTCTTGATGGTGCAAATAGACCGCACTTGGAGATACACTTGGAGGCCATGATCGAGGGAACTTAGTATTGCACTCCCCGATCATGATTGAGCCAGTTTGGAGATACACATGTAGGCCATGATCGTGCGAACTTGGAGGCCGTAATCTTGCAAGTTTGGAGGCCATAGTGGTGCCAGTTGAGAGATTTACTTGGAGGCTGTGATTGAGCGAATTTGGAGATGCACTTGTAGGCCATGATCAAGCGAGCTTGGAGGACATAAATGTGCCAACTGAGATGTACACTTGGAGACTTTAATCGAGGGAGTTGCGAGATGCACTTACAGGCCATGATCGAGCGAATTTAGAGATGCACTTGGAGGCGGTGATCGTGCGAACTTGGAGGACATAATGGAGTGTGTTTGGAGGCAGTAATCGAGCGAGTTTGAGCGAGTCCGTAGAGACAGTCGATGGATGGCACGGCAGATTCTGAGAGTATATTCATCTGTTAGTTAACTCACAATCATGAGAATGTGAGAAGGTGACTTAACCATTGAGCTCTCATGGAGACATGGCTGTGGGCTCTCAATGGTACAGGGAGGCACACCGGAAGTGGAAGCTGCATTCAGGGGTAAACTCGTTATCATGAGAATCAAGGAAAGACATACAATGGTGGTGGATGCAGTACTCAGTGTATGCTGTAGTCTGTCTCAACTGATGATATTCACATGGAGAGATAGAGAGAGTTGATTTAACGTTGTGTTCCGCAATGATGGTAGAGTTGTGGTCAGGAAAGAGAGAGATGGGGGATGAAGATGAGAACCATGTGGATGACACTAGTGGATATGAGACCTCAGGGGAACAACATGCCCCGACTGGGTTGCGAAGACCTGGTATCAGAGAAATTACCTGGCGATCTGGACTGGTACCTGCTGTATCGGAGATAGTGAGTTCACTCGCACACAAAATTTCCAGAAGTCCCAGTTTCCCATGATGCTTTCCCTCATCTCCGTTCATTTCTCTCTTGCTTGTCCTCAACTCTACTATTACCTAAGAACACAAAAATAAGTCATCACTCTCCATCTCTCCATGCCATGATCAAGAGTTAACACTGAATATAGCATACACTGTATACTGCATCATCTTAGGTTCGACTGTCTCCCGCTCTGAGCCAGTCTCTCATCACTTGGCAGACTATGTTGCACTCAATTCTTCACATGCCCACAATTATGAGTTAACCAATGAATTGCATCACAGTTCCCGTCTCGCCTCCATCTCAACCTGCCGCCTCCAGGTTGAGGCGCCTCCTAGTACTCCTCCTATCTCGTTCAATTAGGGCCTCCAAGTGAATCAGCAAACTTGCTCGATCACAGCCTCCAAGTGTATCTCTAAATTCAGAGGATTACGGCCTCCAAACTCGCTCGATTACGGCCTCCAAGTTCACATCATCATCGCCTGCAGGTGTATCTCCAAACTCACTTGATCACAATCTCGGAGTGCGTCTCTAAGTTCCCTTTATCATGGCCTCTAAGTGTATCTCAAAATCCACTGGATTATGGCCTCCCAATTGGCACAATCATGTCCTTCAAGTGCATCTCTAACCTTGCTCAATCACAGACTCCAAGTGCATCTCCAAATTCCCTCCCTCGCAGCCACCAAGTGTATCTTGACACTCGCACCATTGCAGCGTCCAAGTGCTTCTCCATACTTACTCGACTACAGCCTGGAAGTAAATCTCTAAGGAGTGGCAGCAGGTTTACGGGAATACAGGGGTAATCGAGGTGGACCGAGTGATGGGGACTATATATTTGGCAGACCCTGGAGTAGATAGACATCATCCCATATCCATCTCATCTTATCATACAATGAAAATACACACTCTATCATTCCCAACTTTTGGTCTCATTAGCTCAATCTAACATGTCGTGGATCCACACAATTGGATGGATTCTCAACGCCAGGTAGTACCATATCTTCTCACCCGCTTCCTACTGTCCTCGAACTGGAACTGCCCTTTTTCATGAATTCTGTTCTGATGTCACGAGAGGTGCAGCGGGAATGTTGTTGGTGGGCTCCTTGCCTTCCAGCTGCACCGTTTCACTGCCATGGCCTCCATGTACTGTGTCTCTTTGTCCTCTCAATGGGGGTGTCCAGGTACTCCTCTTATTATACTTGACTACCAACTGCGGCCAGATTGACCGTATGCATATTTATATAGAGACTTAAATAATCCATGGCATATTGTGATGTAACGAAGCTTATGACTGTAACAAAGATGAATATGATACGACGAAATGCCTTGGGGTAGTGTAACAACCACTGCTGCGGGAATAGGGCACTAAGTCTCCTGCAGTGCTGTGCAGTGGTCCCAGCTGCTCTTGAAGTCTCCCACAGATCCACACAGAGGTGTCCGGAGCTCCAACATTTGACAATCCTATTACTCAAATCTCATAGCATTCTGAATACACCTCCATAACTGCAGGTTCATTCAGGGGCACCTGAGATATCTCTTGCAGAGTCTGAGAGCATATTGCATAGTTCCTGGGGGTCTGGGAGCATCTAAAACCACTTAGAAGCTCTGGTGAGGTGGCCTGCAGTGTATTGGAGGGTTGCTTGTTGCTTCCGGGAGGGATTTACATTTTGCTGATGTTTCCCCTTCCCTTTCCCCTCCCCATCCATTGTTCCCTTCCCTTTCCCGGTCATTATCCCTCCGCCCTACATGTCCCCCTCACCCTCACTGTCGTCCTTGTCTTTACAATTACCATGACGGCTACATGTGCCACTTGACTCTCTGAGATTCGCGAAGTTCTCATTGTCATCATCTCCGTCGATTATCTGATATCTATTCAGTGGTCTAGCAGCCAGGACGTCAACCGGCCTGTACTGCAGGCTCCATTGTGGCTCAATCATTGCCTGGAGATCATCGCTACCGTGCCAAGAGAAAATCGCGCTGGTGAGTATCAACTTCTCTTTGTTGGTTATCTGCAGTTTAGAGCGATCGACTTGATCCCCAAAGGCACAGGGGTTGTCCCACCTCCGATTGATCATTTTGTTGCAGGTTTTGTCAAACATTTGCCCCATATATGAGCTGCAGACTGCCCACCACTCCAAAAATGGTGACCATCTGCTTCTGCGGTGCAGCCACATCAGTTGGAATTGTGAACAGCTGCCAGTCGTGACTGAATCAAAACAATGTATATCATAAAACATGTCCCATGACGTCTCATACTTGGTGGCGCAAATGTCGTATATCTGTATCAGTCCCTGGATGTGTTCCGAGATAAATCCCTTGATACAGCCTCTAACCAAGGACAGGTGTTGATTTATAACCGATGTTGACATTTTTGCCCTAGCAGTTGCCTTCCCCATTCAGTTGCAGCTTCCCTTTGGTGCCATCGCTGTGGTTGGAAAATGAATCTACATCCAAAGCATTAGCATCATGATACAGTTCCATGCCGCGGACAGCACCCCTGAGAGAACATACAAAGTTGTATAGGTTATTCGGTGTGTTTTGCCATGAGAGGCGTTGTATTGTGCAAGTCATGTGATGTCAAGATAGTTCAGGATGCTGGGGGTGTGTTTCAAATTGAGGGAAAAGAGAATGGTGGTGAAGCCGAGACAAAGGGATGTATATACTCCAGTTCCTGCAATTTCTTGGTTAAACTTGTGAGATATGATAATTTTGATTCATATCCTGGGTTGAGTTGGTTAACAAACACCAAAGGGACCAGTCTTCATCTTGCACAACCACCAGGCACCACATAAATGAGATGATGTGAGGAGAGCTTTTGTACTCATGGAGAGGAACGTTTTCAACTCTGGGGATTGCTGTTGCATCACACACCACTTTTGCCAGTCAGACCTCGTGTATCTCAGCGATAGCTGAGTAGTTCCCAGGTTGTCCCAACTGTGCAACAATCCAACATGACTAACAACACATCTAGCTGCAGAAAAGCACACGAAACTGATGTCATAGAATACAGATGATGTCATTGTTCACATTGCGATGCATTTAGCTCTGCCAAAGTGGAATTTCCACCGGGAAGCTAAAGATATATACAATTGATAGTGGGAAGTATTATGCCAAGACTAAGTGCAATACAAGGATAACCGCGTCAAGAAGACAAAAACACCCTTCAAGCTGTGCAAATAGACCTTGAGACATTGCTGTAACACTGAATATCAATGCTTAGTATAATCTAAGTTGAGGCTGATGGCAGTTAATACCATAATTGAAAGCTTTTCAAGGGATGCCATCTCCAAGTATTGTCACGGTCTATAGTCAAGCATGGACAACACTGTGCTGTCCATTGTTGTCGAATCCCTCACTGGTTGCTTTGACAGCAGTCTATCTCGCCTGCTGTTGCATATGCAGTCAGAGGAAATTATTCCTATGTTCTTAATGTCAACCATCTGAATAGGAATGTGCCATCACAAAGCCCTCACCCTGACGCGTCTCGGGATATAGGAATTGTTCGAAGTCTGGCTGAACCTCAATATCAAAAACACAGTGGGCCTTCGGGGAATTTCCAACTTCCCCCTGCCAAGAGATCAGTTCCTCCACCGGCTGGAGACAAGGATTCATCTGAAGGAGTGTGTTCCATAGCCTCTACAATGTAAGGTGAGAACTCCACCCTGTTAACTTTGCTGAACAATTGCCTCAGTGCAGATTTCACTCTGCATGTAACCGCAACCCCGTCTACTATACAGTGATGGTCATCAAACACTCCTTCCACCACACCAGTAACACGCGATCGTAGCACATAGTGTTAGCAATGGGTCTGGGTTCGGAGCCCAAAAACTGTTTGGTTCAGTTCCGGATCTGTCCAAAAACCTGACCAGCTGCGTCCTGGCGGGCGAAACCCGGACCCGTACCTGTAAGCCCGTGAGTTTCGCCAGGTTTCGCTAGACCCGTCGGTTCCAATCTCCGGGTCTGTGTTTCGTCTTTTTCTATTCATGGTCCCATTCAGATATGCTACTGCAAATTTCAAAATATTGTCTTTGGTTCGCCTGTGTCCTTTTCGAATGAATTGGCTGCCATTATAACCAAACACAAGAGACACGCTCCCTGCCCCATCCTGAACATGATCGTCAATAGTGTGTCAAAGATTTTTGCTCTGGCATCATGGGTAATCAAGGTGGTGATTGGATGCAGACGATCATAAATGACATATTGGCCGTATTTCAACGCAAAAGAGAAAGCGACACACTTGCTGCCCCATTCTGACAATGAGCGTCAACAGAGCATCACCGAGTTTTGGTCTTGTAAGTCAGGTAATTGAAAAGTAATTTGTTCTTTGTTATACATAAGCGTTGTATTGGCCGCCTTTAATGGCCAATGAGAACGCGACACGCTCCCTGCCCGACATTGAAAATGAGCCTCACTGGAGCATCAACAATGGTTGGCCTTCCATGATGCTTAATCAAAGCGCGAGATGTCCGCTAATGTCTATATATGGAGTTTTGACCGGTTTTATGGACTAAACCGTACAGGATCACTGAGTTGCAGCATTGAAAATATAATAAGTTGTGATTGTCCGGGAGGCTGTCGCGGGACCATCTCTTGCTTATCAGCCCATAAAGACTGCCAAAATCTTGTTTATGGATGTTTGTGATCATTTACCACCAAGATTACCCATGATTCACGACCAAAAATCATTGATGCTCTGTTGACACTCATTGGCAAGATGGGGCACCGAGAGTGTAGCATTTTGTGTTGCCCATAAAGACGGCCAATACGATGATTATAGGTAACAACAACTAATTCGCACTTTAATAACCTTACTTACAGCACAAAAAATCGTTGACTCTCGGTTGACGCTCGGTTGATGCTCAGTTGACGCTCGGTTGACGCTCATTTTGCCACAGGTGTACCCACAGTATGCAACCATTCACTTCGGCATAGAACATCAATAACTGTGTTTTGGCAGTCATTCTATCCTCTTCATGTATGTTTTCCTTTATCACTACATTGTTCTTTAATTGTGCATATAAATATATCCTTTAAAATATACTTTAAAGTGTCCGGTAATTGTAGATAATGATAATACTCAAAAATCCCTTTCCTTTCAATCAATTTTCATCTTCACTGTCTAATTCGCTCAAAAGGCTGCACTCGTCTTCAAACTCAATGTCAGCGGTATTTCCATGCAGCAGATAGTGTACTCAGCAAATCTGGAATAAAATATTTCTCGTGCTTGCTATCTTTGGCATATGCATGATGATTGACAAATTGAGTGTTGGGAAGCGGAGAATGTATATACACACACATGGATGGCGTACCTTCTATTTCATAACTTTCATGTCCGTCAGTAACACCTGGTGCCGCAGGTGGCCATTCTGGCAGAGGCAGCATTCGGGGCGAAGGTGCCACTGGTTCTGGTGGAGGTGCGCTGGTTCCTTTGTGCCTCCAGTGTGTCTGCGGGTTATGTGCTGTGCCATTTTGGCATGGTAGGCAGCCAGCTGTTTGATTTTGATAAACCATTGCCGGGTGTCTTTCTATCGCAGCCTTCACCTTTTTGTGCCCAGGAAACTCAACTCCTCGCTTCTTCTCTTCTTGGACTTTGGTGCTGGATTTCTTAATTAGCTATTGTGTTTCTTCTATTGCGGCGCGCAAAATCCCTCCTTTGGCCATTTTAGCCATATTCAAGACAAGGCGCATGTTGGACTGTTCTAGCTGTACCCAACCACCTTGCCTCGCCATAGTAGCAGACATGTTGAAAACCTAGAAGAAATTAGTTGCTGCTTCTAAAAGGAATATTTGGCTATTACCTCCACCAGATACGACTCTGTAGCCTCCTGTAATGTGTTTAATGCCTGATTTGTCCACTCCCAGGGACATTTGTCACGCAATTTGTTCGCGAAAATCCCAGAGCAAACGACATCATTATGTTCCATGTCCCGGACTGTACAGACACATGCCTTCGTCGACCATGGAGGTTTGCCATTGCGGGAAGTGATAAATCGGTCATGGAGCTCTCTATGTACACCCAGCTGTCCATTATGTAATTAGTTGACCGCCTTGTACATTGATATGGAGCTACTCACATCCGATTGCATGCTGCTGCGTATTATTGCTGCGTCCAGTTTTACTTACTTTTTCTAAATATGTATCCAGGGCAATGTTTTCGGTGGCTGTAATTGCAGCGTCGCAGTCGACTAACTGGTGTCTGCAGTGTTGTTGTGTCTCAGCCAGGAGCGCATTCGATGAAGCACCAGTCGTTCAGCTCGTTTCGGTTTCAATCACACTGGGCTGAGGTGTTTGTGGAGATATGACTTGCTGTTGTGGAAAAGGTGAGGAAGATGATACCGAAAAGTGGAAAGTCCTGAGGATTATATAATAAGCTACAAGTTACAATGAAATGAATGATAGTCAACTTAAATGTTCTACTGAAGTTTTATCCTGCTGAGTATAGCCGCAAGATGCAGGTGATTCCAATGGTCCCGCAATTTGCAATAAGTCGGTCCAATGTTGTTTGTTTGTTTCTTTGCAGGGATACATTGAAGTTAGCGACAGCTGATATCTCATGTTTGATAGATATAAAAAGGAAATTCTTCGACGGAAAGGATGGCTGGGGATGTTTGTCTCCACACATTGCCACAATCTTACACGAAACACATCCTAACTAACAAGTCATCAGGTACGGTTAGTGTCACTATTCCAAATGAAATGACGGTCAAAACACAGATTTTGCTTTGTTCGAGTTGATCAAATGTACAAACCTTGACATAAAAGACTCAGCTTGCCTCCATGTGGTCCATATCTTGCAACATCCAACATCTCGCCCAACAACAAGGTGAACACACAATTCAATGGTCAATGCTCCAAAAAAGAACCTTTTACCACTTCCGGCGGGCAAATATGGCAAATCGACAAAGCAGTCCACATGCCATTGTTATCAAGCGAATGAAGGCAACAGAGGCTTGGAGCTAGAAAGGGTCCGAGCGTTGGGAGCATTGCGCAGATGATGATCTAAAAACAAGGGTTCCGCGAAGAAAAGACAGGAAACGCACTATTTAAGCAATGAACAGAAAGAGAAATGGATCGAGGATTATGTGGAGAGAGAAACCCCAGTGGCCAGAAAGCGAGTTCATGATCCAGAGACAGCGATTATGCAAGAGCTGAAAGATATGACAACAGCAGAAAGGTCGGGGGCGACAACCAGAAGGCCCACAACAACTTTTGTAGAGATGTTGAATGCTATCGGAGACAGTCTGAGCGACCATGCAAGTTCCAACAATGAATAGGATGGGGAAGACAAGGAAGATGAGGAAGAAGATACAGAGCTCGGCAAGCTGAGTGATGAAGATGAACCTGGCTGGGTGATGGGCACAATCTCCAACACAGTACAGCACCACATGGAGAGTTTTCGGCTGAAGCAGATGAGGATTGACGAATTGATGCCACCGGGATGGGGTGACGCAGCCAACGACTTCCATGAGAGAGATATGAAGTATGGGACTGCTGAATTGAAGGTTCTGGCGGTTGTCAAGCACCAAATACAGACGACTCCAGCCACACCATCCCTGACAACATTTGGAGTGCAGATGCAGACTCTCGAAATTGTCTGCGGAAAATGGCAAATGCCAGCAGTGACATCTCAACCAGGAAGAAGTCAAATGAGGCCGGGTTCAGAGAAACAGAACTTACTGAAATTCATACCGGGTTGTTTGCCTGATGCAGCACCCGATTGGACACCGATTCAGGATGCAAAGCCTGTTGTACCCATATGCATTTACCCCTGCATAAAGCATCCCTAGTTTATTACCATATAGAAATCAAATACGGACAAAGATATGGTGATGGCTCTTGCATTGCCGGAGATATAGATAGTCAAATAGTTAATTTTGACGATCTATCGCTTGCAAAAGCAAATTTTGTACCTACTTTGCTACATGTCAGCTTTTTCTTGATTTCAGTGACCAAATTGTGAGACAGGATATATGATCAGTGTGTGTGCAAAAGTCGTACAGGCCATGCCAGAGTTCTAGACTCCAGATCTGGTTAATAGACGGCCAGCAAACTTGAAATCAACTTGCTTGGTACAGTTACATTCGAAAGCAAAACCTAAAATAGACACAACATTTACCAACAAAATATATTTGAGTGATGTCATACGTGTCACAGAACGAGCGGTCAGTGGGCAGTCTGAACCCAGATCAATGGCAGCCGTCATGCTGAATTAGACCATGCAGCATACTGCATGATTCTGCGCTCAGACCTGCTACACATGGTCAAGAATTTGAAAATTGCTTATTGTATGTCATGGGAATTGAGGAAAATGAGCTGCAAAAAGATCGGTCAGGAAATCGGGCTCTATATGTCTAAAATTAGTAGATGGATCTGTATGCTATAACATACTGGCAAAAAGCGCCAAAGCGCGATGGAGCTACTTCATTTATCGGACTGATGATGTAAGTAGTTGTGGCTCAGAAACTGAGAGGCCTCCATGCTTTTGGATGCAAATGATTACACCTTGAAACCGTATACTGGATGTCAAAAATGACAGTATGAATTTGAAGCAAAATCATTACACACCCAATGACTGTTAGTATGTCTCTAAGGTGAGCGTCAACAGAGCGTCAACGATCTTAGTTTGATCATTTCGGCAATCAAAGGGTTGCAATGTCACATCGATCCAAACCGGAGTAATTGGCTGACTTTAGACATAAATAGGCAAGCAATATGCTCGTTGCCCCATCCTAGAAATGAGCGTCAACAGAGTTTCACTGATTTCTTGTCTTGCATCTTGGACAATCGCTGGGCTGCGCAACAGCATTAAGCCATTATCACAGTATTGGCCGCCTGTATTGGTACGAAGGCCAGCGACGATATCGCTACCACCTCCGAAAAATGAGCGTCAACAGAGCTTGAACAATTTTTGCTCTTGCATCTTGGATAATTCAAGGGCTGTGCAACGGCATACTCCCATAATCAGAATATTGGCCAACTTTATAAGCAAAAATGCCAGCGACGACATTGCTACTACCTCCTAACAATGAGTGGAGGGTCAATGATTTTTCGGCTTGCATCTTGGATAATCAGAGAGCAATGCAACGGCATTGACCCATAATTGTAAAATCGGCTGCCATTATCAAGAAAAATGCTAGTGATGATATCGTAACCACCTTGTCTTTGAATGTCCTTGAATTCAATTTCACATATATGCATGGGATGTATTACAGGTCTGGCTTTTTTCTTGCTTGTAGCTCTAAAGTCAATATTTAAGAACCAGCTTTCTACCTGACTATAACTTATCTTTTGACAGTTACTAAAGTCGAATGACCCAGAGTTCAATTTCCTACCACGCTGTCAGATACCAAACCTTTAAATACATTGTTGCCAGAGGATATGATATGATCCAAAAATGAATGTGTCTTTATTCACGACTCGAGCGACCTGGCTTTACAAATCATCTTCGATGCTTGGTGGGCTTCAATCAATGTAGCCTCGAAGCGGCCTATTGATTGGAATAATTCTAGACATACGCCTTCATGGCGATTCTATTTACACAGCGGAATTGAGGAGACCGGCAGCCCTGGCATCGTTTGTATTGTTTCTTTCCAAGTTCTTCGCCATCCGTCATAACATGGGACCAGCTCAATGGGCAAACACTTGCAGACAAAAGAGCACATTGCAAAGTTAAACGAATTAACAGTGTCAGAAGTAACCGAATTGACTAGTTCAAAGGTCGATGAAAGAGCTTTGGCCTTACTGATGAGGCAAGAAGGTCGAGGTAATCCGATTGTAAATTCGCAAAGGAAATTCAAATTTCATATTTAGTTCTTAAGTATACTTACTGTAATGACAGACAAAATGCTCTAAACTGGCAGCAAATGAGATTCAAACGGCTGAATTTCACCAAGACACCGGGAATCGCTACCTCGTGTCAGAATTTGTTTCGGCTCATATTCCGTGGATTGCGATATCGAACATTGAGCTACAACATTCGTACAATGCATTACGAAGCGAGTTGATGTTACCGTCAGGCAGTACCCTGAGCAATATTTGCCAGAGGGAATACACACTGACAGTGGATCCAATTAAGAAGCAATTGCCATCAAGAAACAACATTGGTTTAGCATTGGACGGATGGACATCGACGAACGTATTGACAATAACGTTGGTCATTGCCTAATAAATGGATTGAAATTGGGCGTTGCGGGAAGTACAACTGCCATTTGATTAAGTTGATTGCCCATTCTATTCTTATTTCGAAAGCTCATTAACGATTACAGGTCCAGAGTCAACATACAGGAGTATGACTAGCCGGACATTTGAAGGAAATTCTTGATTGTTTTGAGCTGACTGACGGCCGTTTGCTTGGAATTACAACCGACCATGCTTTCTCAAATTACTCGATGACTCGCGAAGTACAAACAACCCTTAAGGCCTCTGGAATCGAGTGGGCCGCATCGAGAAACCAGATACCATGCACGACGCAAGTCATCCAGCTTGCTTTGGGTGCATTTATGAGCACTCTGATTTAAAAGGCCGCGCCACCTCTTGGGAAGCCCATGAGCACGATCAGCAATTTAAGGAGAATAAAAGCACAGACATTGGGAAGAATCAAAGACTTCTAAAAGAGGGCAATGCTAGAATCAATAAGGTGTCAGCCATGAGAACAGGTTTAGCAAAGATCATTGAGAATGTACACATTTCAACATATTTTGAAAGTGCTGAAACTGGCTTTCATATAGCAGAGAATGCTTGCTGAATTGATTACGCTGACACCTGGTCGTCGAAACAAGTTCATTGACTGTAAAAAAGCCAAAGTCCAGATCGCAGTACTACCCGTCATGGATGTGAAGACACTATGGAACTCGACACTGGAGTTGCTCAAGTGCGCGTACCGATTAAGTGAATTCACATGCGAGTGGCTTAAAAACCCAAATTACAGCAATTACCAGCCACTCTTCACAACACAGGATGAGTGGACTATTGTCAAGTATGTCATGGATGTTTTATGGCCATTGAGTTACAGGACCCTGTACATGTTGAAACGGCATACCGTTACTCTGCATCACATCATCACTGCCTACAATGACATGTTTGATCACATGGATGACGTGATGCGAGCTTTGGCCAAGAAGAGGACACAATGGAAAGAAGACTTATCCTTTACCGTGAAGTTTGCGTGGCAGACGCTGTCCAAATATTATACTGAAGTGGCTCCAATGACTAGTCTGCTGCTCTTTTCGGCACATATCCTCGATCCTTTCCGGAAGTTGCGATCATTTAGGAACTGTGACAACTGAATGGATATTGATTCTGCAGACGAGACTTCATATACTACCCAATACCAGGAGGCCTTTCTGAAGTAGGTGGAGAACGAATACTGCGCCAATCATCAATGTTTGCAGGTCACTAAACCTGAAAGCATACCGAATGTACATATCGTCTCCTCCGCAATGACTTCTAGATCTACTCACTGTTCTTATGATCAATATTATTTGTCTAGCGATGATGCAGAATACTTAATGCCTAACAATGTGGCCGAAACGACACACGGATGAAGTGATTGTGCCGCATGCTTATTGACAGCCGCAAGACTCTTTTTGAATTCACCTCCTGAATTACCACAGAACTGGTGGCAAATCAATCTCAATCTAAATGATTACCACTCCAACCCAATGGAGATTAGAAGTACATTTTGCTTACCGGATATCACCGACTGGTGGCGGCAGCAAGAAGAAACACACTCAAAGTACGCCGATCTCTCCAATGTGCCACACGACATAATCTCTATCATACCTCACGGTGTTGGAGTGGAGGCCAGTTTTTCCCTTGGGCGAGATGTGATCAGGTGGAGGCAGCTAAAAACCACAGGCGACACCCTTCGCGAAAATGTCGTAGTAATGTAGTTCACTCGAGCCAATAACAGATTACTGGCTGGCGACGACCCAGTATTGTATTCAACTAGTGTTGATAATGACATGGAGATGAAGATAGAGGCGGAGCAAAAGATGTTACACCCAATGGCTAAGGTCCACTACTGTTTGAAGATGTGGCAGGGCAGCCAAAACCTACAAGCTACACAAATCGAATCTCACGCACAAACTGAACAAATGACAGCCGTAGGATACATTTCAGATACTGAAGAGATTGTCAAAGCATCCTGGTCACTCTTTCAACATGATGGTACGGCTGCATTTAAATTGTCGGAAAAATCACTTGTGGCACCAGCTTTGTCAGCAAAGGATCTCCCTGGAGGACAAACTCAAGTATTGAATGTGTGCCAAATCAAATGAATCGACCGCCATCCTGCTGAAAGTGATGAGGAAAGTTCACCAGAAAGCATTTCCGATACCGAAAATTGGCTTAACTGGAATGAGGACTTGGATAATCCAAATGACAGCGAAGATGACTATGAGGCAGCCAACCAATCAGATATGGAACTGGACAATGGCAGTGAGGATTCAGAAACCCGGGAGCAGCAGAATGACAGTGCTGTACCAAATGTTCCCTGATTGATTCGGCCTATACGACGGTCAAAGAAAAAGGTTGAAAAGGCATTGCTGACTGTCAATATAATGGAAATGAGGAGGAATAAGGGGATCAAGAAGCAGTAGGCCCGAATGCGTCAATGAATTATTACAAAGTTCGTTATGTAGTTTGACCAAGAATTTCATTTAGAGAAATATTCTAGGAGAATATTGATCAGTCACATGAGAAAATTGGTTAATAAACGAAGGTATAGCAGACAATGTGCATTATTTGGCAAGATGTATAAATTGTAACCGGATGAGAGCGACCAGTGCTAGAGTATTACTTGGCTAGGCTTCGCCATACAGCCATGTCCTGATCTGGCGGAATGGCAACCACTATGTTCAAACAATCATGAATGCAATTATTAATGGCAGCAGATCTTGAGTAGACAGTACATTAAAATAAGGGTCAACGGAGTGTCAACGATTGTTAGTCTTGTAAGTATGGTAATTGAATGGTGACGTGGTCAGTGCTATCCATAACCAACATACTGGCAGCCTTTCTTGGCAAAAAAGTAAACCACACAGTTACCGCATTATGAAAATGAAAGTCAACGGAGCGTCAGTGATTTTTGGCTGTACATATTCGGTAGCATAAGTGGCGATTGGTTGCAGCCATTCATAAACCAGGTATTGGCTGCCTTCCAAGTCAAAAACAATAGCCTCATGCTCCCTGCCCCATCCAGAAAATGAGCGTCAACCGAGCATCAACGATTTTTATTCTTGTAAGTACGGTAATTGAAATGTGACCTGGTCGCTGCTCCCCATAATGAATGTACTGGCAGCCTGTCTTCGCAAAACAATGAACGGCACGGCGACTGCCATATGCTGAAAATGAGCGTCCACGGAGCGTCAACAATCTTTGGCTGTGCATTTTGTGTAACCTAACTGGTGATTGGTTGCAGCCATTCATAAACGTGGTATTAGCAGCCTTCCGAGGTAAAAATAATACCGATACGCTCCTTGTCCGATCCTGAAAGTGATCATCAATGGAGCGTCAATGATTTTTGTTGTAGGATCTTGATAATCTAAATGGCGATTGCCTACAAACATCCAAAAATGAGGTAGTGGCCGCCTTTAAAGCGAAACCCATAAGTGCCGCGCTCCCTGCCCCATGCTGAAAATGAGCGTCAATGGAGCCTCCATGATATTTCGTCTTCCATCTTGGGTACTCTGACTGGCAATTGGTTTGTAACCATGCATAAATGAGATATTGACCGCCTTTATAGGAAACAACAATTGCAGCATGCTTCCTGCCCCATCCTGTAAATGAGCATCGATGGGTTGTCAATGATCACTTCTCTTGCATCTTGGCTAATCAACGTGTCGCAATGTGGTAATAATTCACAGACAATGTTGTCGCAGCGTTTTCATTTGAAACAGTATGTGACACATACATTACCCCATCATGAAACTGAACATCAACGGAGCGTCAACAATATTTGGTCTTACATATTGGGTAATCAAGGCTTTATGCGGATCAATAAGCTTAGAACAAAACTATTAACGGCATTTATAGCCCAAAATACAACGTATAACAGGAAAAACCTAGATTTCAAAATAATCAATGTCGCAGATTGCAAAACATGCAAAAACAGATTATTGGCTGTCGAAAACCTAATTTTAGTAATATACAATTATCCAACCACAAAAACAAGAACATTATATAAATCTAAAGATGGAGCCGCTGGGCAACCAGCTGACAACCCGCCCAATTCAGACGGGTTGGGAGATTTCCATCGAACTGTGCCCAAATTGATGGTTCAGGTGTATTGAAAACCCGGACTGCCAATTTGGCAACGGTTTGGTTCGGACCCGGATCCGGACCCGAAGTGGCAATCCAGAACCGTGGCTAACACTAGTAGCACAACATCACCCAGAGGAACCTCACAGACAGATACAACGTGTTGATTTGTTTCTACCCCCACATCTGATATTGCTGGAACCCCCTCTCCTCTCAGCGGTCCTGAACAACTGCCTTCCCCTATCGCTAATCCAGAAGCCCACGCAATTATTTCAAATCCCATGCAAACGCTAGCTACAGAAAGAAATCAAACGCAAAGGCAGCGGCAATTGCAATCACAGGCAGTGTCTACACCACAATCGGTGGCCTCTAGCAGTCACAGCATGCATTGATTTGCTTCCTTAGACATGATGCGTCTTGTAGTTGCAACAAGAAGACACCTGGAGCTCTACATGTGGAACACAATGCTGTTTATGAGTGCAAGCGACTCTGAGATAGTAAGTTATACAATGCGTCACGTTGCCAAAGCATTAGCTGAAACCCTACACTGGCAGATCATAGCGACATACTGGAACACCGCTATGCAGCAAAACAACATTTGGTCCATAGCATTTAAGGCACACACAAAGGTGATCTAGAAAGTGGTATGTTGAAGGAATGGCCCATGTTAGATATTACACGCTCAATCCAGTACCAGGTTCAAACACAAGTCGATAAGATTAAATCCCATTTCATTCTGGCAGCAAGGGATACCATAACAGAGCTCCATGATCTGCACCGCTTTGAATCCGATGCATAGCATTTCGAATTTCTTGATCCACATCTAGCAGACAATATATATAAATTTCCTCGACCGGAGCATGTGTAGGGTGGCGTACGCGGTCTGAATCGAACGCATAGAGGGTCGGAAGCTGCTATGAAATAGCTTGCGTCCACTGTAGTTCCTTGCAGAAGCAATCCTGAAGTTAATCTACCTCAAATTATATCCTCGGACAAATAACTGCTATAAGTACACTGATAGATTTTATAATTCCATAATTGATGACAAGGATAGTCACATACCTTCGCCACTGATTATTTTTAGCTGCACTGCGTTGTGCCATCCTCTCCTGGAGTGGCAAAAGAACAAAGGAGTTCATCCGAACGCTTCTAAGTCAAAGTTGCAAGCTGACAGACCTCATCACTCCAACTACTTCAACTACATAAATGGCAGTGGTCAGAACACTTCCTGCTGCGCTGAAATGGATCGCAAGTTGTCAACTTCTCCTGGCGTTGGAGACACATATACACTCTTGATGAATACCTGGAACACATTCCCAGAGAGCTACCAACTGAGAGGGTATACGAACACTCCTGCTACAGTCAAGCATCCAATGCAACAGGCGGAGAACCCATTGCCTGCCGTGGTCATCAGCATGGAGGCAGCCATTGTTGACAATGCTTGTCATCTTGACCATTTGACCTCCGAAGTGGCACTTGGGGATCTTGAGATCGGAAGCACTGACCAAAACATCCCAATAGGCAATGATTGCATGGATGCCGAACTCCATTTCAGGATGCCAGGGTGCAGCGGAGATTATGAAGATGAACATGATGAAAGCGATAAGCCTTACGCCATTCTCACTGTCAGCCGGCAACGTCAGGCTGCGACGAGTCTTGGAATGTTTAACCTGGGACTCTGTGATCTCAACAGATATGAGAGTGAGGATGGTGACTATGAGGATGCCGATGAGGAGGAAGAACAATTGCAAGCCAATGATGGATCAATACAGAATGTGGAGGACCGAGGTCAAAGTACTAGAGAGTGTGAAGATTGGTCAGCATATTTCAGACCTGTAAAATGCGATAATGGCGAAGCAAATGCAATGGGAAATGATGTATTCAAGCGAAGACTCTATTGTAATAAGTAACAACATCTGAAGGGGAAACATATATGGGGTGAGAGTGACTTCCGATATATAGCAATAGCGGGAAGGTAAAATTTCGCACTCGGCCATAGAAAGGCATAAACATCACCAGGTGTTGTTTAAACAGCCACTGCATAACTCCAGCCCTCACAAAGACTGTAACACAAGTGATACTCTGTTGGTGCGTATATGTTGCCATATTTAGGGTGTTAAGTCCAGGAGGTAAGAATGGAATGTGACCCGTCACCTGGGCAACGTGAGGTGTGTAAATCTCTATCACTGAGTACGAGTATCCGTCAGAGCTGTCAGAGATGTCCGGAACACCCATGGGTTTCTGAGGGAAACTACGGTTGTTGCTGATGGGTCACTAGTTTATGCTGATAGAGGTGTGTTGCGCCTCCTTGGCCAATTACCTTGCCAAGCTATTTAGCATTACCATCGCCTATGTAGATCCCAACATCACTGGGAAGACAGTGGGTGAAAAGCATGCTCAGCTATTATCACAGTGCAGGCCGGGGGATAATGAAATGAAACTCTCCATAGTTATATCAATTGTTGATGTGAATGTTGTCTCACTCACGAATGTTGCAATGGCCGACCAAGCAGACCCCAGCCAGAAAATCCGAGTGCTTGGGAGGCTGCCAACTGCAGCCTAATGGAGATGGTCATCCTCACGTCCATAATGATCGCTCAATATTCCATAAACATACCGCTGCCGTACAGGTGAAGATGTCAATGAAATTAAACAACTCAATACTGTTCTGTGTGGATTGTAGTTGTTAACAAGCCAATGGCCCCACTAGTGCCAAGACACCTATGAGTGGGGGCTACTGCAACCTCCCTCTGGAGAACATCCTTCCAACGCCAGCTGACTGTATGATTGACAATGATCGGGAGGACCAGGATGATGATGAGATGCAGCGTCTGAATCTAAGAAGCCTCTGAACCATGAAAACAGGCTTCCAACAGTTTGAAATGATACTTGAAATATGAATTATCAGACCGCAGCGATACCATAAAGTCTGCAGAAGACATTCTCTTGATCTCTTGGCTGATTACAAACAAGGTGTCATTGCTCATCAGGATGTGGCTTATCTATGCAACCACAATGACATTGTAATTCTTCCTGCTATATGCTCTTTAGCCAATAGGAAGCACACCAGTAGCTGCCCAGCTGCAGATGAGTCATTGTGAATGTAGAATGGACTAGCCACACAGTTGTTCCAGGATATGCGTTTTGGGTTGGTATTATTGCAGCACTTTGGAGGGTGAATGGATGGGTGATAATTTGGAGTTTTTTGGTTAGGTTTTGGGTCTCTGTTTGCTGGTGTGTGTATTGTATTATTACATCGTTAATATTCATGCACAGAGGGGTGTGTTGAGAGTTCATGACATTGGGATTACTTGTCGAGACATTGGTTGGTGGGAAAGGCACTGCGGCCGCGATAGGACTCCGTGTATAGGTAAAATGTAATTGCTGGTTTGGTATCTTCACCTGGCTTAAGTTAGGCCAAAGAATTGGTAAAACGTGAATGCTTTTTACCTCATTGTGATAATGAATTTTGTCAAAGGCAGCCAATCAATTACATGAGGCATGCTTCTCACTTGCCATTCTTCTTTCAAAGTGCCCATCAATCTAAAGAGTTGGAAGTGTAGATGGCGGATCAAGGAAAGATTCTACAATTCTTTGCAGGATAAAATGATGCAGCATGATGATGCTTTTAATCATATTAATGCTTTCTTTACTTTACCCAACTCTTTAATTCATATACTATGAATTCATTTCCATTTATTTTAGTCACTTCTTTAATTATGATTTACTTATTACTTGCCATCTTTTGAAATAATGACATGAAGGTGCTGTACTTCCCCCCCTCCTCCTCCTCTTCCATCCAGCATACAGAGAAGCAGATGATCCATCCAGGACGATGATTACGACGATGATCACTGCTCAATACCCAACAATTTCAATGATTATAAAGAAGACGATTGAGAATCCGATCACTAACCTCTTCGTGGGCGAGCAGCCATCTAAACTTTCGTTTATGACATTACCTGGAAAATGAGTGTGCACACCAGAACTATCTCCGATGTCTGCGTAACACCTACATCCGGCACGTCATGATGTCTAGACACTTTCAACGCAGGACAATGAATACGGACTGGCACCACTGGCATTCAAGAAGATATGCGATTACACGTTTACATGAATGCATTCGCCTGCCAATGTATCAAGTTTATAGAGGAAGTATTCCAACCAAACCATTGACCAACTGGTTGCATGGACACCTGGAAATCAGTACAGACATGAGCGCTGTCTTGGCAACAGAACATGTCTCATTGTCGGCACAGAACACAACTCCCGGACATCTCTTTCAGGCATGCCGGCGATGGTTTGGGCCCATGTGGCGCCTATAGCTATGCACTGAACAATGTTTATGAATCCATTTGTGACTAATGCCTTCAAGATTGCCCAGGTTCATAGTTGGTGGAATGAATAAAATGCCAGGATTAATCCAGCCAAGATGAACTAAGACCCTCCACATGCCTAGATTCCAGAGGTAAATGAATCATGTTGAGAATAGTTTTGATTGCTGAAGTGCTGCATCACGCTTACGCGAAGAAATCTTGCTTCTGTGCAACTATGGTATTCCACTTGAACCGTTCAATCAACTCTATTTACAGATTTCCAACAAAGTTGGCCACAGTGATCCAGACAATGGCTGCCTGGCTATTAGCCAATGCCAGGTTTTTGTGCCCCACAAATGTTTGTAAGCTGAGTCCAAAGTACCCTTCTTGTATACTAATTGTCTTGATGGTCAATTTAGGAGTGGAAGTTTCATTTTGCAGTGACTGAAATTGTTGATTATATTCACCTGTCATATTTCTATGGCATACCCCAACTTGGAATGCAAGATACCTCATTGATTGGTATAATCAAACCAATATTCATTGCCCTCACCGCGACCGCCATCCAGCACTGGCTGTCAGCCTGCAAGGCAGGTGAGTTTCGGGACCCTCCAGAGTGTGGTCCAGTAGGTAGAGCACAACGTATGTGTGATATAAGAAACATTAATAACATGGTAAATACCGCATAGACAGATGTATTCCATCTTCTTGATGCAGATGTCTGTTCATTCTCACCAGAGGTGAAAGCAAAGAGATAGACAATATCCTCAGCATATTTCGCGCAAAGATCCACTTAGCTGGTACGAACCCAGCGATGGTGCAACCTCACAATGATCAGGGCTGCTTGGATGAGGACATTCTTCATCCATTCCAAAGGTGCTGATTGAGCAGCCTGACAATTCTTTCAATCATCTCAGCAGCATTTTTGCTGCTACTGAAGCGAGCATGCAATTCTCAGCTGTTCTGCCTATGGGCGGGTCTGCCATTGCTAGCAGCAGCCAGCCCATCCCCTGCCATGACAGCAACAGCAACAACAGCATCAGCAACAGCAACATCAGCAAAAGGCATTTTAGTCACTGGAAGACTCCAGGAGTGTCTGAGAGGATGTGGAGTGTACACTTAGATGAGTTAATTTCAGGAGAGTATCAGACCATAGGAGGGCATTCCGCCCGGACTTCAGAGTAACTGGGATCTCTGATGACAGTAACAGGAGTACAATGTGAGTAATTGTGATAGGTTTGGGAACACCTCGGAGCGCCAGAGAGAACTTTGGGTGCAACTGGGAGCGTCTGGGAGCGCCGGCATCAGGCCTGGGAGTGCCGACAACATGCCTGGGAGCATGTGGGAGCGCTGGCGACAAGTCTGCAAGCACCTCGAATCACAGTAAAGCAGTGTGGGAAAAACCATATTGTCTTTGGGAACGCGGCATGTACACCTAGTGATCATAGCTAGGACAGATTGTTCAATGATTTTAAATCTCGTATATTCAGTTTGTGTTCCCATCTATGTATCCATGAATCTATATAGCTACCTTTCTAACCGCGGTATATCTGGACTGGCTGCAGGCGGTGCTTGAGAGCAATTTGAGGTGCGCCTGAAAATGACAATCAAGTGAACTCAGAGATACACTCGAAGGCCATAATAGAGCGTTTTTCGGAACACACTTGTAGGCCGTGATCGAGTGAACTTAGAGATGTACTCCAAAATCGTAATTGAGTGAGTTTGTAGATGCACTTGGAGGCCATGATTATGCAAACTTGGAGGCCGTGATTGAGCAAGTTTGGAGATGCAGTTGGAGACTATAATCGTGCGAACATGGACATCGTAATCGTGCGAGGGTAGAGATACACTTTGAGGCTGTGATCAAGCCAGTTTGGAGATGCACTTGGAGAGTGTGATCAAGAATGTTTGGTCACCATGTTCGTGCAAGTTTGAATGGGCGCTTGGTGGCACTCAATGGACAGCATGCTGGGTGTTGTCACTCTATTCATCAGTGAGTCAACTTGCAACTGTGGGAATGTGACAAGGTGACTTTACCTTTCAGCTCTAATAGAGAGCTGGCTGATGATGGTCGATAATGTAGGGAGCAATGCCAGAAGCTGAAGGTATATCCAGCGGTCAACTCATAATCATGAGAAAGAAGGAAAGACAAACAATCTTGGGTGGATGATGTACACAGTGTGTGCTGTACTCGGTGTATGCTCTACTTGGTGTCAAGTCATGATCATGACATGGAGAGATAGAGATGGATGACTCAACTTTGTGTTCTGCGATGATGATAGAGTTGAACACGACAAAGAGAGAGATGGAGTGTGATGATGAGAAGGGTGTGGAGTATACGAGCAGTTATGAGAAATTAGGGGTATGACTTGCCTAATTGGGTTGGGAAGACCTCGTATCGGTGTAATTACATGCCAGATCAGGACTCGTACCTGCCGTATTGGGGATGGTAAATTGACTTGCACACAAAATTCTCTTAAGTTCCAGTTTCACATGATGATTTCTGCCATACCCGCTCATCCCTCGGTTTCTTGTCCTCAACTCTATCATCACCTACGAACACAAAGTTCAGTCATCGCTCTCTATCTCGCCATGCCATAATCAAGAGTTCACAACGAGTACAGCATACACTGAGTACTGCATACACTGCATACTGCATGATCACGAGATCGACTGTCTCCCGCTCCCAGCTAGTCTCTCATCTGTTCAACAAACCATGTTGTACCCAATTCTCTACATTCCCACAATTACGAGTCAACCAATGCATCGGGTCTCAGCTCCCATCAGGCCTCCCTCCCAACCTACCGCCTCCTGATTGACCACCTCCATGTGCTCCTCTAATCTAGCTCGATCATGGCCTCCAAGTGCATCTCCTGACTCACTCAATCACTGCTTCCAAGTATAGCACTACACTTGCACAACTATGGCCTCCAAACTCACTCGATCATGGCCTCCAAGTACATCTCTAACTTCGCTAGATCACAGGCTCCAGGTGTATCACTAAACTCACAAGATTACGGCCTGCAAGTTTCCACAATCATGGCCTCCAAGTGCATCTCCAAACTCGCTCAATCGCGGCCTCCAAGTGGATCTCCAAACTTGCTCGATCACAGCCGCCAGATGTATTACTAAACCTACACAATTATGGCCGCGAAGTTCGCACATTTACGGCCTCCAAGTGCGTCTCGAAACTCGCTCTATCATGGCCTTTCAGTGCATCGCTCAGTTCTCTTGATTTCAGTGTGGTGAACCGGTGGAGCTAGTAGGCAGACAGCCCATCAGCCACACTTCGCCGCATTTCGAATGCTATTAGTAGGGAGAATTCGTAGACAAGATCAGTTCTAGCTCGAGGAGCATAGAAAGAGGGTGAGAGGATATGAAGGGATACCCGGCCATGATGAACCACAGAAATTGCATGGATCAATAAACGCTTGGGAAGAGTGCGTGACAATCCACACAAATCGCGTGGATCTCTGAAAGCTTGGCAAGAGTGTATAAGACCAAGAGCTGCGAAAGATGGGGTGTGTATTTTGTATAATGAGATAATGTTTATCTACCCCAGGGACATCCAAATATATACTGCCTGTTGCAGAGTCCATCTCCGTTATCTCTGTATCTCCGTATGTATATAAATAGAGAGACATAGATAATACATGCCATATTATGATGTAGCTAATCTTGTGACTGTAACAAAGACCAATATCATTGATGAAATGTCTTGTGGTGATGGAACCCTAGGATCCACTGGTGTGAGAATATGGCACCAAGTCTCCCGCAGAGCTTGTGCAGAAGTCTCAGCTGCTCTCGACATCTCCTGCAGACCTTTGCAGATGTCTCAGCAGCTACAAAAGTTGACATTTCTGACATTTAAATGTGATTGCATTCTGAATGCATCTACATCACTGCAGGCGCTTTCAGGTGCACGTGAGAATGCTCTTGCAGAGACATTGCATATCTGTTCCGGCTTTTGCATAATTGCTGTCTCTGCGTCCTGAACTCGCTTTCTAGCCACAGAGGTGTTTGGGTCCGCATAATCATCTATCCATTGCTGTTTGTTGTTGTTGCTTAAAAAGTGAATTCCTTATATTTTCTCATCTGAAAGCTTCTTTTTGGATCACAACTTGTGCAATCCTGTCAAGGCTGGAAACCTTTCGGCCACTGAGCCGCCCTTGCCATCATTTACTTGATGACATTGTCATCTGGATCACATTGTTGATGTCGCGTATATGCCTGCCTGAAGTGGCGAAACGTTCTTTTCAGAATAGCAATCTTTGTATCTTGTGTTGACTTTGTTGTTGGGCAATGTGTTGGATGTTGCAAAATATAAACCACATGGAGCCAGGATGGGTCTTTTTTGTCAAGGTTCGTACATTTAATCAACTGGAATGAAACAAAATCTGTTTTTTGAATCTTACTACTTTTCGTATAGCAATGCTTAACATTCAACATGACTTGATGATTAGCATCTGTGTTATGTAAGATCCCAGGGATTTCTTGAGACAAACATCACCAGACATCCTTTCTGTCAATGAATGTCCTTTGTATATCTTTGAAACCTGAGATTTCAGCTGTCTTTCACCACAGATTAACACTGTAAACAAACAAACAACAGGAGACCAACTTTCTGCCAATCACGGAACTGTTCGAAACCACTTCATCCTGCTGCAATACTCTGGAGGATTCGTCGTCAGTGGAATGTGCATGTTGGCTGTCAGTCATTTAACTTTGACTTAAAGCTGACTATATATTCAACAGGACATTCCACATCTTTTCGTTATTATCATTCTCACCTTTTCCACAACAGCAAGCCATCGGAGTACAAACACCTCAGCAAGGTTGGAGTGGATCTGAATCAAGCCAACCAACTGGCACTTCATCCAATACGCCACCCACTATCACGCAGCAGCAACGTGAACCCCAGTTAGGCCACCGTAATGCTGCCAATGCAGCCACCGAAAATCTGCCCCTGGATGTACATGTACAATATTCCATAAATCCGGGAGCAGCAAGACTATGTAGCACCATCCAGTTGGAGGTGAGTTTACTCATACTGCAGTAGACGGCCATCAACAGACAATATCATGTACCACTGGAATACGTAGCGAGCTACATGAACAATTTATCGCTGCCCATCATAGGTAACCTCCATGGTCGAACAAAGCATTTGCCCACACAGTCCTTGAAATTGAACATCATGATGCTGTCAGTTCTCAGATTTTGATGAATGAAAATAGTGACAAGCGTCCCTGACAGTGAGCCAAACAAGTTTTACACACCTGCTAGCATGCTACAGAGTCCTATATGGGAGGAGTAATTGCCGAATGTCATTTTTGGATGCAGTGACTAATGTCTTGTATGTTTTCAACATGTCAGCTACTCTGGAAAGGCAATGAGGTTCGGTACAACTAGAACAGCCCAACATGAGCCTGGCCTTGACTATGGCCAATATGTCTCAACAAGGATTTTGGCACCCCATGATGGAGGAAATGCGACACCTGATCACGAAACCTCATACCAATGTGCGAGAAGAGTACAAGGGATGAGTTGCGTTTCCTGGGCACTGCAAGGTGAAAGCTGTGATGGAAAGGGACCCAGCAGTGGTTTGTGAAAATCACATGTGTAGCTGCCTTTCTTTCCAACATGACACTGCAAAGAATGCACAGACATACTGGAGGTGCAAAGTAGTGGGTGTACCTCCATGACAACCGGTGACATCTCCGCCCAGAATGCCACTTGTGCCACACAGTGGCACCGAGGGAGCTCAAAGTTCTGAAATCAAAGGTCTGCCACCAGGATATGTATATGTACATACTCCTCATCCCAACAGTGAATTTTTCAATCTTGATGTTGATGTCAAGAATCGCAAACACGATGAAGATTTCATTCCTGAATTGCTGACAGTTGACCAAAGATATACTGCTTAGTACACCATCTGCTGTGTGGAAATACAGCTAATATCCATTTAGCAGATGACAGCAGGCAGTTGAGCAAACCTGACAGTGATGATAAGGATTGATAGGAAGGAATGGGATGTTTCAGTAATACTATTATGTACAATTAGCGGACACTTTAAAGTGTATTTTATAGGATATATATATATGCAGTATGAAAGAACAATGTAGTGAGAAAGGAAAAAGTACATGACAATGATAGAAGGGCTGCCAAACCACCATTACTATTATGGAATGTTAGATTGAATAGTTTGATATTCCGGATACGCCTGTGGCAATATTAGCGTCAACAGAGTATCAACAAATTTTGGTCCTATAAGTCACACAATTAAAATGTGACTTAGTTATTGTTATACATAATCAATGCATTGGTTGCCAGTATTGGCAATGGAGAACGTGACACGCTCCCTACCCCATCAGGTCAATCAGCGTCAACAGAGCGTCAACAATTTTTGATCTTTTATCTTGAGTAATCTCAGTGGCGATTGATTGTAGACATCTATGAACAAGAATTTGGCAGCCAGAATAGGCAGATAAGCAAGAGATATTCCAGTGACAGCCATCTGGAAAATCATACCTGAATTGATTTTCAACGGTGAAATTTAGTGTTCAAGAATGTTTTACCCCATAAAATCAGTCAAAACTTGTTTTATAGACAATTATGGCCCCATTGCGCTTTGATTAAACCTGATGTAAAGCCAGAAATTGTTGACACTTGGTTGAAGCTCATTTGCAACATGGGGCAGTGAGCGTGTCGGTTTGTCTTTAGCCTATAAAGGCGGCCAATACTTTAATTATGTCTAACAACAACCAAATCACTCAGTAATTTCCTAACTTCCAAGACCAAAGATTATTGATACTCCTTTGATGATCATTTTGAGGAGATAGTTGCCATGTTTGGTCTTGCAAGTAAGGATAATATGGCAGCAAATGCTATCATTACACACTATAATGACCAAGGATTTAATTCATTACCTAACTTACTTGACTGAAAATCATTGATGCTCTGTTGACACTCATTTTCAGATTCAGGCAGGGAGCATGTTGCTGTCTCTTTTACCTATAATAACAGCCTATACCTCATTTATGAATGTCGGCAACCATTCGCCACCCAGATTAACCATGATGCAAGCCCAGAAGTCATTGACGATCTGTTGAGACTCATTTTCTGAATAGTGCAGGTAGCGTGTTGTGTTCTATTTCGCTTATCACAGCTGCATATACTTCATTTTTGAATGTCTGGATCCAATCACCACTCAGATTACCCAAGATGTAAAACCAAACATTTTTGATACTCTATTCACTTCCCTTTTAGGCTGGGGCGGGGAGTGTATCTCTCTTGTTATTAATTATAATGGCAGCCAATTTATCAAACAAGACAATGATGTACCAATGTCAATATTGTGCAATTAACAGTAGGATATCTGAGTGCGACCATAATAGAGAAACACGAAAACCACAACTGCAGATTGGCAACAAGGGGTCTAGCCAAACCCAGCAAAATGCGCACGCTGATGTAACTAGGTATGGGTGTGGCCTGCCAACAAGTTGCTGGTCGGGTGTACAGATAAGTCAGAAACTGAACTGAATCGTTTTTGAAGTCTGAACCCGGATAGCTGGCTGGTTGCCCAGACCTGTTGTGACCACTAAACAATGTCATACAGTTGAATCTGGTATATCTGTACCCTGAAAGATTATCTGAAAGGCTGACTCAATGTGAATAATAATTCACCCCTGCTGCTGTATTAATACATGCTTTCGGTCAGTTCTCTATTTTAACGTTACCCTCCATACTTGTTTCCAAAAGTAATATGTAGTAGTCGCTGAGCCATTGTAATTTGATAGTATATTACTATATAGTATATTCAGTCTCAACATTGAATTGGCGGGGAATGGGGAGACATAATAGCCAGTATCAAAATTAAGGCCAAACTCTGAATACATTTTGATTGAGTATAGTATATTGGATTTTGGCCTTATGTAAGATGTTATACCTTATGTAAGATGTGACAGAAGTTCATAATATTCCATAATGGCAACTTGCATTTGTCATTGAATTAAAGTATTAGCATAGCAATTGTCCAGTGTCAACTTTCGATGAATCTTATCCAAGTTGGTACTGTTTATCAACTGTACAAGGTAGTAGTTAAGCTAGGTGGGTATGTATAATCCTCTCAGGAATATCAATGGCATAAGTAACTTGATTTCATTAATCTAGTTTATGCACTAAGGTGGTTAATAGCAATACAATTCTACTACTGTACTTGTCAAATCTGCAGTAAGCTTCCTCAAGTTCTATAATACTATATATTTCCTTCAAGTTTTCAGTATCCAGTCAGTTTAAAATTCCAATTACTCTTTTGGGTGTCTTGAACACTGTATTTCTACAGACCATATACTGAACAAATTGTACATAAGTTGTACTAGATTGACTCGTGATGTGGTGAAATCAAAATTACTGGTGGCAAATTGAATGAACTGCTGATTCTATATTCTTTGAATATGACTTTTATCTTATTTACTACATCCCAATATTGTTTTGATATACACTACAGGGAGCCCCAAAACAATTCTCTGATAACAGCTCAATACTTAACTTCATTTGTCACTAAGTGCAGTTTCATGTCTGATTGGCATCACTGTCCATCTCGAAATTGAATTTAGATATAGAAGAATCAGGTAGCGCAATACACCTGCGTATATATATGATACCTGGTAGCTGCTCTAGACTTCAAGGCTCATGAATTATACTCTGCCTATAGTCAGTAGATCACATTTTGAAAGAGTACAAATAGGAAGCTGGGAATCATGATAATATTATTTATTATCAGTTAATTGAATTATCTCAAAAACTTGCCATCTTTCTTTTAGACAAATTGTCATAAAGCAGTATATTGTAATGGTCTGTATTAAATTGAGTATGGCTAATACTCTTTAAGAATGCATCATGTATATTCAATACATTGTATACATTTTATACCTTTTGTACACAAAGGTTTCCAGAGTAATGGCTCAATCTTAGGTATTGTATGAATGGAAAACATCCACACCATATAAAATGATACAAATACCATAAGGAAAGTTCATTAACTAACACTTATTGATACTTCCTGACCCGTCTCAAGTAATTTGAAATGAACCAAATGTTCCCATCAAATTTATTCAAGTATCTTCATCCATTTCCAATATATCAGATGAACACTGTATTGTTTAATGGTGCAGCTTACACGTTGTGAGTTTGATATCAACCGTATGTGGAACATCATCCAGCCTCCAAAGGGATATTGGTAACAAAATGCAGTTCAGACCCAAGAAGTATCGAGAGAGAGTAACCAAATCTGACCAGTTGGCTGGCCAAGAGCAACAACTGAATGGTTCAAATGTACAGAAACTTGATTCCAGTATTATGAATGATGAGCACTGAAATATATAGCATATTTGCTTGCATGTGTACATTGAAATGACTGGCTATCTACTCAGGCACCTTCCAGATATATACACTTTCCATATTCTAGTCAACAACCATTATGGCTATCTCCATCTGCAGCACTCTCACTTTGCATATGGGGTGGTTGCAATAATCAGATTCTCCCACCAGAATAGTATGAAATTGGTGTCGGCTGCTAAGAATGTCAAATTTCCATATGGCTGCAATCTACGTATTGGTCTCCCCATGTATTTATGGCATGACACAATCTCCTCATGGCAATTGTATATCAAATTTCATAAATATTGCTTCTGTTATACTGGTCTCAGTTAGATAGTGTTAATCTAAAATCGCTAAAGAAGTTTGTTTATGGCGATCAGGTCTGCATTTTCTTGTCAATATTGATATGGTATGTGTCCACCATTTGTTACGAAGGTAGACAGTATTTGAGTGAAATCTGAAGTGGGCATCAAAATCATAGTCAACTAACTTCAACAATATACTTTAACGGAGTAATCACGCAAAGTGAACACTGATTATTGAATCCACATTGAGATATATCATGTAATCTGGTTAACCACTTTTGGAATTGCATTAGCAGAGTATAATGAAGGGAATATAAATTTGTACACCAAGGGTACAATGAAGAAAGATTAGAAACACACTGGAATACAATAATGGTAAAAACAGAAAGATTACAACTAGGTGAATACACAGTATTACTGAGTAAAATTACATTATCCAATACAAAAGATGAACTTATTACAGTTATTTGATTTAACTTTGAAAGAAACTTGGAGGCCGTCATCAAATGAAATTGGAGGTAAGCTTACTGGTGGCTAATAATATGTACTAATCTGTTCAAATAGATATACAATGGGTGTAGAGACTTTATATGTAGATGAACTTCCCATTACAGAGCTATATAGAAGATGTAGATTGAATATATTCTACTGAAGTGCTGAAGGTGATTTATTGTAATTTAGTGAATAAAGAGGAAGATTAATGGAAAGTGTGAACTGAGTTCAATGGTTTAGTTATAATTATGTGAATATCGCTAGTAAAGTAAACAAAGTTATCATGGAAGACAAGATATGACATTAATACAATAACCTATGTTAAATTATAGAATATCTGGAAAAATGAGATAGTTAAATTTTGGTGGATATTGTACTTGGTGTTAACTTATGATTATATTGTACAGAGATAGTATAGAACATATTAAGTGTATTGACTAATATGAATTTACAATACACAATGAGATTGATATAACTTTGTATATAGTCAAGAGTATCCTACTTATTTTGTTTCACCTAATTCGATTCCTTGTAAGCAAATATCAACACTTAACCTAATCTGCTGCATTTATTATTTTTTATATCTTTACATAATGTACTATATTCAAGATATCAGAAAAATGATTTCTCACTGTCTTGCATACAACTCTTTTATCGACAACCAGTGCAAGATTGTATCATTGCCCTTTCCCTCTCCATTCCATCATTGTAACACAATATGTAGTAGAGTATACCTGTGTCATCTGCATGTCTCAATTTAAAGTCAGTCTGTAATGATCCTTTAAATGATCAATTGCTGGATCAATGTATATTCGACGTATTTACTATTTCCTAACTATTCAACTACCTTCTTGTAGCTTCTCGTATGATTCAACATTTGGTCAGATTCTTTAATTATTCTAAAAATGACAAGCTGACCCAGGAATTCAGTTTTGTTCTGCAGGATTGATTACCTCAAAATTCAGTATCCAACAATCTGCTGCTTCCAGACAGCTCCCTTGAACTGGCATTATCAAATACACTATATTACTGGTTGAGTTTGGATTTGAGTGCCAGCTGCTGTTGTACATCCCTTCTAATTAGTGGCCAACTGGTTTACCTTCAACATTACTATCAGCAAAAGCCCAAATTGACTATCAGCTGTACTACATACTGATTTTTACTCATGCAGCTCATAGCATACTTCTTGTGGGCTTTGGTATATCACTCTACCTGTAATCATTTATAGTCATATTACATAGATTGATATATTGACTTATAGAACAAATGCAATCATACAACTAAATATGCTTCATCATACTGAAAGTTGAATGTTCAGGATGCAATATGTGGGTAACCATTGCTGTTGAATACTGGACAGCATTAATCAACAGAATTTTGCATTCATTACCTTTGAAGCTGTTATCTATATTTGCAGTACCACCTTGTCAGAAAAAATTACTTTTATCAAACTTCATTTATCAGAAGCTATGTAGCCTCAAGTAGCTACTAGGACGATTTATAATCGCTGAAAATGTAATTCAGCCCAGAGCAATTATATAGAATGTAAATACCATATATATTATATATAAATTAATTATAACAAGTTTTCTCTTTGAACCATTTTCTTTTATATTATAACTATGTTCCATTAGTATTATAGTAAACGTATTGGCAGACATTGTAACATTGAATGGTATACTAGAATAACAGAGTGAGTAATTGAATGGAGATTCCTTCTACAAATACTATATACAGTCAGAAAGATCAGTTGGCAGATAGAGTGGATATTGTAATTATAGCAAACTTATTAGTGTCTTGAGTTATTTGGAACTATGGATATCACTATGTACAGGAATATAGCACAACTTGCAAAATTGCGATTCTTTCATTAGTCAACAATTGGTATAATATTGATGGGACAGGAATTGCCTCATAATTTAATAGACACACTTCTGGCTGTTCTTCCAGGTACTTTAAATTATAATAGTGTCCCCCTGATAAAATATTTTAAGCCCTTGCATCTTGATGGTAAGAAGAATCAATAGTGGTATAATAAGTAGTAAGTGGAAGTCTATATCTCCCGTAGCTGATTATTAAACCAGAACCCTGCTATATATGATCGAGCAACTGCTTGTTCTCTAACATAAACTCCAAGAGATGACAATAAATAATGTAGAATATTGGTTTCCTTAGACATACTATAAGCAAGTTTGATTGTATGTATAGTGTACAATAGTAATCACAAGTGCACTAAATCGTTTATTACATAGCCAGTATGGTACTATAACAGAATATAATAAGTTATTTGTAAATTCTGCCATAGATATGTGTGACAGAATAGTGGCCACTTTCAGATGCTGTATGAATTACGACAGTATGGGCAGAAACACTATCCAACCAGACATTGAGACTTTGAGTCAAATGAAGTATACAGTTGACAAAGATTCCAGACTTATTTACCAAAATTCAATCAACCATTAAGTAAATATGTTAGCTGAGCATCTTTCAGATTGGAGCTGACTATTCAACTTCAAATATACACAACAGCAGAGATATTAAACCTACATATCACAGACTAATCTAATGTTAACTGAATCCAATCACTCAGCAGAACAATTACTCATATCAATTGCTACTATGGTGATATAAAGTACTTGATCTAATACACATTCTGATGTCCCACCACAGACTGTTGCCAAGATCAGTAATTTGGAATGCATTATATACTATCTTTGTGGTAGTCAAAGCTATGATGACTGCATAATCTTGCTGTGGTTTATAATAGGTGCAACTACAATAATGGATACTAGGTCGAATGTTACTACACTGGGAAAAATGACCTTACGCAATGCGTAAATCAGAGAGAAGCTGTATATGGGACAGTAATTTATAGCGTATTAGACGCGTGGCACAATGTATGTCCTATGGACCTACATGTTGACTAGATTACAAAGATATGTATGTGATTTTATGTGCTTGATACTATACATTACATTGCATACAACAAACTAGAAAGCAGGCTGCTAGATGCACTTCATTGCACGCTCCCAAGTACACTCCTGATTGCACTCAATTGCACACTCCCAGCATACTTGACTGTACGCTCCCAATTGCTCTCGATGGCACACTCCCAGTCTGCTTGACTTGCGCTGTGAAGTAAGCTCTCAAGGCACTCCCAATTAGACTCTAAGGCATGCTCTCAAGGACGCTCCCAATTGCACTCGATGGCACACTGCCAGCCAACTTGACGGTATGCTCCCAAGGAAGCTCTCAAGAAGCACTCAAGCACACTCCCGAGCATGCTCTCAACTCCCAATTGCACTCGATGAAACACTCCCAGCCAGCTTGACTATAAGCTCCCAAGTACACTCTCAAGACACTCCCAAGTACAGTCCGAGTACGCTCATACCTACAGCGAGTACATTCTCACGTACACTCCCAGGCGTGCTCTCAAGGACGCTCACAATTGCACTCGATGGCACACTCCCAGCCTGCGTGACTGTACGCTCCCAAGTAAGCTCTCAAGACAATCTCAAGCATACTCTCAAGCACGCTCTCAAGTACACTCCCAATTGCACTTGATGACACACTCCCAGCCTGCTTGACTATACGCTCCCACGTAAGCTCACAAGATGCTCCCAAGTACACACTGGGTACGTTCTCAAGTACACTCCCGTGCATGCTCTCAGGGACGCTCCTAATTGCACTCGGTGGCATAATCCCAGCCTGCTTGATGTATGCTCTCAAGTAGACTCTCGAGACGCTCCAAAGTACACTCCGAGTACGTTCTCAAGTACACTCCTGGGCATGCTCTCAAGGACTCTCCCAATTGCACTCGAAAGCACACACCCAGCCTGCTTGACTATACAATCCTATGTAAACTCTCAAGACACTGCCGAGTACACTCTGAGAACACTCCCAAATACACCTCTGAGTACGATCTGAACTACCCTCCTGGGCATGCTCCCAAGGACTCTCTCACCTGTACTGGATGGAACACACCCAGCCTGCTTGACTGTACACTCCCACACCTGCTCTCAAGAAGCTTTTAATCACACTCCCGAGCACGCTTTCAACTACACTCCCAATTGCCCTCCATGTCGCTCCCAGCCTGCTTGAATATACGCTCCCAAGTCAGCTCACAAGATGGTACCATGTACACTCCAAGTACGTTCTCAAGTACACTCCCGGGCATGCTCTCAAAGACGCTCCTAACTGCAGTCATGGCACACTCCTTGCCTGCTTAGCTCTAAGCGCCCAAGTACACATTCAAGAGGCAAGACACGCCCGATCTCAATTGACTATATCTTTTAATGTATGCTCCTGGGCACTCGATCCGGAGACTTGCTGAGTTGCTGGAGCCAGGCACTAGGCGGCAGGTGGTGGGTGGCCGATGGGGTATGGTATATGATGGCGGAAATCATAATGTCAGTTAATATTATCGTCTGATCGTTATCTTTAGCGCGCCCACCGCGACAAGATCTCATGATGCCTCATGGTCATTGTGTTAGCAATTTTAGCCTTAGATTGCACCGGGAAGGTAGCGAATTCAAAGTCGGCGAGAGCAGATCTCCGACTCAGATTTTCAGGTGGAATCTGCTGCCCCTTGTCATCAATGGTGGGTGGATCAGGATGAAAACAATTATGGATGGCAGCAGATGTTGCATGGACAATAAATTTCAATGAGTGTCAACGGAGCGTCAACGATTTGTGGTCTTGTAATTACCGTAATTCACTAGTGACTTGGTCATTGTTATGCATAACGGACGTAATGGCAGCTTTTATTGGCAAAAGAGATAGCAACATGGTCACGGCCCCATTCTTAGCATGTGCATCAACGGAGCGTCAACGTTTTGTGGTCTTGTAAGTACGGCAATTCACCAGTGACTTGGTCGTTGTTATGGAAAACGGACGTATTGGCAGCTTATATTGGCAAAAGAGATAGCAACACGGTCACCGCCCCATTCTTAGCATGAGCGTCAACGGAGAATCAATGATTTGTGGTCTTGTAAGTACCGTAATTCACTAGTGACTCGGTTGTTGTTATGTATAATGGACGTATTGGCAGCATCTATTGGCAAAACAGATAGCAACACGGTCAACGCCCCATTCTTAGCATGAGCGTCAACGGAGCATCAACCATTTTTTGCTTTGCATCTTGAGTAAGTTATGTTCCGACTGGTTGCAGACATCCGTTTATGCGATATTGGCAGCCTTTACTGGCAAAAACAACAGCGGAATGCTCCCTGCAGCATCCTGAAAATGAGCATCAATGGAGGGTCAACAGTTTTAGGACTTGCATATTTCGTAATCAAGGCATCGCGCGGATCTTCGCGTGCATAACAGTATTATTGACCGCCTTGCTAGGCAAAAATACCATATATCAAAGGTAAAACACAAATACCAAATTAATTAATATTGCAAACTGCTCAACAAGGAAAACCTCATTAATGGTTGCTGAAAACGAGATTTTGATAAGATACTATTAACGCACTGCAAATACAAGAGCCTTACATGAATCTATAGATGGACCTGCTGGACAACCCGCTGACAACCCGCCCAATTCAGACTGGTTGGGAGATTACCATGGAACCGTACCCGAGTTGGCAGTTCGGGTTTATTGAAGACCCGGACCGCCAATTTGGCAACGGTTCGGTTTGGAAGAATGTACCGGTTGGCTTTCTGCTTGATTGAAACTCAACCCTGTGGCAAAGCCGAGCGGCATCATTATCTTGCACTGTTCACTCTCACACGACTAAAAATGATGTATCATGCCAAAAGATTCATTGTGCCTGCTATACATCTATTTATTAACAGATATTCACAAGCTACTTACCATTCACCCATAATATATCTCTAACTGAAACTCTCGGTCAAGCTACATAAAGATGGTGTACCATTGACACAATCTGTCCTACTTTTTCTTCCCTCCTTTATTTCTCCGTGTTTCAGCTGCGTTGACCGTCATTAAAACCTTTTCAGCCTGTCTCTTTGACTTCCATGTCGGCCAAACCAATCTGGGCACATTTGGCGCGGCACTCACAACCTGCTGCTCTGGGCATTCCGGATCCTCGATGCAATTGTTGTGCTCTATATCGGAGTCATCGTCCGCAGCGCAATCCTCTTCCCTGTCATTTGGATTGTCCAAGTCGCCATTCCAGTTTAGCCAATCTGCAGTGTCCGAAATGCCTTCAGGTGTGCTATCCTCGTCGTTTTCGACTGGATGACGGTTGATTCTCTAAATATAGCGGACATTCAAGATTTGAGTTCGTCCTCCAGGGAGGTTCTTTGCAGACAATGCTGGTGGCAAAGGTGATCTTTCTGGCAATTTAAATGCAGCCGCACCATCATGTTGGAAGAGTGACCAGGATGCTTTGACGATCTCTGCCGTGTCAGAAATGTATCCTACGGCAGTCATCTGCTTGTTTTGAGTGCTGGATTTCTTCTGTGTAGCACGTAGGTTATTGCTGCCCTGCCACATCTCCAAAAAGTCGTGAACCTTGGCCATTTTGTGCAATTTCCTTTCCTCTGCCTCTTTTTTGATTTCCGAGTCGTTTTCTGTGTTCATGGTATCCAATTCGAGGTGAGTGCCTGCCAAAATCCCGTTATTGGCTCGAGCAAACTGCCTTAGAAAGACTTTTTTGTGAAGGGTCTCGCCTGTGGTTTTTGACTGCCTCCAGCCGATAACATCTCAGCCAAACAAGAAACTGGCCTCCACTCCGACACCATGTGGTATGATAGAGTATGTGTCGCGCGCCACATTGGAGAGATCGGCGTACTTTGATTGCATTTCCTCCTGTAGGCACCACCAATCGGTTATGTCCGGTATCCAGAATGTACTGCTAATCTCCATTAGGTCGGAGTGGTAATCATTGAGATTTGGATGGATTTGCCCCCAGGTCTTTGGTGCTTCAGGAGGCGAATTCAAATAGAGCCTGACGGCGGTCAATAAGTGGGCAGCGCGATCACTTCTTCCGGGTGTCATCTCAGCCACATTGTTAGGCGTTAAGTATTCCTCATCATTGCTGCACAAATCATATGGATCAAAGGATGATTGATAAGACCGTGAAGCCATTGCAGAGGGGACAAGATTGATGCACGGTACCGTTTCGAGTTTATTGACCGGCACACGTAGATGTTTGGTGCAGTATTCATTCTCCACATACTTCAAAAAGCCCTCTTGGTATTGTGTAGTGTAGGATGTCTCGTCCTCAGGATTAATATCCATTCCCTTGTCCCACTTTCTAAACAATCACAACTTCCTGAAAGGATCACGGATGTGTGCGGAAATCAGAACCTTGCCCATCGTTGGAGTTACTTTGGCGTAGTATTTAGAGAGCTTCTGTCGAGCTAACTTCACAGTGAAGAACAAGTCTTCCTTCCATGGAGTCTTCTTCTTGGCCAAAGCTCGCATCACGCCATCCATGTGATCGAAAATGTCATTGTACACTGTAATAACATGATGCAATGTGACTGTATGCCTCTTCGACATCCAAAGGGTCCAATTTCAAAATGGCCTCAATACTTCCATGATATACTTGACAATCATCCATTCATCCTCAGTTGTGAATAGTGGCCGATATTCAGCGTATTTTGGGTTCTGAAGCAACTCGCGGGTGAATTCCCGTAAGCGGTAGGCGCGGTCGAGCAACTCCAGAGTAGAGTTCCAACATGTCTTCACATCCATAATCGGAAGTACTGCAATGCGGACTTTGGATTTTTGACAGTCAATAAACTTGTTTCGGCGACCAGGTGTCAGTGTAAGTAATACAGCAAGCATTCTCTACTTTATGAAGGTCAGCTTCAGGACTTTCAAAATATCATGAAATATGTACTTTCTCAATTATCTTTGCTAAACCTGGTCTCATGGCCGACACCTTATTGATTCTAGCATTGCCCTCTTTTCGAAGTCTTTATCTGTTTCCAATGTCTATGCTTTCATTCTCGCCAAATTGCTGATCGCGCTCATGGGCTTCCCAAGACTTGGTGCGGCCTTTTACACGGAGACTGCTCATGAATGCACCTAAAGCCAGCTGTCTAATGTGCGCCATGCACGGTACATGGTTCCTCAATGCAGGCCACTCAATTCCAGAGGCCTCAAGTGTTGATTGCAGCTCATGTGTCATCGAGTAGTTTGAGGAAGCATTATCAGTCGTAATACCAAGCAAATGGCCGTCTGTAAGCTCAAAACAATCAAGCACGTCCTTCAAATGTACGGCTAGCCTTGCTCCACTATGTTGGCTCTTAACCTATCATCCTTAATTAGCTTTCGAAACAGGAACAGAACAGGCGATTAACCTCGTCGAAAGCGAGTTGAACTTCACACAATGCGCAATTTCAATTCATATAGTAAGCAATGACTGACATTACGGTTAGTTTGTTCGTTGATGTCCATCCGTCCAAAGTTAAACTAACTTTCTTTCGTATTGGCAATTGCTTCTTAATTGCATCCACAGTCAGTGCATATTCCTTCCGGCAAATGTTACTAAGGGTCGTAGTGGACGGAAGAACTAGGTCATCGCGTAATGCCTTATATGACTGTCGTAGCTCAAGATTTGATATAGCATTCCATGGAATATGTGCCGAAACAAATCCTAACATGGGGTAGCAATTCCACGTGTCTTGGTGAAATTCGGAAGTTTCAATGTCCTTATCTGCCAGTTTCGAACGTTTTTTCTGTCATTTCAGTCAATATGGATTAAACTGGATATCAAATATGGTTTTCCTCTGCAAACTTACTATTGTGATTCCACCACTTCCTTGCCGTCTCAGGATGGCCAAAGCTGTTTCATCCACTGTCGAACTAGTCAATTCAGTGACCTCTGACTCTGTTAATTCGTTTAACTTTGCGATGTGAGCTTTTGCCAGTAAGAGTTTCCCCATTGAGCTGGTCCCATGTTCTGATGGATGGCGAAGAACTTGATGACAGACGATACATATGATGCCAGGGCTGCCGGTCTCCTCAATTCGACAGTGCAAATAGAATCGCCACGAAGGCGCATGTCTAGAATTCTTCCAAGCAATAGGCCGCTTCGAGCCTACATTCATTGAAGCCCACCAAGCATCGAAGATGATTTGCCTAGTAAGGTCGCTCAAATCACGAATAAAGACACGTTCATTGTTGGAAGAGATTACAATCTCAAGCAATGAGGCGTTCAAAGATTGTGTATCCGACATGGCGGTAGAAATTCGAAAGCTGGTTAATCCGACTCGAGAGACTGCCGAAAATAACGATACAGTAAAGCAGATTGCGGGTTATTAAATATTAACTCTACAGCTACAAGGAAAATACTCAGATCAGTCAGACATTGCATGCATATTTGTGATGTTGAATACAAGGACAGATTGTAACGACTGACCGCGTAATCCTCCATTGACGAACAGCATACTGCAGTTTATTGCTGTGTAGCATTCAGATCCTTGACGCACCGTGAGCGCACACTTGTAGGAGGCAGACGCAATATCGACACTTGCATTTCTGCCAATAATGGCTGCCGATAGGTTCATTGTGGTTTATCTGCGTTCCATTCCAGTTATATTATCCAAGATGCCAGCACAACAGTCGTTGATGCTCCGTTGACGCTCATTTTGGGACATGCTTACGATCTTGTCGGAAGCATATTTGCCTAGAAAGGCGGCCGGTAGTACAATTATAGATCATTGTAGATGCATAGCCTCATGAGTTTCCAAGATGGAAGGCCTCAAATTGTTGACGCTCCGTAGACGCCCAATTTTAGGGGATAGTGACGATGTCGTCAGTAGCATTTTTGCCTAGAAAGACGGCCGATAGTTCGATTATGTGTTGATATTGCCGCACTGCCCTCGGATTGTCCGAGATGCATCGCTAAAAGTCGTTGACGCTCCGTTGACGCTCATTTTTAGGACATAGTAGCGATGTAGTCGCAACTGTTTTTGCCTAGAAAGGCAGCCGATAATGTGATTATGGCTTCATGCCACCGCACAGCCCTAGGATTGTCCATGATATAAGGCCAAAAGTCGTTGATGCTCCGTTGACGCTCATTTTTAGGACATAGTAGCGAGGTTGTTGCAAGAGTTTGTGCCTAAAACGGCGGCCGATAGCGCGATTGTAGGGTAACATCGCCGCACACCCCATGCATTTTCCATGATGCAAGGCCAAAAGTTGTTGACGCTCTGTTGACGCTCATTTTTAGGACATAGTAGAAATGTTGCCATCACCATTGTTCAATAGAAAGGCGGCCGATAGTTTGATTATGACTTACTGCTACTGCACAGCCTACTGGATGTTTCATGACACAATACCAAAAATCGATGACACTGCGTTGACGCTCACATTAATCACATCGAAACAGCCTTTCTACACTCAATAATTGTATGCAACGAATCAAATACACAGTTTCGACAACCATTATTGGGTTTGTATGTATTATGGTTTGCATCCAGGAGTTTTGTTACCTCTCAATTTTTGATCAACCGCTAGGTACGCTATCTGAGTGAGAAATGACGTGGCCCCATCACATTCCTGCACTTTCGGCCGGCAATTGACGGCATGTAGATCATTTCACTAGTTTTTGGCAAATATAACTCATCTTCCTCACCATTCCTTATCAAGCTCCTTCTCCTCGATTTCCATGACATACCACAAGCAATTTCAAATATCTCAACCATGTGCACCAGGTCTGTGCCGAGATTTATGCAGTTGGATACATGGGTGAATATGGCATGACGGGTGTTGTTCAGATCAATTCGTCATGCACACTGACCGCTCTTCCTATGACACGTATGACATCACTCACCTAAATTTTGTTAGCACATTTCGTCACTAATATAGGTTTTGCCTTGTCAGTTAACAGTCACTTGCAGAATAAAATCGAACATGATGGATGTCTTACAACGAGTTTTGGATTTCAGAACTTTCACATGCTGCGTTCGACCCTTGCACATGCACAGACAAATTATCATGTCTCACAATTTGTTCACTGAAATCAAGCAACAGCTGACATGTAGCAAAATTGGTAAACAACTTGCTTTTCACCGCAATCAGATGTCAAAAAGTACAGTTTGCACCTCGATTATTCCGCAGAGCCCAGGAGCCGTCACCATCTCTTTGTCGGAATCCGATATCTATATGGTAATTAGCAGAAGGCTATATGCAGGGGTAAAAGCTTACTGGTTCGACTGGCTTCGCTTTCAGCAACATTGACGAATCGGGCTCTGCAGCTGGCTCACCACTAGGTATGCTCGATTTTGAATGTGGCTTTACTGAACCTAGCCTAATATGACTACTTCCTGGTTGAGAAATCCCTTCTGGCCTTTGCGATATTCCGGGGACAATGTCAAGACTCTCCATCAGCTCTCCAAATGTTGCTGGTGGAGGTGCCCGAGCGTCATCATTTGTTTGCGGCTGGACGACAGCCAGAACCCTCAATTTGGTGGTGCCGTACTTCTTATCTCGTTCACGGAAGTAGTTGGCTGCATCCTCCCATCCCGGTTGAGTCAATTCGTCGAGCTTCATCTGCTTCTGCCAAAACCTCTCCATGCGCTGCTGGACCGTTTTGGTGATTGTGCCCGTCACCCAGCCGGGTTCATCATCTTCGCTCAAATTGCCCTGCTCAGTCTCTTCATCATCTTCATCTTCCCCATCCTCCCCATCGTCGGAACTTGCAAGATCACTCAGACTGTCTCCGATAGCAACCAGCATCTCCCCAAACGTCTTTTCGGGCTCTCTGGACGTCAATCACGCTATTTCAGCATGCGTCATATTATCCTGCTCTTGTTGAACCGCGGCCTCTGCGTCTTCAACTCGCTTTCTTACCCCAGTGGTTTCTCTTTCCAAATAATCCTCAATCGATTTCTCTTTCTCTTCATTGCTTAAGAAGTGCGATTCTCGTTGCTCCTCCGCCACAAGCTTCTTTTGAGATCTCAAGCTGCGCAATGGCCCAAGGGCTCGGATAATCTCTGCCTCCAAGCCGCTCTTGCCTTCATTCGCTTGATGATGTCATTGGGTTGACCGCTTTGTCGATTTACAGTATCAGCCAGCCGGAAGTGGCGAAAAGTTCTGTTTCGGAGCATTGACCATTGCAGTTTTCGTGGACTTTGTTGTTGGGCGAGATGTTGGATGTTGCAAGTTATGGGCAATATGGAGGTAAGCTGCGTCTTTGATGTCAAGGTTAGTACGTTTGCTCATCTCGAACACAGCAAAATCGCTCTCTTGACTTTCAATGAATCAGGAATAATGACGCTAACCGTACAACATGACATGATTGTTAGTGTCAGTTTCATGTAATATCCCGGGGATTATTTGAGACAAACATCAGCAGACGTCCTTTCGCTCGAAGTATATCCTATTAATATCCAGCAATTGGGCGATTTCGGCGGTCGTACACCGCAATGGATCCCTGTTATCAAACAGGCAACATTAGACCGACTGATTGCAAATTGCGGGGCGGTGGGAAACCCCTGCAACTTGCAGCCATACTCAGTAGGATTCATCTTGAGCATAACGATCATGTTGGCTGCTGGATATTCCATTCTGACATGAAGCTAACTATTTAGTCCTCAGGGCTTCCCACTTCCTCTCCTATTCCACACCAGCACATTATGGATACACAACCACCTCCGCCAGGTGAGAGCGGATCAAATACTGGCAGATTGACGAGTGCTAGATCAAATGCGGAACTTCTTGGCACATAACAAGAGCGCAGACACAAGTTAGTTCACCGCGATGCTGCCAATGTAGCCACCAAACATATGACCCAGGATGCACATTTAAAGATCTTCCGCAAGACTGGCAGCAGCAAAAACAAGATGCAGCATGCAGTTCGATGTGAGTATATCCTTATCGATGCAAACGGCGGTCAATGAACTGTATAACCTACAGCGGGTGTCCGTAGAGAGCTACATAACGAATTCATCGCTGCCCATAATGGGAAACCTCCATGGGCAACATAGGCATTTGTCCGCACAGTCCGCGAAATTGATCATCATGATGTTGTGAGCTCTGGGATTTTTGCACATGAATTTCCTGATAAGTGTCCCCGTGAGTGGACAAAACAGGCTTTAATCACCTTAGAGGAGGCTACAGAAGCGTATATGGTAGAGGTAACAGCCGAATTTCATTGTTAGAAGCATCAACTAATGTCTTGTAGGTTTTGAACATGTCTGCAACCATGGCAAGGCAAGGAGATCGGGTACAGCTGGAACAGTCTGACATGCGCCTGGCGTTGAATATGGCCAAAATGGCCAAAGAAGGCTTTTCGCGCGCCGCAATTAAAGAAATGAAATGTGTCATTAAGAAACCACGCGCCGAGGTCCGAGAAGAGAAGAAGTGCGGTGTTGAGTTTTCTGGACATAAAAAGGTGAAGGCTCTGATACTAAGGCACCTGGCAATGCTTTGTCATAACCAAACGTCCGGCTGCCTTCCATGCCAAAATGGCACCGCAAAGAATCCGCAGACTGGCTGGACACGCAAAGGAACAGGTGCACCTCCTCCCGCCCAACGCAGAGTGCGGACTCCAGAGCCCACTCCACCTCTGCCCGGCACACCACCCACCCCAACCGGTAACATTTCAGGAGCTCAACCATCTGAAATCGTCATTTTGCCGGCCGGATATAAATATTCGCATACAGCTCTTCCTCTTGCGGAATTTTTCGAAGATGATGAGGATACCGAGTATGATACCGATTTTGATCCAGATATGCTGACTGATGATGGTTAGTACACTATCTGTTGTGTGGTAATGCGGCTAACATTCATTGTGAAGACAAAAGCAGCGGATTGAGCGATCCTGCAACGGATGACGAGCATTGACCGAAAGAGACGGGATTTTGGAGATTATTATTATATATATCTATGTATTATTAAAGAACAACGTAGTGATCAAGAAGAAAGTAAATGAAAACTCCAGAAAGGCAGCCAAAACAATGTGAATGATGGACTGCCAAAATGAATGATTCCACATTGTGGATACAGCCATGGCAAAATGAGCGTCAACAGAGCGTCAACAGTTTTTGGTCATGCGTCCTGGGAAATCACACCTCGAATAGGTTGTAGTCAGTCACAAAGGAATTCTTGGCCGCCTTTATAGGCAAAACAGATAGCAATACCCTCCCTGCCCCATCATGAAAATGAGCGTCAATGGAGCGTCAACGATTTATGGTCATGCGTCCTGGGCAATCACACCTCTGATAGGTTGTAGTCAGTCACAATGGAATTTTTGGCCGCCTTTATAGGCAAAACAGATAGCAATACCCTCCCTGCCCCATCATGAAAATGAGGGTCAATGGAGCGTCAACGATTGATGGTCATACATTCTGGGCAATCACACCTCCGATAGGTTGTAGTCGGTCACAACTGAATTTTTGGCTGCCTTTATAGGCAAAACAGACAGCAATACCCTCCCTGCCCCCTCATGAAAATGAACGTCAATGGAGCGTCAACGATTTTTGGTCATGTGTCCTGGGAAATCACACCTCCGATAGGTTGTAGTCAGTCATAAAGGAATTTTTGGCTGCCTTTATACACAAAACAGATAGCAATACCCTCCCTGGCCCATCGTGAAAATGAGCATCAACGGAGCGTCAATGATTTTTGGTCATGCGTCCTGGGAAATGACACCTCCGATAGGGTGTATTCAGTCATAAAGGAATTTTTGGCTGCCTTTATAGGCAAAACAGATTGCAATACCCTCCATGCCCCATCATGAAGATGAGCGTCAACGGAGCGTCAACGATTGTTGGTCATGTATCATGGGTAATCTGGGGGGCGACAGTTTGCACATTGTCATAAACTGATTATTGACTGCCTTTATAGGCAAAAGTGAAAGTGAAATGCTTCCTGCCCCATCTTCAAAATGAGCGTCAATAGGGTGTCAACGATTGTTGGCCTTCCATCATGGTTAATCACAGCGCGTTGTGGCAGTTATTGTCCATATATATCGTTTTGACTGTTATGATACTTTCAAAGGCTCAACAATACTTAGTGGTAGCTCTGTAAATGAAATAAGTCGTTACTGTCCCGGAGGATGTGGCTAGAATATCCCGTACATATCTGCCTATCAAGGCTGTCATATCCTTCTTTATGGATCTTTGTGATCACTCACCACTCATATTACCGAAGATGCAAGACCAAATATCGTTGACGCTCTGTTGATGCTCATTTTCAGGATGTGGTTGGGCGCGTGAGTATTCTTGTTTTGCACATCAAGGCTGCTAATACGTCAAAAATGAACCATGACGTACCAAGGTCAATATTTTATGATTAACAGTAGCATAACTGAATGCGACCATAAATGTGAAACCCAAAATGCAGAAGCGGAGATTGGAACCGATGGGTCTAGCCAAACCCGGAGAAACCCACGGGTTGACGGGTACGGGTCCGGGTTTGGCCTGCCAAGAGTCTGCGGGTCGGGTTTTTGGATGGTTCTGGAACCGAACCGACCCCTTTTTGCGGTCCAAACCCGGACTGCTGGCGGGTTACCCAGACCCGTTGCTAACACTAGTGATGTCTCAACTCCACTATTTAATAGGGTGTTTGTGTTTGTCTTTCCATCTCACATCCTTGAGAGTGTGTAGTTCCCACTCCCTGTGAGCTTGTTCATCTGGCATGCTGGTTACGAGCTTCTGGACGCCATCTCCGGTGTTGAAGGTTGGGAAATGCAGGGCAATGTTTTCTTCCTTTGGCACATTGACATATTACGTCTTCATACCCTTCTTGCTGATCCCACACTGGATATATTTGTACACTTCACGTGTCATAAACAGGTAGTAGGGAGTGTTCTGTACATTCATCTCAAGGCAACCCTTCATGTCACGTCCCAACAGCTCGGCGATGTAATCGCTCACCGGAGTGCCGGTGCTGTGGTAAGTTTACTTCTGCAACAGAGGAGGTGGCGGTGATTGTAACGCTGTATCTGGAATGTATTCAACATGTTCGAGGTGGGGAAAAGAGGCAAAGACTTTGACTGAATGTTACTTAGTGCTGAATTCACAATGCTGAGTGGGTTCAACACATCGGGGAGCGCTGTTAATAGTTAGAACCTTCTGGTGTGCAACTTAAAGGTGTGTAGGATTGTGTAATTTGATTTGTTCAAGTCGCCAGCTGTCTGAGGTGAACTTCTTTCTGCATAAAAATTCAGCGCAACAAAAAGGAGTCTTCTCTGACATTGTCAACGACACACGAGGAGTGGAGTATACACGGCAGAAAGTGACGAATGTTGATGCAGGGCCTGAGCAGCCTGGTGTGTAAGCTCATGATACTTTCAGCTAACTTGAGAGATTCATTGAGCCTCAACACCACTACAAGGAGGTTCCTTACATGCCAGGAGTTCAAAAAACACTGCATGCGCGATGTCCCGTAATACTATAAACAAAATAAAATCAATACAAAACCTATAAACAAAATAAACGCTAAGCAATCCAAAAACCTTACTACACGTGGAATGATCAATGCCTCAGAAAAATGGAATAGAACAAAGGAAATGAACAAGACAAGAACCTGACCCTACCCCAAAAGCAACAGCCATCACCTCCGCTGCAACATGAGGACTGGTTTACTATTTGCCTACTGAGCCATCTGGGCGCGCCTCAGGAAGATGGACATCGGGGTGAGGGATGTCGGGGTGAGGGACATCTGGGAGACTGTTGCCTCCTGCCGATTCGCCAAGCAGCTGCTAATCCACATCCACATCCAAGGTGTTTCCCACTCCCTCAGCTTCTCGCAGAGTGGGCACCGCCAGCCGAGGTTTTTTGTGGTGCCACAAGCCCTGAATCCTCCAGCGCACTGCGAGAATGAGTCTCCAAAGTCCAATGTCATGAGCGAGGCTCCAGGGATCATGGCCGTGTGGCAGACGTTGGAGGTTGTTGCCGTGGGGTATACTCACACATCTGCTGGAGTTGCCCAGGTAGCATGATTGACTAGTCATCTACCATGGTATCTACATCGTAAGCAGATTTATTTACGATATCTCCATAGCCAATCATCCGAGATTCTTTGCCATCATCCTCATCCTCCTGCTCCTCCTCATCCTCACTCCGCCCCTCCTCATCTTCCTCCGGTTCATCTGAGCAAATCAACACAGGGGGTGACACTTCCAGCTCCAAATAAACGCACTCTATTTAGCCCTCCATGTGTAAGTCTGCCTCAGACATTTCCCGCCGCAACTGCAAAGCAACGGCACAAGAGATATCATTTCCCCCTGGGGTTGAATTAACAATACCTTTCCCCTTCCAGTCCTCACTCACCATTTCTTTCCCCCGGCCATCGTTTGTTCCTTTCCTCTTCCAGGTCCCTTTCTCTCCGCCCTGCGTGTCCTCCTCACCATCACCATTGTCACTGTCATTACCATCGCCAGGCTGAGTCCTTTTACTGCTCGGCGCTCCTGTATCTGCTCAGTTCGCACCATCATCATGCTAATCTATTGTCTCATCCCAATTCAGTGGTCTAATGGTCAGGAAGTCACCTGGCTTCTGCTGCCAGCAGCTTGGCAGCTCAATGTTTACCCTGAGTTCATTGCTACATTACCATGAGATAAGCTGGGCAGTGTGTTTGACCCTCCGCAAGCTGGTTGTCTATGGATTGGAGCAATCGACTTGATCCCCGAAGGCACAGGGGTTGTCCCACCTCCAATTGTTCATTTGATTGCGGGTTTTGTCTAACATTTGCCCAATATATGAGCGGAAGGCAACCCACCATTCGCGAAATGGTGAACACCTGCTCCTGCAGTGCTGCCACAGCAGCTGGAATTCTGAAAAGTAGCAAGTCGTGACTAGATTAACAAAGATTATATCATAAATGATGTTCCATGCCCTCTCATCCTTGAGGCCGGAAACATTGTATATCCATATTAGTCCACAGATCAGTTCCAAGATGAATCCCTTCATATACGCCTGATTCAAAGACAAGCATTGATATGTTACAGATGTCGGCATATTTACCCTTGCATTTGCATTCCCCTGTCCTTTGCCGCTGCCCTTTGGTGCCAGTGCCACAAGTTGAAATCAATCTACATCCGAGGCATTAGCATTATGATCCAGTTGAATGTAGCTGAAGGAACCGCAGAGGGAAAGTTCAAACTTGTGTAGGTTATCGGGTGTGTTTTGAAACGAGACTCCATATTTTGTACAAGTTACTTGATATCAAAATAGTTCAGGATGATTGTGGTGTGGTAAATACCAGAGGAACAGAGAAGAGAGGTGTAGGCAGGAAGAAGGGATATATGTACGCAAGATACTGCGATGTCTTGGTTCAACTTGTCAGATATGATATTTTTGATTCATATCCTGCATTTTGTTGGTTAATGAATACAAAATGGCCCATCCTTCATTTTGCACAACCACCAGTCACCTCATGAATGAGAAGCCTCAAGAATAGATTCAATACTTGCAGTGAGGACAGTATATAACACCGGGCGTCAGTTTTGCATTACATACCACTTTCACCGCCCAGACCCCGTGCATCTCAGAGCAAACTGAGTTGTTCTCAGGTTGTCCCAACTGTCCAACAATGCAACACACATACCAATGCACCTAGCAGTTGAAAAAGGACAAGCAACTGATGTCACAGGATAGAGAATACATTATTGTTCGTTTTGCGATGCTCTTAACTCTGCCAAAGGGATATACTCACCAGGAAGCTGAAGATATACACAATCGATGGTTTGAAGTATTGTGCCAAGAATGAGTGTAATACTATGATAATCACGCCAAGAATGCATAAACGCCCTTGAAGTGGTGCAAGTAAACCTTCAGACGTTGCTGTAACAGTGAATATCAATGGTGTGTTTAATCTGAGTTCAATCTGATGGCAGTTAGCCTTATAATTGAATGCTTTTCAAGGGATCTCATCCCAGAGTACTGTCACAGTTTAGAGACAAGCATGGTGTACACTGCACCTTCCATTTTTGTCGAATGACTCCATGGTCGCTCAAATAGGAGTCATCCTTGCCAACCATTGCATATGGATGCAGAAGAAATTATTCCTACATTCTTAACGTTGAATATCTATATAGCACTATATCTTTTTATAGCACGCACCCTGATATGACTCTGGATGTATGCAATGTTTGAAGTCTTGCTAATGGTCATAATCAACAAACGCGTGGGTCTTCGGGGAATTCTCCACTTCCCTCTGCTAAGAGATGTGTTTCCTTACTGGCTGGCAAGATGGATTCCTCTCAAGGACTGAGTTCTGTAGCCTCTCCAATCCATGGTCAGAACTGCACCCCCTCTTCTTCGCTGAATAATTCTCGCGTTGCTGATATCACCCAATGCGTCGCTTCCACCGCATCCACTACACACCAATTGTAAATATTTAATTCAACTGCCATGCCGGTTACAGGCAGTCATAGCCCAGCATGACCCGGAGGAACATCACAGACAGACTGAATGCATTGTCTTCTATCCAGTCCCACATCCGGCATTGCTAGCACTCCCACTCTTCTCAGCGGTCTTGAAAACCTCCCAACCCCCATTCCTAATCCAGAAACCCACACAATCATTACAAATCCACTTCGAAACCGAGGTACAGAATGGAATCAGAGACTGAGGTAGTGGTAATTGCAACAGCAGGTGGTGTCGACACCTCAATCTGTGGTCTCTGGCAGTCGCAATGTCGATTGATTTGGTCAGTCAGACATGACGGATCCTGTATTTGCAATGTGCAGACTCCTGGAGCTCTACATATGGAACAGACAGCCGTTTATGAGTGCAAGCAACTTGGAGATGGTAAGATATGCAACGCAATGGGTTTTGAAAGCATTTGCTGAAGCCCCACAGTGGCAGATAATAGAGAAGTGCTGGAACATCGCTATGCAGTAAAATAACATTTGGTCCATTGCATTTGAGGTACAACAAAGGAGAACTTGAAAGAGGTATGCTGAACCAATGGCCCACGTTGCATATTACATGCTCAAACCAGTACCAGGTTCGAGTACAAGTCGATAAGGTTTAATCCAATTATATTCCATCAGCAAGGTAATACATAGCAGCACAATATGATCTCTGCCACTTTGAATCCGATGCAGACCATTTGGAATTCATTGGCTCCCTTCTAGCAGACAACAAGTATCTTATTCCTGTAGCAGAGCATGTGGAAGGTGGTGTATGCTGCCCAAATCGAATGCAGAGAGACTCGAAAGCTGCTAACGAACGGCCAGTGTCCTCTTTACTTCCGGGTGGAACCAATCTTGGGGTTTATCTGGATCTAATTTTATCATTGGGCAAATAACTGCGGTAAGTATGCTGATGGAATTTATAATTCCATGATTGACAACAAGGACGGTCATATACCCTCGCCTCTGATCATGTTCACCTGCACCATATTGCACCATGCTCTCCTGGAGTGGCAAAAGAACAAAGGTGTTCATCTGAAAGCTTCCAAGTCAACACTGTAAGTGAACAGACCTGATCGCTCGAACTACTTCAACTACAAGAATGATGGTGGTAGGAACGCATCCTGCTGTGCTGCAACGGGTCGCAAGTTGTTAACCTCGCCTGGTATTGCGAACATGTATTCATTCTGGATGAATACCTGGAACACACTACCGGAGAGCTACCATCAGAGGGTGTATAAAAACATACTTGCTACAGTCAAGCGTCAGATACAACACGCAGAGAACCCAACACCTGCTGTGGTTATCAACGTGGAAGCAGCGCGTGTTGACAATGCAATTCTTCTTGACTATTTGACCTTTCAAGTTACACTTGAGAAGCCAGAGATTGGATGTACTGACCCAAACGTCCTGATAGACAACAATTGCACAGGTGACAAACTGGATTTTGGGAAGCCAGGGGGCAGCAGTAGTTATGAAGATGAAGGTGATGACAGCGACGGGCACAATGCCATCCCCACCACCAACTAGTGTCCATGTGCTGCGACTGAACTCGAGAGGGTTGACTTAGAAACCAGTGATGCGTATACATCACCACATTCTGGGCGTAACCTATATGAGGCCTGGATGCAACACCACTTGTATAATTCTTCGGCAGAAGATATGATGTTCTGTCAGGGCTGTCAGAGCCGTCCGGATCACCTGGGTGTTTCTGACAGAAACTAGGGTTTTTGCTGATGAAATTGCCATCTATAGAGACAGTTTATATTTCGGTGCAGTCAGCATAATCCACCCAGTCTGAGGGCAAAAAATATGCAACAATGCTTGAATGGCACCTCATAGCCAACACATATATGCTGTGACTTTTACGCTCTGTATCCACTTGTCCATTGGAGGAAAGACAGTCACAGCACACTAAACCAGCCATGCACACCCCGAGCTGATCACTAACCTAACTTAAGTCAATGTGGATTATGTACCATGTTTGGGTGTATAATTCCGTATAACAAATCAGCATCGGTCAGTTTGGGCGCCATTATGAGAGCTGGAGCATGGGAGAAACAATCCCCAATGAATGATACTGCTCAGTGCCTCTGCAGATAACCTGCAACTTCCACTCAGAATATTTCACAAACGTTCTACCAGAATCCTATCTTTGCAATTATTTTTGTACAGACTGAGCAGAAGTTAGACTACAGGTTAGTTTCGGCCAGCATGTCAAATATTTTAATATAAACTACATGTTTTGGTTTTTATTAGAACAGTTGAAAGTGAGAAAATCATGAAAGGTAGTCGCTGCTAGGTCTTCCAGATTGGTGACTGGTAATTTCCTACATACTATATATCCCAGCAGCCTTACCTTCATTACAAATTTAGTTTCAAACAACTTTTCCGATTTCAAAGATTGCATCAAGATTGCGTTATCATAAAGTATTAATTTGATAATAGACACCTTAAAAGGTTGCAATCATCAGTGAATATAAGACGAGTCCGGAATTGCAGCAACTGCATTAAATTCTGCCGTACAATTGATCCCTCAGTTCCCCACAATTCTCTCGAACCGCAGGGAATCCTTTCTGTAACTGCTGTGTTATATTCTCTCACTATTGCTGTATATCATCAAATTGCTTTCAACCTGAACATTAGTTTTACTTCCACTTGGTTATAGTGAAGTTTATAATGAGTATGTGATGTAAGGATGTGCAATTGATACTAGATATGAAGCACAAAATCTGAATGTAAGTGAGTATTCAAAACCCATTTGCTAGTAGGCATGGCATATATGGGAGATTGAATCTATACAATTGTCCCTGAATAACCATTCAATATTACCATTCTTTCTCTGCATTTATATTTCTTCTTTGTTTACCCAAATTCTCTCCCTCTACAATTAATTGCACAACTTGGGTAAAGGTATTCTGCAGGGAAAACCCACAGTGGAATGCATGCAAGGGTGGTAGCGCTCACAATATTTCCTTATTGAATACTGACATAGCTGCAGCATTCTAACACAAAAGAGTTTCATGGAAATAAGTGTATTCTTTCCACAGATGTAGCATATATGGCAACTCATACTTCACCCCACTCAATAACACACATTGTTTGTACCCTGATAATTTATTGTCACTGACAATGTCCCATATCTATCATGTTCTGAATCGTCTCCCTGTTCCAACAATTCAATTCCATGCAGTTACCTCAGATGTTCATATATTGCTACATTGTTACTTCTTTGGACTCGTCAGATGCAGGCATACTTTTCCTCGTTTCAGTTCTCAGTAATTCATCCAGCAACAACCATTGGTTGGTTATTCATACAAATCACATCATTGTCGTGAGTTCTTCAGCTTTATCTGATTTGACTCTACACATATTGCTTTAGTCCAATCTTGTATTATTGTATTCACAGCATTGTTGTTGGAACTGTTAACATACTGCATTGGGCATAAGGAATCCATCTACTCCAGTGAACTTGGCAGAATCTAAATTACCACACAGGACTGCCGTTCTGCATATATTCATCACCCATGGAAGTGATCACCCCAGAACAGTTTCAAGGTGTTGCTTGCATTGTATCTTTCATAACCATGTGTAACTACTTTCTGTACTTATCATGTGCATCTATTTTGCTGAATCATATAGTTGACACTTCTATACTGTGTTTCTACATTCCCTAACATCCATTTTCATTTCATCTAATAGAACCTACACCCAATACAGTGTGTTACTACTATTGACCGATGAACGCAGTTGTACAATGTGTTAGAACACCCACACCTGAATTGAAGAAAATATTCTAACGTTGACAGTCTTCAAATCATTCTTCTCACACTCTGCTATCATATATTGGGTGTGAGATAATTATTATCCCATACATGTTACATGCAGTAGGATTATAATACCAATCAGAAATTTGGCGATAACAAAAGTAAGAATACTCAAGAGTCTACCTTGTTATCTGTCATTGCAAAACTCATATTGAATCACCAATGGGTGGTTCTAATTTCATTCCAGATCTACTGGGATCAAAAATTACAAATTTCAAGGATTCCTCTGCAATAGACATAGAGTCATTCTGATAGTGCTATCCCTCACCCTCACCTAACAGATTCCTGGAATCCTGCTGAGGTACTGGTACCACCATCACTCAAACACCAAAAGTCAACCCTCCTCAACAGCTGATCCAAGTTTGGTTGTGCACCTGCCCAGGTGCTTCCCACACCCAAGTCTAGTGTAGACAAGCATGATAGACACCCTACTGCCAGTGAATATCATCATGTCATCCGATACTGCAGGGCTACTGTTAAAGATGTGAACAGGTTTATGGAGGCAATTATACTCATGTGAACCCAATGGCCACTATTACTCAATTACAAGTGCTCAATGGTAGAAGGAACTTGGAAAGTAGCTATCAAAGCTAAGGATTTTCAGTGGGGATTGACCAGCACACCTATCAGTATACTATCTTTCTATCAATGGCCAGGCTGACCATCACTCATTATAGATCCACAAACACAAAAGACTGGAAGTTTTGAATGGTGCTAAATCGTCCGCTCTCAGAGTTACAATATTGACTATACCTCTGTAGTTAGTTGAAACTGAAGATTGGTACTAATCAAGGAAGGCTGGCAGATGCAGCATGTTGAACTGAGGTCCATAGTTACTGGCTGGATTTTGTTTCTGAATGTGATCTTCAGATCTAGCTTGATGACCTCCTCATTGATGATGTTGATCACTCACAAGTTGTGGATGACTAGATATCACGGTTCACTCAAATGCAAGTTCTGTATTTGATCTACCACCAATTCTTTTTTACCACCAATAGCTTAGGGTGGCAGCCTAATGTATCCCAGATCACTTAACATGGTTCCCTGGAGGCTATTGCTCTTGTGGCCACAGTTATGCATTGTATGCTCTCTGAATATGCCATTGGATAATACACTCCAGTTATGGGTTCTCAAGATGAATATTATCGTGGTGAAACAATGGAGCTAGACCGCACAGAGCCCATTATCAATACTCTGCCACACCTCTCAATATATCTAAAGGGTATTTGTGATAAACAGCAGTTCTGGCTCATGGAGCATAGGAAGTGGCTGAGGGGATATGATATAACCTGGTGGAGAGGATGCATGCAATCTCAGAAGGAGTGAGCAAGATAAAGAGTTGGGCAGGATACAGTGTGAATTTACATTGCATAATAAGATCCAATAATGTCTATCTACCTCAGAGTCACCGGAATATATCCTCCTGGGCACTCTGTGTATCTCCATTTCTCCCTTATCTTCTTATGCCGCCATCACCCAGTGCATCACCGTCATCCCTGTATCTCTGTAGACCTGTGATCGCTAAGTCCTTGGCTAAGCTCAGTGGTAGTGGTGGTGACAAATGGATTTTTCTGCAACAACTCCTCCCTGGCCCTTTGTGCAATGCACATCTCTCCCCATCTCTATAACAGTATACACAAACCTGAATGATCATCACAATAATATACACTCAAATGAAAGATACAAACATAGACCCCAAGGAAATCTATAAACCCAAAGGAAATGCATAATCCCAAATGAAAATCCATCAACCCAAAGGAAATCCATACACCCAAAGAGAATCCACACACCAAAAGGAAATCCATAAACCCAAAGAAAACACAAAAAGATTCTCACTCCTTGTGTACCCGCTTTCTCCTGCCACACTCCGTTTCTGCCTTTCTGTTTCCCTCAAAAGTTCCGAAGTTTGAGATGTTGCCATGTGGAGTATCGAATCAGACATTCGCCTCACCCATTCCATACATGGCTGCCATGATTTGTTTCCAAGAGTCTGCGGCTTTCTAGATAACCTGGGGTCTTCGATTAGTGCTTGTTGAAAGATAGGATTGATTTTGTTGCACATTGTTCATGTGTGGTGTGCCAACATCATCGTCTTGTAGTCCAACGTTGTTTTCTGGTTGCGATTGACCCCGAGCTCAACTAGGAAGCTAGTCACATATTCTTCATTCTCACAGGCATAGTGGTCTAGATCACCGTTTCTGTAACAGTGAGTGGCAGGCCAGTAATGATTTTGGGTGCCCTTCAGCTTATGATTTTTTGAGTTCTTTGGGGTCATACTGATCTCGTTTTTGGTGGTAGTAGATGGGCTTGTGCTGGCCGCTTTCTTGGTGAGAGCTGGAGTGATCAATCTGACCATTTCTCAGTGAGTACTGGCTGCATCATTCCAGCCTCATTCTCTGTGGGCGCTGCTGGAATTGAGCTGACCTCTTCTAGGGAAGAATTTCTGGTTCCATCCACAGATCTGTTCTTGCCAAGACCTATCAAAAGTGTGCGAACATTGATCTCATCATTTTCGTTTTCCTTCCCCTGGATTGGTGATGTTGGGAGTGGGAGCATCTTGTTCAAATCGGTGGATGAAGGTGGAAGTGTCTGCCATATACCAGGTGATGAATGTGGTATGCGTATATTGTGGTCGGTGGGTGTTACTGATGGTGCGATGTCACACAGTCAATTGGCATGATTGAAATCATCCATGCCCCGGTATCAACCAACTGCCATTAAGAATCCTCAGTACCATGTCAGGCTCACTGCATCGCAGTAGATTCCATCTTCAGCCTGGCAGCAGCCAGTATCGGATATCTTTTGAGCTTCCTGGATGTCTCCAGATGTATACCATCAAATTGCATTCCACTTTCAAATTAGCTTGGTGAGATGATCCACATATGCACAATTGAGACATCTCTTGGCTATCCTGGAATCTCTATACGTTTGGTTATGGATCACAGTGAATCCCATTCAATTCTCAGTTCTGCTTGAATTGGTTACAATTTCCAGGAGTTCAGAATAGAGTTGAGAGAGCTTTTCCAGATTCTTCTGTGCCTGTATCGTATTCTGTTGCACAGACTGGTGTAGCTTCATTACCTCCCTTAAACAGTTAGAACTATCGATAGCCTTAAGAAGGTTGTTCTACCACATAATTTTCATATTCTTCCCCTCAAGGTTTCTCTCCACACGGTTTTAATGTAATGCAACCTGTGGATTGGCAGCATCAGCATTGTAGAGAAACAAAGAATAGATTTGAAACCAGAAATTCACTTTGCTTTAGAGGGAGAGCTCCACAGTGGTAATCTCCATGGCTACTGATTCCAATCTCAAAGGTCTATTAGAGACAAAGTTTCAGCTGAGTAATGATAGTATCCCCGATGAGAGGCATACTGGAGAGGGATCACAAGTAACAATAGAGATATTGGATGAGGAGACATACAAAGTAATGGTGGTGGCAGCTGCTGTTATGGTGCAGGCAGCAGGGCTGGGGGTAATGGTGGTGGTAGCTGCGGTGGTGGAGGTTCATTTGGTGGTAGCTGCAGTGGTGTAGACTGTAGCTGTGGTAGCCGCAGTAGTGGAGGTCATGGTGGTTGTAGTTGCAGTGGGGGTGGCTGTGTTCCTGGTGGCTGTGGTGGTGGTGGTGGTGGTGGTGGTGGTGGAGGTGGAGTTCAGGCTTGAAGTGGTGGTGGTAGTGGTTGAGAACTCTTCGTAATCCAAAGCATCATGTTGTGCTGTTGCAATGTCGTTACGTGACTTGATCTTCTTGTTCGTCATTTCTTGTTCAGTATGGTTGCGATCGTAAGATTTGATTGTGATGGCCATATTCAGCGCAGTTGTCAGTGTGCAGAAGGAGATGAATCATACAGTACAGTGCCTGTCATTACTTAAGAATCCAGATGGGGGGATGCTGTATATATACCTAGAGGGGTACATTGTGGCAAATTATAAACATCTAGTCACTATGTGGTTTTCGATTTCCGTAGCATGCTCCTCTTGTATCTCTTCACCACTACATGCCTTCTTCCTCTCTCTTTCTCTACTTATACTCTGCAGTTGGGCATGTCTCGCTGCACATTCCTGTTCTTGGTGCTGAATATTCTAGCGACTTCTACAATAGTCGTTGGGTTCGGTGTCTCGAGATTACTATAGCGTCAGAAACCAATAGTTGGACTATTTAGCCTAAGGTGGGAGTGACTCAGCAAATAGGAATATTTCTTCCCCCACCAATGCCAGGATGATCTGTCTGTTGGCACCGGATATGCCAGATCAATACAGGAAGATAAGAATTGTTGGTAACTCAGTTCCACTGGAAAATATTCAGCGAATCTCACGTCACAATTGAAGATTCTCTTCCAGTCACATTCATTGCCAGTACTGGAGCCTCCTATTCTATTGACCACTAGTCTGATACCATTCTTCTGCCAAACCATCCAACCACCAATCCTTCCTCCTCTTCCTTCCCACCCTCCCAATTCATGCCTCCTCCTACCAGCATTCTCATTGCCTTGGACAGCCCACAGTATTTATTTTTAACATTTTCGGACCGTCCCTTCCTCCTTGAATGTTTCCTGCTCGTTTCTATTGTATAATTCTTCCACTTTCCCTACAAGTACACTCTTCGGATCAACCAACTTCTTCTCTTTTTCTTTTCTACTTTTCATGCCCTTTTCATTTCACTCTTTCCTCCCAGATCTCTCTAACCTTATTTGTTTGTAGTGTCAGACTCTATTCATCCATCTCACCCTTAACTCAACTCTGCATATATGTTTCAAAAGCTGATGGTGAATCTATCTCTATGAATCAGCTTAGATCTTGCAATGTGCTGCATTTTCAGTGACTGTGGTGCACTGTGGTGGTGGTGGTGGCAACTACTCTTTCAGGCTGTCGAACTACTTTTTGGGTGTACTCCTACATTGACAAAAACCATCATTCTGGTTGAGATCTGGATATCTCCACTACATTTCCTTTCCTTAGTTTTATGGTTAGCATTTCACATATAATGAGAAAACCATACTCTGTGGCTGGTTGGTGCACAGAAAGGGACAGGACATACAGATGTGACCTATGTCGTAATGATAGATACAGTGTCGTAACATTTGCTGTGGATGCTGTTGTTATCTGGATGCTGTTGGTGCATGCGGCGGTGGTGAATTCATTGGTGTATGGGGAGGTGAATGGTCAGCATCAATGGCATATGCCCTGGCATCATGGTAGCTTTCATATCAGAGCTCTGCTGCTTTGAACATCTGGACTGTTGATGGCTTGAACACCTTAATTGTATTGTCCATCTTTGTGTGAATTGTATTTTCAGCTTTAGCAATTGGAATTTCCTCCATGGTTTGCACTGGTGCCAGGGTTTCTTCACTAGAGATTACTGGAAGGAATATTGCTGCCACAATCTATGGGAGCAGATCGCAAGCTGTGACTGAAATGATAGACACTTCCGGCACAGTACATATTGTCTTCTTGATCCGGAGTGATAGGGCATTTACACTGAAATATTTGTTGAGGATTGGCTGTTGGAGTCAGTGATTGTTGAACGTCAAAGGCTCACTGCAATCTAGTTCTAGTTTCAAATACACTTTTGTCTCCAAATATCTTGCAAATGCTCAGGGTGGCATTTCCACCGTTGAGTACTCAGCAAAGCCACCTTTGTTGATCATAATGCAGGTGAGGTTGCCATAGGTGAGGATAAAGGCGTCGAAGCTAACATTACCATATTCCAGCTGGTCTTTTCTTAGTCACTATGGGTACAATATGTTGAAAAATAACACTTGGCTATTGCCATGGTTGAAGTCATCCTTCTGTTCCTCTTTCAACACCTTCGGCCCCGTCTTCAAATAACTATTCATCATTTTGATTATCACCTGGTGCATTTCAGAGCAGTAGAATGGAAAGGTGGCAACTATGTCTTTGGCCACCAGGTTAGTCCTAGTGTAAGATGAGTAGCTTTTGTACACTTTGATAAACTTGGTAATATCTGCTCCTCTGAATACTGAAATGCCCGTGATTTCTGGGAGTTGCATTTGGTTCTTTTCCTTCGCGATGGCAAGGGCCAAGGACACAATGAATTAACTTTGATCATTCAAGTGGTGAGATGGGGTAGCGTTAGAAGGTTCAGCACTGGGATCGCATCTGGCATGGCCACCAAAACCGGTGACTGTGGATATCAATGGATAGTGCTCAGTTGACACTTTGATTGGTACTGTTGTAGCGGTGTGGAGATGGGATGGTGGTTTAGGTGGTGAATTGGCAGTAATTGGTACTCTGAGATCAATTACTAGTTTGTAAGTTCTGGGAATGGATGTTGGGTTAATTGACAGTCTTGTTGAGATACGCTCTTTCATTCGTTCTTTTCCTAGCCCAGCTTCATCACTTATCACAGTCATCTCTCTCAGCTACCAGCATTGACTTCTATCTCTCGGGTTCTATTCCCTGCAACATCTCCCCACACAAGTAGTGGTATTCTCATTAACATTCTTCCTACTAATACTGCCATTTGTGGTTACAGTTTTTAATATTCCATTGCATTGGAGTCTTCCATAGTATTCAGGTGAGGATCTTTCTCCTCATGTGTTGTCTCGTCCCACTATAGTGTCAGTGCCTGTTATCGGAGATTGGGCCCCTCAGGATGGTCAGCGCTTACTTTCCCAGTATCAGGTTAGTAGCTGTTGTTGCAACTGCCAGATACGTGCCTGTGATTGTACCTGCAATGTCGTTGCCTGCGGTCCCATTTGGGAAATTATTGCCTTCTGTCCTGTCCGCGATATGGGTACCGGGGGTTCAGTCTGCAATGGTGATACTTGTGGTCCAGGCGGTGAGGTGGGAGTTTAACATTCTGGTGTTGGATTGGCGCCATCTTCTTGCAATTCATCCCAGTAGGAGGTGGGTGCCTTGATTCCTGTCTGTAAGAGTGGTGCCTGTCAGCCAGCAGTGAGGTCATTCTCTTTGTATTGATCCTGTGATTCGGTCCGTGCCTGTTCATACAATTGGTCCCAAGATGCGGTCGATGCCATTGTAAAGTATTCATCCCAGGATGAGATCGGTAGGTTTTGTCCTGGTGATTGGCCAGTGACCATTTTTTGGTATTTGTCCTGGAATAAGCTAAGCACCATTTGTCCCGTATTAGGTCACCACTATTTCCTAGCAGTTTCTGCTGTTATAAAGTCAATGCCATTCACCTGGTACTAGGTGATCACCTTGATTGCCTGAAAAGTCGATATACCTGGCTTACCGCATTCTGCATACCAATTTGACATGGTTTGCACCATCTATTTATTGCTTCTCTTCATATTTACCTCTATAAGCTTTTGGGGCTCTCTCTCACCATTTCATATTCAGCTTTCCAAACCAGATTTATCTTTTGGTCTCCACGTGTAGTGAAACAATGGACCTAGAAGGTAGAGAGCACATCATCAACACTCAGCCACACCGCTACTGACATCAGAACAGTATTTTTTAGAATGAGCAGTTCTGGCTTGAGGAATGTAGGTGCTGGGTGTGAAGCTGTGATAATAGTACTGTGTGAATGAATTAGATTACTTGCGTATATAAATAATATTTGACTGTTTACAATTTATGTAAATTTGTATTTTGATACATAAGAATTATACATCAAATTTACAAACCTAGTTAGGTAGCAATATGCTTTATTTAACTAATAACAAATAATGTACAATCTGTAGGTTTGATTACCTTTTTAGATATAAATAACTACTAACAATTAGCAATTTAGCAATGTTTGATTAAAATGCCAATATACTCTAATAGAGCTAAGCTGCAGTTGTGCAAGTATTAAAAGAATTGAGTCTATCAACCATCAATATATTGATTTAATATCTATCACTGTAAGATTTTACAATGTTTTTATATCTTTAAGTATTCACAATATACTTCACCAAAAATCGATATAACTGAATAAAGAAATATTGAAATTTGTTAACTGCAATACTAGACAATACATATATGGAGATTTTAAGAATAGATTTAAATATTATATAGTGTTTACTGTATATAATGAAGTAATAAATTGCAATTCTTTATATTAGTGCAAAATATAAGGTAAAATATCATTTACACACTTTTTAGATGAATAAGGAGTAAAGTTGGGCTCAGAAATATATAGTACATTAAATAAAATAAGATTTTGTACTTCAGAGTTCTTCAAAAACTATATATACAAGCTTGGAAATCTGATTTCATAAAGTTATGTCCTAGTATCTATATAACATGTTCAGTATAAGTCAGCTTGCAAATACTACATCCTATACTTTGTTCCATACTGATATATTCTACCATTGATGTTCACCATATGTACCATCTGAATATTAAAGATAGAATAAAACTGTATGTAAAATGTGCAGATAAAGGTCCGAGATTTAAGTTCTATATATTCCAAAGTTACTAAGACTATAAAACCTCTTATATCATTACTGAAGACTATTACTGTCATAAGTGAAGTCCCTAGTGGAGCTTTGGGGACTTTCCGTTCAAGGCATGTCTGTGTACTGGCCAAGACGCTGCGGCAGCTCAAATTAAGGATTAAATATTTGCACTTTCAGAAATCAGCTTATTATACTGGCACTCAAAGTGGGTTAGCGCTAAGCCTGCTCTGCGTATCGCAACAACTTGGTGGCTTGCACTCTCAACCAACATGGCCTCTCTGTCTTCACCAGTACCAAACCTTACGACCTGCACGCCCTACTGCTCTACAGATCCAGTTCTGGGCCAAATCATAGTCTTCTACAGTTCACAGGCGCTATCGTCGATTTCCTTCACCTCTCGAATTGAGGCACATATCTTCAGTTGTGCTGGATTCCAGTCTTACCCGAAGCTCGCCCTTACGCAATCGTCACCGCTCTATGCAGCTGTCAATCACCTTCCGCCGCAGAAGCAGACCTCAGAATTGCATAGAGGACTCGCGGTTGCAGTACTTAAGTACTTTTCTGAGCTTCCAAAGACAGTCAAGGAGGCGATTCTGAGTAGTAAGAGTAATGCTGCGCCGGTGGGAGAACTACAGGCTGTTGCCTTCGACGAGATGCATGCAGGCGACCTAGCAGCAAGGTTAAAGGAAGTGGAGTCGGAAACCGTGGCTGATGATTTGATATGGGCCCTCTCCGAACGTTTCGTGGGTATATTGGACATAGACATTGTTGTACGATCATCAAACAAAACAGCGACGGAATTTACTTCCGAATCAGGTCCGGAAGAGCTGCAGCGTATTTTGAATTCTTTCGGAGAGCCAGCATATATCCCGTTCACGAAGCTCAAACGCAGTGTGAGCAAACCTGCATCGGCAGCTACGCGACCAAAATCCTCAAATGAAGCAGCCGAAGCTCTGGACCGGGAACTCGAGGAGTTGAGGTACACGGAGGAAAATTACCTTGCTAAATTGCAGAATTTATCAGAAGATATTGTTAAGCCGTTGAAACGGCGACCATCATCAAAGAAAGGAGAGAGCGGTTCACTTTTGCTGAAAGAGCTGGATACTTTATTCCCACCGTGTTTAGAAACGATAATCGAAGTTAATTCACGGTTCTTGCAAGGTATTAGGATTGGTGGAATTGAGGAAGTAAGCAGGTGTTGCTTGGAAGTTTTCCCCACATTCAAGCAGCCATATGAAGAGTATATTCGAGCCAGTGCGGAGTTTCCTCACCTTATCTCTAAGTTTACGAAAAATAAAGACTCCTCGTTTTCGAAAAAGATTCAGCAAACTGGAGAACAAAAACTGCGATCGCTTATCATTGAGCCGGTGCAGAGGCTGCCTAGATATTCGCTGCTGATTGATAATATAGTTAATCTTTTACCGCCGGAACACCTCTCATTAAAATCGCTATATGATGCGCGGAGCACAGTGGCCGACATTTGTTCACTGCAATCGTCAGAAACGTGTGAACGCACAATCACCGTCAAACGATTGCAGAATATCATTGCGTCGTGGCCGCTGTCGTTACAACCGACGGGCCGACTGATAATAGCAGTAGATTTCTTGGAGGTTCTACCTCCTTTCAATGACAATACTTCCGAAACCATACAGTCCATTCTACTTCTCTTTCCCAACTGTCTGGCTATCCTTCGGAGATTGAGTTCAAAATCGTTGCTAGCCAGGGGGGTTATGGCAGAAGTTGACCGACCAGGCGGTGGTGTGTCCGCTAACGCTGCTAGCGGAAGCAGAAGGGATGGCGGAGGACATGACTTGCAATTTACCGGATGGATCGATATTGCTGATGTCAAGTTGGCCCGGAGTGATGTTGGCACGGTATTGTGGCTGACTTTGGCCAGTAATCTGAAAGATGGATGGGATAGTAGAGCAAGTGGGACGAGTTTGCGCAAAATGCGACTCCTTAATCAATATGAGGGTCGGGCTCACAAAATAGAGGAGGAATTCGCCAAGGCTAGGCTCGAACGTCGACTTTGCCACAAAGCCAAGAGCATCATTGGAATTCGAGAGGCAAAGTACGAGGGTCTTGCGCTCTGGAGTTGCATTTGGGGAAGCCAGACTGGATACATCGAACAAAAGCGGAAAGGTTCGATAGCTGTGTATTTGGATATAGGATACACCTGTTCAGCGGCAGAGAGATCTTTGTTGATGGGTGATGTGGGCAAAGATGGCGTCGATATTGTCTTTACATTAGAGGAATCAAAGGGGAAACAGCTGAGACTTGAATGCAGAAGCTGGAACGACTATTATTCCACAGATACGATACCTTACGAAGATCTTCTCCCTGCATTCACTACACGGATATCTTCGTTGCTCCGGCTTCATTCGTCGCCTCAGTATCCTCCTTTGACAGCTGCGCTCATCTCCGCAAATAAAAAGCTACTTCGATCCCTTGGCATACCATACGAGGGTGAGAGTAGATTCAGCAAGCTACGACCGCCTAGTCCAGTGAAGCTGATTTCATCAATACTGAGTACTCCAAATAGCCCATCAAAATCAAGAGTGGCACTACTCGAGCGAGCCCAAAGCCAAACGCTCACTCCTAAAGAGCGTCCGCAAAGCATGTTCCAAAGAGGTGCTACGCTTCTGGGATTGGTGGATGACCACGAGCCAGAAAATGAAGAAAGTCGACATCGAATCACAATGGCTAGCGAAAGCCCGCTTAAAAAGCTTGAGGACACATTCGAGGCATTTATCACTGCTCTCAGGGTAGTAGGAAGCTCTGGCGTCAAACTTAGACCATTGTTCGAGCTTCACAAAGTGGATGATGATGCCGCAAAAGTACTCTCAGGACAATTGGTGGCTCATCCTACAATCTGTTGTCTAGAACGAGTTGTGAGTATCGACGTTTTGTTTGTTGCATTCGCGAAGTTTTTGAATAGCCAATGGAAGGAAGGAATGGGTCTAGTCGTCAGTGGGAATGCATTAGAAGAGCTGCACCGTAAGAGTGAAGCCCTACACCCCAGCGACTTTGAGGACTTCTTTAGGATATTTATCCTCGATTGGACGCCGCAGAATAAAAGGGCTTTCCGGACTATAATCGTTCTTTTGAAGGAGATGCGGGACAAGGTCGTTGGAGGAGCTGATAAGAACATGCTTACAAAGGTTTTTACTGAGCTAATTGTTGGTACGGACGTGAATGCGTTGGATTATATGGGTTTGATCGATTTGTTAGTTGAATACATGCATACATTATTCAGTGGTCAGCTCACCAGCCCGTTTCGTCTAAATACAGAACACTAACGACTCAAACAGAGGCACCTCCTGCGCTCCTCGAAAATGGTAATATTAAACGAGCCAAATCTGTGAATATTGGATCAGCATCCTCTCTCCGGAAGCGGCTAGGGTTAGCACATACTTCATCAACGCGTGAGAATAAAGTCGACAAGTCTTATTCCATGTGGCGGACCTTGAGCAAAAGAGACAAAGATGGCATCAAAACCCGCGCTGGACGATCTAAGTTTAGCGACCACGACGACCGCACCCTAGAGCTCCCAAAACCAACGGCACCCCTGTCTCGAGACTACACTGCCATATTGGGAGCCGGAGAAGCCGCAGCTAACTATTCCGGAACATCACCCACTTCCAGCGGCCCCGCCGCATACACCCAAATTACGGTTGCAGAAGCTGAGCCATTACCCTCAATCCTTGCGTCTGCGATCCAGCTACAGCCTCCAAAACACTCTACACTATGCCCAAGACGCAAGAGAAGAAGCAGTCTAAGTGACCTTACCAGTAATGATGAGTATAATCAGCTTAGCACATTTCGAGTAAATCTACATCTGAGGAGTAAGTCTGAACTGGCAGCCGAGTTGCATGAGCCCATCAGAACGCCTTCGCCAGGTTCAACTCTACCCAGTGAAGAATGTAAGTCGAGCGGCAAGAGCGTGAAATCACCATCGGCGATTCCAAGGCGAAAGCTTTCACCACGAAAGTCATTTGGAGTAGCAACTGTGGTTCCAGTGAATCGGAGGCTGAAGATGCAAAGTCCACAGAAGGTTTTTCCAATCACTCAAGATGGAAATTTCTACTGATAATTTTTAGCTTCGCGAACGTTTACTGAACGAAAAGAAGGCCATTGGGACTGCTGACTCAAATCTCCAGCAAGAGATAGACTTGATAGGTGCCGAACTCAATTCTACGATGAATTTCAAGCCCTGTCTACACATATCTGCCCAGCAACCTGATAACGATGTACAATTACATCAGCTAGCCTCGCGCCTCAGTGAGATACAAGCGCGCATCTCCGCTTCCCATCCCTCCTCGGAGGTACAAGAATTGAAGCAACACCTGTCGCGGAAGGAAAGCGAAGTCCAAGACCTGGATAAATTGCTGAACGATTGTGTAGCAGAAAACGATGTAATGTTTGAACAATTCAATGAGGAGATTGTGAAGATGTCGGACGGGTTCAAGGTCAATAAAGGAGAGGCGGAGTTATTGGAGATGCTGGGACAGATCCGGGAAGAGCAGGGGCAATTGCAACGGGAAAATATGTGCGCTTTCGCTCAGGAGTGGTGAATGTGGATAGGGAGCTAATCAGTATACAAAGGAAACTTCGAAGGGAAAACATTGCACTGAAATGTGCGCCCTTACCACCACCACCACCACCACCACCACCACCACCACCACCACCACCACCACCACCACCACCACCACCACCACCACCACCACCACCACCACCACCACCACCACCACAATCACTTCCTCCTCTCCCACCACAGACACAGGGACACAATTATGCATTGAGTTTGTAGTAAGGAGCTGACCGAATTTTGGATGACCTATCTATGCGGTAGGAAATATATAGACAATAGTGTTCGAGGCTGTGTGGAAGGCGTTGTATTTAACTTGGGATTGCATTTGGGAAAACGTTATGCGGTGTTGTCCAGGGTTATTTGAGATCTTGCAGAACTATTCTAACGTTGTAAACTTGAAGTTCATGAGTTTATCCCTTTTTTATTTGACCGGTGGTGGGTGTATCAGGCAGTTGTCTGTACGAATGTTGGAGTAGTCGAGTATGCCATCAGATATAGAGATCTTTGTGATTCTAAGTCAAAATATTTTATCGTAATTCTAGTAATATAGATGACACCAACCTAATGATCACTAAATCTTGGCCTTTATGCTATGTCATCACCGTTGTGGTGGCAATTGTAGATATCCTCTCAGAGTTGGGGCAACAATTGAGCCTTTCAGAAGGCTTTGAAGTATGCCACATATGTTTACTTTGCAATGAGAACTTGCTATTTGTGATTACCCAGATAAGGAACCACCCAGCTTTACATGTAAAAATGATTGTAACGGCATCGTCAAGTACCACTGACCAGGGTTGCCGGAGCGGGTATATGAGATGTCTAGTGTCGAGTAACCGTTTCCTTAATATAGTCAACGCTATTGGACTTTAGGAGGTGGTGCACTAATATGTCAAATTTGAATGTGCCAGTTCACAAGCTCGCTAGCACGTTAGGAGCTTGCAAGTTTACGTAAGACACCAAGACTAGTCAAAGCCTACATTCTGTGCAGCCGTGACCAGAAGCTGCATTACATACTGCGACCTGTACAGCTAAAGTGTTCACATAGTCAATACCTAGAGTGAATGAAGAGTTTACCAGCCGCAGCTGGAAGAGAAAGAGAGCAGCCCAATGTGGGGACGGATTTGAGTGGGTCATCACGGGTTGCTAGTTCTTGTGTACGTGGTAATTAGACTTAGCGACAGTCAGTGAGCTTAGGTCAATGGAGAGATTCAGCAGAGCGGACATGGTACAACAGGTTATAAGTCCGGGCACTTCGCTGATTTGATGAACTCGACTCAGATTGAGATATCGAATTGCGGCATCATCGACACGGCCTAGGAGGAGTACTGACAGACACAACACGCGTATGGATGACAAAATGGCCAAATCAACAGCGATCTCAATTAAGAAGTTTGATGGTACTGACTATAAGAGTTGGAGATTGGAAATGGAAATACTCTAGAAACAGAAGCAGGTTCTCGGCATTGTTGATGGTATAGAGGTACCACCAGAAGATAAAACAGAGCTGAAATGATGGAAGAAGCAGTATGGAATTGCATGGTTGATCATTCACCTTGTAATGGAAAGGTCTTTGCAGAACTTGCTGTCTAGTGGTCAGATAGACACAAAGTTACTGTGGGATCACCTGAAGAAGAACTACCAATTAAAGCTGATGTTGAAAGCGTGGGATGTATACAATCAGTATTCAACTGTATAGTTGAGTGGCTGTGATCAAACAGGAGTACTTCTCAAAGATTCATAGTCATATACAAGATATTGATATCTGCACTAAGACCAATTTGCTAAGTAGCAGTGGTGCAATTATAACAAAAAGTGAACGGATTAATTATACAATGAAGGGCAAACCAAAGTTGGGTTAGCAACAGGTCTGGGTAACCCACCAGCAGTGCAGACACATATTGCAAAAGTGGTTCCATTCAGTTCCAAAACCATCCAAATATCTGATCTGCTGCTTCTTGGCAGGCCAACTCTGGATTTGTACCAATTAACCTGCGGGTTGTGCCAGGTTTGGCTTGACCTGTCAGTGTCAATCTCAGGTTCTGGTTTTCAGGTTATTCTACTTATGCTTGCATTTAGATATTCTACTGCTAATTGCAAAACAGTGACTTTGGTAAGTCACTGTCCCTTTTTGATATATTGGCTGCCTTCAAAATCAAAAACAAGAGAGCCATGCTCTCTGCCACATCCTGAAAATGGGAGTCAACAAAGCTGCAAAGATTGTGCATTTTGTAAGTGAGGTAATTGATTAGTGCCATAGTCATTATAATACATACTGAAAGTATTTGCAGCCTAAATGGGCAAAAATGCTAGCAACGACATCACTACTATGTTGCAAATATCAGTATCAACCGAGGGTCAACGATTTTTGGTCTTGTAAGGTACATAAATAACGAGTGATCAGGTGGTTGTTATACATAATCGCAGTATTGGCCACCTCTATAGGCCAAAGAGAAAACGACATGCTCCCTGCCCAATCTTGCCAATGAGTATCGATAACATTTTCACATTCCATCATGGTGAATCAAAGTGCAATGTGGCCGCTCCTCTAGATATATAAAGTCTTGATTGGTTTTATAGGCTATAATGTTTATGAACACTAAATTGCAACTTTGGAAATGAATTAAGCTGTGATTATCCAGGTGGCTGTCGCGGGAACATCTCTTTCCTATCTGCCTAACAAGGCTGCCAACTCCTGGTTTGTAGATGTCAGTAATCAAGCGTCCCATAGATTACCCAACATGCAAGACCAAAAATCTTTGACACTCCATTGAAGCTCAGTTTCATGGGACAGTTGTGACATTGTAGCTTGTGTTTGTGCCCATTAAGGTGGCCAGTGAATTCAGTACGTATTAAAGTGATCACTTCTCTGAACCATAACCCTACTTAGAAGCCCAGAAATTGTTGATGCTCCATGGATGCTCATTGTCAAGATGGGGCAGGAAGCGTATAGCTTTCTCTTTTGCCTATAAAGGCGGCCAATACTTTGATTATGTATGCAATTGACTAAGTCATGTTTTAATTATAGGACTTACAGAACCAAAAATCGTTGACACTCCGTTGACACTCATTTTGCCAGGGATGTATCTGCAATATGGAACCATCCAATTTGGCATAGACTATCAGAAATGGTGTTTTGGCAGCCGTTCTAATGTCTTCATGTACTTTTTCCTTTATCACTACATTGTTCTTTAATAATAAACATAAATGTATTCTTTAAAATATACTTTAAAGTATCTGCTAATTGTAGATAAGTATAATACTAAAATATCCCATTCCTTTCAATCAATACTCATCTTTACTGTCATGTTTGCTCAATCGGCTGCTCTCGTCAGTGAAATTGATGTCAGCTGCATGACCACGCTGCAGATAGTGTACTAACCATTGGATGTTCCTTCATTAGTCAGCAAATCAGGAATAAAATTTTCATCCCACTTGTAATCCATAGCATATGCATCACAATTGAAATGTGGAGTGTTGGGAACAGGAGTATGTATATATACCTATATATCTTGGTGGCACAACTTCAATTTCAGAACTTTAAGCTGCCTTATTGTGACCAGGTGGAGTAGGTGGGAATGCAGGCGGAGGGGTGCCAATTCTGGTGGAGGTGCACCCATGTCTTTGTGCCTCCAACATGTCTGGGAAATCCTTGCTGTGCTATTTGGGCAAGGAAGCCAGCCTGCTGTTTGATTTTTATGAACCATTGCTGGCTTTCTTTTCATCCCAACCTTCCCCTGTTTATTCCCAGGAATCTCAACTTCCCACTTCTTTTCTCAGTATACTTTGCCATGAGGTTTGTTGATCAGGTATTGCCATTCCTCTAAAATGCCGTGCAAATACTCTCCTTTGGCCTCTGTGGCTATATTCAACCGAAGTCGCATGTCGAACTGTTCAAGTTGTAGCCGACTTCCTTGCCTTGTGATAGTAGCTGACATGCTGATAACCTACAAGAAATATTATACTTCTAAAAGACAGCTTTGGCTATTACCTGACTCATATACAACTCCGTAACATTATCTAAGGTCTTCAATGCCTATTGTGTACACCCTTGGGAATGTCAGTCACAAAATGGGAGCATGAATATCCCAGAAGTGGCGACATCATGATGTTAGATTTTGTGGACTCTGCAAATGAACACCTTAGTTACACATGGAAGTTTCCAGTTACAGAAAGCGATAAATCAGTCATGTCGCTTTCTATGTACACCAGCTGTACGTTAAATTGTCAGTCGATGGCTATCTACCTGGGTATGTAGTTACTCACATATAATCGCTGGCTGTGTCTTATTTGTGCTACTTCCAGTTTTGTGAACCATCTTTGAATGTGCGACCTGGGATATCATTTGGCTGGCTGCATTGGCAGCATCGCAGTGGACTGACTGGTGCCTGTGTCACCACTTTGTCTCAGTTGGTTGGGCATTGGATGAACCGCCAGTTGTTTGGCACAATTCAGATCAAGTCACACCTGCCTAAGGTTTTTGCGGAGCCATAACTTGCTGTTGTGGAACAGATGAGACAGATGATATCTAAAAGAAGTGGGAGGTCCAGAGGAATAAATAGGTACCTGAAATGCAAAATGGAATGAGTGACAGCCAACTTGCACATTGTACTCAAGACAAACCGTACTGTGTATCGCTGCAGATTGGATGGATTTACAATGGGTCCACAATATCCAGTAAGTCAGACCGACCATGTATGATTGTTCAGTGGGTGATCTTGTGGTTTGCAACAGCTGACATCTCATGTTTAATACAAATTCACAGAATATTCTTCAATGGAAGGGTGTCTGGTAATGTTTGTCTGAAGATATTCCCGGGATTTTACATGAAACCCACACTAATCGCCAATTGATAATATACGGTTGGCAATACTTTTCCCATTTCATTCACAGTCAAATCTCAGATTATGCTTGGTTGAAGTTGATCCAGCTTATCTACCTCGACATAAAAGAGTCAGCTTGCCTCCATGAAGTCTACATCATGCAACATCCAACATCTTGCCCAACAACAATCTCAATACAAGATACAATCGTCAATGCTCCAAAAAAGAACATTTTTCAACTGCTGGTGGCCACATACAGCAAATCGACAAAGGGATCCATATGACAGATGTCATCAAGCAAATGAAGGCAGGAGCAACTTCGAGGTATAGTCGGTGCACTGGTTGGAGGTATTGCGCAACTTAAGATGTAGAAAGAAGATTTTGGGGGAGACACAAGGTGAAACACAGTTTGAATGCAACGAAGACAATGAGAACTGGATCAAGTATTAGGGGGATGGAGAGACTACTGTGGCGAGAAATTGAGATCGAGAAGCAGAGACTGCAATTATGCAAGAGCAGGAAGATATGAGATATGCTGCAACGATGGGATGGACAACCAGAAAGCCTGAAACCATATTTGAGTAGGTGTTGAATGCTGTTGGAGACTATCAGAGCGATCTTGTAAGTTCTGATGATCAGGAGCATGGGGACAATGAGAAAGACGATGAAGAAGATCTGGAACATGGCAAGCTGAGCCAAGAAGACTAATTGGGCTGTATGATGTGCAAAATTTCCACAACGGTCCTGCACAGCAAGGATAGTTTTCGTGAAATCTAGATGAGGCTTGGCAAATCAAAGCAACTGAGATGGGGGGACGCGGCCAACAACTTGCGTGAGAGAGATTCGAAGTATGGAACCGCTGCATTGAAGGCTCTGGCAGTTACCAAGCCCCAAACAACAAAGACTGCGGCCACACCAACGCTGACAACAATGGGATAAATTATACATACTGTTGATTGTTAGGGGTTTTCGTTTAGCAGGGGTAATGATACATGTTTTAACAAAGCAGGTACATGTGACAAATCAATGAGAATGTTCCTATGCACAACACCTACCTGCGATTACGTAAACATGTTTGTCAGTCAAGTCGATTTTAGAGGATTTACACTTGAGCCATGTGATGATCAATTAGTGACGAATACGGTCGCACTAGCTGATTCAGCTATGATGATGCAATTATGTTGCCATTACTTGGAAGTGAGAAAATATTGAGCAGTGCGCAGAATTACTGGCCACACCTAGTAAACCCTAGCTAGTAGGACATTGTATAGTTCAGTTGTGATTATGCAGAATTGTGTATACACCAGACGTTATTGCAATATGCCAGTAAGCTGGATCTGCAGGTGCATGCGCTAAGCGGTGAGAACGCCCTGGGGCACTCCCCAGTCTATGGAAGGTCGAGACCTAAGCATGCAGTGTCTGAGGAATCATTGACATTGGCTGAAGATAAGTGGCCAGAAGCAAACTGGCTTGTTGAGTTAAGACTGTATGCATTGCAACATCATACTCGATATGAATACGAGGTTGACGTGTCATAATCAACATTGGCGGAGTATTGGTTGGTCGCCAATGGAATCTCTAATGCAATGCTGAATAGCCAAAGTAAAATACGAGGTATTTAATAGTGACGAGCTATTAAAATATATTGTGATAAGCACTGATAGGACTACGGTCGTAAGATATTCCAGCTACTGAATGAATGGGAAGCAAAATGTTGAACATGAGGTTATGAGCTGTCATTATTTGCATTTGATATCATGATCATGAGGATGGCCCCACGGGGACGTAATGTTTAAAACCACTTATGCATGAACACGATAACTAAGGAGAACTCGTGGTGTAATCACGGGGGCACACCAGTTGACTCCTGAGACAAACTGTCAAACTATAATGGTGTCATGATAGAATCCCGAAGGTAAGCTTGACCTGAGTAACCGATTATACAAATCTCACCTCGTCCCCGATAGTGCAAAGAACAAAGTTCTTGCAGCAATCCACTGTCAGACATTAGCAGCGAAGAACACCTCAAAATATTGTTAAGGATTCTATAAATAATTACGAAAATTACATTCTTATTCCACTTACGTGAATATGCTCTGTATGGGTTCGTGGAAACCAACACATTCTCAGTACACACACCAGAGGGTCACCCCAACTTTTGGAGATCTAATCCCATACTACAACCAGCGGGGTTTAATCAACATCTCCCGAATACTGTTGTACTCGGCCACGATCGAAAGGGTTGGATACGAGGTGCACAGGTATATCACTACCAGTGTGTTGCGTAACAAAGAGTGGTCCGAAGAGCGACCTTGGATGGACGAGGCAGAGAGGTAAGCACTGATGTTTAGGATAAGAGATTGAGTCTGGGAAGATGAGGAAGAACAAGGAGATAGGTGGCTGTATTTAGTCTAATAAATGTTGTATTGATTATTGGGTCTTGAAATATGCCTGTAAGAGTATAATATTTTAAGACTGTCGCTTAATGAACGATTGTCAGGATTGTGAACAGAGAAACTGTTGCATTGTTAACGGAACCCAATATTGCAATAGCCGTTGCATTAGGGTTAATTGCTATTCTATACTCTGTACAATTCAATGAAGCATATGAAACACCAAACAGGAACAGTGCAGATTTTCTGATAATGAAGCATGTTGTTATATATCAGTTAGGACTGGACAATTTCAAGGACAGCAATCATATTGAATAACCAGAATATGTCATGAACATTGTCCAACAGTGGACTGTGAGTGTTTAATTTGCCACGAACACCACGACATGTCTAGGTATGAAGTAGATGTCTTAACAATACGGATAAAGCATCACTCAATCACTGATAGAAATGGCTACCCCGAGGCGCAGGCTTATGTATTTGCGCGGGACCTCAGTCCACAAACCATCCAGAGTAGAGAAGTGGAGCTCAGACAAGTTACCGGCAGCCCAGGAAATTCCAGCATGGTGCAATAGATACCAGTTGAGGCTGGAATCAGCGGCCGAACAGGTCCAACTGATCAAGGAGGCCAGATAACCAGAAGTAGTGGAACTTGGGCTAAGAGAGGTGGACATATGAGAACAGGATCCAGTGTACCTGAAGCAGCAGGAGTTAACTCAGCAAATGGTACATGTGGTACAAGTCTGCAACGAGGAGAAAAGATTAATAGACGAAGAATTCAACGCCGTACGTCAAGACCTCGAGATTCTCGAAGCCAGGATATGTATACAGAAGGCAAGGTTGGAAGAAGAAGTCTCAGGAGTTGGCAGCCAGATGATGGTACAACAGGCCGTGATTAATGAGATGAGATAAGAGATTGCGATTCTTCAAAGCCAGGATAATGTGATAGTTCAGGAAGCAGGGGAAATCTTCCAGGGCATTCACAAACAATTATATGATACAATTAAGAAACAAGTCAATAATGGAACAACACTGCTCAACCATCGAAAAGCGATTATGAAGTTGCGAGACGACTTTAAGGTTATGAAGTCATCGCAACTTAAAATGGAGAGTAAGATTGAGAGTATTGATAAGTTTGTACAAACTTTACCTACAAAGGAAGATTTAAGGCTACATGCTAAAGCCATGGACAAGGCATTAGCAAAAATCCAAGAAGTTAGCACTGGGCTACCAGTGCATCTTGAGAAATATAAGATGTCAGGGAGTACTACGCATGCTCCTAATTCAGTTCAGGTGGGGCCAAGTTATACTCATCCAAGCAGAAGACCACAAATTGGGGAAGAAAATGAATACTTGGAATCGGAAGTAAGTTCCCAGGACCACTCGCTATTCTCAGTATAGGTTTCTCCAAGCAGGAACCGGTAGTGAAAGTGAGGAAAAAGAGGATCCGGATGTTCTGGAGCAACCTACAAGACCATCCAATCCCCCGGGACCTCCTAATCCCCCAGGACCACCCAAGCTTCCGGGACCTTCTAATCCTCCAAGACCACCTCCAGGTCCTGAATGAAGAAGGAGAAGAAAACCGAAAGTTAAACGAAGTAAATTGAAGGATCCACATCCTTTGGAAGGAAAGCCATGAGAAGACTTTGATGCCTGGTGGATTATCATGCAAATATATATGCATGATCAGCCAGAGAAATTTGAGGATACCAGAAGAACAATTAATTGGGTTGGAGGCCTACTTAATCAATATGCCGCTGCATGGCATGTGCAATGGGAAAGACAAGCGCTAGCTGGAAAAATTCCAAAATCTTGGACAACTTATCAAAAGGATTTGGTATTGAGGTTCAAAGACAAAGCAGCACAAGATGAGGTATATACAGAGTTAGAAAAGATCCGATATGAAGGAGACATACAAGATATGTTCACTTAAATACAGATGCACAATGATAAGGATCAATTAACGGGAGCAGGATTGAAAATGCTTATTCTGGATTGTTTACCAGAAAAAATATTGCTTCAAATGTATACTGTGGATCTGACAGGGAAATCAGATCTGGAAATGGTTGAGACTATTTTGAAAGCCAGAAAAATTGCTGAGAAGTGGGAAGAAGCTCAAAAAAATCTGGGTACATGAACTCGGAAAGATTAAGGAAAAACCGGAATGGAAACGAAAAGATAAATTCAGGGATAAGAACGACTTCAAGCCACAAAAGAAGTTCAACAAAAGCATGTTTGTTGAGTAACAGAACAGAGGATTGGTTAAGATGTTTGCAACGGAAACTGAAGGAATCCGTCAAGATGAGCTGAACAAGAGGACAAAAGCGAGAGAGTGTATGATATGCACTTGGCCGGCAGATAGGAAAGGAAACCATAATACAAAGGACTCCTAGCGACCAGCGAAAATTGACTCTGGAACTGCGAATTTCCCAAAAGCAAAGGCATATTAGAAATTGAGAGTAGGGGTTTCTGAGTTGGAAGAAGATCAGAGGGATCTGTATATGGAAGCATTTGATAGTGAGGAGCTAAGGAATACCGCATCAGAGGAATCAGAGGAATAATCTAGTAGCCAATCCACTAAGCAATCAACAGAATCATCGGAGCGGATGGCGAATTGGTGGTCAGATCAACGATGATAGGATATATTCAGAGCAGAAAAGAAAAGAATTTTTTCCTCTGAGGATGACCAGAAGGTCGAAACTGCTGGCCTGTAAGGAGATACAATTACAACAGCTATTATCATACTTTGTAATTCACTAACCAACTTCGCTATTTATTGACCAACTTCACCTCAATTGACCTGTTATGGCCACGTTATTGACGAAAGAATAACGAAGTTTCAATGCAAAGCAACTGAGGAGCTTGCTCCACCTACAATAAAAATATCAAACACTTCTAAACATTTTGCTTAACATATGGCTACTAGACAAGGGGCGAAGGTTTACAAAGTTTCACCAACAACAATTGGAAAACGACCAATCTATATGTATTTCAGACATTATGAGGGAAAATGTTTTCCCATAAGAAGTATGTTTGATTTAGGAAGCACTTCCTTTGAAATCTTTCCAGAGGCAGCAAAACCATTCCGAATCCCAGTGGCAAAAATAGTCATCTGAGTCAGGGGTTTGGACATTGGAGGTCGAAAGATAAATACAGAAGGATTATTCATGATACCACTTTGATTGTCTTTTGGAAATCATAGCACTTTAGTTGCCAAACATTATGGTTTTAAAGTAATGAAGACCTCAGCAGAATTTGATGGGCTGATCCCAGGTGAGTACTGATACAAACATAAAGCTCAGGGAATCACTATGGGTCATTTAAACTTTTCTTGATGTTCTGACAAGTGTTTCGGATACGGAAAAATACAACCTGAATACTCTATCACCTATGATAACAGGGTGGCATTGAGGCTAGACCCCATACATATTGGAGTGGTATTACTTAATTATCCAGATTTACTCCAAATATTACCACCACAGTATCATAAGTTGTTACTGGTATTTGCTCCAAAGGAATCCAGGAAACTGCCTGATAAAAAAGGATGTGACCATCGCATAGAGGTTAAAACGGCAGAAGAAAACTTTGGATGGGACCAATCTATTAGCTTACATTGGAAGAGGAGAGGCTGCTTGAAGAATACCTTGACAAATTGATACGAGAAGGTAAAGTTATGCCATCTTCGAGTCCAATCGGAAGCCCCATATTATTTGTACCAAAACCAAACGATAACGGATTAAGGTTATGCGTTAATTACCAACACCTAGATCAAAATACTATAAAAGAAAAAACACCATTGCCGATAATCCAGTAATTACAGGATCGACTTAAGGGAGCAGATTTTCTCACCAACATTGATTTGAAGGCAGGATTTCATTTGATTTGAATTTTTCTCGGACACGAAAAGTATATAGCATTCTGTACAAAAATTAGATGATTCGCATATACGGTTATGCCTTTCGGGTTAATGAATGCACCCGCTACATTTCACAGGGAGATTAATTGAATCCTTAGGCCAGTATTAGGTATTGAATTTGTTGTTAATACTGAAATACATATCGATCAAGATGAAGGAATGGTGGTAGCAGCATATATGGATAACATCATCATAGCAACTAAGGGATTAGTCGAAAAACACAGACGACAAGTAGGCAAAGTTCTCGACTTGGTACTGGAATATCAGATGCTTCTTGAAAGTGATAAATGTGTTTTGGAATAGTTAAAAGCATCGTTCTTAGGATTTATCGTTAGCGGTCAGTCTATTCGAATAGATCCACCAAAGCCACACAACATAGTTGACTGCCCTTGACCTAGGAACCAGAATGAAGTGCAACAAATATTAGGATTATGGAATTTTTACTGAAGGCTCATTCCTAGTTATGTGCAAATAGTTGCACCAATTACCAATCTCTTAAAAGGGAACGGAAAAGATCTCAAATTTGGCGATGCTCAAGAAGCGGCATTTCTCAAAATGACCATCATATTTCCCTCTGGAAATTCACCAATCCTTCGACATATCAACCAGGAAAGGCCTGCGTTAATATAAATGGAGGCTTCAGATTTTGCGATAGATGCAGTCTTATCTCAAAAATTTGAAGGTGGCAAGATTCACCCATGTTCTTTCCTTTTGCACAAATTGTCACCAGCAGAAGTCAATTACGATGTGTTTGATATGGAAATGCTGGCGATAGTTTATGCACTTCAGAAATGGAGACATTATGTTTTAGGCACAGCAGATAAAACAACAATATCCTCAGATCACCAAAATTTCGAATATTTAACCAAAAAGGTAAAACTGAATACATGTCAAGCCAGGTGGGCAAAGGTTCTTCAGGAATACAACTTTGTCGTCATTTATCGGAAGGGTTCTTGGAACGAAAAGTGGATACACTATCTAGGTCTCCGGCATACACCTTTAGAGAGGGAGGTACAACAGCAATTACAGAAAAACCAGCGCTGGGACCAGATCAATGGATAGAAATTGGGGCAATGGAGATATATGACGATACTCTGGAGTCCATTGATATAGCGGCATTGGATATAGCGCCATTAAGTGCAGACCAGAAGGAAGCAATAATTCAGGATGCCAGGTTGGATAAAGAGTATATTCAGTTATGCAACGCTGTATCCAAAAGAGAAAACGTGGACGTCAATTACACTATACCAGAAGACGTCTTGACATGGAAGGGAAAGATATATGTACCAAAGGGAATGAGAGGAAAAGTTATGCGATGGGAACATGATTTGAATGTTGCGGGACAGTTCGGCAGAGACAGGACAATGGAATTAATTGGCCCAAACTTCATTTGGCCAAAAATTGATGATGATGTTCGACAGCATTGTAATGAATGTGATAACTGCCAAAGGACGAAGGTACTTAGACACGCGAAACAAGGGCTGCTAAATCCTTTGGAGTTACCCAGTAAACCTTGGACGCATATCGCAACGGACTTTAATATACATTTACCGGAATCTGAGGGCTGCTCAAAGACATTAGTAGTCGTTGATAGGTTTATGATGATGGCTCATTTTATACCAATATCTAAGAAGGATTCACCGATGATGGCTCGAGCATATATGGAAGATGTATGGAAGTACCACCGGGTTCCGGAAGACATGGTATCAGATAGAGACAGAATGTTCTCAGGGTAATACCTCCCGGATCTCTATGATTATTTGGGCATTAAACGATCCATGAGTACAGCTTTTCATCCATAGGCCCATGGCCAGACAGAGTGTATCAACCAAGTTATCAAAAGCTATTTATGATGCCATTGTAAATACGGACAGAATAATTGGGCGGAAATGGTGGTAATGGTTGAGTTTGTGTATAATAATTCGAAACATTGGGGAATGAAGATATTGCCATTTGATGTGAACTATTTTTATGAACCAAGGACTAATTGGCCAACTGATATTCGGTTCAGAAATCCAGCTTCGGAAATGTATGGTCATTATATGACAGTAGTACATAACCGGTTTGCCAACTGATGGAAATAGTACGAGAATCGATGGCAAAATATGATACCAAAAAACGACAGTCTATTGATAAGTTTAGGAAAAGAGAGTTAGTAATGCTGAACAGAAAGAATATACGATTGAAATGATGATGCCCAAAGTTAGACGATACAATGTACAGACCTTTCAAAATCCTATCAACAGGACATAATGATCGATATTGCACACTCAAGTTATCGCAGTCTTGGAAGATGCATCCAACATTGAATATTGGTCTATTGGAGAGATATCGAGGAAGGAACCCAGAGAAGGAGGTAATCGAAATCAAAGCAGATGATGATGGATGGAAGATGGAAAAGATAATTGCTAGCGGGCCTTTGAATGAGGATGCAACAAAGCATATCTATTTGGGTATGTGGGAAGGTTATTCGTATGAGGAAAATACATGGGAATTATTTCAGAATGTTAACGAGAATGCAAGAGAATTGTTGGAAGAGTATCATGTAGAGAATTTAAATATGGAAAAAGATAAGAGATTTGGAAAGGAAAAGTTAACAGAGAAAGATGCAGGAGGCACAGAAAAGAAAAGGTCATGAAAGTGCAAAAAGTTATAAGTTTTTCATTTTGTTATTTGATTAATTTTATTTCGCTTTCTGAGTGGTATCATTTGTTTTGTTCACCTCTTCAGATAGAGCTACCATTGGGTCACCGGTCTTAGAGAGGGAGGTAGTGTTAAAGGTTCTCCTTGAGCAGCAGTAATGATACATGTTTGAATGAAGCAGGTACATGTGACAAACCAATGGGAATGTTCATATACACAACACCTACCTGCGATTACGTAACCATGTTTGCCAGTCAGGTGGGTGTTAGCGGATTTACACTTGAGCCGCATGTCAAGCAATTAGTGACAATTACTGTTGCACTAGCGGATTCAACTATGATGATGCAATTATGTCACCATTACTGAGAAGTGGAAAAATCTTCAGCAGTGCACATAATTATTGGCCACACCGATTGAACCATGGCTAGCAGGACAACAGATAGTTAAGTTGCGATTAGGCAGAATTACGTGTACAGCAGATGTTAATGCAATATGCGGGTGAGCTGGATCTGCAGGCTGACCCACTAAGCGATAAGAATGCCCTGCCGCACTCCCCAGTCTACGGAAGGTCGTGACCTAAGTATGCAGTGTCTGAGAGATTATTGACATTGGCTTAAGATAAGAGGCCAGAAGGAAACCAGCTTATTGAGTTCGGACTGCATGCATTGCAATGTTATACTCGATATGAATACGCGGTTGACATGTCATACTCTACGTTGGCGGAGTTTCAGTTGGTCGCCGATTAAGTCTCTGATGCAATGCCAAATAGGCAAAGAAACAGGCGAGGAATGTGATTGTGACAAGCTATTGAAATATATTGCGATAAGCACTGACAGGACTAAGGTTTTCAGATGTTCCAGCTACTAAATGAATGGGAAGCAGGATGTCGAACATGAGGTTATGAGCTGGCATGACTTGCATTTGATATCATGATTATGAGGATGGTGCCGTGGGGACATAATGTTTAAAACCACTCATACATGAACACGATAACCAAGGGGAACTTGTGGCGTAATCAAGGGGGCACACCAGTTGACTTCTGAGATAAGCTATTAAACCATAATGGTGTCATGACAGAAACCCGAAGGCAAGCCGGACCTGACAGACTGATTATAAATATCTAACACCATCCCCGACGGTGAGAAGAACCATGCTCTTGCAGCAATCCACAGTCAGACATTATCAGCGAAGAACACCTCAAAATATTATTAAGAATTCTATGTACAATTACCAAAACTACTGCCGTATTTCACTTATGTGAATACGTTCTGTATGAGTTCGTGGAAACCAACACATTTTCACTACGCACACCAGAGGGTTGATGCGACTTTCGGAGATTCACTCTTATTCTACAACGAGCAGGGTTTAACCCAGATCTCCCGAATACTTCTGTACACAGCAATTATCAAAGGGGTTCAATTCAAGGTAAACAGGTATATCACTATCGGTGTGTTGCCTTACAAAGAGTGGTCTGAAGAGCGACCTTGGACGGACAAGGCAGAGTGGTAAGTTGTTATCTTTACGATAAGAGATTGAGTCTGGGAAGACGAGGAAGGACAAGAAGATAGGCGGCTGTATTTAGTCTAATAAATGATGTATTGATTATTGGGACTTAAAATACCCCTGTAACATTGATATCATCAATGGGTAATCACATATCCTGCAAGAGCATTGAAGATGAGAAAGTAATCATATGATGTTGGCTTCCGAGAACGCAGAGTGACACAAATGCTGAGCGTCCCTTCCGCCAGTAGCGGCGCCGTATTAGTCACTGATTAAGTAATTACAGCCTGTCCAACTGTCGCAGTGCCCAATTTGTCACAGACTAAGAACTCAGTGCCTGTCAAACTAGCAAGCTCTTACCCCTGCATATACCATCTGTACTGAGTTACCAGACATAAATAGGATTCGGATGAAGAAATGGTGATGTGTCCTATGTCACTGGAGAAATAAATACCGAAATTGTTAATTTGGACGATGTGTTACTTGGAAATGCAATTTGTGGTGCTATTTTGCTCTGTGTCAGCTTTTTCTGGATCTCAGGGACCAAGTTCTGAGACCTAATAATTGGTCAGTATGTGTGTAACAGTTGTACAGGCCATGGGAATGTTCTACACTCCAAATCAAGTTGATAGACGCCCAACGAACTTGATATTATCTTGGCTGTTACGGTTAAAAGAGAAAGCAAAACCTAAATGAGAGATGAAATTTACCAACACAATTTATATCTGTAATGTCATGTGAGTCATAGAAGGAGCGGTCAATGTGCAACCTAAACATCAATGGAAGGCAACTGTCATGTTCTATCAATCCATGTATCCAACTGCATAACTCTCCACTCAGACATGCTGCACATGGTCAAGATTTTCAGAATTTATTATGGTATATGATGGAAACTCAGGAGATAGAGCTGGATAAGGAAAGCTGAACAAGTCAGGCCATATATATCAAAAACTAGTAGATGGATCCATATGCTGTAAATTACCAGACTAATGTACTAGAACGCCATGGGTCTACATCATCCATTGCTCCTATACCTTGTATACTGGTTGGTTAGAATCAGAGTGCCCTTGCAGCTTTTGGTTGCAAACAATTATCCATTGAAATACTACATTGGATGTTAATAATGAGTATATGCATTTTGCATACAATTGTTGGGCATCCAATGACTATTACTGTATCTTAAAGGTGAGTGTCAATGGAGCTTCAACAATGTTTAGTCTTACTGTTTCGGCAATCGAAAGACTGCATGGTCACATCCTTCCAAAGAGGAAGTATTGGTTATCTTTGTAGGTAAAAAGGAATGTGAAAGGTTCATTGCCTCATCCAAGAAATGAGTGTTAATGGAGCAACAAAGATTTTTGGTCTTTCATCATGGATAATCACTATACTGTGCAATGGAATTAACTTATAATCACAGTATTGGCCGCCATTATGGGCAAAAATTCTAGTAACAATATTGCTTACTCCCCAAAATGAGTGTCAACAGAGTGTCAACAATTCTGCATCGGGCATCTTGTATAATCAAAGGGTTATGCAATAGCATTAACCCATAATAAAACAATCAGCGGCCATTCAGGGCAAAAATGTTAGCGATGATATTGCTAGTACCTCCAGAACATGCACATCAAAGAAGCAGCAATGATTTTTGGTCTTGCATCTCAGATACTCAAAGGGCTATGTCACATTATTAACCCATAATCAAGGTATCAGCAGCCTCAACCGCCTCGATGGGCAGAAATGCAAGTGATAATATAGCAAACACCTCTTGAGAATGAGGGTCAACAGAGCATCGACAATTTGTGGTGTTGCATCGTGGATAATCAGAGGGATAAGCAGTGCCGGTAACCTCTAATCGAACAATCGGCCGCAACTATTGGCAAAATGTCAACTGACTCTATGGGAACTGCCTCTGTTAAAGAAGTGGCAATGGAGAGTCATTAGTTTTTGTCAGGGCGCAGTACCCTACACAGCATGAAGAGCACTGGATTATTTCTGAATTGAGTTATTAACTGTCAGTCTTCTCTATATGTCCTTGTACTTCACAACTATGTATGCAATGACTTACAGGTCTGACTTTTTCTTGCTTGTACCTCTAGAGCCAAGATTGAAGAACCAGCTTTTGACTTTACTAAAATGTAACTTTTAGCAGTCTCTCAAGTTGCATTACCCGGCAATCAAATTCCTACAGTGATGTTGGATTCAAAATCAGTAGATACCTCATTCCTAGAGTGTGTGATATCTTCCAATAATGAATGTGTCTTTATTTGTGATTGGAGTAACCCTACTTGAGCAATTAGATGTGATGGACAGTGGGCTTCCATGAATGTAGGCTCAAATTGTTCAATGCCTTGGAATAATTCTAGACATGTGGCTTTGTCGCAATTCGATTTCCATTGCAGAGTTGAGAAAAATGACCGCCCTGGAATCATATATGCCACATGTCATTAAGATCTTTGCCGTCCATCAGAACTTGAGACCAGCTCAACAGGGAAACACATGCTTGCAACAGTGCACATTGTAAAGTTGAAGTAATCAATATTCTTGGAAGTTACACAATTGACTACTTCAACAATCAATGACACAGCTTTGGCCATACTGAAGACGCAAGGAAGTTGATGAATTACAATTGTAAGTTTACAATGGAAATTGAAATTTGACATTGTGATCGTGTCTATATGGACTGAAATGACAGACAAAACACTCGAAACTGGCAGTGAAGAACTTTCAAACTACTGAATTTCAGCATGACACCTGGAATCACCAGCTCATGTTACGATTTGTTTCAGCATATATTCCATTGAACGTGATATCATGCCTAGAGCGACGACAGTCATAAAATGCATTACAGAGCGAACTGGTCATACTGTCCACCATCATGCTGCGCAATATTTGCCAGAGCACATACAAACAGACAGTCTTTGCAATTAGGAAATAATTGCCGTCAACAAAGAATGTTAGTTCAGCATTAGACGGTTGGACATCAACAAACAAATTAGCCATAACATTGCTCATTGCTTCCTATATGGATAGATATTTCGCATTGCAAGGAGTATAACTTGTATTCAATGCTGTTGATGGCTTGCTTCTGTCGTATTGCTAAATCTAATTCAAGATATTTGGTCCAAAGTAGACATTCTTGGACACCACTTGTGGTGCCTTTGAAGGTAGTTCATGATTATTTTCAGCTGACCGACTGTTGCTTTCTTTGAATTACACCTGATGACACTTCTTCAAAATACTCCATCGCTTGCGAAATACAATCAACTCTTGTATCCTCTGGAATCAAGTGGCCGATATTGAGATATCACATACCATGCATGGTATATATCTTTCAGCTTCCACTAGGTTTATTCATGAGCAGTCTGTGCATAAAACGCAGTATCATGTCTTGGGTGGCCCATGAGCGCAATCAGCAATATGGAGAGAATAAAATCATAAACATTGGGAAGAGTCAAAGACTTTGTAAAGAGGGCAATGCTAGAATGAACAAGGTGTTGGCCATGAAAACAGATTTAGCAAAGGAAATTGAGAAAGTACCTACTCCAAGTAATTTTGAACATCCTCAAACTGACCATCTTATAGCAGCAAATACGTGCTGTATTGATTAAGCTGATATCTGGTTGTCAAAACGAGTTCATGGACTGTCAAACATCCAAAGCACCAATCGCAGTACTATCAATTATGGATCTGAAGATATAGTGGAATTTGATACTGCAGTTGTTTGAGCGAGCTTATCGATTATGAGAATTCACCTGCAAGTGACTCAAGGATCTAACATCTGGTAAATACTGGCCACTGTTTACAACACATGATGAATGGACCATCGATAAGTTTGTCATGGAGGTTTTAAGGCCATTCCAGGACTGGACCCTGTGGATGTAGAAATGGCATACTGTTGGTCTCCATCACATTATCACTGTCTACAATGACAAGTTTGATTATATGGATGTCATAATGGAAGCATTGGCTAAGAACAAAACTCAGTGGAAGGAAGACTTATACATTGCTGTGCAGTTTGCATGCCAGAAGCTGTCCAAATATTATGCTGATGTTACTCCAACGACAGGTATGCTTCTCATTTCTGCACACACCTGTGATCCTTTCAGGAAGTTGCGAACATTTAGGAAGTGGGACAATGGAATGCATATGGATCATGAGGAAACAACTTCCAATACTATCCAATACTAGGAGGCGTTTCTGATGTATGTGGAGAATAGATACTGTGCCAAACCTCGATGTGCACCCATTGTTATACCTGAAAGCATACTGAGGAACAATCAATTTTCCTCCGCAATAGCATCTATGTTTGGTCAATCTGGTTATAATGCAGATAATTTGGCCAGCGATGATGAAGAATATACAATTGCTAAAAATGTGGCTGCAACACCACCCAGACAAAGCAAACGCACAGCAAACTTATTGACTGTTTGATGGCTCAATTTGTATTTAAAGTCTGAATTACTGCAGAACTGGGGACAAAGTATTCCGAATCTCATTCATCACCATGTTGACCCAACAGAGATTTCTAGGATATGTTGGATACTGGATATCACTGACTGGTTCCATCAGCAAGAGGAAATGCACTCATAGTATGCTGATCTTTCCAATGTGGCATGTGACATACTCTCTATCATACCACATGGCATTGGAGTTGAGCCCAGTATTGTGGTCAAGGGAGATGTTCCTTGATTGAGGCAGTCAAAACTACAAGCCAGACCCTTCCTGAACCAATCGTGGTATCGTAGTGTGCTAGACCAAACAGCATGATTTTTGCTGTTGATGTCCCAGTATTGGATCCGACGAATCATGAATACCACTTGGAAATGAAGAGGGAGGCGGTGGAAAGGAATTTGGAAACAATGGCGAAGCTTCACAACTGTTTGGGGATGAGACAGGGCAGCCAAAACCTATATGGTACACGGAAGGAATGACACTCTCAAAACACCCCATTGACAGCTGTAGGATTTATTTGAAATACTAAAGTGATCCGCAACGCATCCTGGTCAAATTTTCACCATGATAGTGCTGCAGCAATAAAAATGTCAAAATGGTCACCTGTGCCACCACTTTTGTCTGCAAAGTACCTCCCTGGAGGACGAACTGAAGTATTCAATGTCTGGCCAATCAAAACAATCGACTGACATCCAGTCTAAAATGAGAAGGATAATGCATCTGAAAGTATTTAGGACCCCAATTATTGGATTGACAGCAATGGTGTCTTGGATCATTAAAATGACAGCGAAGACGACTGGGAGAAGGACAATGAATTTGATGTTAAGCTAGGCAAAGGTATTTGGTATCCAGGAATCCCAGAGCTGAGGAATTTGAGTGCTGCACCGAATGTTCCCAGATTGATTCAGCCAAGATGAAAGTCAAAGGAATTGGCTAAAAAGGTGTTGATCAAGGTCAAGACAATGGAGACCAGCAGGAATAACGAAAACAAGAAAATGTTAGACAGAATGTGTCAATGTAGTTTCACCAGGTTGTTGTTGTTTCTTGGCCGAGAATTTCATGTAGAGAAATATTATAGCAGAATATTGAATAGTTGCATGTGAATATTGGTTAACATATATAAGTATAGCAGGCAAAATGAATTATTCAGCACAATTTATAAATTTCAATGGAATAAGAGCGACTAGTGGAAGAATACTACTAGGCTCAGCTTTGCGAAAGAGCCAAGTCTGGATCAGGAAGAAAGGCAACCAATAAGTTCAAACAATGATGAATGCAATTATTGATGGCAACAGATATTTAATGGACAATCCATTAAACTAAGCATCAGTGGAGTGTCAACAAGTAGTGGTGTTCTGAGTATAGTGATGGATATGTGATTTGGTCACTGTTATATTTAATCGTTGTAATGGAAGCTTTTGATGGCAACAGTGAATGTAACATGGTTACTGCCCTATTCCGAAAATGAATCTGAATGATGCATCAATGATATTTGGCTTTGCATCATGGGTAGCCTAAGTGGCAATTGGTTGAAAACATCCAGGAATGAGGTATTTGCTGGCTTCTGAGGCAAAAACAATAGCGTCGCACTCCCTGCCCCATGCAAAGGATGAGCATCAACGGAGCATCAACAATTTTCGTTATTGGATCTCGGTAATGTTACTTGCAGTTGGATGCAAACGCCCATAAACGTGATAGTGGCTGCCTTTCGAAGTACAAAACAATCTTGACACTCTCCCTACCCCATGCCAAGAACGAGTGTCACCTGAGCATCAATGACTTTTGGTTCTGCACATTTGGTAATCTAATTGGCGATTGGTTACAAACATCCACAGATGAGATATTGGCTGGGTTTAGGGGCAAATACAATAGTAACATGCTCCCTGCCCCATCCTGAGAATGAGCGTCGATGGAGAATTGACGATTTTTGATGTTGTATCTTCGCTAATCTCAGTGGCGAATTGTGTGAGTTATTTCTATACAATGTACTGGCAGCCTATTCAACTGAAAGAGTGCATGACATGTACATTACCCCAGAATGAAAATGAAAGTCACCAGAGTGTCAACAGTTTTTCGTTTTGCGTATTGGGTGATCAAGGTATTGTGCAGATGTACCAGCTCACAACGGAACTATTGACTGCCTTAATCAGCAAAAGTAGATCATACAACAGGAAAATCATGGATTCCAAAATCATCGATATGGCCAACAGCAAAACATGCAAGAACAGATTTTTGGCTGCTGAATATGTGATTTTGATAACATACTGCTATCAAACGGCAAAAACAAGTGCACTAAGTGAATCTATAGATGGACCCGCTTGGCAACCCATTGACAATCTGCCAAATTAAGACAGGTTGGAAGATTTCCATCAATGTGTACTGGAATTGATGGTCTTGATGAATTCACAATACAGACTGCCAAGTTGCCAACTGTTTGGGTTCAACCTGAACCCAGACCCGACGTGACGCTCCTGAGCCATTAGTAGCGCTATATCAAAAGTTAAATATTGGACTTATATTCAACAATTGGCATATGACAAGTTTGTTGCCATGGCTGACAACCATGAGATGATTGTTCAAGGATGCGAGCACCTAACATGTTGTAACAGCAGGAATAAAATTTGTAGATGGCAGCCATGTTTGCCAAGTTGGTAATGAAGATCACTACATGGAAACACACTCAAGAATCTCATAAGATGAATGACAGTGTTATGGAGTGACCGAACAGTACTTAATTCCATAAGAAGAACTATTGTTATATATATTGGAATGACACTTTGCAATCATAGACATTCTGTTGGGTAGAGTATAATAAATAGTATTGTTCAAGCATTACTTAAATGGAGAGCATTGGTACAATGGAGAGCACTGCAGCATCACTACCAGCTGTAGCAGTAATGGTGATTACAATGAATTTGATTTGCATCGTATGGATTACAGCAAGCAATGGAGACAGCTTATTGAAGAAGTGTTGGTAGTGGAATGATTTTACAAAATATCACATTTGTGCAGGTTAGTGAAAGTTTGATGGGTATATACTGTATACCAAATGAACAGATTGGGAGATTAGTTCCAGGGCTGGCAGGGTTGAAGGCGACGCCATCCAATATGTCGATATTCCATTGTGGCTTCTGCTGCCAGGCGGCTTTCACAATATACATGAAGCTGTAGCACACAATGTCTTTGATAATAATGCTGCTTACAATTCATTCACTCAATCTTAGTTAATATATTTGGAATCCCAGATATTCCCTGTCCATGTAAATGTGATCAAGATTTAGAACAAAGAGCTGCCAAAGAGTAATACCCACATCCGAGAAAGTCCTATCGGCATACCTCACCAGAAAGGAGGGGTATTTCAATTTGGTGTGAAGTGGCTAAGTGTAGGGATTGAAAGAATGTGGTATCGAGTGAGTGCATAATAGTTTCAGAATACCTCTCAATAAAGTTAATCGTATTGGAGGAGCTCCACAAGTAGTCAATTTTTTGTAAGGAGCTTTTGGCCATGCTCTACATATACTCCGTTACAGAATAGTATAGCAAACTATTTCCCAGCGATGGAAAAGTGTACTGAACAATGCGATTGTAGCAATCAACTGGGTTGATTTATGATTGAGTGTGGTAAAGGCACATATATTTTAGTTCTTGTATTTTTATCAACTAGACTTTGCAACAGTCAGTAAGTTTATATAAAGACAGATTTTCCGCATCGTGGAACTAATAAAACACTCCAGAGGAGTATGCTAAATTTCAGTACAGGTAATATTGTTCTTTGCTTGAATGGTAAAATTGTTCATCAGCAATCTAGCTCTTCTGTTTGTAGTATTGTGTTAAAAAATGAATGAAATGACAGAGTGCAGTACAGTCCACTGATGAGAGTGATAAAGCAGAAGCATATTCTTCCAAATATCATTATTTCTTTAAGCAATACCAAATAACACATCTTAATTCTGAAAAATATAGTATACAAAACTTATGTAAGTTACTCATTTCTAATACTAGATATACCATAGTCATCAACGACATTGGATTTATAATAATTAGCTGTAGTTCCAATTCAAATCAACAAGTTATCATCAATCTTGAGACATATATATCTAGAAAGCAAACAAATACTATATATCAAATTATAAGTTTTGTTGTTACTGAAAGTTCATATCATGTCAGAAGTATTAAATATCAAAATTATAATTTTAGCTATTAGATTGAACATGTATTTCAGCCAGTATTTGCAATAATAATATATCTTTACTATATAAAATACAGATTTTATTTTGTTGAATTGAAGAAGTGTATCTACCAATAGAAGAAAAGTGAAGTATAGTGTAAGTTCTACTAAGATATTTAAAAATATTCTATTTTCAGATATTAAGCAGAATCCTCCATTGATTTATATATAATATTACAAAAAACTTAGAGAATTGTTGGACAATTAATTGATACAGAGAATATCAGATATATAGAGAATTACATAAATTTGTGAATATTAAAGTCTCTATAAAGAATAGTTTACTATTGACCATGTAGAAATTAACTCAGAAAATTAATATTGTAATCTATTGCAGATTTAAGCATTATGACATTGTAAATTCAAAAAGTATTGGTAAATATATTGTAGTGGTAGGTAGTTTTTCTGCAAATACTAGACAACAAGAATCATTATACATTAGCATTTTGTACTATTATTGATATATAAAAAGAATAAGACCATTGTTTTATTATTGAGAAGATAAAAGAATATAAATCAAATTAATCTTAGTTGGATATTGATTACCAAGAATATCAGTATATACAGAAACACATTTACATTGTGGTATTTAATATCTTTGGGAAGGTATTACATTGAAAAATTTGCTAAAATTATTGAACACTTCATTCATAGGAGAAGAGAAGCTGTATATGAGAAATGAGTGTGAATTACATGATAGAAATTTGAATTACGGAGAAATATAGTATCATATTTTCAATTGTGTAACAGCAGGCATTAAATATTTTTAGAGGATGCGGTGGAGTAGTAAAATGCAAAACTTCAAAGTTATTCAAGAAGCAGAATAAATACAATAGTTCCTTGATATGAGTGATGTTTGGAAAAATATACTATATAACAATCCAAATTACGTTTGAATTGTATCGATGGTATGATGTTTAGTGCTAATATCTGCTATCTCGAAAGTTACTACCTGTGTAATTCAAATATCAATAATTCAATATTATCACTTGCAAGTATAGGATTATATAGTTTTCCAACTACAAAAGTCTGAACACCAGTATAGCACTTTAAGATCTCTGATATACATATAGAGCAACAGAGTAAAAGTTTCTTCTTCAGAATGACATTGTGAATGGAAATTGTAATACTATGCTGCTGTGGATTATAATATAATATTCTCCATCCTGCAGTATGTAGTACTACTTGAATGTATACACACAATGATCCATGATATACACCAACAAGGTTATTGGCCTTGAACATGACTTGGAGTAATAGATATATTCAATTAATTTGCTATAGATAACCTCAATATCTATTACCAAAATGAAAATATGTTTCTTAAAGACTCTGGCAATAACTCAATGTTGTCAGTGCGTAATCCTATACTAGAATATCCTGTAAGCTGTGAGAACCCTTGAAGTGGCCATAAGAAGTACCTGGAAGCACATATGTATACAGGTGAGAAGTGTGTAAAAATGAAAATGCTAAGATGTGAAGTGAAGTAACTAGCTGTAAGAGTGAGTGGGGAATCTGTAACAACATAAAAGTATAAGTAACAAGTCTTGGAGTACTGCCAGGCAGAGTAAATCTTCTCAGGTGTAGAGATCAATGCTGCCGAAATAATTCAGCTAAAGCCGGAAATTGCTTGAATGAGAAATCTTAGTTTCTATCCTGAGTTGAATGATTGTAGAACACCATTATTTAGTTTGTATTCTCTCTATCTGTATATCTATATATCTATCTAACTATCTATCTGTCTATTTAACTATCTATGTATACAAATTCTAAATAGGCTGGCTATAGACAGGACTATAGCTTACGTGGAGGTGTACCAGCAGGAAAATATGTCTGTAGGTATAGAGCTGTAACATAAAGATGAACATGGCAGTGAGGTGTACAGTGGTAATAATGATATACAAAACTTATGACTGAGTGAACGTGGAGATAGAGAGAGGTAGCAAACTTCGAAATAATCAAGAGTGAATTAGAGTCAGTTAACCAGAGCTGGCTGCAGAATTTATATCTCAAAGAAGGTATAATGAGTGATGAGACTAGGTGCATTGCATAGCTTGAGGTTGAAGAATTGGAAGAAGTACACAGAATACCTGTTATGATCCTGGAGAGTGGCCTAAGGATGGTGAATCTGAAGGGTCATCCATTGGAAGATGATGCTACAATCAAGAGTTACCTCCTGATAGGGCTGTATGGAGATTGGAAATTATCTACTCATTTGAGATAATCATGCTGGATACTTATTGGTAACTCACCATCATCTCATAATTAGACAGTAATGCATAACTTAACCTCAAAGAGTTATGTGAGAGTTGGGTCTGACTAAATGCAAGACAGAAGGATGGAAGATGAAGAAGAAGGATAATTTGGCAGTATATAAATAGATGGCAGTAAAAAGAGAGACAACTTACCTATTCAGATTACATTCAGCCGCTCCAGGGAATACTACTTTCCAAATACATGATTATTTCCATCAGATCAAATTTTTTTAATTGACTTGCCCATTTAATAATTTCTCAATCCCTGCTTCTCAATATATCTTCCCTATTTCAATGTATCGCTCTATCCCTGCGATTCTCATTACGTCCTCAACTTTGAAACTATTTGTGAAATCAATATTTTCTAATTTCTTTCCATTATTACAAACCATAATGGTGCATTCACACTGGATGCACAGATTGACTGGCTGCAATAAGGATGTTATGCTTATCTTCTCCACATTGAGATGATTATGTAATCGATCAACGCAGTCACAGCGTCCAGTGTACTTCTGTTCTGATATATCTTTTCCTGATAGTGCTGGCTAATCTACCTCAGTTCAATTGATTTCATGTGGATGTATTTTCACACTCATTCTGTTTTACTCTTCCAGTGTAGCTCCACAGTTTATTCTATCTAGACCTCTATGTGTATCTCAAAGTTGGCTTTATACCTCATTCCAAGTTCACTAGAATACAGTGTGCAACTGTATTTGTAGATGAACTGTTTCTTATCCTCTATGTGGATTTCCAAGTTCACTCTATATTTGCCTCCAAGGGCATCCCAAAGTTTGCTTTATCTTTCTCTTCAAGTTTACTCAATTAATGCCTGCAAGTAAATCCCAGAGATTAGTGTATCTTGTCCTCTAACAACATCTTCAAGTATACTCTATTTTACCCACTGAGTGTTTCACTAAGTTCAACTGTATTTGGACGAACATGTGCATCTCCAAATTTCACTTATGTTTACCCTCCAAGGCTGTCTCCAATCTTGCTCCATCTCTATCTCCAAGTTTCCTTGATTATAGCCTGTAAATGCAGGACTAATTTGGCATAATAGATATCTCCAAGTATATGTCCAAGTAATCTCTGTGGTTATCTCCTTATACTCACCTAGAAGTGCAGGAGAAATATCTCCCACCTGCACAATGACTTCTTGTCCCAAGTAACCTCAGGAAGGATGCAGAAGTTGTCAGACGGGATTTCTTGGATACTCAATTCTCTAAATTAACTGGAGTAATGTAGGGGTCTTTAGATTCAGCTGGAAATACTGATAACAAAATTCAAAGATGACTATACTAATACCTTGGGCTTTTGGTTGACCTTGGAGTGCAAGTGACCATGCTATATTCGTGTAGGAGGAGTAGCAATAATTTTATGAGCTGTTGGAGATGTAGTAAACCGGTGTGGAAGTATATTAAATTCCAGCCAGTAAGTGAACCTGGACATCATAGTAACGACTGATTGTTGAATTATGTCAAACATATCCAATCAATTCAATTTCTCATTCACATACCTATAAATCTCTCTATGTATGTATTTCTATTTCTATGTACCTATCTACCCATGTATTTCTGTATGTATGTATGTATATATGTATCTATATATTTGTATATTTATATATCAATGTGGTTAAGCATCTATCAATGCATACATTGCTGCATGTACTGAGGATCTAGCTGAACTTGGTGAGGGTAGGTCTGGAGAGCAATTAGAGGCATGGCTGAAAATGGGGATCAACAGATATTTGAGATGCACTTGGATGCTATTATCGTGTAAACATAGAGATTCACTTGGAAGACACAATTATGTGCCCTTGGTTGGGGTGCTTCAGTGACCGCAGCAACATGCTTGGACAGAATGTTCAAGTGAACTTGAATGAGTACTTGGAAGTGTAGTTAATGTTGATTTTGGAGGTAGTCAATCTGTGTGTAGTTAATTGAGAGGGACGCACAATGAGAGGTGAGGATTATATTATTGATTAGCTTCCAATCATGGGATTATGACAAGAGTTAAGTTTACATATCAGCTCAAGCAGAGGCTAGTTATTAAAGATCAAGCAGCAGTTGGTCTAGAAAGAGGAATAATGGGACTTAAACTCTAATGATCTACTAACACACAATCATGGAGATGTGTTCAGTGAAGACATTACCTGGAGACTCATACATACTGAGCTGGCTGGAGTCAGGTAATTGGATGTGATGCATGGCTTTAAGTCAGGCAACATGCTACAGAAACTGATAATTGAGCGATTTAAGAGAGACTGGCTGGGAGTTAGTCAATGTTTGCTTGGATGCTGTAACTGGTGTAAACTCATAATTATTGAATAGACTCATATAGATTGATAAATTAAGTTCATATTCTCTGATAATGGTACAGTTGTAGATTAGAAAGAGAGAGACAAGAAATGAAGATTAATATAATATGTAAAAATATATATGGATGTTTGGAAATCAGTGGTACAACCTGTTTGAGTGGGTTTAGAATACATCATATTAGTATACACATCTGGTAGATTGGATGTTGTACTGGACATATGGGATATGGTCAGCTGACTCAGACATGAAATTATTTTAAATTACAGCACATTATGATTATATTTCCAATTCCCTTCTATCTCTCCCTTTCCCTGCCACAACTGTATCATCATCTCAGGATACCTAGCTAAGCTATACTGCTCTATCTCTATATGTCATGATGGTGAGTAAATATTGAATCCAGCATCCATCAAAATTAGACTGTATTTCTCTCTCAGCCAGTTACTACTCTTGCCACTCTCATCCCCCACCTCATATTGTCCATCTCTGGGCACGCCATCAAATCCTGTACACTCTATATTCTTCTGATTTCGAGTAAACCAATCAATCGTAATTCTGCTCCCACGACCTCTCCCTTCGGATCAGCCACTTTCAGATCAACCACTACTGCCTTTGGGAGATGTGTGAATGTCAAGCTATCTCTCATCACATTGTGAAGGTATGTACATCCAAATGAGCCGATGTATAGGAATATACAGTATACAGTTGCAAACATCAACTGGAGTGATTTTACATGTACATTGGATCGAAAGGTTTTTGGTACTGATTTAAGTGCAATTGTAGCAATCAATATACATTGGCAGTTACATGGCATCAGATCATGTATCACTGTGACATCATCCATCTCTTGAGGTGCAGACATTTTGGGCTGCCCAAGCCAGCGGAACAAAATAGAAGGGAAGGGAAAGAAACAATAAAACAATTATCCTACAGATGCAATCAGAAATATCCATATGTCCTACAACGGAGCAATGCAGTGCGATGGCAAACTTCATTTGGATTCAGTAATAGGCGGAGTCAGGTGTAGGTGACTTGGGCAACAATAATGTGATAGTGTAATCCAGACAATGTGTTGGATGTTCATATTCAGGAATCAGTACAGGATACGAGTCAAAGTTGTTTTTCAATGTTATCCATTGCATTGCTATTCAATTAAATGAGTAAAGTCAGAACAGAAAGAAATCCTCCAGCTTTAACAAACCTCTCTTCATATAGATTTCAATGGCTACCCTCAAGTCATTCCTCATGCTTCAATGTACAATATAAATCATCCCTTACAATCAAACACCCCACCAAAACAACTCATGTCAAACATAACCAATGCATATTATCTGATATTGCAACACCCTCAGAATTGCTTCCTTTTCAGAACATATTATACCGTGATCAGTATACATCCTGCTCGTACCATCCCTGCATCATCCAATATCCCTGTCTTACGATAACACTGATCCATTCGCAATTTGTTCTATCGATCGTCACTTGTATTACGGACCGTGACAGTATTCGCCTGTTATATCGGACAACAACCTAGGACTCATTCCAATGCTTGTAGGTTCTCTGGGTATCGCTGAGGAAACTCCCCTACATCTTGTAACACAGATAGAACTGCTGTAGGTTCCCACAGTAAAGAATTATACCCCGTCCAGCATATGAGATACTGCAGCTGATTCGAATATTCTTGACTATCTTCAACACTTCAATCTTCACATTCTTCAACACCATTAACCTCAACTGGAGGTGGCAGATTTATTTATTGCCCATCGAGAGGATCATTCACAGCAGGATCCAAATGCTTGAGAGCTTGAAGTTGATGATTTCTTATTCATGCGAGTAGTTCTAATTCATTAGCATATGTAGATATCCTGCGAATCACTGTAACGTGATTCAATGATTTCCACTGTCGCTTTTGAACAGATCTTGAGGTTCAAATGCATCGAGCAGATACTCACACCTGGTTCTGTTCCGGTATATTTCGTACAGTGATTCGACTGCAATTTGCTTCCATGTTCTGCAGTGTGTGACTGCCTCTCATTTCTACTCAGAGGTTGTCATGATTCTGGTGCATTGTTGTCTGGAGCTGACTGTCATCCAGGCGTTGATGGTGTCATACCTCTGTTGGTTCTCTCCAGAATGACATTTGGGGATCTCTACCTTGAACAACAAAGAACGAAGTGCACTGTGTTGATTCTGATGTTCCATCATTCACCCCAAACTCAGCCACAGGATGCCACTTCACCCATATATCTTGTTGATGATTTGCAAACACCTGAAGGTACTACTCCATGTCGGGATTTATTCATTCCATTTGGTCCTCCGTATTTAGATGATATGCTGTTTACATTCTTTGGTCAATCCCCAGGTGTTGGCATATCAGGCCCCAGGATGTTGAGGCAAACTGAGGACCGAAATCTAAAACAATCATTTCTGGCAATCTGTGGAGACATACAACCTCATGCAATGATAGCTCTGGCAACTCTGAACCATCTATTAGTTCATGAGATGGGACAAAATGCCACATCTTTGAGAGTTCGAACTCTTTGCACTTTGGTAGCCGTACTACAATACTTATCAAGCAATCCTCCCATGGTTCATTTGGAATGGGCAGGGATCGGAGGGCATCAAATGGTTAATGCTATTATCTACGAGAGTGTTGGCATCTATGGCAGTTCCATATATACTGGTCAACAACTATGTTCACCTCCTTCCAGTAATACATTCTATCGATGCGATTGAAAGTTTTCACTTGTTTCAGCTGTTCTGCCAATGCCATATCATGGTGTTCTGGTTTGAAATGTAAACGCAGGGCATCAGTATTGAATATGTACACAATCCCTCTATATCATATTCTTTCATCTTCGTGTGTGCATTATGCAATTGTAATTTCTTTTAACCCAGTGTTTGTTTGGATTGCCTTGAGTATGGTTGCTGGCAGTGGCCAAGTCATGTCTGCCTCAATCATAAGATCAGGGACAAAAGGACAGCCCTGGATCTGCCGGCTATTCTCTGTCAAATGGGATACTTTTGGTAGATTCTGTAACTTTAGAACCACCTGTTCCATATTTGTTAATCTTTCAACCACCCCTCAGGGAGGTCTCCCAGCCTCCTTGTCAACACATCCGCTTTCCCATTTGTCTTTCCTGGTCAATACACTCTTTCATAGTGAAACCGAGTCAAAGATTCTAATCATTGTGTTAGTTTCCAATTCAATAGCATTTTTCACACACCTCCCTTGAGGTTTTTATGATTCGTCAAAAGATGAAGATGCTATGCTGCTTCTTCACATTCTGGTCTCCATTCCTCAAGTGCAATAATATTCGCCTTGAGTTTCGCTTCATATATAATATCATTGCATTCGGCCAGTGTATGTTTCTTCGAGAAATATACTACTTGATGTAACACCCCTTCATTATTGTATTGTGATCGTGCTTTAGTGGATACATAATCCAATGCATCTGTTTCAACAATCACCTCCCTCACATGGTGACAGTGGCATTGAACTGGTGTGGTTGTAAAAGCAGTAATGATTTCCCGAATGATTATTGAGTTTCGAACTTCCACCGAAAAGGCTAGTTCTTCATTGTCAGCCCTGTCAGCCATTCGGCTGTGTCAGAATACTTCAGTTTTCAATGTTCGTAATCACTGCACAACCAGAGAAACTGTTGTACTTCAATCAGGTTATTGAGCTTGCTGGTCTTAGTTTTCTTTTCATAGTTCCAAGTCCTCACTATCTACCTTGTCCTCATGCATTGAGATTCCTTTGGTTCATATAATCATTCCTAGATATTGCACAGTCTCCTGATGCGACTTGCATTGTTCGGGCTTCTAATACAGTGCGGTTTCAACCAGGCGTCGCATAACTCATGTAACATGTTCCACATCTTCTCCCTCCAAATAACAGTATATTCATAGATTATCCAGATCAGCTGCAGTGAGGTCACCTAAGGCCGCATTTATAGCATTGTTAATGTAACCTTGAAAATCCATCGAAGCATTCTTTGCTCCAACAGGCAGACCTGAAGGCTCAAACAAGCCATATCATATCCGGAAAACTACTACATATTCATCCCTTTCCTTAACTTGTAACTGGTGATATGCCCTGCAGACAACAAGCTTTGTATATATACCAACCTCTTGATGAAGGTTCGACTTTCCCTGTATCAGGGGAAGAGGTCACCTATTCTTAACTGTTTTGCTGTTTATATCACAGTAAATAATACAGAATTGTATTCCTCCTGTCAGTATGTTTACAAACATAACTGGCGCAGGGAACGGTGATGATGATTGACATATGAAGCCTATAGATATATTCTCCTCCAGCACCTCCTTTACTACCACCAGCTCCGCTCTTGACATTGAATAAAGAGCTGTCCAACTAGGTGTCTCAGCTTACATCAAGTGTACCTTCTAATCGATACCTGGCCGATCTGGTAAAAGTTGATCTGCTAAGACCTGACTAGAGAGCAGTAGGAACCCATGATACTGATGGGGAACGATCTCTTCCACAGGGTGTTCCTTCGGGTTCTCTGGTTCAACACCTGTAGAAATATCGCATCCTGAGGATTTAAAACTTGTGAGCACACCCTTCTTAACTGTCCGGAAGATTGAATACCTATTAAATATTGCTGGCTGTGCTTGGAATGGCCATCGTGGTGATATTCAGTATTTAAATATTTCCTTCCTGGAGTGTAAACCTATTCGAAAGGCTCCTCTGTAGCCCCATAGACTTTGACTGGTGCATCTTAGCAAATTGTTTTGCAAAATAGGAATCCAAACATGTCCGTAATTGATGTGAACAGTACTACCGCTTGATGCAGCTGTAGCAAGTGGATTCTGTGGAATAGAAGGTAATATCCTCCCTTCAAAATGAACATGTGTAACTGTTCTTGATGATCTCGAATTGTGTTCACAACTATACGAATATGTCTAACATCCCCGGACTCAATGGGTTATCCGTCAATGTTGTCGACTTGTCATGTGTCTTTCAACTCTTGTAGTTGTATTTTGTGACGGTGGGCAAAACCTTGATCCATAAATGCAATGCTTTTTGCTACATAATCAACCAATGCATTTGTGGGTATTTTTTGGCTATTCATGGTCAATGTACAGGTTATAACTATCTGTTTTCCTTCCATTGATCCTTCCAATACTTCCACTTTGCTAAAAGTAAAACACAAACATCCAAAACATTTTGAAGCATCTAAAGTAAAATATTTTATGTTAATCAGAGAGCCATGATGATGTGACTAACTGAATCTTTTTCTGAATCCTTGGAACCTGACCCGGTTTGTATTCACTTTACGTCTGCTCTAGCCACCTTCAACATCTGAGCCAGTTTTCTTGCTGCAAATTCTGCTGCCCTGTGGTTAAATCAACCACATTACAGACACCTTACATCCAGATACCTCTTTCTTTGTTCCTTTGGAAACTATTTGGCATTTGCCTGCACTGAGATCCATTGCTGCAGGTTCCGTATATCCGGCAACTGTTCCAGTTGGAGCTCCTGCATTATCTTTCCACGGGTTGGGGGTTTTGCGGAGGAGGTGCAACTGATCACCTCTCCCATCATCATAGCAGCCGTTTCTGCCTGGCATGGTAGAATTAGGTTGTTCCACTTCTGGTGCAGTGTCACAAATGGAGGGAGTTACTCCCATTCGTCGCCATACTGGAAGAAAGCCTTCATTTCCTCCGAAACTTCCATTCTGAGGGTTTTCTGTTGAGCTGAGGGATTTCACTGACAGTCGGCAGCAATTACACGCAACTCAGGATAATACGGACAAACTCTCAGTGTAAATATTCAATTTCGTGGATTTTCCGTTCCACTGTAGCTGCCCTATCTGTGTCCCAACAAGCTACTTCCAGAAGTTGTATACAAGCAGGTAAGTCCCCCAGCCCTGTTGTTCCATCCTCCCAGAGAGGTGGCGGGATTTGTCCGAAGGCTACACCTCCCAGCCAATTAACTGTTTATCACATCTTCCACCGTGTGTTGGAAAATCTACCTGGTTTGTGTTGAATGACCATATGGAGTTGGGCAATCTATTCCCTTATTTGGGTTTGATCTGACCCTGAACAGACTGTGGAGTCTGGAAATTTTTGGCCCTTGTCCCCATGTCGCTGGGGAGCAGCTGGGGCGTCCCTTCCTGGCAGGAATAGAGCATAGGGTAATTGTGTCTGCAAATGTCTCACTTCTGCTCCAGATTGTTGTGCGTCCAGGGTCCGTGCTGTCAGGTTGGTGTGTAGATCTTTGGTGGTCCCGTCCACAGCTGGTCTCCACATGACTTTCGGCACTGTCATCAGCAAGGCTGTGAATTCGCACTTCCGGTTTGGTGTGGTCATAAGCTGGGGGCAGTAGCTGCGAAACCTTCTGGTCCATAATCTCCTTCAGTAGTAGCAGTATCTTAGCTGGGCAATCACAGACCTGTTGTACTATTCCTTTGGGTCCCATGTACTGGGCGACCTGTAGCAACTCCTGTTGCCAGAGCTGAACTCATTCCTGGGAGTTCTGGAACCTCATGGTTCCTGCAGAAACTGTCAGGAGTGCTGATATGAGTGCCTGGTTGCCGGTCGACACCAGAGCAACCCAATCATACTGACTTGTTCCTGACATCGCAATGAACCAAGACCATCCACTAGTACCAGTTATATGCATCGAATTCGGAGAGGGTAGGAGTCAGGGGTACTTCGACACCCGACTGAATCCTAAGAGACATAGTGGCTGTTGCTGCAGCTACAGTCGGTCAGATAATAGACTGTGCTCCTGTGGAGTTATGCCTTGTGCACACACAGGTTTCCCCTGGATCGCAAGGGAATGAAAAATTAACTCTGAAAGATTTCGTTCAAAGTTATCCGTACACTGGGTCATTAATATCCACACCGTCGCCATCCCTGACTGTATCTGTTCAATACACATTCTAAGGGTTGCGAACAGTCATTTGTACGTAAAAGTAGGCTTCCAAACAATCATCGTTGGATGTTATTACACATATGGCTTCAATACTGGTGGAAGCGTTCAAGAGTTTGAGTTGAAAAATGAGACAACAAGTTCTGACATGGTTCAACCAATGTATTCAGGAAGTTCAGTTACTCTCATAAGTTGGCATCAGCACAAGGTGATCAGTGTCGGTTCCGACAGATATTATATGCGGTAAATTATGGTGAATCATCAACGCAATCATCCCAAACATGAATCTGTGAGTGGTTTCGTGCATGGTAGACCAAATAGGTAATAGAGCAAGGTTTGATACAATACTTACACCCAGTTGAGAGATGTCAGTACATTCAATTTCGGGTACAATGTATAAGAACCCATTCTAGTGTATTGGGTAGGGTCTGGTATAGATGATATTGCTAACAGTAATGCTAAATTATAATGAAGACCAAGTACTCAATGCTTGTGTCGAAGAATCAGGACAAATAAACCATGGAGGCTGATTTCCAAAGTGGTTTGTTACTTCGCTATACCAAAGAATGAGTCAGGCGAGAGCAAAAGTTAATTATCCAGTATCAACCGACCTCTCTTTATATACAACTCATTCCATGCTTTTGCATCATTCCTTGTGCTTCGATATATAATTCGAAACTTCCTCCTGATCCTACCCAGCACGAACATACCTCTTACCAACCATACACACATCACCACCTCCAACATCTCAATACCTCAGGCCACTCACTTATCATTACATGTTTTACTGCCACCACAACACCTCCTTTTTGTACCTTTCCCGTGTCTTCCAACATCGCTATCTTTTTGTAACACCAATTCCTTGGGAATTTCTTCCTTGCATTGGCTGTTTTAACCTGGGCTGTAACACATCCGGCTCGTATGGATACTCCACCTGTTGTGGCCAGTGGTTAAAACCTATGCTGACACTGTTTTTGGTGGGCCACAATCCACAGAAGAGGCAATGAAAAGAGGAGAGAAACAGGAACACATACAAAAGTGAACCCCTCACCATATCTTCAATTCCTAACCCATGCTCCAATTAACAACATTGCTGGAGCTCGTATCTCAATATAAGTGTTTGTTGGAATCGTCAGAGTGGTAGAGCTACCACTCATCAGTTCACATTGATGAGAGCTTCCACAGCTGACAATAGTCATAGCAGTCAATCGTATACATCAATTGCGTCAAGTTTGTTGATATCTACAATGTATGTTTCTCTTAAATGGTTATACTTACAAAGTGGAAACATGCTAGCACTTTCTAAGCTCTGTGGTAGTGCTTCCGCATGCTCTGTACAGTATGTCTTGCAGTCAGTCATGTCATTGACTCTTTAATGCTGCTTGAAAAAACAATTGTCGTTGGAAGTCTGCATTGGTGCCCATCTGGTTGACTTTGCAGATGGGCTCTAGCCAGGCGGCTCCAGTAGAATCTTGGTTGAGTTGTTATGGTGAAAGCTTGGTGTGTAGACACAGCTGTCTCCCCTGATTTGACATTCCTTGCTTTGCCGATAAGTGAAACTCAAATTGGGTGCAGCTTGCCATTGTGGCTCAGTTGAGTTATGTACTTTGGTTGACATTTGGTGATCCACATCAGCATGGCTCTTTGCTGCCCGACACATCTTTTGGCAGCTGTCATCACTGGACTCCAGAGGTTATCGATTGTGCTTGTATTTTCGCTGGTGTTGGTTGACCTGTTTTGTCTCTCTTGACTTGCTTGGTTTCAATTATCCTCTTGGTTTGTTCTTCCTGAGTACCTCACATCAGTCATCGACGTGCTTAGTGCTTCAACTTGCTTCAACCATTCCCCTGGAATGTCTTTTTGCCATTTTTGACATCACTTTATCTGTTCTCATTGTTTCTGACTTCAGACATTGGCAGTGAAATGACTGACAAATTTAAGGATACTGCGATTGTGTCGACTCCAACAACAGGTGTTCAATGGTGCTGTTGAATTATGAACTCATGTTGATTGAGTATGGGAATGGTTTGTTCAACTCCTACTGTCATTATGTATCAGTGCTGGTAAACCTGGATATGAAGATTTGAATAAGGGTAAAACTTGTATTCCCATGAGTCAAATGTATCTGATTTCTTATTGTGCGAAAATAGTGAAAATGTCATGTACACCCAACTGTTCTAATCCATTGAAATGCATCTTATATGGTTGCAAATGTGGACTCAAGTGATGATTGAGGTAAGTTGAATAGTAACATTCTCGGAACAGATCTATGTGCCGTAGCAGCAATCAATGTTCACTGGAGCTTACCTGGCATCGGGTCACATGTCACTGTAATATACATTCCGATAATTGAGAGTTCACCAGTAATGATAATTGCTGATTCTGTTATGCCTTTCTTTCAATTGAGTTCCTGCAGTGTAACCTCCTCCAAGACCACTGGCTATGTTGCTTGATCACTACCACCAAGAGAATCACTGAGATCATAAAATCACCCCTACCTAGGGTGTTTCTGAACTTCCTTGATCGAAAACTTTACTTCCAGCTGCAACATACTCAATTGTGGACTCCATCATAACTACAATCGTTTCATCGTGGCCTCCATGTGTATCATCAAACACTCCCATTTATGGCATCCAAATTCATATACCAGTAAATCGATTATGGCTTCCAAGAGTATCTCTGATGCTGCTTGACCAGTAGCTCCAGGTGTATCTGCAAACTGACTTAATCACCACCTCCAAGTAAAATTTTATGGTTGCTCGATTATACCCTCACAATTGATCTCCAACTCATCTTCGACAGCATCTACAAGTTCAACTTCATATTTGCTTGACCAATACCCTAACGCTGTACTCCCTCCTGCCAATGTTGCTCAGAGTACTGGCAGCCAGTTGCACTAACTTGTATTGTTATGCGTTATATGAGTGTTGCAGCTCAAGTTTTGATATAGTGTTTCATTGATTTAGAGGTGAAATAAGTCCTAACATGTGGTAGGGATTCCAGGTGTCTTTGTGAAATTTGGCAGTTAGACAGCTCTAAGCTGCCAATTTGGAGTGTTTTGTCTGTCAGTTCAGTTAATATAGATAAAATCTGAATATTGGACATGAATTTCCATTGCAAACTTACAATTGTAATACCTCGACTTCCTTGACTCTTCAGTATGGCCAAAGCAGTTGCATCGACCATTTAATGGGTCAATTAACTAAACGCTGACTCTGTCACTTCATTCTACTTTACACCATGTGGTTATGCCAGCAACTGTTTTGCTATTCAGCTGGTCCCACATTGTAATGGATGGGGAAGACCATGATGACTAATGACATGTATGATGCCTGGGCTGCCGGTCTGCTCAATTCCGCAGTGTAAATAGAAATGCCACAATACTGCTTTCTAGAATTATTCAAAGCAATAGATCGCTTTGACTCCACATTGATACAAGCATGCCCAGAATCAAAGATGATTTGCAACATGAGGTCACTGAAATCGTGAACACTGACAGATTCAGTTTTGCAAGATATCACAACATCTACCAATGAAATGCTTAAAGATTTCAAAACCGACATCATGTTAGCAATGTGATAGCTGTATTCCTCAACTGAAGAGACTGTTGAAAGTTACATTATAGTAAAGTAGTAGGCTGGGTCTTAAATATTGACTCTAGAGCAATGAGCAAGATAAAAGTAAGACCTGTGAGACATTGCATGCAAATTTGTGAAGTTGTATACAAAGACATATTGCAAAGACTGACAATTAAAACTGTATTTGAAAACTGTACAATGCAGTTTGTTGCTGTGTAGCTTACTGAGCTCCAATAACAACTGATGAGTCTCTATTGACGCTCATTTTTAGAAGGCAATAACAATATCTTAACTAGCATTTTTCCCATACAGGAGGCCAATACCTTGATTATGGGTTAATATTGTTGCACAGCCCTTTGATTGTCCAAGATGCTACACTAGAAATCATTGACACTCAGTTGATGCTTACTTTCGTAAGTGTTATTGATATCATAAGTTGAACTTTGGCACATATATCAGGCAAATACTGTGATTATGGGCTAATACTGTTGCAGAGCCCTGTTATCATCCAAGATGCAATATCAACAGGGGTTAATACAGCTTAAACACTCCTTTCGAGAATTAGGCAACATGTGTATTGCTTTCTGTTTTGCCTATAAAGACGACCAATAATTCCATATGGGAAGAATGTTACTCTGGAACCCTTTGATTGCCAAAAAGATAAGACTCAAAATTGTTGACGTTCCATTGACACTCACCTTAATGATATACTAACAGTGACTGAATGCTCAACAATTGTATGTGAATGCATACAGTTCGTATTGGCAGCAATTATATTGTTTCTGATAATAATTATTTGCATCTTGAAGGATTGAGCCATCTCAATTTCTAATCCCCCACTCTACATGTTATCGGAAAATTGAATGACAAACGTCTATCATAGTTCAGCACGATCGGCCTGCAATGAACAGCCTGTGGATCAATCCACAAGTTTGCAATATATATTGCCCGTCTTCCACAACTGTTCTCATCCTGCTCCTGATTCTCAATTTGCGTGACCTACCAGCAGCAATTTTGAACATCTCAACCATCTGCACCTGGTCTGAGCGGAGAGTTCTGCAAGTGAATGCATCGATTTATACAGCATGCCTGTTGTCATTCATCTGGGTTCCAATTCCACATTGACCGCTACCTCTATCACTTGCATCAGCTGAGTAACATACATTGTGTAAGTACATTTCGTCACTATAGTAGTTTTTGGTTTCTCACTTAAACATAAAAGGCAACTCGATATCATATTTCCTGGTCCTCAATCTACGTGATTTAGAGTATGGAACTTTCGCATGCCCCATATGACCCTTGCACATGCACTAATGAATTATCACGTCATAAAATTTGGGTACTACACTCTAGACATAGCTGAGACGTAGTATAATTGGTAAACGAATTGCATTTCATACAGCTATGTTGCCAAACTCAGCTACTTTGGAATCTATTCCACTGGCGACACACCAGCCATCATCATTTCTTCCTCCGAAATCAGGTTCTATAATGTAAATAGCTAGAGATACTTTATACATAGGTAAATGCTTACAGGATCAACAGGCTTCAATTGGTAAATTTGTTAACAACTCAGACACTGAGTTGGCAGGGAGAGATGCTACATGTTTGTATCACTGTGGATTACTGGAACCTTGCCTCATATGACTACTTCCAGCTTGAGAGGTCTGTTGCGGCATTTGTGATTATCGAGACACGATATCAGGAGTCTCGATCAGCTCTCAAACTGTTGTTGGTGCAGGGGTGGCTGTAACTTTAACAGCTTGGGCCTGAATGACTGCCGGAATGTTCAATTGGGCCATTCCATTCATCATGTCCCGGTCATGAAAGTTGTCAGCCAGGTTCTGCTATCCAGGTTGTGTCAATTTGTCATGCCTCATCTGGTTCTGCCGGAAACTCTACATGGGCTGCTGGATGGTGTTAGAGGTTGTGCCCGTCACCCAGCTGGGTTTGTCATCTTCACTCAGCTTGCCTAGTGGTGAATGATTTTCATCATGTTCTATTTCTTCCCCATTCTTCTTATCGTTGGAACTTGCAATATTGCACAGACTGTCTTGGATAGCATTCAATATCTCCTCAAATATTTCTATAGGCTTTCTGGTTCTCAGTCCTACCTTTTAAGTATTTCTCTTACCTTCCTGCGTTTGCATAATGGCGGTCTCTGAGTGTTTAACTCACATTCTTGCCATTGCAGTTTTGCGCTCTGTGTATTCCTGAATCCATTTCTCTTTCTCTTTATTGCTTAAAAAGTGCGTTTCTTGTCTTGTTTCCACTGCAAGCTTCTTTTTAGATCATAGGCTACACAATGCTTCTAGGGCTCGGACCCTTTCTGCTTGCAAACAGCACTTCCCTTCATTTGCTGGTTGTCGTCATCTTGTGGATCGCTTTGTTGATTTGCTAAATTTACTCACTGGGAATGGTGAAATGTTCTTTCTCTGAGCATTGACTATTGTATCTTGTATTTACTTTGTTGTTGGGCAAGATGTTGGATGTTGCAAGAGATGGACCACATGGAGGAAAGCTGTGGCTTTTATGTCAAGGTTGCTTTGATTGATCAACTGGAACAAAACCTATTCTGCCTATTGACTGTCAATACATTTGGAATGGCATTGCTACCATTACAACATGACATGATACTACAAGACAGCATCATGTAAGATTGTGGGGATTTCAGAAAAAAAAACATTACTACATGTCCCTTCGGTTGTCGAATGTTATTTCTATATCTTACAATGATGAGATTTCTGCTGTCGTTCACCACTGTGTACTTCTTTGAACAAATGAACAACATTGGACCGACATACTGCAAATTATGGGACCCTTGGTTACCCCTGGAACCTGCATCTATACGCAGTAGTATTCATCTTGAGTACAACTTGCAAGTTGGCTGTTACTCATTTTATTTTGACTGGAAGCTAACTATATATTCCACAGGACTTCCCACTGCTTTGTGTTATCATCGTCCTCACCTGTTCCACTACAGCAATTCATGGATCAACAAACACCTTATGAATGGGCATGCGCATTCGAATTGGGCCGACTGAAAGACGCTTCGTCGAAAGCACCACCCGGTTGGACATAGCAGTGACAGAGACACCAGTCATTTCCCCAGGACGTGGCCAATACAGCCAACAAAAGTTTGACCAACAGCACATATTCCAAAATGGTCCTTCAGACCAGAATCAGCAAGAAATCGAAGCAGCATGCAATTTGATGCTAGTTAATTCATATCAGTGTAGACGGCCACGAACTAACTCTATAATGTAAAGATGGTGTAGATGGAGGATTATGCGACCAAGTGATTGATGCCTGAAATGGAGCAAATCCAGTGTCGACTGAGGCATCTGTCTGCACAATCTGTGATATGTAACATCGACATGTTGTCTGTTCTGGGATATTCATAAAAAACATTTCTCATAAGCATCCCCGACAGTGGATGAATTAGGTTCTACATACAATATATCAGGCTATAGAGTCTTATACCGTCAAGGGAATTGCCGAATCTCATTTTCAGGAGAAGTTACTATTATCTTAAATGTTTCCATCATGTCAGTTACTATGGCATAGCAAGCATGTCGAGAACATCTAGAATGGTCTGACCAGCACCTTTCCTCAAAACGGCAAAAATGGCCTACTAAATTCTTTTGCAAGCAGCAATAGAGCAAACACAATAGCTGATCCTGAATCCTTGTGATGAAGTCTAAGAAGAGAAGAAGCGGGGAGTTGAATTTCTTGAGTATAGAAGGGTGATAGCTACGACCGAAAAACACCTGGCAATTGTTTGTGAAAATTACACGGACTTTTGTGTTCCTTCCGAAATTCTCAAACCATAGAATTCTCAGACAAGCTGGAGGTGGAAAGGAATGGGTGCACTTCACTCAGAACTGGAGCCACCTCCTACCAGAATGCTCCTTGCACCACGTGGTGACATTGAGGCACCTCAACGTTCCTAAATCGAAGGTGTGCCATCCAGATATGTATGTATACATACTCCTCCTTCCAATACTCAATTGATCAATCTTTATGACTATTCCAAGGATCATAAGCACAATCTAGATTGTATTTCAATTTTGCTATCTGATCAAGTAATATCCACTGGTTAGTACACTGTCTGCTGCATGTCACTACAGCTGACGTCCACTTTACAGATGGGAACAGCCTATTGAGCGAAACAGACAGTGAAGACATGCATCAATAGAAACGAAAGGCATTGGTGAGTGTGTGATTATCGACAATTTGTGGACACTTTAAAGTATATTTTACAGAATATATTTATATGAATAATTAAGAAACAATGTAGTGATAATGGAGAAATTACATGAAGACGATAGAATGGCTGTGAAAACTCCATTTGTTTTATACAATACCATGTATAATGGTTCCAAATTGCAGGTACACCTGTGGCAAGATGTGCATCAATGATGCGTCAAAGAAGCCTCAATGATTTCGCTTCTTGTAAGTAAGATTATTAAACAGTGATTTGGTCATTGTTATACATAATCAAAGTATTTGCTGCCTTTGTAGGAGGAAAGAAGAGCGACTCGAACCCTGCACCATTTTGACAATGAGTGTCAATGGAGAGTCAATGATTTGTTGTCTTGCATCTTGGTAAATCTATGTGGCACTTGATCACAGACATCTGTAACATGGAGTTCGCAGCCTCTATAGACAGGTAACCAACAGAAATTCCCACAACAGCCTCCCAGTCAATCACAACTCTATTCATTTTCAAACCTGAAACTCTGTGGTCATGAGCGTTTACGCCTTTAAACCCTATCAAAACTGTATATGTGGACATTCACAGCCACTGCACACTTTGATAAACTATGATGCGACAACAAAAAAATTTCACCCTCCACTGACACTCATTTTCAAGATGGGGCAGAGAGCGTGTCAGTTCCACTTTTGCCTATAAAGGCAGCCAATACTTTCATTATGTCTAACAACAACCATATCACCATGTAATTACATGCGTTATATAACCAAAAATCAATCACACTCCGTTGATACTCAGTTTCAAGATGGGGCAGGGAGTGTGTCGCTTTATCTGTGGCCTATACAGGCAGCCGATACTTTGATTATGTATAATAATGACCAAATCACTTATTAATTACTTGACTTGCAAGACCAAAAATTGTTGACGCTCTGTTGATGTTCATTTTGAGGACATAGTAAGATTGTCCTCGCCCGCATTTTTACACATAAAGGTGTCGAGTACTTCCATTATGCATCACAGTCTCCAAGTCTCTAATTAATTACTTGACTTACAAGACCAAAAATAATTCACGCTTTCTTGACACTCATTTCCAGAATGGGGCAGGGAGCATGGCTCTTTCTCATTTGCCTATAAAGGTGGCCTATACCACATGTATGAATGTCACCAACCAATTGCCATTCAGATTAATGAAGATGCAAGACCAAAAGTTGTGGACTCTCCATTCACTCTCATTATCAGGATTGGGCAGAGAGCATATCTCTCTTTCTTTTTGAATATGAAGGCAGCCAAATCATCAAAAAAGACAATGATATACCAAATTCAATAGTTTGCAATTAACAGTACAATATCAGAATGTGACCATAGATAGAATAACCTGACAACCAGAACCGAAGATTTGAACGGCTGGATAAAGTCAAACCCTGCAATACCTGCAGGTTGACAGGTATGGGTCCTGGTGTGGTCTGCCAAGTCCCAGTGGATCACGTACATGGGCGTGTCTGTCACCGAACTGATCCATTTCTGCCGTCCAGATCTGGACTGCTGTCATTCTACCCACACATGTGGCTTACACCAACGAATGGTGCTATTCATAAATTGACACTGTCAAAGTCAGCAAATGGGAAAGTGCATAAACAGTTGGCAACCAAATCCTATCCGTTACCAAAATAAATGATAAATGGCATGCATACTGGAATGGTCATCCAGATGTACAGAGCTGAAACAGTTACAACTACAGAAGGATGAGAATGTCAGGTGTGTCTGAATTGAGTCCAACCAGCAGCAACTACATGATCAGATGCTGATCAGCAGAGGGGAATTGAGTGACTCGAGTACAAAATCCATCAGGTGACATCGGTGAAATACAAGCTTCTTAATGAATCAATCCAACATCATGGTTGACAACGATTGCAGGAAATCGGGACTAAGCCAACTGGTCCCAGAAGCACATTCACCTAATATCCCGCTGAAATAAAGACTGCAGTACAAGACGAGATTTCTGGGGCAGCAAACATGAATGCCAACAAGTGTGTTGAATTTCAGGTGCATCTATTCCATACCGGGACGGACACCATCACCTGGAGTATTGCTGCTAGGGACAGTATCATGATTCAGATCAACAGAGTAAGGTGCTGTATCACTTCAAGTGAGTGGAGGAAGTGGATGAAAGAACTGTACATCTATTTGATCGAATTTGATGCTTGGTAGCTGGCAATCAGCATTCATCAGCACCGCAGAACAATTCAACAACATGTAATCCATTGTGGATTGCCAAAGATGGATCTTGTGAGCCACATATCAAAGTCAATTCAGCGAATAGATTCTGGCAGCAATTTCACCATCTATTATGCTGAATGGCTAAATATTTGCAATATGAAAGCAGCATATCAATCTACCATCGAAGTGGATTACATTGAAGAGATTCCGCAGCACAATGACCGGTGTACCAGTCATGACTCTATGTAGCAGTTACTGTCCTATCTTGAGCTTCATGGCTGGTACCATATTGACTCTGCCCAAATTTTCAACATACGATCCGCTGCTGATACATGGTACAATTCTTGCATACAGTTTACACCTCTACATTGTCAGAATAAGCCATTCGTCTGCCCCGTAGCACAAATGGTACATCATTTGACAGAATCTCTTGTCCATGAAGTGTACCGACATCTCGAATGATCTTACTTAGACATTCATCGGAAGATTTCGGATTTTCAATCTTTGGTCTGTTACTCAGTGCGCATATTCACAAGCACTGAGGAGATGATGATAGTGGACCGGTGCTTGCATATGATCAGAATGTATTCGAAGATGGTATATTTATTCAACTTCAGAATTGGCTGTCATACTACCGTCAACTATTTCACTGCCCCACATCTGTTGCATGTTTCGAACTTGATTGTAATGTTGAATCACAATGCCAAAGAAGATATTGTTTCTGAAGCTCATAGCTAGAGGGTTAAGATACAGAAAGTGACTGTGAAAATACCTTCCAAGGCCGAGTTCCTACATTTCCTGCATCACAAGGTCGCTGGACTCCACCAATTGGGATTCTCCAATCTGTGGAGTTCTCACCTGCGGGAAGAACCATATTGACCTTTTCCAAGAGGTACAGGACAACTCAGCAATGGAGGTTATGTCCACAAGTTCAAGAATATGCGACGGTGAGTCCAACAAAGTACAACGATCTGTATTATTGGGCTAATTGTGTTGACAGGACCATCTGAGTTGTAATTCAGACTGATAAAATGCACATTTCACCGGTTGTCTCAATTGTTGGACTGGCAAATTTGGTGCGAGAGAATTCTACATTAGATACCATTGATAGCATATGACTTGTAAAGAACCAGGTGGATTTAGATGTCTACTGGACTGTAAATAGAGTTACAATACCAAAAGCAAGGTGAGCAGGAGGAAGGTAGTTAACTAAATTACACTATTTCAGATAAACAATATAACAATTCCTCCCAGAAAGCACAGCTCCAGGCTCGGGGCGCACAGTAATAGTGTTGGAGGCATGGCCAATTCTCCCAACAGCTCCAAAATCTGCATATCCTAATTATTTAATTTTGCACCATATTGAAGACCACTAAAAACAATTCAAGATATTCTTGTATTCCGTTCCACTACATTCCGAGCATTGAGGAGCACCGGTAATGTTGTCTCTGACACGATGAAAGCACATCGCTTTGAATTCAAGCTGTCTGGGAGCATCTGTATAAGACCGTATATCCATATATGGCTGTGTATGAGAGTATATTGGACGATACGGTTGCACAGGCGGATTTGGTAATATAATTGAGTACTAGATAGCTAAGATTATTGCTGGTGGTTTCAGAGAGATACCGAGTGGTCAAATTATGATTGCGGTTATACCGCACTGATCACGTCTTGTGCCATTGGCAAGAACCTAACAATGAGTGCCATGATGTAGTCCCCCTCTTTAGGAGCACACCCCCTGGGATGCCACATACATGAATAAACATGAGAAAACATACAATGAAATCAACTCCCCAATGCATTTGGCTCTGGACGGAGTTAATGAGTCCCACAACCTCTAAGTGCCCGATGAGCAGCCTGATGGCTAATTCGGTGCACGGGGAAACTTCACCTCCAGTGGTAGGTGGTCAAACCCAGGCCGACGCCATTTACACTGGCCCGGGATCCATAAGAAGATGAGAAAAGTACAACCCCGATAGAAAATGTCCAATTATCGTTGAGGCTTCCTCAGATGTTCTCTCTGAGACTCGTCGGCCAATTCCTGTGTATTCCAGAGATTCCCTGGAAATTGCTAGCAAATCTGGATGTAACTGAAACACAACCGCTGTATGAGATACAGGGGCTTCCTGTAGCGTTGCGTAAAGTCGAGCATTCGGTTGACTTCCCAATTGTCAGCGTCGTCAACAATCCTCGGCTGTGGTTCGCATTGTGGCTGGCCAGCTGTATACGGTGTGTAATGGGCGAACAAAGAGACATGGAAGTCATTGTGCTTCCGAATCGTATGCAGAAGGTCCATTTCGTAAGCATGCTTAGGAATGACCTTACTTACCATCTTCAGTCCTGCCCTTGTGTAATACAACTTCTTGGATGGTCTTGTCATCCGGAAGTGCCGTGTCATAAGCCAGACCTTATCTCCAACCTCGAAATCAACCTTTTTGAAGCTGGCATATTGCATCTGAAACGTTTGAGCTTCCTGGAAGTTCTTCCGGAGAGTTTGGTAAGTCTCCTCCATGCCAGCTGCGATGGTGTCTGCTTGGATTTCAAATTTCAGGCTAGATGGCTACTTCAGGGCCTTAAACTGCATTACTGGATGGTAATGGCAATTTGCCAAGAATGGAGTCCTCCTGGTAGGAGCGTGTACCGAGTTATTGTAAGCCAATTCGGTTAGATGTAAGAGTTCAACTCAATTGTCCTGATCGGAGTTGCAGAAAGCCCGGAGATACTGCTCCATCTAATGGTTTCGACACTCTGTCTGCCTGTCTCTCTATGGATGGAAGGCTGTCGAGAGTCGATGGTCAGGACTCAAATGAAAACATTCTTGCGTTCCGAATCAGCATGTACACTGGGTGCCCCCATCTGTGACCATGTTGAGCTGGATGCCGCGCTTGGAAATGACGTGTTCGATGAGGCGCCAGGCCAATTCCAGCGAGTCAATATCCATCCAGCATGGTAAGTAGATTGCCATGTTTGTCAGTCAGTCCACCATGGCGAGAATCCCGTTGTAGTCCGATGCTGTTGACTCTGCCAAGTCAAGGACAACGTCCATCGTGACGCCTTCCAATAACCATAATGGTGTCCCCAAGGGCATGCACATCTGGTGACGCCTTCCAATAACCATAATGGTGTCCCCAAGGGCATGCACATCTGGTGACTGGCGTGCTGAGGTGCATTGATTCGGAGGCAAACTTCGCATCTGCTGACATACTTAGGTACGTGCTAGTCCATTGCCAGCCGGTAGAAATCCCTTGATACTAGCGGAGTAGTCTTAAGAGCTCCAAAAAGACAGCACTCAGGGTTGTCACGGAATAGACTAATTACTTTTCTGCATAAAGAATCGAACGCAGAAACATATATCCTCTTCCCGTATTTCAATACCACCACGACAACTTACCATTGACTCAGCTTCCCCATGGTATTTGTGCCATCTGCAGCTGTTTGGTGGACTAGCTTTGCCGAGTTGTCAACAGTCAAGGAATCAGAAGCCTGAGCTGTGATGACTGCTGGCTTGGGATCATCCCATGATACCACTGAGGTGGTTGCGGATAGTTGAGCCACAGGCCTTTCATAGCCAATCTGGTAGTCAAGCCTGCTAGACGGGTCAGAGGCAGAGTTCTGTGTACCTTCCAAGTCTTCAATGAGGATGTCGTAAGCCGGAAGAATATCCGTTCACCTGGCCTGTCCTGTGGAGAGGATGTTGGATCTCTGGAACCATTCGAGATTGTTGTAGTCGCACCAAATTAAGATCTTGTAATTAGCAGTGTTGAGGTAATGATTCCACCATTTTAGTGTTTCCACTATGTCGAATAGTTTCCGATCATTAATGTGGTAATTGTGTTCATCTGGAGAGCACTACCGGGAGTACAAATTGACTAGCTGCAGAAAGCCAAAAACAATGTACTAGTTGAGGATACCGGCCATCGCGAATCTGCTCACGTCCGTTTTGACAATGATTAGCTGGGCCAACCCAAAATGATGGAGGATGGGTGCCACAGTGAATCTCCTTTCTAGTTTTCAGAACGCCAACCTTACCAAAATGTAATTTGGTCCGCAAATCATACCCAAACCTCCGAGACACTCCAGTTGCCCTTACTAGTGCTTTCAGTACTTCCAGATGCTCTCAGCCCCCCCTGGAGCTTTGCAAAGTGCTTTCACACAGTGCAAGCACATTCTCGCGAGCTTCTGACAGCTGCTGCAGTGTTCGAGGTATATCTAGGATGCTACAAGATTTAACCATTAGGATAGTCAAATTTTGCAGCTGCTGCGACCTCTGCACAGGTCTGTGGGAAACTTTGAGTGCAGATAAGACCTCTGCGTACACTCTGTGGAAGACTTGGTGTCATATTCTCACACCAGTGGTTCTCAGGGTTCCGTAACCACAAGGCATTTCATCGATCATATTGGTCTTTGTTACACTCACAGGAATCACCACATCATAGTCTGGCATGTATTATCTAAGTCTCTCTATATATATACATATGGAGATACAGTGATAACGGAGACTCAGCAACAGGCAGTGTATATATGGGAGACCTCTGGGTGGATAAACATCATCTCATTATACGAAATACACACACTATCATTCCCAGCACTTAGTCCCATGCACTCTTGCCAAGCTTTTGTAGATCCACGGAATTGGTGTGGATCCTCATGCACTGTGGTGAAGCATTGATAGAGCCACCCATTTTGTGTGGTTCATCAAGTCCGGTTATCCCTTGACATACACTCACCCTCTTTCCATACTCCTCGAGCTAGAACCACTCTTTCTAATGAAATTCTTTCGAATGTCATGCGAGGTGTGGCTCAGCGTTGATGATGGGGCGTCTGCCTTCTATCTCTACTACACCATAATCTAGTGAACTTAGAGATGCACTCTGAGGGTGTGATCAAGTTACTTTGGAGATACTCTTGGATGCCGTGGTCATGGGATTCTGGAGATGCACTCTCATGCCCTGATAATCTGAACTTGGAGGCCTTAATCATGCAAGTTTAGAGATTCTTTTGATGAGTGTGATTGAAAGTATTTGGAGATGCACTTGGAGGCCGTGATCAAGCGAGTAAGGAGATGCACTTGGAGGCCGTAATTGTGCAAACTTCAAGACCGTAATTATGCAGGAATAGACATACATCTGGAGACTGTGATTGAGCGAGTTTGGAGATGGACTTGGAGGCCATGATGGAGCAAGATTGGAGGAGTGGTTGGAGGCGGTCAACCTGGAGGCAGTAGTTCGGGAGGGAGGCACAATGTAAGTTGAGACTCAATTCATTGGTTAACTCGTAATTGTGGGAATGTAGATATTTGGGTGCAACACTGTCCGCCAAAAGATGAAAAACTGGCTAGGAGCGGGAGACAGTCGATCATGGGATGATGCAGTATGCAGTGCGTGCAGTGCTCCGTCTATGCTGTACTCGGTGTATGCCGTACTTGGTGAATGATATACTTGGTGTATGCTGTACTCAGTGTATGCTTTACTTGGCATATGCTGTACTTGGTGTATGCTGTACTCAGTGTATACTGTGCTTGGTGTATACTGTACTCAGTGTATACTGTACTCGGTGTATACTGTACTCGGTGTATACTGTACTCGGTGTATACTGTACTCGGTGTATACTGTACTTGGTGTATACTGTACTTGGTGTATACTGTACTCGGTGTAGACTGAACTCGGTGTATACTGTACTCGGTGTATACTGTACTCGGTGTATACTGTACTTGGTGTATACTGTACTCGGTGTATACTGTACTCGGTGTAGACTGAACTCGGTGTATACTGTACTCGGTGTATACTGTACTCGGTCTAGACTGTACTTGGTGTATACAGTACTCAATGTATACTGTACTTGGTGTATACTGTACTCGGTGTATACTGTACTCGGTGTATACTGTACTCCGTGTATACTGTACTCAGTGTATACTTTACTCAGTGTATACTCTACTCGGTGTATACTATACATGGTGTATGCTGAACTCTGTGTATGCTTTACTCGGTGTATGCGGTACTCAGTGTATGCTGTACTTGGTATTGACTCTTGATCATGATATGGAGCAATAGAGAGCGATGACTTCACTTCATGTTCTTAGGTGATGGTACAGTTGAGGACCAGAACGAGAGAGATGAAAGGAGCAGGGGGAAATCATCATGAGAAATTGGGACTTAAGAAAATGTTGCGTGCAAGTGAACTGATCATTGTTAATCCAGCAGGTACGAGTCCTGATCTGGCATGTAATCACACCGATACAAGGTCTTCCCAACCCAAGCAGGCAAGTCATACCCCTGATTTTTCATATCTGCACATATCCTGCACATCATTCTCATCTTCATCCCCCATCTCTCTCTTTCTCATTCACTCCTCTACCATCATAGCAGAATACAAAGTTAAGTAATCCCTGTCTGTCTCTCCATGTCATGATCATGAGTTGACACCGAATACAGCATACACCAAGTGCAGCATCCACCCACAACTGTTTGGTTTCTCTTCATGATCACAATTACATGTTGACCGCAGACTCGAGCTTTACCTTCCGGTGTGTCTCTCTACCTGATTGACCTCCATCAGCCATCTTTGTATCAGAGCTCACAAGGAAAGGCAGATTCCCATGGTTCCGAGTTCACTAACTGATGAATGGAGTCTCAACACTCGGTGTGCCGTCAGTTGACTGCCTCCAAGTACTCTTCCAAAGTTGCTCGATTACGGTCTCCAAGTGCGCAAGATCATCGCTTACAAGTTCATCTCTAAACTCGCTAAATAATTGCGTCCAAACTTGCTCCATCACGGCCTCCAAGTGAATCTCCAACCTTGCTCGATTATGACCTCCATGTTCACATGATCATGGCCTGCAAGTTCATATCTCCAAACTCACATGATTATGGCCTCCAAGTGCATCTTCAAGCTCGCTTGATTACAGCTTCCAAGATCGCACAATCATGGCCTCCAAGTGCATCTACAACCTCACTGCATCATGATCCCAGAGTGCATCTCTAGGTTCACTTGATTCCGGCCTCGAAGTCAATCTCCAAATACTCTCTATTGACAGCTCCAAGTGCATCCCCAAACTCACACAATCATAACCTCGGAGCATATCTCTGTATCCACTCGATCGTCATTTTCAGGCACACCTTGAATTGCTCCCAAGCACTGCCTACAGCCAATCCAGATATACTGTGCGTAGATGGGTAGCCATATAGATACATATATACCTAGATGAGAATACAAACCGAATACATGAGTTTTAAATATCATTGAACAATAAGCAGTAGCTATGATTTCCAGGCGCACCAGCTATGTTCCCAAAGAAGATATTGTTTTTCCGAGACTGCTCTACTGTGATTCGAGGTGCTCCCAGAGTTGTCACTGGTGCTCCCAGCTGCTCCCAGGCTTGCCATCAGCATTCCCAGGCTTGTTGCTGGTGCTCCCAGGCGCTCCCAGGTGCACCCAATGTTCACTCTGGCACTCCGAGGTGGTTCTAAACCTATCATAATCACTCCCATGGTACTTCTCTACTAGTCATCAGATATCCGAGTTTGTTTAAAGGCTGGCAGGAATGCCCTCCTAGGGTCTGATACTCTCCTGAAATTGACGAATCTAAGTTTACACTCCACCTCCTCTCAGACACTGCTGGAGGCTTCCAGAGACAAAAATACATTTTGCTGACAAACTCGGCTTCCCGAGTCCATTCCCATTTGGCTCATCATTCCAATTTCTTGCCACGTGATGTCTCTGATTTCTCTAGCAATTCCATCAGTGGAAGGGTCACCTTGACATAACTCTGGATGAATCTTGAGTAAAAGAACGCGAATCTGAGGAGCACCTCGAAGTCTCTCACTGATTTCAGTGATGGGTAGTCCTCAATTGTGGAAATGTGGTCCGATTCCATGCTGACTTCAGTGGGAGTGACAATAAACTGCAGGAAGCTGACTTCACAAACTCAGAATTGAATCTTCTCGGCATAGCAATAGAGGCTGAATTCCCTGAGTTGTTGCAGCACATGGCGCGCATGGTCCTCCTGCTGCTCCTTGTTTGCCAAATAGATCAGTATGTCATCAAGATAGCATGCTACGAAGTCGTCAATGCATGGCCATATGCAATCATAAATATAACACTGGAATGTAGCCTGGGCAGTTGGTAGAGCGAATTGCATAACCTGGTATTCAAGTTCGCCTTTATATGTTCCAAATGCCATCTGTTATTCATCGCCATCGTCGATCCATCTAGGGTTATATGCTCTGCAGTGGTCCAATATTGTGAGTATCCTGGCCTCGCACACACAGTCGAGCATCGGTGACATTAACAGAATGGGATATTGATTCTTCACCATTGCTAGATTCAGCGTGCGGTAATCACACCAAAGTCTTAACCCTCTGTCCTTTGTCTTGTATAGGAGAATTGACACCGCTGCCCATGATGATGATCACTGAATAAGCCGGTTGGCGGTGTTTCGCTCATTGTAAGCCTTTACTGTCCTTAATTCAAATTCTAATAGGTTGTAAATCATCCCATATGGCATATTATTGCCGGGTTCCAAGTAGATTGCATGCTCGGTTGACCGATGGGGCGGGACTGTCTCCACCATTGCATTCCTAAAAACCTCCCCAAATTCTCCGGATATGGCCAGGATATGTCGTCCATCAACTATTGTCACCATCTTTGTTGTTGCACTGACTCCATCTGTAAACATTAGTTCTCAATTTGTACTAGATATAGAGTGGTATGAAGGAATATTCAGGAGTCCGGAAGAAAAATTGTTCCCCTCCATAGCGCGAAGTCACACCGTCCAGTACTCCTTTCATGTTTCACTGTGTCGGTAGCAGTCATTCTAGGGTACCATGTGGATGATCTTCTGGTGCAAACTACCACTGCTGATTCCTGCTTGTCCGTCCAGCACCCGGGGCCTATCACACTCACCCTCAGTGATGCCTTCCATGGTCGCTCCCAGCAGCCTTGTACAATGTCCCACGCTAAGGAATGATGTCCCGGCAACCTGCTCACTGGCCTGTAGATTGTGGAATGATGTTGCCCTGACTGTGTGAATATCTGAGATACCACCACCTCCTTCGGAACACGGCTTCTACTTTGCAGTAGGTCCCGGTACATTCCCATGGCACTCCTTATGATCTACCTGGTCCAGTGCCACAATGTCCGCTCCCCTTGGGGTTTGCAGAGCCAAGAGTCGACCGTGTTGCCAAATGACATCACGATTTTTGGACTGGAACCAAGGCATTCCCAAAACCAAGTGGTACGCCCGCATGGGTACAGCTAGCACCTCCCATTGTTGAACTGGTGATACATGTTCCATGTACCAAACCAGGAACGCCATTTTTTGACTTTCACTTGTGTGAGCCATTAGCTGGCCATTGAGGCCAAGAGTTGTGGCATATGCTGGTTCATTCGCTAGACCAAGCCAATTTTGCAGTCTGGGTGCCAGACTGAGGCTTGTTGCGCTGCAATCAATGAGCACTCACGCACATTGCATTTCCCCTCTTCCATCACTTATATAAATTTTGGTAATATCATTGGACGTGTCCAGTCTGAACTTGCTGCACAAGTACTAGCTTGACATGAGAGGTTTTGGGCTCTCCAACAACACCCTTGACTTCAAAGTGATCCGATGCGGTTGTATGCTGTGCATCGTCACCATCAAAGTGTGCATTGCCAACCTCTCCAACCCCAATTCTGCGTTGTCAAACCTCTCCCATCAGGCCAGATTCAGAGAGATGTCTATGAGTTTTTTGGTTGTTGATTGTCGAAGTACTTCTGTCATTTGAATTGGTGTCCTCCCTCCCAGTTTGGGGTTAGTATCTGGTCCTGCTGTTGTGGTGATTTACTTCCTCATAAGTATATAGGACAGAAGCTCACCTTGTGGTTCAGAGATCCACATGGTGAATATTTGCCAGTTGAACTTCAGCCTTCGAACATTTCCTTTGAAACCCATGGTGCTGGCGGTAATCCTGTCGATTGTCATCCCCTACCTGATTGGCCATGCTTGTTAGTTACCGGTTGGCTGAATTTACCACTGCCAGTTGTGTCGACTGGCGCAGAGATAGATGGTGGGTAGGCTCCATTCCCGCCTTTCGAAGACGAGTCCGTAGGCTGTTTCTGCTGCTGTTGTTGCTGTGGCTGCGATTGCTGCTGCTGTCGCTGCCAGTTTTCGGCATGTGTAACTTCCGAGACTGTAACCTGATCACAGAATTGGTCGAAGGTGTCAATTCTGGTGCAGGCGGGCATCATTGGTCCAACTTTGTTCTTGAGAGAGTTGTGGAGGCCTTCCCAAGCATTATCATTGAAAACTTCTTCATACTTCTGTTGATTCCACCCAGCGGGACTCTAATTAGCTTCCAAACGATTCGCATAGGCTCTGATCGATTCTTGTGGAAGTTGTATATATACTGGCTTCCGCGTGTTCACTGCCACGTGTCGTCGGTCCTTATCCCCATAATCCTTGGCCATGTCGTGTCAAAGAAGGTCGAAGTCCTGTAGACACAGATCAGATTCCGCTGATATGTCGCCCGCCTATTCAACATAGTCTGTCGTCGCCATCTCCCCCAGTACAGGATTTAGGTAATCGCTCCCGGTATCCAGAAGAGAGATGGCATATTCGATGTGAACGGGTCCACTGGGTGGGAATAGGTGGCTGTGGTAGTTGAAATTCAAGCGTAATGCATCCAGAAATTAGTCCAGCTTTTTTGCACAGCCGCAGTACTGTATGTGCTTAACCATGTTGTAGATGTTCAGTCTTCAGCCTGTGGTGCTTCGTTCGGTGACTTTGGTGTGTTCGGCAGCCAATTGATCCTGTTCGGCAGCCATTCTGTCCTATTTCGCCACCAGCCTCTCCTGTTCGAGTCTCAGTTTGGCTTTCCACTAGACCTGAGGTTCAAGTTGACTTTTCAGCATAAACCTGTCGTGAGTCGCCACATCTAGATGATCTTTGTCACTTATATGGGAACGGAGATCGCCAATGTTCTTGTTGATCGGGCTATCTTCGTCTCTTTGATCTCTGAGGTCATCGTCAAAGTTATAGTCATCATCAATCTCCACCTTAGATATGGCCTTTGGAGTTGTGCATTTGGCTGTCGATGCCACTACCGTCAGAGTGCCATTACGCACATGGATGTCAGTAACGTGCAATTGAGTTCTTGTAGACTTCTGTGGAGGAATGTTTTTTGATAAAACACATTAATTTGTGGCAACGCCTCAAAAGGAGTACATGCCGAGATCCCATGACCAAAACATATAGAATAGATCAACAGTGATAATAGTGTAAGGCCATATATCCCTATATGGCCACGTATCAGACTATATGGGAAGGTATGGTTGCACATGTGGTTGAAGTAATATATTATAGTAGTAGATAGACAAGATGATCACTGGGGATCTCAGAGAGATTGCAAGTTGTACATATAAAGTTGCTGTTACCTGGCCCTGAATAGGTCTCGTGCCATTGGTGAGAACCTCATCATTACTGCCATTACAATCTGGGAGCATCGGGACTGATTACAGTTGCTGATTGGAGTTGGGGTGATATTTAGTTGTAACTTCCAAACTGTTTTTCATTTTGCTGACGAAGTTAATGAATCAAACATTGTTGTATCAACCTAGATGCCATCATTCTATGCTTGATTCAATCATGTCCTTATATTGCCAACCACTCACTTCCATTCCAGGTCTGTACTGTCACCATACTAGATTTCATCACTGGTACTGTTCCACTAGCCATATGTTCTGCTACCATTCCATTATACTTGTCACATTAAACACCCCTTCTATATGCCAATGTCTTCTCTCTTTTCACTTCAGGATGGATTGTCTTAATTACACTGAAATCTATTTGCTCTGGTCTTAAATATCCTGTCCCTGCATCAATAGTAGTTGTCACTTGATTATTGAAAGGCCACAGTGTTTTTAGAAAGAGGTAAGACACATTGCTTCTCTCTTGGAGGCTGCCTTTTACACTTGACTATGGTAAATACAGTTGTCCTACTGGTGGCGCATTTCAATGAAGATGCATAAGTTATTTGAAATATCATACAACTAACAGTGCTTCAATAATTCATCAGTTGGATTTATTATTGTAATGATTCAACAACAATGTAATCTTAGTCTGTGTCGGTCACGATTACTTGACTGTCAATATTCCATACAGCTACTCATTATGCTTTTGTTGAAGCTTGAGGATTGTCCATTCCACAGTAGCTTGTTATTCTAAATCCAGAAAGGATACTTTCAGGATGTATACAAGCATTTTTACATCTCACAAACTTATAGTTCCATATTGCAGGGTATCTGTGAGGATCTGTGACAGTGCAATGTCTTATTATCAGTTGCAGATATAGCCAATCTTTGAGGTTTTATCCGAGAAGCTCTCTGGTTTATTCTTCATTGCAATTCACCACTGGGTGATTTGAACTTTTATCTGGTTCTGGTTGGGTCAAGACAACACTTGTGTGTAAGAAAATGTCTACCCTGTGTCATTTAGTAACTGTCATACAGCCGGTTCATTTCTGGCTATGTCAAAGTCCACAGTGGCAGTGTGTCTAGCAAGTTTGCATACTTTCTGAATGCTCTTACATCTCAGCTTATATCAGACAGTTTCTTCTATACTTTTCCCAGGCACTGATCACCTGTGTGATATTGGTTTATATAATTATGTTAATTTTTGAGGGTGGCAATTTCATTGTCTCTCACTGTATAGTTTGAAGCTAGTGGAAAAATATTCTTCACTTAGTGTATAAAAATCTCCTTGTGAAATATTGTTCCTTGAGATGGAGAGTGAAATACCAGTACAACTATTCAGGGTTCGAAGTACTGTTCCATCTGGAGGTAAACTTATTTGGTCTCTGCATACTTCTTCTTTAATTCTTTTGTCTTAAATAACTACGTTTCTCAGCAAGGTAGTCAGTATGTGTTGTTATGGTTGCTGAGTGGTTCAAATAACACTTGACCCAAGCAATTAATATATCATCCTGTTAGCACAATGCATCATATATATCTAGCAATGGCATATATTGTAATTTAGTGGATATCAAGTTGGTAATGAAGGTATCACTACAATCAAAGGCACTTCAACTGGATATAGTGTTGTTATTGCTACTGGTGCTTGGCTGATAGTTGTTGTATTTCCTTCACACTATTATTCTATATAATGCAAGATTCTTCTCAATGTAGTCAGTAAACTAATTAAAATGCAAATGCAAATTGTTCATTTGAAGTTATTGAAACATGGGATTCAAGCTATGAGTTCCACTACCTTCCTTTACCATTTCAGCTTATTGTAGAATCCTATCAAAGAGTATATCAGACTATTCTAACAATTCCTACTCATTATATTCATCACTTACTATGAGAATAGCATCAATACTCTGCAATGTATTCATCACATCATGTTCTGACAATGTACACAATAGTGTCACATAGTTCCACTCATTGATTTGTCATCAGTCATTTAAATCAAAACTAGATATCCACACCTGGTGAGCAATTGGGATACAGATGGATTTTATATCCAGTAACTGTTAACAAAGGTTCAATACAATTTTACCACATGGGAATCTAGATATGTATTGGTGCTAGATAGTCCGAATATATAAACAAACAAGGCTTGGGAGATTATCTAATATACACAATACGTACAAGCATATTTAATTGCAAATAAACTGTTAGTTGACTGATTCTAGTATTATAAACATGGACAAATATAGTTTTTATTGAAATCAACATCTAATTACCTTAACTTGAACTTTAAATTTCCATTCCATGATAAAGCAAAACAGTGAAGAGTCTGTCCAGAGTGCCAAGAAACTGTTATGAATAAGAAAATTGCTAATGCGAAAAGAAAAAGAAACTCAAAGACCAAACAATCACACTTAATGTAGAATTCATTGGTGATTTCAGAACCATTTCTCATACTCTGTGGTGCTCTCAATATCCTCAATTACACCCGTTCACTGCACCAACTCAATTCACATCAATCAACTTATGGAAACTCACGTAATATCGAAATATTTCATACTACTTCCTTATTGTTCGAAACAATTCTGCCACCACAACTCTGTAACATCATTCCAGTCTTATATCCGATGACATCAATTACTTTAATGCAATGCCCTCCATCAATTGTAGTCAATAATACTCTAAGTGACTCATCTTTTCCTGCAGTAAAAATTGTAGTATTTTCATGGTATATCTAGTTTATACTGGCTAGGTACCCGCTATAGCACAAAGCTAGTCATAATATAAACTTCACCAATAAATATATGGTTTCTCCACAACATCAGTATCTGTAAAGTATACTTCTGAGTCATGTAGTTTTATTTGCATTATTCAGTAAATGCCATCAGTACTAAATGTCTGTATATATCAACTCTATACTAATGAAAAGAAACAGTAATTAAAATCTCTTGTACATTGTACTTAGATCATAATTACTAGTGAGTATGTTTTTTACAGCATGTAGATTACATGTGAACATTGTCTTGAAATATCATATATTAAAGTACAAAGATTTATGTTGCCTTTCTTAGAATTGCTTAATGGCAACTATGTTGTCTCTCTTCCAGTGATGGACAATTCAATAAATAGCAGTTGTACGCAATTTGGTTTTGTGTTGGATTTTGTAGTAGTAATAGCTTTTAAACTATAGCTGAATGATCCAAATGTATGTTTCGTTAGTTGACTCCCTTTGCCTGTCAACAGGATCATGCAGCATATCTGTGAACATGGAGCTTAGAAATATATCTTGGGTTGTTATAATTCACAATGTATAACTAGCGCAGATTCACTCACCTACTTCACTCGTCTATTACTTAGTTGACAGCGATTTTCTGATACAGTGATTGGTGGGCTTAGGGTTACCAGGTATGGCAGCAAATCTCTGTTTATTAATGTGACTGCAGTGCCACATGTACCTGAGTACAGCATAACTCCCAGTGTCCAGTGAGTGTAGTAAATTACCAAATTTAACATTCTAATTTCTGGGGATAGCTCAAAATACCCACTAATGCAAGATACCCGCAAATATGACATTGAAAATCATTGAGTATTTAGTTGAGTAGGACAATATTGGTCAATTGAGCAGCATTGAACTTTTGCATACATGTGGCAGGCAATTTACACTCTTGTCACAATAATGTAATAGTAACAAATCCGTATACCTACAAATGGCCCTATCATGATGTGATGTTCAGTAAACTACATACATAGTGTAGTGGTTAATGGGTGTATACAATATCCACATACCTACTGAAACAGGTTCAAATCATGCCAGAGATATTTTTTTACTATACATCAGTCAGCTGGTAGCAGACCTGGATGCAGGCCACCTCACCTGTGTGAGTGTATGCAGGTATGTGCAGGCATTTGCAAATTATACACATGTTGAAGTAATATTGTATAACTCTACTATTTAACCCAGTGCACATCATTTTGAATATGGCAGCAATCCAGCATCAATGTGGCATCAATATACCATCCAATGAGGACTTCTGTGCATTCCGAGATACCCCACAAGTTCAGCCAATGTATTCATGTATAATGAATTCAACATTATTACAGCATTAACTTGGTATCAATAAACGGGGCTTTTTTGGTACAGTAGTTACCAAGATCCGACTATGATCTTCACAGCCGTTGCTCTCAGCAACCACACAACCTACTCAAGTGCTTCACACGCTTGATAAATTGGATTGGCTTTCTCTATTGATGAATATGATACGAAGTATAAATGGAGGGGTTGATTTCACTCCTCCAATTCAAGTGGTTTATTACCAGACGGTGCCAACGAGAAAAATGATGCTTGGCGCTACCTGATGGGCACGAGACAAATATGAAATTATGCAGTAAATGTTCATTGCATTATGACATAGTACCCAATCTATAATATTTCATCACGCCAAACTTACTTAAGCCGAGATCGAGACCAAGACACTCGAAGCATTAACGAGTAGCATCCCGACGTCATGGGTTGGTCGGATAACATGCATTCACCTAATATTCTACCTCAAATTCACCACCTATTACGATACCGATTTAAAATCATATGTATCCAGTAGAGATATCTTGCTAAAAGGGATGCTATACAGCTTCCGGAATTGCCTTCCCCCCTTCCCACTCAATTGAGGTTAACACAAATATGACGTTAATCAACAATCTTTAGTTACTCACTCAGAAACTGTTCTCGAAGTTAGTATATCGAAATGTATGGTGTAAATACTGGAATTGGCATACAATTTTTTCAATTTTAACAATTGCATAATCTTCTCTTTTCATTAGATATGGCTTGAGTGAAATAGGCTTGACCCTTCCCAAAACACCGTCTCGAATTCTATCTTTTAATATAGCAGGTCTGCGACTAGTCAGGGTCAGTCTTCCAGAGGGTGAAGCATGACTTACCCCACCACAAAAAGGTTTCCAATTTCATGCAAAAGTTCGAAGCCTTCATTGAGACTTGTAACTCCCCATTTATTGACTTGGTCACGATAGTTTGTAATGTCCCTTATAGAACTTTGTTAGCAAATCTTTGAGAGAATGCCTTCGAAAGTATACTTTGAAAGCATGATTCCTCCCGCCTGGTTGACCTGAAATTTCTTCAAATGGTCGAGCAAGAAGGCGCGAAGGCCAGTACCAATCTCATGCAAGAATCCGTCCAAGTTCGCTCCGTCCAATGATTCGGTGGCGATGCGATGTACCCTTTGAAGAAAAGAGCAGACCGAACGACATGTTGAGGTCTGCAGGGTTGTCAAGTGGACTTCATCATCTCTGGGTTTATAGTCTTGTTTTTTCTGTTTAGCGAGTAACGTTCCGATGTAGGTAATGACAACTACAAAGATCAGCTTCCCCAAGAGGGCATGTTAGTATAATTACAAACTCACCTTCCACGGTTTTCTGGAGTATAGTATTAATTTTCTGCTCCAAGTTGGCCAACATGATGTTTGTCAATTTCACCATTTCTCGCCGTGTGGTTAGGGAAATTTGCGACAGTGGTATCAGAGCAGTGTTGATGAAGGAGAACATCAAATGCATTATTTTAGTGGCTGGCTTAATTTCCAGAACGTAAGAGAGATCTGGCTCTACTTTACCATGCTGCTCAGCGGCATCTAAAGCGCTGTATAGAAAGCATTGTAAGCTCAATACCGCATCACGCGAACTGTTGGGGAACTTACGTATCAAGTGCAACCTCTACATACATGCTCCTTAAGTGCTCCATGAGAATCATCAATAATGCTGACACATCCTTCGGAGTATCTGCAGCTGAACTTAATTCAATGCTTCTTCCAACAGCTTCAGCAAGCCATTTGAGCATCCTCTTTGAGAATTCTACATTAAGCTTCCCATCGACATCCGTAACGATAACATCCGATAAGTTACTATCTTTTCCGGACTTTCGGTCCAAACCAATAATTCGGCTAAGAGCATCTGTCTGAGTTTTTCCAAGATCGCTCTCGATAACCCTCTCAATGACTCTTTCTCGTGACTTCTTCAAGCGATCCAGAACGCCGAGGTTTTGGTTCCTCTTCCTTTGACTATGAAAGATGCTAAACTTCAGTAAGAGACCACCGTAAAGTTGTTCTAGGCTTTCCCTCTCCCTCTCCATATATCCGCGGTCCTGTAGGTATGGCACGAACAGCTCTTCTACGTTTTGATCAATAACCGTTGTCGTCGCAGATGACACCTGTCCTGGGTGTCCGGTCAATCCATGCCCCTTCAGGTCCTCCGCAAGGGAGATCACAGCAGCACGAGAGGATTGTAGAGTCCGCAGAAAAGCGAGAGGTGAAAAGGTGACTGTTTTGTCGAGGACCATTTCAAGTCTTTGTTGTAGCGATTGTTGAAACACACGTTGCAAAAATGTTCCAAGGACTTGCTCCGGAAAAGGAAATACGTCCTTGATAGTTCCAGATTCAATCGTGAGAATATCTCGAACTTCATTCAACAATGACAGAAGACTGGGTTCCAGGCTAGGCGGACTTTCGTCTGGATTCGACAATCTCTCTTCTCTGGAACATGGTTGAACTTAGTCACACATGTGAACGAGCTGCAGATGTGGGGCTTTTACATAAATCTCGCTATAACTACATCGCCAGCGTGTATTTTCCCAGTTTCAATGAAGAAATTCATCTGGTTCAGAAAGTTGCTGACAACTGAAGCACCGCCATTGAAATCATGCAAGACTTTGGCGCAGCCCTTCACCGTTTCATGAACGTCAAATCTGTGAAGTCAGAGTGAACACGTTTACCTTCATGGCGTCCTTGTTGAATTTCATGTAGGCATCATCAAATTGCTTCAATAGATCCTGTTCCAAGCTCTCCGAAAATGATTCTATCAATTCCTTCGTTTTGGCATTCGATCGCGCCCCCTCATTCCTGTTGACAATCAAGCTCAACTGCCGACTGACAATTGCACACCTGATGCTATCTTCGATTCTCCCAGTTCTCCTGAGTCGCTCTAGTCGCCCGGTTTCATTTTTAGAAAATTCTGCGTAACACTGCATCAAAAACCGGGCATCTTGAGCCCTCTGTCGTTGCATGTTAAGCTGTTCCAATTGTCCACCAATCTGGACAGCCATGCCCCCGCCATCCGAGATGCTATTTTCCAGCCGGTGAAACTCGGCTAGTGTAAAATCGTATTTTTCGCCTAAACGGTCGAGCGTGCGCGTATGATCAATCTCCGCGCGACGAACGCCTTCCTTCAACTCAGACTCCTTTTCAGACAATGTCTCATCGAGTTCCTTCAGTCGATCAAGAGCTGCTTCAAATGTTCGGATATAAGGTTTTGGATCGAATGCATGGTTCGTGAGTCCGGAACGGCGATTAACGGGTATGCTGCAGTCGGTTAATCCTTCTATGAAATCCTTCACAATAAAACCTTTGTTCTGTGCAGGTTCAAATCAGGTCTTCAATTCCGACAGCTAATAGAAAGGGCACGAATCACCGAAAACTCTTGGAGAGAGAAGTCGCTAACTTGAGGATAGATAGGCCGAACTATTTCAGGTGCAATCATTATGCTGTAAGTGTCAATACAAAACAGATCGAACTATTCCCTTTAGGAGGTTCACTGTCGAGTTAACGGAATTGATTCTCGGAGACGAGCTCTCGCCCGGGTAAATACTCTCAGCAGCATTACTCCACGTCATAACGACTGCCCTGTCACAGGTTACAGGGCCATATTACCGCCAAAATACCTTGTGGCACGACCTTGTACCCTGTGTCAATGGATAAAGTCTCAATTTTAATACTTGCTCAGTTGCAACTATTAAAATAAGACTTTATCCATAGGGTTGTGGAATAGGGACATCATAGTGCACAAGGGTCATTGGACGGGTTAACGGAGGTTTCCCGACAAGTCGGACAATACAAGTTTCTCGGACACCGTACGTGCGCCCCACCAACTTGACAAACCCCGTGATTTCTCCACAACCAACAGCTCAATTAACTTAGAACCTCAGAGCATCCAACTGTATGTAGTTATGAAGGAACTGATATGATAATCACCTTCAAGTCAGAATTGTGGACTGGTTGGCTGTACGTGTATAACTATGTGGTATAACTATGTGATATGCGAAGCATCAATGGCATGGGCTGCCGATTTGTAGGTAGTATGCATAGTAATCGCTTGGCCTTATATCGACATGTTGTATCTTCTAACGCCATACAATTTAGTCCCTTACCCAACAATTTAGAAGCATCTCCCATAACTCACCATACACTTTCTTACTCGCCCAGAGTCAGTCCAACAAGAAAATTATTCGTGATTTTGCAATGGAGATTCCAGTCAGGTCAATGTACACTTTTGATACTAGAGACAGCAATATCAGTAAGAAATTAATTGCAAAAATAATTGCAAGATAATAGCTGCTGCAAGATAAAGTATCTGAACTGGCTAGTCTAACACCGGGAGATCCACTCTCAGTTCTAATCAATAAAAGCCCCTAATGACTTATGGACTAATAAAGAGAAGAATGATAAAGCTTCACTCTGGATGCGTATAAGAATTACCACCCAAGGAGACAAGGTAACTGTTCCGTTCTCTGCTCCCGAAAGATAGTATCGACTTAAGAGTATAGTCTTACACTATCAATATACTGGAGCACATGATTCAAGAGTATCCTACTCAGAACATGCTCTGAACTTAACACACTATCATGCTACTCCACAGAGTCCCTTTGGACTCAAGAGTATTGGCCCAGCAACTGGGATGTATACCTCAGGACCGTCTGTCCTTAAGTACGACAACTCGAAGTATTGACTTGTGTAATAGGACAGAGCAACGTAGTTTCGCCTCAGCAGATGGAGTAGTGCCGACTCAAGAGTATTCGAGCAGAAGAATCCTTTAAACTACCACATTATCAGGCTGGTTTCACAGACTTCCTTCGGACTCTAAAGTATGATCTTGCTCTCTTCCCGATCAAGGACTTGCTTGGACGAAGGTACTGAGAATAACCAAGTATAAAGAGTGATAGACATATCCATGGTATAGAACTGCAGAATGAACGTACAACTCTGGACTTCAAGTGGGAACGATCCTCGTTGACTTCGATGTAGAACTGATAGATAATACACGGGAATAAAGTTAAGGCTTGACCTCCAGATCGAGAAGGTCAATAGGTATCCGTAGATAATTCTTCATGTAGATTTTATGTTCGATAGTAGATTATCGATGTCCTTCCTCCATGTCGGTATTGCTGATATTTAACAGACGATCCACACCCTTAACAATCCTAAAACTGTCAAAGCCTGTTTCGGAGTTCACATACCTAACTGCCTCATCATCCTTGCCTTCAACCATTGATGGTCAAGTTGTAACTCCCAGGAGTACTAACTATGTCATCAAGGTAATGAGCTTGTAATGCGACACAATTGCAATTGGCGATACCTAGTATGATTACGAGCATATTTGAAGCCAATCATCAACTAATAGGTTCGTATCACCAAGAGCCAGTGAGAGTGCCCTCTCATATACCCACTGGGTACGTAGTTGTTTAATCATTGCAGCAAACGGCAGAACCCTTAATTTCACTACACTTTATTGGAGCCAAATATACATTATTTTGCAACTGAGCTGTTTTGGCATATATCAAGCGCAGAGTATCCTGTGCCACTTAGTAAATCTGAATCCCAAGTCCTATTTGGCCAGACTGAAAAGGTGTGGTCGAAACAAGGGTTGATTCGTACAAGTCCATTTTGTGGACAGGACTCTGATATGGATTATTGGTTATTGACTTATCTCTCAGATGACTCTGCATATGTCGAGATGCGATGGTCGTTTGATCTTAATGACATCTCATCTCGTCAGGAATGAACCATTGGAGCATGAGAGAATAGTCATTTGTTTGGTGACTAGGAATAAAGTTTCCTGCCAATATGGAGTGACCATTGATAATAGAGGCCCTATGACCAATACCAAACTAAAGATAATTCACACCTTATGTGCGCTCGGCAAGATCGCTGCTGTTGATCTATTGATACGAAGGTTGGGTAATGGAAAAGTGACTCATTGGTGAACCAATCTGGAAGGTAGATCCAATACGGAAATCAGAGTGATAATTAGTGATTCCAGATCGAGTATCCATTTTAGGATTATCGAGTTATCCAGTATGATCCTACAAATATACCTGTGACACCAAAGGCGTAACAGCTAGTCACTAACTACAGAGAAGAAGAGAAAGAAAAATAATTGGAAATATGACTGAATTAATATAATTAAAAAGTTCTAAATTATTGATTTTATCAGAAGGGATCAAAACAATCCATGGAAGTTGAATGCAAATAAAAAATTGGTACTTTTAGTCTAGAGCAGTTTATATTGCCATTTCAGTAGACTCTCATAGTAGATGATATAAACTTTTACAAAACTCTATTACCAAATGGTATTACAATATATATTATAGGCTGCTTCAGTTGTTATTATATTTCTGTACTTATTACATCTTTAGAGTTGTAAATTATTAGGTGCTATTTCTGCTGTAGATATAAAGCAAGTAGTTTATACATTTGTAAATTCATATTGTTATTACCAAATTATAAACTATAACATACTAATACAACAGCTTTTTAAGCTACCTAGACAATGTCGAAATGTAATAATAATGGTGACATGTGACCTGTAGTATGATATGCACCACTGGGTAGAAGTCACCACTATGGAATATAGATCAGTATCAAGTTCCTTACAATATGACTCAATATATACTTATACGCACACATGTGCAACTGTACAACTATATCATATATGGACAGTGAAGTGTAGCTATACGTGACTCTCTGCTATTCAAAAATATTCTGTTATCAGATGCGTTTTACTCCCTAGGCTAAATGAATTGTACCCCTACCGTTAACATTCACACAGCCTGGAGAAAATAAACTACCTGCATTGCAATTTCATTGTTAGTCATCTACAATGCCTTGTAAGAATACTGCTAGCTGTTAATTGGACATGGGCATTATACAATTCAGTGCAGTAAACTTACGGTCTCCTCTTGGCTGTACAACTCCAATACTCACACGACTAGAAAGTAGATTTCAGCTGAAGAAATTCTACAACAAGAGTAATCATGTGGACAAACAACCGAACGCCAAGAGGGGAGTTGGCCTAACTGACCATCAGTGTGTCAACTATAGTGACTGGAAGCAAACTGAGTAATTTGAGATAGTGGCTGTATGATGGATGTTATTGGAATAGCAACAGTACCAACTGCATTTGGCAAATCAAGATAAGTTCATATTCTGACTACTTTATTGAGCTCCCATTATTGAAGTCTACATGATTGCAGTACTTCTAAACTCAGTAATTTACACTGGAAATCCACACAAATCCTAGGATAATATACCAGGGAACAGATATATCTCCCACCTTTAGATCCAAATATAGTTTGAAGTCGTTAAGTCAAATAATACCCAACAGTGTTGGTACTGCAGCAACCAATTTGTTTGAATACCTTCTAAGGAGATGATAAGTAATATTGATGCAAGATGAGCTGGCCATTATGACAAAGAGCCAAAAATTGCTCATGATGGCCACAATATTTTACCGGAGTGGGTGTTCGGTCTTGGAAATAACCTTACAATTCTGCTTACATATTCCCAGTTATTTCACTATTGGTGATTTTCAGTCTTGTAATAGACCTCATGATGACAAGTGCATCCAAGGTGGATTAACCTGAAGTACATCAGCTGTAAATGTGCAGTGCAATATGTGGAATGATTAATTGTCTGTCTCCTATTGAAGGTGGTGGCGAAACTAATATGGAGCCCCACTATCCAGATCATACATAATATCGTGGGCTATGTATGTACTGTACTTTGGAGGTTGACTTGGCTGCTGTAGAGTGTCCAATCCAAACAAAGATAGAGGTCACATGATGACAATAGTGTAGCAAACAGACTGGAAGATTGCAACAGTCTATTGGGGGCAGCAGATGTACTGCTGTGAATAGTGTTAGCAACGATTCCAAATTGGCGGTTTGGGTCAGGGTCTGGGTTGGAACCGAACTGGAACCGGTGCGATGGGTTATACCTTATCAAAAAACCTAACCCTACCAAACCGATGGGTTTTTGGCCGGTTCCACACTTTCGCAAACTCAAAACTTTAGCTCAAATGAAGTATTTGAGTTCTGATCATATTATAATATGATATACAAGTAAAAGATGCAGTTTTAGATGCTCTTTCACCTCCAATTCTCCAATTGGCGATCCGATCAGTATTCGTTGAGTTGCGGTGTGATAACGGCAAGCATTGGGCATTATTCGAAATGACTTAACGAATATTGATCGGATCGCAAATTGAAGAATGGGAGGTGAAAGAGCATCTAAAACTGCATCTTTTATGTATATATCATATTGTGATATGATCAAACATCCAATGCTTAATTGGAGCCAAACTTCTGAGTTTACAAAAATGAGGCTCTGCTGTCTGATATACCCAGCCAAAAAACCATGGGTTTATGTCCGGTCTGGGTAACATCCCCACCAAGACAGAGAGAGTCTGGTTTTTGGACGGGTCTGGAACAGAACCGAACAGTTTTTCAGGTCCCAACCCGGACTGCTGGCGGGGTACCCGGATCTGTCCCTAACTCTCGCTTTGAATGCCTATGTTCATCTTTTAAGGCATCTTGGATTGATGTAAGGTCCTGTGCTCCCCAGAGACTGTACCTGTATATTGCATTTCCCGCACAACTGAAACCATGCATATTAATGATCTGACATTCCATCAACACATGATGAATACAGTGGCCGCTGTAAGTAACTGTTAATGTCGCCACTGCAGAAGATCCAGATCAGGTTGTTAATACGAATCCGAATGCAGCACGAGAGAGCATGGAGCTGTGGCAGTAGTCATGTCAAAACAGAACCCCACTTAGGTATACTTGAACGTCTGGTCCTGGCTCATCAAGTCATAATGGCAGGTTGTTGGAGTCATGGGTTTTGGCACATTCTTGGGAATACTGCTTGATCAGCAGGTCTCTGGTTTACTCTCCCAAGGATCATCGGCAATCTCAAATCCCTAATCGCAGATGGAGGCTAATGTACAGATTGTGGTACAGACAGTGTACCTACTGATTATTGAGGTTGTATCCCCATGACATAAAAGTACTAGGTGGACATATTCCTCAAAGATGTGGCAGCGACTTTTGCGCCACACAGGCCAATTGACCATGAAATGAATTTGGAATCAGATTTCGATTGAACATACAGCTGATTCTACAATCTGTCTAATCACAATCTCCTGAAGTAGCTAGAATGTTTTTTGGACACCAAAAGGATGGTGGACTGCAACTGCATGTGGACTGCTTCTATAGTGAAATGAGAGAGCTACAGTGCCGAGAGCCAATCAGGTGAACTGCTGAGCACCTCTCGCTGGATCCAAAAGGAATGTGTATCAAGAACCAGTTCTGCCTTCAGAATCGGAGGGAGGGGATGAGAGGAACCGATTGATGACTGAGCCATGTGGAAGCACACTCATTACATGAGTCTATTAAAGATCCACAAGATTGAATTAGACCACAAGCTGCGAAACATACAGTGTACGTTGCCATTATGCAGGTGGACAGCAATGGTTGTGTCAAGGTGTAGCTCTATTAAATGCTTATGTAGTAGTTAGTTCTAGCAAGATGTCAGCTTGATAATCAATTACATTCACTTCTATACATACAGAGAGGCTATTTGCCAACATTGGTAGCAGCAGCGACACTTGACTTCTGATGGTCTCACAAGCATCAGAAGCTATCTAAAAACAACACATGATGGTGGATTCACTTAGATTATTATTAAACCAGTGGACTTCCGGTGAAGTGGAGACATCCCACAAGTCCTCCGACTTCGCAACACTTTCTGCTACACATGACACACATGGTACACAAGATGTTAGTTTCATGCACAGAATCTGGAATCCAGAGTCAATTAGATTCAACAGCAGGTTCATGAGTTCAGCCACCACGGACTTCCAATCTACAGAACTTCACAGGACAGTGTACGGTACAAAGCAAATGAACATTATTGACGATGGCCCCGAGCACTTTTCTGAGCAAGCAATCAACTTAATCAGGGCTACAGAGGATGTCTGACTGGAGATCATGGATGTTCACCATGCTGAGAGTTTTGAACAAGCGAAGAACTTTGGCAATAGTTGCATCCTTAACAAACGCATTGCCGCTGAAGTTAAGGACTTGGGGGCTGCTGTGCCTGTCTGAGATGGTGTCAGCAAGATAATAGGAGCTGCTCACAAAGAAATTGAACTGTTGGAGGAAGTTCTCTGGATCGAGAAACGATGCTCTGTTAAATGGGAAAGCAGGCGCAACTAGTGCAAGTCGGAGTCTGAGGTAACAGAGCAGACCAGTATCGCACAGCACTGGCAGGGGGAAGACATGCTATGGCAACAAGTGAAGAATGTTTCATCGCAGAGAAGTGGCCTTGAACTTGAGCTGAGAGTATTTGAATGTGCGATTCAATGACATCCAGTAACAAAGAGGATGGGACACAAGAACAGAACACCTCAGAACTGACCTGAGGCCCATCCTCCATCCACCGATCTGCAATACTGCCTTGAGCCTTTTCCAGGATTCATGGCTCTTCCAAACCGGCCCCTGGCCTGTCTGGAAGCTGTGGTATTGCTGTCAAGTCGTCCAAAATTGCAATGTATGAGGGCAAATACACTCTGGATAATATCTCTGCCTTTCATTTTGCTATGAGATGGCACTTCAAGAATGTTGCCCAGGCCATAGAATGGGTTCGCACATCAGATTGGGGTCAACAAGTAGTGCTACAGGGTAAAGAAAATGCTGCAGTTTGGGCCATGCATCGTTTCCCAATGACTATGCCCATCAAATGGTGTACCTTTTGCATGTAGTTGAAAGCTAACTTCTTCGGTCCAACGCCCATGATTTAGTCATGCAGCAGTGGGCGGAATCGAGCCAAAAGCAGCGAGAATGTGTCACAGAGGCCAATGAGCAATTTTGGTTGTCTCCATTCAAAGTTGGACCCCCTGCAGCTTATGGTAGCAGAAATGTTAGCCAACACTGTTCGGTATATAATCGAAACAGGCAATCTGGAAGTAAATAAAGACTGGGTCCCTTATATTGGCATGCATAATTGGTCTCCAACCCTTGAGCGGCGCATGTAACACCTCATGGTGATGGACAAATTGCTTGACAACTCTCAACAAGGAACTGGCTCCAGCATGATCACAACTAGGAACATCTTAGCTAGGTCAATGGACTCTAACACAGGTGGTACAGATGATGCAGCTGGCACAGCCAAAGACGATTGTAAATCCAGCTATAATTGTGGCCACGCTGGTCATATCTGTCACAATTGTCCAAAAGGTGACTTGATGAAGAAGCTACTGGAACAAGCTTTGGTTGGCAAAAATGCCCTCAATTCAGAGTCTGGGGGCCCACACAAGGACGAGTAAAAAGGAGGCGCACCGACCATTCGAAAAGCGAGTGGACGGCTTGGTGTGGAGAAAGTGGTGAAGCCGGGGACAGCCAATTAGGCCAAGAGGGAGTTGAAAAGTTGCACAGACTTGGACATTGAGACAGGAAATGAGAATGGTGGTCAGTACTCGTTGGTTCAAAGTGGATTCGGACACATGATCCCCACCGGGGGCTTGGACACTCGCATGCCGGTATGCCTGGTTTCTCCCCTATCCTCGCTTCTTCAGCAGCAGCCTGGAGGCTACAGCGAGGAAGAAAGGTGTTTACTTCCTGCACCCTGCGGAACTGAAGCTAATTGTATAGGCCTTGAAATCACACCCTGTCATTGTACAGCCATTGTCGCCCTGCATCATCCACAGCTTGGGGTCAACCCCTTGTCTTTTAGAAAGATTTCAGTAACCTCCGGGGTTCCTAAGTCTACCTGTGGCGACATCCTCAAGCATGCTCTCCAAAATGCTACAGCAAAGTGGCTGATGCAGACTGAGGCTGGTGGAAATACAGGGTCTATTGCACAGAGGGAAGTTGAAAGAAGTGGTAGCGAGGTTCAGGCACCAGGGGGTATTGAGTTGGAGGAAGATGACATACCACTACTGGAATTGATAAGTGCTGAGTGTTTGGACTGAGATGCAAGCGGTGGATGGCCTCAGGCACTGTCAAAAGATGAAAAAGATGATCTTGTGGCAACAGTCAAAAGAAATTGGGGAACATAACATATGTCTTTAACTGGAATTCAGTTAGAGGCTGGACTTGGCCATGTTAGTAGAGGTACTATATTTGATACCGTGCATACTAGGGGAAGTAAAGCTTATGTGGAGAAATGCAAGTTTATTCTTGATGAAGATAATAAGAAGCGGAGAGTGGTAAGTGGTACCAGTTTGCCAAGACTCTGCCGAGTGAAATTTAGGCTGAAGATTAATAGAATTGGTGTTACGAGAAAAAAGAATGGACTGTTGATGGCGAGTGGAAAAATATAAGCTTTACAGATGAAATGTCAATTGAAGTTGGCGGTACCTTTGGCATTTCATTTGTATGGTGGGATAAAACACAACGATGGCATATAGACTGTATGGGTGCCAAAAAGAAACAGGGTTCTTCAGTAATGTATTGGGGTATGATTGGCTATGGATGGAAGGGACCATTTCATGTGTGGGATCCAAAGACAGAAGAAGAGAAGCGGGAAGCAGAGAGCATCAGCAAAATGTATTTTAGTCGCTGGGAGCCTCCAGGAGTGTCTGAGAGGATGTGGAGTGTAAACTTAGAAGCGTCAATTTCAGGAGACTATCAGACCCTAGGAGGGCATTCCGGCCGGCCTTCGGAGTAACTGGGATCTCTGATGACTGGTACGGGAGCACCATGGGAGCGGTTGTGAAAAGTTTGGGAGCACCTGGGACTGTCGCCCAACCAAT